>Ga0070686_100001363_pt1 | contig 13817 bp, 10 predicted proteins | sample KBSS23LmetaG_FD_65654 | JGI IMG/M metagenome (GOLD analysis project Ga0070686, IMG submission 65654) | Switchgrass rhizosphere microbial communities from Kellogg Biological Station, Michigan, USA - KBS S2-3L metaG | ecosystem: Host-associated > Plants > Roots > Rhizosphere ...
GCGCGCATGGCAAGGGTGGACCAGGGCGCTCTGGGCGGACAGTTCGCGATGTTCCGCGATTTCTACGGACGCTACCGCCGCACCATGTCTCTGCTCCGGACCATTCAGCCCGAAGATGCCGTCTATGCGGTGAGCGATTATTGGTTCGACGTCTTGCCGTCTGTGCGGAGCCAGGCGAAGGCCAAGCTCATGGTCTTGCACATGGAAGCGCCGACTTTAGGCCAGATCCTCACGCGCGGCCGGCCCGACGTCGACCCCAAACGCCTCGCCTCATTTCATTACTGGGCCAGCCAGGAATATTCCCTGCGCCGCTTCTGCGCCACGGCGAAAAACAACGTTCGCCGGCATCTGCTTTACCTGCATCCGTTGATGGAACCTCGCTTCCAACGCCTGGGCGTGACGCGTGAGGACATGACCTTGCTCTCCTATGGCCTGGAAGTTGGACCCACCGAAGCCGTGCCCGCGCAATCACGTGTCTACGATGCGGTTTGGATCGGGCGCGTGCATCGGCAGAAAGGGATCGATGATTTGCTGGCCACTCTCCAACACCTGGCCCAGCGCTGGCCCAACTTCCGCGCCATTTTCATCGGCCATGTGCGCGATGCGCTCTCGCCCGAGCTCCATGCGCGGGGTCTGGCGTCAAACGTTGAATTCTCCGGGTTCGTGACCGAGGAAGAAAAGATTCGTCTTTTCAAAGCCAGCCGGTGCTTTCTCATGCCGAGCAAGCACGAAGGCAGCCCGCGGGTCATTGGCGAAAGCATCATTGCCGGCACCCCGGTCGTCGCCTACGACATTCCGAATTATCGTCCGCTCTTTGGCGAATTCGTGCGCTATGCGCCGCCCTTTGACCTGGAGGCCTTCAAACAGACTGCCGAACAGGAGATCAGCCGCATGCGTTCGGGAAAGAACTATCTCGACCTGCTGGATATGCAGCGGTTCAAGGAGGAAAACCGATGGGAGACCACGCAGAAAAAATTCCTGAAGGCGCTCGAACGCGTGCGAGGGCAGTAGAAGACCCGGCAGTCAGAAAGATTTTCCGGACACTGGCAAAAAATTATGGGCAAAAACATCAAGGCGGCGTCTTTTGCGCTCAATCAAGAACGAGACCGGGAATCGGCGCATCACCACTCCATGTTGGAACCGTTGCTGTGTCATACGTTCTCAGCTGACTTGGAATCAAAACACAGCCACCCGATCAAGTCGACGATGCTCTTCGTCAACAACACAGCGGCACCTGCACAGAACACCGACACCAGCGCCCAATAGATGGCTGGGGAAGCATCCGGCGTGGCGAGAAAATGGTGATACTCCGTCGAGCCTGTCCAATACTCGATCCGACGTGCTGCAATCCACCGACCGCCAAGGAAGGCAAGCCCACCTCCAACCGGCACTGCCATCGCGACCGCGAGGAGCGAAGGCCGCGGCTTCGTTCGGATGGGCTTGTTCTTTTTCTTCATGTGGTGGTTCCGGGCGCGCAAACAAACCGCTTCGGTTGGTTTTAATCGGATTAAGATTTAAAGCCGCCTGATCGTTCCAGAGGGATTCAGGGAGCGGGAAACAAGGCTGCGTCACGTCATGGCCGAGCCCAGTCGTAGCACTTCGTTCATTCGCGTCCATTCGCCCTTTTGGTTGCGGCTGTGCTGCTCCAGGGCATCTGTGAACCGCGAGTCAGCTCACCAACTCTGGTTCCACCCACTTCCCATGTTCACGAATCAAATCCACCAACCGCTCCACCGCCTCTGCCTCTGGAATATTGAACTTAATCGCCTGCTTGCCGACATAGAGGTTGATCTTCCCCGGGGCGCCGCCCACGTAACCGAAATCCGCGTCCGCCATCTCGCCCGGCCCGTTCACAATGCAGCCCATGATGGCGATCTTGACCCCCTTCAGATGCTCCGTCCGCGCTTTGATGCGTGCGGTCACCGTCTGCAGGTTGAACAGCGTTCGCCCGCAACTGGGGCAGGCCACATAATCCGTCTTGAACGAACGACAGCCCGCCGCTTGCAAAATATTAAAAGCCAAGCGCAGCGATTGTCCGGCGCCGGCCTCCGCCCGGACCAAAATGGCATCGCCTATGCCATCGGCCAGCAACGAACCAATCACCACCGACGCACGCAGTAACGCAGTGGAAGGCGCCAGCGGCGTCGGCGTAAAGGACAAGCAGTCCTTGAGCAGGATTGGGTTGGTGCGCCCCAAGTGTTTCAGCCGCGTGGCCAGCACTCGGAAGGCCGCAATGGGCGGCAACGCCACCCCGTCCTTCACCGTCACCAATTGCGTGTCGCAACTCACCTCGAATGGGGCCGTCGGGTCGACCTCCTGCACGTTGAGATCTTCGTAAACGGCCTCCGGACGCACATCGTCGCGCGGACGTATCTTCGGCGCGACTTTGTCCCAGACCGCGCGCGTCACGACAACGCGCACCGTCTGTTCACTGCCGCATCGCAAGCCGTCGAGTCCTAATTCGATTTCGGGAGTTGACCGCCGCTGGAACGTGAACGGATCAAAAGGAAATCCACTCCCGGCCCACGCAGGAAGTTCCCGCGGAGCTGGCGCGGTCAAGAGCGGGATTTGTTCCAGCAATTCCCGGCAAACGGCAATCTCCCGTGGCGAATCTTCGGTTAGCGAAACGCGAATCGTGTCGCCCAAGCCATCGCAGAGCAGCGACCCGATGCCGATGGCGCTCTTGATCCGCCCGTCCTCCCCTTCCCCGGCCTCAGTGACGCCCAGGTGAATCGGGTAGTTCCAGTCGGGGCCCAGGGCATTGAGGCGCGACACCAGCAACCGGTAGCACTCGATCATCACCTTCGGGTTGCTCGATTTCATCGAGAACTTGAAGTTATGAAAATCCTGGGCGCGGGCGATGCGAGCAAACTCCAGCGCGCTCTCGACCATGCCGAGCGGCGTGTCGCCATAACGGTTCATGATCCGGTCGCTGAGCGACCCGTGATTGGTGCCGATGCGCAGGGCACGCTTCAACTCCTTGCACAACTTCACCAACGGCGCGAAACGTTCCTCAATCCGCTGCAATTCGGACGCATACTGCTCATCGGTATATTCCTTGATGGCGAATTTCTTGGAGTCGGCGTAATTGCCGGGATTCACCCGCACCATCTCCACCCACTTGGCCGCTTCCATCGCGGCCTCGGGCTTGAAGTGGATATCGGCCACGATGGGCACCCGGCAACCCTGCCCGCGCAATTCGGCCACGATGTTCTTGAGGTTGGCCGCGTCTTTCACGGTCGGCGCCGTGATGCGCACGATCTGACAACCGACCGCCATCAACTCGAGCGTTTGCTTGACGCATTCGGTGGTGTCCATCGTGTCGCAAGTCAGCATCGACTGCACCACGACGGGATTATCGCCGCCCAGGAGCACGCCGCCCCGGGCAGGGTCACCTACATGGATTTCGCGGGTGTGGCGTCGCTCGAAAAAGAAGGGTGATGAGGCGAAGAGCGTATTCATCCGTGGGTCTCCGCCGCATCATTGAGCAGGCGGAGAAAACTTGGGTTCCGGCGGTTTGGGAGCGCGTTTGAAGCGGAGATCCTGAGCGTCGAAAAACGTGATGAAAAGCATGTAACCGATGATCAGAACCGCGCAAGAGGTTTGAATCGCGCTGATAAGCCGGATATTCACCGGGCGGCGCCGGATGGCTTCCACGACCGCCAGCGTAATATGACCGCCGTCGAGCACAGGAATCGGCAGGAGGTTGAGCAGCCCCAAGTTGACGTTGAGCACGACACTGAACCAAATGGCCAACCGCCAGCCGTTGTCGCTCTCGAACAGCCGATAATAAATGCGCACGATCCCGACTGGCCCGCTCAAATGCTGGAGCCCGATGTCCGACTTGCGCGAGATGACGGCTCCCAAAGTGCTGGCCATCGCCGTGACGCTGGCCCGAATCTGCTCGAATGGCGAGGGGTGATCGATCGACAGCCGCCCGCCACTCTCCCACGTAATCCCCAGGCGCGGGTAACGGCTTTCCTCAGGAACATTCGGATTGTCTTTCCAGCCCACCGGAAAGACCGGCTTCAGCGTGACCTCGAACTCCTGCGCCGCTCGCTTGATCCGCAGCGTCACCGGACTGTCCGGCGAACGCCGAATCTCATCGCTGATGCTTTGCGGATTGAAGAGCTTGATGCCGTTAACGGCCACGATGACGTCGTTGGGCTTGAGCCCGCCGAGCGCCGCCGGACTGTTCGGTTCCACCCGCGCCACCAGCGGCGTTTCCAAAGGCAGTATTTGAATCTGCCGCAGCGGACGCCGTTCCCAGGCAGAGGTTTGCTCCCGCTTGGGCCGCGCTTCGACGGTCATTTCCTTGCCGTCGCGCAGGAACGTGATCGGCACGGCGTCCCCTTCGCTGCGAACAATCCGCCAGGTGATCGTGTCGCCAATGCCGCCAAAACGGCTGACCGGCTGGCCGTCCACTTTCAAGATGCGGTCGCCCGGCTTCAAACCCGCCAGTTCCGCCGGGGAACCCTTAAAAACGTAGCCAATCGTCGTGGTGGTTTCCGATTCGCCCACCGGGCGCCCGATTTGCCAAACGATGATGGCAAACACGAGGGCCAGACCGAAACTGAAGAGCGGGCCCGCGAAGGCCACGATGATCTTGTCCAACGCGCTGATGGGCGGCAAGTGTTCGGCGTGGGTGTCCGTTTTTCCTTCGATGGCTTCCATGGAAGCCATCTGCGGCAGAGCAACATACCCGCCAGCGGGAATCGAGCCCAGACAATAGACGACGCCGTTGATTTCCTTCTGCCAGAGGGGTTTTCCAAACCAGACGGCGAAGCGCTCGATCTTCAACCCGCGCCAGCGCGCCGCCAGGAAGTGTCCCAGCTCATGAACGAAAATGAGCAGGTTAAAGAGGAGCAGCACCTCCAAAATGATGAATAAAACGTTCAATACTTGCATAAAGGTACATCGCCAGAGCGATGCGAGGCCTTGAATATACCGACGCTCCCCACCGTGGCAACTCAGTACTCCAGCGCCGATACCTGCTGCTCCAAACGGTAGTAGCGGCCGCGGTTTGTGCTTGGCGTGAATAATGTGATTCCGCCCTCACCGTCTGCTAACGACCGAACTACGGGCCCACGCGTCCGCCTCCAATATCTGTTCTAGCGACGGGTCCTCAACCACCCGATGCTGTTCCATGGTGTGGGCAACCGCCTGCGGAATCTGCTCGAAAGTCAGTTTTCGGGAGCAAAACGCTTCCACGGCCACTTCATTGGCGGCGTTGAGAACCGCGGGCAGTGTTCCACCCACTTCCCCGGCCCGGCGCGCCAATTGCAGCGCGGGGAACCGTTCCACATCCGGCTCCTCGAAATCGAGACGCCCCAGCTTGGCAAAATGTGTCTGCACCCGCTCGCTCGAAACCCGTTCCGGATAGGTCAGGGCATACTGGATCGGCAGACACATATCCGGCGTCGAAAGCTGGGCCAACACGGAGCCATCCACGAATTCCACCATGGAATGGATGACACTCTGGGGATGCACCAGGACCCCCACCCGCGGCATCTCGATGTCAAACAGCCAGCGCGCTTCGATCATCTCCAGCCCCTTGTTGAACAACGTCGCCGAATCGATCGTGATCTTACGGCCCATGACCCACGAAGGATGTTTCAAAGCCCGCTCCACCGTGATGTCGCGGAATTTCTCCTTCGGCCAGGCCGCCCGCTCTCGAAATGGCCCACCACTCGCCGTCAGCCACAACTTCCGCACCGACGCCGGCGGCTTCCCGTCCAGGCATTGGAAAATGGCCGAATGCTCGCTGTCCACCGCCAATACCCGCACACCATGCCGCCGTGCCTCCGCCATCACAATTTCACCGGCCATCACCAGAATCTCCTTCGAGGCAACGGCGATATCTTTGCCCGCGCGGATGGCGGCCAGCGCCGGCTGCAAGCCGGACGTGCCGACGATGGCGATCAACACGATGTCCGCTTCCGGCATGGTGGCCAACTCAATCAAGCCCGCCTGGCCGCTGCTGACCCGGACGGAATCCCCCAGCTGCTTTTGCAGTTCGGCGGCCTTGGCGGGATCCGAAATGGAGACAGCTTTGGGCCGGTGCTGCGTGGCTTGTTCGCCGAGAAGTTCCGCATTGTTGCCGGCGGCGAGGCCAATCAAGCGGATTTGTTTGGGCAGATCGTTGGCCACCTTGATTGTGCTGGTGCCGATCGAACCGGTGCTGCCGAGAAGAACGACGTTTCTCATGCGGCAACCTCCCAACGTTCAAGGATGCGTGAGCACATGACGCAGATAGAGATACATGAGAGGTGCATTGAACAGCAAGCTATCGAGCAGGTCGAGAATTCCACCAATGCCGGGAAAGAAATTTCCCGAATCCTTCACGCCGGCTTCCCGCTTGAAGATTGATTCAATCAAATCCCCCACCACCGCAGACGTGCTGAGCACCACCCCCAATATCGCCGCGTGCCAAAGCGTCATTCCATGAAGCCGCTCGCCGGCCAGATGGGCGAACAACATGCTGGCACCGGTCGAAACCACAATCGCCCCGCCAAAACCCTCCCACGTTTTGCCGGGACTAATCCGGGGTATCATCTTGTGCCGTCCGATCAACGACCCGACCGCGTAAGCGCCGGTATCGCTGAACTTCGTCACCAGGATAAAGTAGAGCACGTAAAACTTCCCGTGGCCGCCCAGCCCGGGGAAGAAATGAATCTTCTGTATGAAGTTCAACAGCCACGGCACGTACATCAGCCCAAAGAGCGTCGTGGAAATGGCCAGGATCCCTTTGGTGTTGGTCTTGGACAAAAATTGCCGAAAGCAAAGCCCCAGCACAAACAGGATGAGGAAGATGGTCTCAAAGTCATTCACGCGCGCCGGCGTCCGATGTTCCCCGAGCATTCCGTGAATCTTGTAAAAGCTGCCGACCATGAGCAGCACGCCGCCCATCAGACCGATGCCCTTGAAGCAAACCATCCCTTCCTTCTCCACCAACCCGTAGAACTCGAGCAACCCGGTGGCGGCGAGCAGCACCATGATGGCGAGGAAGACATAATTGGAAATCCATTCGTTCCCCGAGAACATCGCCGCCAGCACAATCGACCAGAGAATGACCGTGCTCAGCAGCCGCCGCGCGAACACTTTGGCCTTCGACGTCGCCGGGGCAGACGCCGGCGCGGCCGCAGCGGACGTTCTGGCCGCCGGATGGCCGGAAGCCGAAGACGCAGGATCACTCACAGACATGCGGCAGACCGTAACGACCCCTCTGCCCGCATCCAAGGATTAAACCAATTAGCGATCCACTGCGAAGCGTCCAATCGTCACTTCCCAGTGACCAGTCTGACTGGGTGTCTGTTTAGCGGACGCTTTTGCTATACTCCACCATGCAGGCTCCCTCTCCGCCCTCGGAGGGGAGAGGGCCGGGGTGAGGTGAGCCCATTCGACATCTCAGGCTTCCAAGAAAGGCACATTCATCAAGCAGGGCTGGACGCGTTTAGAGCCTATACGTTTCGACTGACCACTCCAGGCTGTGGCAACGGAACGGGGATTGCCGCCTCTCAGCGAACTTCAACGAGAACCCAATCCAAACTCCAAAATCGTCACAGTCCCCCAAACCGCCGGTGCCGGCGCGCGTATTCTTCCACAGCTTCCACGAATTGCGCCTTGCGGAAATCGGGCCACAACGTCGGGGTCACTACCAGTTCGGCATAGGAGATTTGCCACAGCATGAAATTGCTCACCCGCATCTCGCCGCTGGTGCGAATCAACAGATCGGGATCCGGAAAATGACGCGTATACAGATGCTGCGCGATGACTTGCTCGTTGATTTCCTCCGGCTCGAGCTTGCCGGACTGCACCTGAGCGCCGATGGCGCGCACCGCCTCCACAATTTCGGTTCGCCCGCCGTAACTCAGCGCCAAAATCAGCGTTAATCCGTTGTTTTTCGAGAGCGCGGCCATCGTCTTGGCCAACTGCTCCTGCACAAATTCCGGCAGCCGATAAATCTGTCCAATCACCTCCAACCGGACGTTGTTTCGGTTGAGTTCGCCGATCTCATTCTTAAGATAGCGCGCCAAGTACTTCATCAGCGTGTCCACTTCCTCCTGCGGACGGCTCCAGTTCTCCACCGAGAACGCGTAGAGCGTCAGATACTTCACCCCCATCTCACCCGCCACGCGCACAATGGAGCGCACCGATTCGGCGCCTTGCCGGTGGCCTTCCACGCGCGGCAGATGGCGCGCTTTGGCCCAGCGCCCGTTGCCGTCCATGATGATGGCCACATGGACTGGCAGGCTGCTATTAGCGGGCAAATTGGGCGGGCTCACACAGCGAGGCTTAGAGACAAATCGTCTGGTCGCGCGCGGGACCGACCGAGACGATGCCAAGCGAGGCGCCGGTCAATTCGGCGATGGCTTGAAGGTAAGTGCGGGCCCGGGGGGGCAAATCTTTCCAACGACGCGCCTTGTGCGTGGGCGATTTCCAGCCGGGGAAATCGACATAGACCGGTTCACATTGAGCCAGCAATTCCACGTCGTTGGGAACGTAATCGAAGGTGCGTCCGCCCACGCGATAACCGACGCAGGCGCGGATGACATCCAGCGTGTCCAGCCCGTCCACATTCGTGACGGCGAGGTCGTCGATGCCATTGACCATGGCGGCGTGCCGCGTGGCTACGGCATCGAACCAGCCGCAACGCCGGGCGCGGCCGGTGGTGGCGCCGAACTCGCGCCCCATCTGATGCAGCATATCTGCGATCTCCGAATTTTCCGTCGGCAGGGGTCCTTCGCCCACGCGCGTGGTATAGGCTTTCATCACGCCCACGACGCGGTCCATGCGATGGGGCGGGACGCCGGAACCGGTGCAGGCGCCACCGGCCGTCGTGTTGGAGGAAGTCACAAACGGATACGTGCCATGATCGATGTCGAGAAACGTTCCTTGGGCGCCCTCGAACAGAATGTCCCGTTGCTTCTGCATGGCGTGATGCAAATAGACCACGGTGTTGGTCACAAAGGGCCGCAAAACGTCGGCGGCCGCGCGATACGCCTCGTGAACCTTTCTGAACGAGAGCGGGCTGGCGCCGTAGGCCCGAAGCAGTTCATTGTTCTCTTTGATCTTCTGGCGCAGTTTCTCCTCAAAGCGCGCCGGGGTGATCAGGTCGATCATGCGCAACCCGACCCGGGCAGCTTTGTCGCCATAGGCCGGGCCGATGCCGCGCTTGGTCGTGCCGATTTTGTTCTTGCCCTTGAGAATCTCCCGTTGCTCGTCCAACTCGCGGTGATACGGCAACACCAGATGCGCCGTCTCACTCAGCAGCAGATTGCCGTCGATCTTGATCTTGAGCTTCTCAAGCCCTTGGATTTCATGCACCAACCCGACCGGATCCACCACCACGCCATTGCCGATCACACAGACTTTGCCCTTGCGCAATATGCCGGAAGGAATGAGATGCAAAACGTACTTGGCTTTGCCGAGAAATACCGTGTGCCCGGCGTTGTTGCCGCCTTGCGTCCGCACGACAATGTCGGCTTGCTCCGTCAGAACATCGATGATCTTGCCCTTCCCTTCGTCTCCCCACTGGGCTCCGACCAGAATAGTATTGGCCATAAATTCAGATTGCTGGCGCCCCAAAGAAAAATCCCCGAAGTGCAAATTCGGGGCGGGCGCGGTCTTTGCGGCCAGAAGCTAAGGAATCGCCCCGCGCAGTGTCAACCCTTACGTGCGTAGCCGCGGGGGGCAGACCGCCGGATTCTTATCCGGACACCGCCATTGCGCCGTTTTCGTGAGGCCTCCGGTCGCGGCGACGTCGCTTGGAAGCCTGCGCTACGTCGCCGCGACCCGCACCGCCCGCCGTGACACAAACACGCTCCCCTCCAGATAGAACCGCAGCGGCCAATCCGCAGCCTGGCTCAGTCCTACGCGCGTCGTGGTGATAATCGGCCCACGCTGCTTCAGCAACTGCGCCCGCTCCGGATTCTCCGCAATCTGAATCGGTGACGCGTCGTCGCACAGATCGGCATGGTCCAATTCCCGATCGATGGCCAGGGCGGCGCAGAATTTGGCCGGGCCATTGGTGAGGTCACGCGCTTTGGCCACCGGACGACGCTGTTGCATCCATCCCACCCCAAAGCTCGGTTCAATCGCGCGCAGCAACACCGCCTCCGCCGTGCCGGAAGGACTGCAAACGGCGTTAAAACACCAGTGATTGCCATAGATGAAATAGACGTAGGCGTGCCCCGGCGGGCCGAACATCGCCCGATTCCGCCGCGTCTCCCCACGGTATCCATGGCAGGAAGGGTCATCCGCCAAATACGCCTCCGTCTCGACAATCAATCCGCCGCTGAGTCCCACCGCTGTGCGCCGCACCAGCCAATGCCCAAGGAGTTGCGGCGCCACCGTCCGCGCACTCGGTTCATAAAATGACCGAGCCAGCGGCCGCAGTAGCGTTGGCGTAGAATCGTTCATCGCGGTTCGCTCTCGTGTGGGAGGTTACTTTCTAATCGCCTGGTATCGAACCCAATTCCCAGTCATCAATGACCAGCCCCCACTTACCAGTTAGACTTGTCACTGGTCACTGGTCACCGGGAATTGATGATGTGAGGGCGATTAACAAGCGGCGCTAACCGACCCAGCTCATTCTTTAGGCAGCGCGCCGGTGTGGCATTTGTTGCAGTCGAAGTCTGAATAGGGCGCATCGATGTGATTGAAATCGTGGCCGTTAACACTCAGCTTCTGGAATTCCTCTCCGCTGCCCTGAGCCAGGATGATGTGACAGGAATTGCAGTCGCTGGCGCCAAGCTTCTTTGCGCCGTCCGCGGTCTTATGGAGCCCGTCGTGGCAGCGGAAACAACCGGGCCAATCCTTATGGCCGATGTTGTTCGGATGCGTGCGCCAGTCGACCTTCATCTGCGGGAAAAAATTCTGGCGATAAATATTCTGCGCCGTGGCGACGGTTTGGTTGAGCTCGGCTTCGGACCGGTTCGGGTAGGCTTTGCGCAACGATTCGGCGACCTTTCTTAGCCCTTCCTCCTGAGTTTCCGTCGCGCCCGTGAGGGCCATGATCACCTCTTTTTTAATACTTGGGAGATTCGTGCTCAGTGTGCCGAGATAGAGCGCGAGATCCACCGCGTCATCGGGGGAGCGGAATTGATGTGCGGGACGGTTATGACAATCCGTGCAATCCATCACGTGGAGGGTGTGCTTGGCGGGGTCGTCCTTGAAATCGGACGCGCGAAACTCGGTCACGTCGCCGCCCTGGCGCGTAATGCGGACCCACGGGATGGTCTGGCGCCCTGGATCCGTAGCGATGTATTCGACTTTGTTGGCGACATTCATGTGCCAGTGGATCCCGCCAGGTGGCCCGTGGGTGGGATCGCCGCCGCCCACCTTGAGCAGAAGCCGGACGGAAAAGGTGCTGTTGCTCTCGTCGGCGAGGTAATGGTGGTAGGCGCGCTCGATGTTGCCAACGTAACGGTCGGGCCAATGGCACTGCTCGCAGGTTTGCTGGTTGATGTCGATCTTGCCACTCAGCTTGATGGGGCGCGGGTAATGGTCGGTGGCCACCGCAAGAAGTTGGTGAACGCCGTTGAGTTTGGCTTTCACGAAATTTCCCCGGGCCGAGCCAATATGGCATTGGGTGCAGGCGACGCGGGCATGGGCCGAGTGTTGATAAGAGACGTACTGCGGTTCCATCGGTGCATGGCAGGCCTTGCCACAGAACTCCACGGAACTGGTGGCATGATAGGTCTCGTAACTGCCAATGCTGCTCACCAGCAGAAACATCAAGCCGCCAATAACGAACAAGCCGACATACCGGCGATGCTTTTCGTTCGTGAGATCGATCACCAGCCGCGGTTTGAGTTCCCGCCCCGCCGCCCGCGCCGCCTCCCGCCGATAGAGGTAGCGTCCGAGGACCATGAGAATCAGGCCAATCAGGAAGAAGCCCGGAGCCACCACGAAGGTCAGAATGCCGGAATACGGGCTTTGGCGCGCGGTGAACAGATCGAAAATGAGGAGCAGAACAAACGCGAAGATGCTGCCCAGCATCACGATGGCACCGGCCAGGCTGATCCAATTGCGGACGAATGGGAGACGAATCGAGTGCTTGGCGTTGGGTTCGTTGTTCATGGGTTCTCTCTCAATCGATTAGCGGCGGAAGAATCCACACTAGACGAGATTTCGTCGAGCCTCTTTGCAAGCACCTCACCTGCTCCGCCCACTGCCTCGCCCGTACGTGTAGCGGCTCTCGGCAGAGAGCCGCAATTTGTTTCATGGGCCCCAAGCGCCTCAGGCTTTGCTTCCTTCGCGTGCTTCGGTGAAGCGAAATGAATTTCCTTCCGGCGAAAGTTCGTCCGCAAGCTCACAGAGCGTCGCGTAGTATTCCTCCCGCGACAACCCCAAGGCGCCGGCGGCGAAGATTTCGGCGTCATCGGAGGTGGCGAACTCCCCGTAATTGACCAGCACGAGCTGGTAGAGCACCAAGTAGGGAATCTTGTCCGGCTGCATGAGGTAGTACGGATGCACATACATGATGAAACCGTCCTCAGGCCGCTCGCCCTGTGGCACCGGATGCGCAAATTCGCCCGGCCGCAGGGGAACGTACTCAAACGCAACGATGCAGGGATAACGCACGCAGGAACGGTCCTCGAGCAGACGCTGCAATTCATTCCAACCGAGGCGCGGGCCATACCGGGCATGGAGCTCGGCTCCTTTGGCAGCGACGTGGGCGTTGAGGGATTGGCGGCCATCCTCGGCGGTGATCTGGGTGGGCATAAGGGCAGAATGCGGATGGTGATTCTTCACGCGGGCGCGGCGCCCGTCGCGGGGTTAGCTTCTCCCGCCTTGGTTAACTTGCCCTGCAGGATGGGCACGGCCATGCGCAGGAACACGGTGTAACAGAGCAATCCAAACGCCCAGATGCCAAAACATATCAGCGTCTCGTTGAGGGTGGGCCGGTACTCGACGATCTGACCCAATGGCGTCGGAATAAAGCCGGGCACCACCAAGCCCATGCCCTTCTCGATCCAGATGCCGACGATGCACAGGACACAGGTGAGATTGAGCCAGCGCAAGCTGCGGCTGACCGGCAGCAGCAGCAGGACCATGGCCGCGAGATTGAAGCCAATGGCCGTCCAAATCCATGGCACCAGGGCGTTGTGCCCGTGCAGGCCAAGAAAGAGATACTTCGATGAGGCAACGTGCAGGTTGCCGGAATAAAATTCCTTGAACACTTCGTTCAGCAACAAAAACACATTGATGAGCATCGACACCTGCACGATGCCGCGCAGGGTCATCAAAGCGCGGTCGGTGATCATGAGCCGCTCGGCCATGCGGGCACGGACGACCCGATTTAGGGCCGGGCTTTTCAATAACCGGCGCAGGGCCACGTCTGGCATACGCAGCACCTGCGTCGGCTCCTCGGCAATGGCGGTGGCGGCACGCGGAGTTCCGTGGAGGGCTGACACCTCGCCGAACTGTTCGCCCGCCCCGGCGCTCCGGGTGATCCGGCACCGCCCGTTCTCCTCCCGCTCGACCACCACGCGTCCCTTCAACACGAAAAACGCGAACTTGTCCGTCTCGCCCTGGCGCAACAGGACGTCGCCCGCCGCCACCTCCAGCGTCGTCAGCGATGGCAGCAACGCCTGGAGCGTCTGGGGCGGCACCGACGCAAGTTCAGGCAAGTGCCGGGTGAGAAGTTGCAGATCCTCCAGCGTGGCCCCGCGCTTCGTGAGGGGTTTGTGGTCGACGCTCCCGCCGCCAAGTCGCCGCGTCACTTCGCTCAACGGCACCGTGGCCGTGACGCGGCGCACAATCTGAATGGCCAGGATCATCAACGCCGGCCCCGCCGTAAACGCCGAGGC
>Ga0070686_100001364_pt1 | contig 13810 bp, 16 predicted proteins | sample KBSS23LmetaG_FD_65654 | JGI IMG/M metagenome (GOLD analysis project Ga0070686, IMG submission 65654) | Switchgrass rhizosphere microbial communities from Kellogg Biological Station, Michigan, USA - KBS S2-3L metaG | ecosystem: Host-associated > Plants > Roots > Rhizosphere ...
GGAAGCAAAGGCGCCCAAGAACACGTTCAACGCGCGCTCGGAAGAAGCCGCGACGAAGCCGATGTGGCGGCACCCTGCCGCGAAAGCGCGCTGCCTGGTCCCCGCATTGGGCTGGTACGAATGGAAGGAAGTCGAGCGCATCGACCCGCTCACCGGCGAGTTGACCAAGGCGAAGCAACCCTATTTCATCCAGCGCGAGGACAAGTTATTGCTGGCCTTTGCCGGATTGATGTCACGCCGTACCGTCGAGGGAGGAACGGCAGAATTTACTTGCTCGATCCTGACGCGCGATGCGGCCGGACCAGCCGCGGACATCCATACGCGCATGCCGATCGCCCTTTCAAATGACGCGCAATCGCAGTGGCTGGATCCGGAGCAGGCGGATGCAGCGCAAGCGGTCGAATTCGCGCGGGAACGCGCAATGACGCAATTCGTCTACCACATGGTGCACCCGAAAGTGAACAACTCGCGCAGTGAAGGCCCTGAACTGATCGAGCCGTTTGCAAATCCGGCCTGACGGTTGGCGCGGGTTCGCTGTCTCTGCGTTCTCTCGGAGACACCGGGCAGTCAGTCGGAAGCCAGCAGCAGCCCGATAGTCCATAAGTGCTCTAGCCCGGATATTTCACCAGGCCACCCCCGTTTGCTTGCAGGTGCGTCTTGTGCAGCCAATCCAACGCCGTTTGCCTTGCGCTCAAATTGGCGTTGGGGTTACGCGGATTCTGACGGGTTCTGGCCGGCCATATCGGGCATGCCCGTCTTGCCAATAGAATGATCTATTGGCTGCGCCGGTCGAGCCCAATCTGCCTCGCCCAGTCCTCCGCCATAATTCCGCGTCCTGATGAAATATCCGGGCTAGTCCAGAAGAGCTACTCGGTGCATTATGTAGTCTTCCGGATCTGAACTTGAAACGTTCAACGATATCTGAACTTGAACGTTCAACGATAGTTGCGAGATAGCCATTATGCGCATTGCCAACGCAAGACTTATTCGCGCCCTCCTGCTGGCCGCTCCGTTACTGCTCGCGGCGTGCGGCGGAACCAGCGATGGCAATGGCGGCGGTTCGCCCGCACTGGCTCCATTGCCAGGAGGTGGCACTCCTCCCAACAATACCAACCCGCCCCCGGTGGTCCTCACGCATTTTTTTGCCTATGCGGCGAACAGCAATTCCGATGACATCTCTGGCTACAGCATCGATACCGTCACCGGCGTCTTGACATCCATCGGCTCGATCGTCGCCGGAGGCGCTAATCCGGTTTCCGTCGCCGTACACCCGGGGGGCGCGTTCGTCTATGTCGCGAATGCCGACGCAAACACCGTCTCCGCTTTCTCCATAGACGCCGCCACGGGATTACTGACGTTTGGGACGAACATCCTGGCGGGCATCAAGCCTGTCTCGGTAACGGTCGATCCTGCCGGCAAGTTCGCCTACGTCGCGAATTTCATTTCCAATGACGTTTCGACTTTCAGCATTGATGGCGCCACCGGCGTCCTGACGTTGGTCGGGACGATACTGACCGGGGGTACCGGACCAAGTTTCGTCACGGTGGACCCAGCCAGCCAATTCGCCTATGTAACGAATGAGACCTCGAACACTATCTCGGCCTTCGCCATCGACCCGACCACCGGCGCATTGACCTCCGCTGGCGGGCCGGTGCCAACGGACGCGGGGCCCAAATCGGTCACCATTCACCCGAGCGCGAATTTCGCCTATGTGGTGAATGCGGACTCAAACACTGTCTCGGCTTTCACCATCGACACAGTCACCGGCCTGTTGACGCCCGGTGCGCCTATCCTGGCGGGCACTCGTCCCGTCTCGATCACGATCCATCCTGCCGGCAAGTTCGCCTATGTGGCGAACTTCACTTCCCATGACATCTCGATCTATAGCATCGATGCCACCACCGGTGTCTTGACGCTCGTCGGGGTGGCGCTATCGGGAAACTTGGGGCCAAGTTCCATCACCGTGGACCCAAATGGCAAATTTCTCTATTTGGCGAATCAAGCCTCGAACACTATCTCGGCGTTCACCATCGACCCGTCCAACGGCGCATTGACCTCCGCAGGCCCGGACGTGCTGACGGGGGCGGCTCCCGCGGCCATCGTCACCGCCATTACTCACAGCATTCAATAGGGCAGCGGGTGATTGCTTGTGCCTGTGGCCAGTAAGTTTTACCGCCCGTGATCCCGCATGGCCGCAAATTTTCTCCTAGGTGCCCGGCGGCCGTACCGAAGACTCACTTCACTTGCAGGCGATCTTCCAGAGTTCCTCAGGGATGCTTTGAGGGAGCACACGTTGCCACTCATCGGGGCCGGCGTGCGTGGAAACGACATCTTCTTCACCCATCTGCCCGCTGTGAAACTCGGAGAAAAGCACCCGGCTGCGTTTTTCGCCGCAATCGAATTCCTGCTGCACCTTGAGCGACAGATATTCCGGGCCGTAGGGCGCGCGTTGCGCATTCCTGAAATCCAGCAGCGTCCACATTTCGGCCATGCCGCTGCGCTTGCGGATAGTGGCGACATCCGCATAGGTCGAGAACTTGGCGCCATCGGCGCCGCCAACCAGGGTCCATTCCGCCCAGGCGGGCAGGCTCATCAGCAACAGGACAAACAGGATTTTCTTCACGATCTGTTCCTTCCGGTCGAATTGGCGCGCTCGATCGACGCCGTGCCCACAAGCCTTCAAACGATGCCGCGACTCTTCAACGCTGCAATCCTGTCTGCATCGTAGCCAAGCCCGGCAAGCACTTCCGTCGTATGCTCGCCCAGCTTCGGACCGAGCCAGCGAGTGCCACCAGGCGTGGCCATTAGCTTCGGCACCACGCCGGGAATTTTCATGTCTGCGCCGTCCGGCAACTTCGCTTGCTGGATCATGTCCCGCGCGCGATACTGCAGGTCATTCACGATATCTGCAATGTCGTAGATCTTGCCCGAGGGCACCTGCGCGTCCGCCAGAATCTTCAGCACGCGATCCAGGTCATGCGCCGCGCACCAGTCTGCGATCACTCGATCCAGTTCGGCAGTACGCGTCACCCTGCCGTCGTTGCGCGCAAGCGCGGGATCTTCGGCCAGATCGGCGCGGTCGATCGCGACCATCATGCGCCTGAAAATGGAGTCGCCATTGGCGCCGATCACCACATACTTCCCGTCCCGGGTCGTGTAGGTATTCGAAGGCACGATACCCGGCAACGAAGCACCGCTGCGTTCGCGCACGAAACCCGTCATGTCGAATTCCGGCAGCAGGCTTTCCATGAGACTGAACACAGATTCGTAGAGTGCGACATCCACAACCTGGCCTTTGCCGCCGTTGACTTCGCGATGGCGCAGCGCCATGAGTGCTCCGATGACGCCGTAGAGCGAGGCCACGGCGTCACCGAGACTGATGCCAACGCGCACCGGCGGACGGTCGGGATAGCCCGTGACATAGCGCAATCCCCCCATCGCTTCGCCGATGGCGCCGAATCCCGCGCGTTCCCGATAGGGCCCGCTCTGGCCGTAGCCCGACAGCCTCACCATGACAAGACCGGGATTGCGCGTGGACAGCTCGTCCCAGCCCAAACCCCATTTTTCCAGAGCGCCGGGGCGAAAATTCTCGATGACGATATCGGCCTCGGCGGCCAGTTCACGCACGATCTCCTGGCCCTCCGGTTCCCGCAGGTTGACGGTGACCGACTTCTTGTTGCGCGCCTGCAGGTACCACCAAAGGGATGTGCCATCGTGCAGCTTGCGCCACTGCCGCAGTGGATCACCGTCGCCGGGCGCTTCGATCTTGATCACCTGTGCGCCGAACTCTGCCAGGATGCGCGAGCAGAACGGCCCGGCAATCAAGGTACCGAGTTCGAGAATCCTGATATCGGATAAGGGGCCCATGAGAGCGGTGAGGGGTGAGGCGTGAGGAGTTAGGGATGTGAAGGCGGCGCGCGGGGCGAAGTTGGACGCGCTATTATTATCCGCAAATTCCGACCAAACCGGGAGCCGAGAAAATGAACCGTCCGCGTAGTCTGCTTGTCTTCCTTCTTTTCCCTATCTTTCTCAGCGAGGTTGCCATGGCCGCATGTCCCGATCTGCTGAATCACCAGGTGAAAAACCTCGACGGAAAACCGCTCGACCTGTGCGAGTTTTCCGGCAAGGTCGTGCTGGCCGTCAACACCGCAAGCTATTGCGGCAACACGCCGCAGTACAAGGGCCTGGAAGCGCTGTACCAGAAGTACAAGGATAAAGGCCTGGTGGTGGTTGGTTTTCCGGCCAACGATTTCGGCGCGCAGGAACCGGGCAGCAGCAAGGAGATCAAGGATTTCTGCGAACTGACTTATGGCGTCAAATTCCCCATGGTCGAGAAGACCAGCGTCGTGCCCGGGAAAGCCAACCCGGTGTTTGCGCAACTGCAAAAAATGACCGGTGAGGCACCCGAATGGAATTTCCACAAATACCTGATCGCACGTGACGGCAAGCGCGCAGTCAGTTTTTCCGCGCGTACCCAGCCGGAAAGCAGCGAGGTGGTGAAGCAGATCGAAGCCCTGCTGGCAGAGGCGCCTTAAGTCTGCACTCTCTTAAGGCTGCGCTCTATCGCGTGGGTACCTGCCCTCTAGCAGGGCGGCCCCTCCTGGCTGGCATGCCCCCGGCGGAATGCGCCTTACATTCCGTGCAAAGGATTGAGCTCCATGATTTCTATGGTGGCTTGGGGGATCTGCAGATGCGGGTGGCCTTCGAACGATTTCGCTGCCGCCTCATGCGACTGCGCCTGCGCGATGGCATACAGCATTACGTCGTTCCTGGTGTCCGAACTACCCTGCGAAGCCACGCGTTTGGTCTTGCCGACGCCAGCCCCGGCGTCAACGAACATCTTGGCGTGATCGCTCGTCCATTTCTTCCATTCGCGCTGCATCTTTTCTTCAGCGTCTTTTCTCTTCGCCGGATCGGTTTTCTTCCAATCGTCGACCACCGAGACCGGCGCAAGATACAAAACGAGAAATTTCTTCATGTCGAAACTCCTTTCTTTGGTGGCGGCTCCCTTCGCCCTCGTTGAAATCTTACCGCTGGCGTTGCGTGGAGGATATGGACATCGGGATGGTTTATCCGTAGGCCCATGATGCCACCCCTATCGGTCCACCTCATCGACGGGACCTACGAACTATTTCGCCAGTTCTACGGCCGGCGGCGCTTCGAAAATGCACGCCCCGCGCCCTTCGGTGCGGTGGCTGGCGTGCTGCATTCGATCCTGGAGATGATCGAGAAGGGTGCGACCCATATTGGCGTCGCGACGGACCATGTCATCGAGTCGTTTCGTAACGGGCTCTGGCCGGGCTACAAGACTGGCGACGGAATCGAGCGTGCCTTGCGGGCGCAGTTCGTACCGCTGGAGCAGGCGTTGGGCGCCATGGGTGTGGTCGTCTGGCCGATGATCGAACTGGAGGCCGACGATGCTCTCGCGTCGGCCGCGCGCGCCGCTGCAGCAGACAAGAAAGTGCAGCAGGTCTGCATCTGGACGCCGGACAAGGACCTCGCGCAATGTGTGCGCGGCGATCGAGTCGTCCAGGTGCTGCGCAGGGCGCGCAAGATCCTCGATGCCGTTGGTGTGCGGGCCAAGTTCGGCGTCGACCCCGAACGCATCCCCGACTTTCTGGCGCTCGTCGGCGACGCGTCTGACGGCTATCCGGGGCTCACAGGCATCGGCCCCATAGGCGCGGCCCGGCTCATCAATACGCACGGCAAGCTCGAGGATTTTCCACCTGCGGTGCTCGGGAAAAACCGGGAACTGGCGCTGCTGTTCAAGGATCTCGCCACGCTGAGGTCGGATGCGCGACTATTCGCAGCCGTGAAGGAACTGCGCTGGCGCGGCCCTACCGAAGCGTTTTCGGGGTTGACGGCACACATCGGCGACGAGAAGCTGCTCACGCGCTGTCTGCGCGCTGCAGAAAAACTGAACTGATGTTCGGTCCCGGCGAATCGGCCGCGCATCCGCCAATGAAGGCGCCACGTTGCTCGTGACGCCTAACGAATTAGCTGTGCGGCCGGACGCCGCAGGTGGACGGTCCGCACCAGCGCGGGGTTGGGCGTCGCTCGCCTCACGCGGCGAATTTCACCACCCGCAGACTCTTGCGCTGCTTCTGAACCTGCCATAGATCGTATTGAAGCTGATGATTCAGCCAGCTCTCGGCGGAAGTGCCAAATGCCAGAGACAGGCGAACCGCCATCTCCGGCGAGACGCCAGCTCGGCTGTTCAAAATAGACGAGAGTGTCTTACGGCTCACACCTAGACCTTCAGCAACCTCAGTGACTGTTAGTCCCAATGGCTCAAGGCAAAGCTGCCGCAGGATTTCGCCTGGGTGTGGCGGGTTGTGCATTCGAAGTGTTGCAGCCATGTTCAGTGATAGTCCTCGTAGTCAACATCGTCAGCGTCTTTTCCGATGAAAGAGAAGGTCACTCTCCAGTTGCCGCTGACCGTTACGGACCAACTGGGGGTTGGGCATCGCGCTGCCTGTCCATGGCGGCAATGGTCTGGATGAACTCAAGTTTGTCTGCCTTTAAACCCGCGAGATCGGCCTCCGTGACCCAGCCTTCATAAAGCAGTCGCCCGAACACGCCAATGAGTACGGAGTATCGGAAGTCGTACTTTCGCTCAAACTCCTTCCGCTTCTCGGACAGGAAATCGTCAATGCGCCAGATCTCTTCTGGCTCGGCAGAGCCCCGAAGCATGCCTTCCACTTGCTTCCGGATGGCAGCACATTCGCGAACGATTGCAACGTCAAATGCGGCGCGGGCGCACTTCTTCTCGCCCTGAGACCAATGCAGATCGCGAAGACTCCGATCACCGTACGTCATTGCGCCGATCCGTCATGCGTGGTTTTGCGAGGCCCAACGCCCGAATTGAGGGGCGCTGTGAAGCGTCCCCTCGAATGCTCGGTTAGAGCGCATTTCGCGGCTTCGGCTCATTGCTTTGGCCGACTGTGCATTTGCATGATTCGATGCCACTCGCCATAACCATTATCCGAAGGATCTAACCATACGCCAGCCAGCGCCTCAATGACACGTGGCGATGTTTCGGCGGCTTCCTCAAATAAAGTTAAAGCGGCACCGCCGTACTCTTTGATCAGGTCTTCAACAGGTCCCGCGGCCACGTAAGCCAAATATGCATTGTCTTCCGCGGTTGCGATCAACCTCAGCGCGACGTCCGTTCCCTTGGCAAGATCGCAACACAGCTCGCTTACTGCCTCAACTGCCCAAAAACAATCGTCGGAGCGATGCTGCCAATATTCGTAGTACCCCGTCACAATTTCTTCGATCGTCACGTTGTGCTCTAACGCTAGCAATGAGCCGCCGACCAACAGCAAGCGAAGCGCCGCTGTTGGCAGGTCGGTTCGATTGCATGGTTGGGCTTCGGTCTCATGGTAGCCGTGCTGTCATTTTCGACCAACCCAGTTCCCGGGCTTCTGGCGATGGTGAGCAAGCGCGATCACCCGCAACTCGTTCCCGCGCATGTAGTAGATGATACTGAATGGGAACCGGCGGATAGGGAAGCGACGTCTTCGGTTCCGCCAATGTGCGCCAAGCCCCGGTTGTTCACAGAGTAGCGAGAGTGCGCGCTCGAACTCGTTGATGAATTCGGCTCCTAGCTCAGGGCCACCCTCGCGTGCGTAGAAAAGTGCCTCTCTGCTCAGTTCCCAGTCTGCCTCGGAACTTACCGAGGGTATCACTTGATCGCTGCGCGGGCCCGTGCGATTGCGTCGGCCGCCGGGATCAATTTGGAGCGCCCACCTTCGATCTCTACAATGCGGCGCTCGACCTCAACAGCCCAGGCCTCTTCGACCTCGTGATCTTCAAAGAGGCTCGCGAGCAACCGATCCGCGAGTTGCGCGCGCTCCTCCGCCGTCAGTTTCAGCGCTTGTGCTTCAACCGTTTCAAGTTGGCTTGACATAGCGGCTCCAAGTGGCCAGACCATGATGATGATACGCCCACTGGGGCGTCGCTGCCGAGGCCCAACGTGTGAATTGAAGGGCGCCGTTAGGCGTCCCTTCGAATGCCCAAGTTAGAGCGCACTCTGGACATACTGAATCAGACCCTCAGTCAGGCACTCCAACTCAGAGGGATAGTACTGAACCAAAGCCTCCTCGATTGGAGCACCTAGTTCCGCCCAGTACTTACCGAGCTCGCGCACTTCCTCTGGCGTATAGCCGTCATAGAGCTCATAGCCATAGCGAGCGCGCTCAAAAACGAACTGGTACCAGAAAAATAGCCTGCCTAGATCGGACAGATCGGCATTGCCAGGCATGCGAGTTCGCGCTACGGCCAGGATCATGTCTTGGGTGGTCGCCGGAAGCTTGTCCCAGAGCTCGGTGTACTTGTGCCCTCCTGCACGGGCAGCACCAGAAGCAAGAACCGCGGCCTTAAGCAGAACTTCGAAGGCTAGCACCCGCAGAAACGCCTGCGAATCGGAGCGTGTCGCGAGAGAGCTTCCAAGAATGTCCGCATCGTGGCGCCGATCCTGAGCCTCTTCGAGCATGCGAGCGAGACGGGCCTTCATGTGCGCTCTAACGTCCCGGCTAACGCGCCGCCCGCTTTCGGGCGGTCGCTGTTGAGCCGGGGGTTAGACCTCGTTTCGAGACTTTGAGGTAGGCTCGCAATGCCTTGTTCACCGATGCAGCGGTCTTGAATTTCTTGGCGACGTCAGGCTCGAGCACGACCACGTTGGTCGTTTCGAGGTATTTCTTATAGTACTTGCCGCGGACCGCGCTGGAAAAATCGTACTCGGACCGCATTTCTGGTTCTGCCGCCTTCAGCGGCTTACGACTCGTATGTTTTTCGCTCACAACATCCTCGATGTTCTGAAATGTTTCCGTTGCCGCCATCATGAGGTCCAACGTGTGAATTGAGGGGCGCCGTTAGGCGTCCCTCTCGAATGCCAAGTTAGAGGTATCAACTTCATTGCGTCACTCGACGATACTTGTTTGTTCCTTCGATCTTCTCGAATGCGCATGGTGCAGAGGTGCCTAAATAGGGAACGACATCTGGATCGTAGTTGGCAATCGTATTGATCGAGTACACGCCCGTATGATCAAGATCATTCAGATAAGCCTGATCCTCGTCACCGGAGAAAAAGCGCCAACCCGTATCCTCCGGGCGCTTTGCCGCTTCCCGATACATATACCCAATCTTCTTTCCTTCAACCATTATTCGATCAGTTGCAAATCCCGCGCCTGGCACTTGCGTCAAGCTACGGATCTTATCTTTCGGGATCGCAAATATTTTTTCCGACATCTTGGCACTCGCAGGTTGCTGGGCACTGGATACGGCCGGCATCGACAGGACAACTACCGCAGCGACCAACACTCGATAGTTCATGAAGACCTCTAACGCATTAGCTGTGCGGCCGGATGCCGCAGGCGGACGGTCCGAACCAGCGAAGGGTTTGGCCTCATCCACGTACTCTACGGGAATGGCGTGTGACGTACTCGCGCAGCACACCATCCATGCGGGACTGCCAGCCTTCACCGGTGGACTTGAAATAGGCAAGGACTTCCTGGCTATAACGCACCGATACGAGTTGCTTTGCGCTCCCCGACTTGGGACGACCGCGCAGTGCCCGAAGCGGAACCATGGACTTGAGTTGCTTGGGCGTGAGCGGTCTTGCATCCGGATCAGATTTGGCCGCGGCGGTAATTGCCTTGTCTTCTTTCGAAGTAGGCATGGCAATAGAAGGCCGTTTAGATACTTTGGACATAGTGTTTCACCTCGCGACGATTGGCGCGGCGCAAACTGATGATCCTTCGCACCTCACCACGATCCACAAAGGCCACGTAGTAGAGGATTCCAGTTTGGGCGCGAGTGCGATCATTCGCCACTCATCGTTGCCGAAACGGACGTCAATCCAAACAAGCGCGGCATCCCAGTCGAGTTCTTCTGCCAATGCCAAAGAGACGCCATGCTTCCTTTTATTCGCGGAGTCTTTAGCTGGATCGAACTCGATTCGCATGCATTACTGTAGCTACAGTAATGGGGCTTGTCAAACGATGCGACGATGTGCTGCTATGAGGCCGAACGTTTGAGCTCACCGGAACGCGGAAGCCGCCGAAGGCGGTACTCTGCGCCACTCGTTTGCCACTCATCTATTGCAATCAGGTTACGACATCCGCACGGTCCAGGAACTGCTGGGGCACTCCGACGTCTCGACAACGATGATCTATACGCACGTCCTTAACCGCGGAGGGCGCGGCGTGCAAAGCCCGCTGGACGCACGCTGAACCCGACACTGGCTCGTTTTCATCTCACCACGTATCCACGCAAGCGCGCTTTTTCCCCGTCCTCGGAATAGGCGCCGGCAATGAGCGCAGTCCCGCCATGACCCACGATCGCGTGTCCGCGGGATCGATGACGTCGTCGATCTCGAACAGCGTTGCGGTGCTGAGCGCTTTGCCGCGTTCATAGGCTTCAACGACCATCTCGTCGAATCGGGCTTTGCGTTGTGCTGGGTCGGATATGGCTTCCAGTTCCTTGCGAAAACCGAGCTTGACCGCACCCTCCAGGTTCATCGGGCCGAATTCCCCCGTGGGCCACGCAACCGAAAACGCGGGGAGATGGAAGCTGCCACCCACCATGCCCTGCGCGCCCAGGCCATAGGCTTTGCGCAGCACCACTGAAAATATCGGAACAGTGAGATTGGCGCCGATGACGTAGAGCCTGCAGCAATGGCGCACGAGCGCGCTGCGCTCGGCCTCCGGCCCCACCATATTACCAGGCGTATCGCACAGCGATAAGACCGGCAGGTCGAAGGCATCGCACAGTTGCAGGAAGCGCGCCGCCTTGTCGGCCGCGTTGGCATCGATCGCGCCTCCCAGAACCATAGGATTGTTCGCCAGCAATCCCAGCGGCCGTCCTTCAACGCGGATCAGGGCCGTGACCATGTTGGTCCCGAAATCGCGCCGCAACTCCAGAACGGAATCCCGGTCGGCGATGAGATCGATCACCCGGCGCACGTCGTACACGCGCAACCGGTTCTCGGGTATCACCTGGCGCAGTTCGCGCTGATCGGCGCACGCCCACTGCTTTATCGCGCCTTGAAAATAGGACAGATACTGTTTGGCGGCACGCACGGCTGCGGCCTCATCGGCCACGACGACGTCGATCACGCCGTTGCGGCGCTGAACCGAAGTCGGACCGACTTCATCCGGATGGAACACGCCCAGTCCGCCGCCTTCGATCATGGCAGGGCCACCCATACCCAGGGAGGTCTTCGCAGTGGCGATGATCACGTCGCAACAGCCCGCCACCACTGCGTTTCCGGCAAAGCACCGTCCCGACACGACGCCCACCAGCGGAACGAGTCCGCTCAACTTGGCAAGCAGCGTGAACGCCTTGATGTTCAGCCAGCCCGAAACGATCGCGTCCGTATCGCCGGGACGTCCGCCGCCGCCTTCCGCGAACACGACCATCGGCAAGCGCAACTCGGCCGCCAGCTCGAACATGCGGTCTTTCTTTTCATGATTTTTCGCGCCCTGCGTTCCGGCCAGCACGGTGTAGTCGTAAGCCATGGCCACACAGCGCGCATCGACATCGGGGAACAGGTCGCCGTTGACGCGCCCGATGCCCATGACCAGGCCATCCGCGGGTGTCCGCGCAATGAGATCTTTCATGGAGCGGCGGCTGCGCTGTGCGGCAACGGTGAAAGCGCCGTACTCATGAAAGCTGCCGGGATCGCACAGGTCGGCGATGTTCTCGCGCGCCGTTCGCAAGCCGAGCTTGTGCCGCTTGTCGACCGCGTCCGGCCGCGCGGCATCCAGGGTCAACTCGCGCCGTTCACGGAGTTCCGCGAGATCGGGACGAACATGATCCAGATCGATTGCCCGGACAGATCTCACCAACCCCGCCTGGCCCCCGATGACGTCGACCGTGAGCAACGCCGCACCTTCGATCAGAGTCTGGTCTTGCAAACCGCGGATCTCGCGCACGACGCCCGCGAACGGGGAAACGACGACATGCTCCATCTTCATGGCTTCCATGACCGCGACTTGTTGTCCCGCCTGAACGGAATCGCCGACGCGGACATCGATGCTAACCACCGTGCCCGAAATCACTGCACTGACGGCCTGAGTGCCTTCCGGCAGCAGCAGCTCATCCGGCGAAGGCCCCGCTTCAATGTCGCGCCTGCCGTGCGTCAGAATCGCGAGCGGATCGAACGGATCGACCCTTGCCGCCGAAGCGGTCGCGCTCGAGGGCTCGCCGTAAAACCGCCGGTGTTCCGCGGGCGCACACAACGAGGCGAGATTTTCCTCGATTAATCCGGTATGCCAGCGCCCACCGGAAAAATCGGCGGAGGACAGCAGATTCAGAAGAAACTCCCTGTTGCTGGCAACGCCTGAAATGCGGAACTCGGACAAGGCGCGGCGCGCCTTCGCGGTGACCGCAGGCAAGGCGTCGCCTACGACGTGCACGATGACCTTTGCCAGCAGCGAGTCGAAACGCGGATTGACGCGCATGCCGGAGTGCGCGCTGGTATCGACGCGCACACCCGGACCCCCCGGCGGATCGAATGCGTCCAGCACGCCGCCCGATGGATGGACCGTTCCGTCGGGCGCCATCGTTTCCGCGTTGACACGCACTTGCATCGCCATGCCGCGCGGCGAAAAAAATTGCGAGTCGACCAGTTCCAGTTCTTCGAGCGTGCGGCCACCAGCGATATCGAGCTGGGCGCGTACCAGATCGATCCCGGTCACTTCTTCCGTTACGGTGTGCTCGACCTGAAGACGGGGATTGGCTTCGATAAACGCGAATCCGGCAGGGCCTTTCGCTTGGCTCTCCACCAGGAACTCGAAGGTAGCGAGGCTGCGCAGCTTTACATCGCGAGCCATGCGCAGTGCTGCGTCGATCAGGTGCTCGCGCAACGCGCCAGGCAGTCCCGGCGCGGGCGCGATTTCGACGAGTTTCTGTCGATTGCGCTGGATGCTGCACTCGCGCTCCCACAGGTGGGTCACGCGGCCGCTGCCATCGCCGACGACCTGTACTTCGATGTGACGCGCCCTGGGGAATAATTTCTCCACATAGACATCGGCGTTGCCGAACGCCTGCTTCGCCTCGGAGCGGCAGCGCTCATAGGCCGCATCCAGTTCGGCGCTTGCGAGCACTTGCCGCATGCCGCGGCCTCCGCCGCCCGCGATGGCCTTGATCATGATTGCGCCGTCGGCGCCGAGAGACTGAAGGAATTGGCGCGCCTCCTGGACCGATGTCGGCGCGTCGGTGCCGGGCAGCACCGGCACGCCGCATTTCATGGCGAGGCTGCGTGCCCTGCCCTTGTCGCCGAAAACTTCCAGCACGGCTGGCGTGGGACCTACGAAAATCAGGCCCGCCTCCATGCATCGGCGCGCGAAATCCGCGTTCTCGCTCAAGAAGCCATAACCGGGGTGGACGGCATCGCAGCCGGCGCCAAGCGCGACACGAACGATCTGCGCTGCGTCGAGGTAGGCAGCGGGACCCTTCCCGGTCAGCCGGTGAGCGTGGTCCGCTTTTCTGACGTGGTCGGATCCCTCGTCATCTTCCGAGAAAATCGCATGCGAGCGAATGGCGGCTTCGGCAGTACATCTGGCGATCCGGATCGCGATCTCGCCGCGGTTGGCGATGAGCAGGTTTTTCAGCGTCATGGCTACAGGTCAACCAAGGTAATCTGTTAAATGGCACCGCACTTGCGCAGTTCGATGATCCGCTCCGGCGTCATAGCCAGCCACTGCGCCAGAATGGCGTCGGTATGTTCGCCGAGCAAAGGAGGCGGATAACGCAGTCGCATGGGCGACTCGCCGAACTGCACGGAAAAACCTTGCATCGGCAC
>Ga0070686_100001366_pt1 | contig 13797 bp, 10 predicted proteins | sample KBSS23LmetaG_FD_65654 | JGI IMG/M metagenome (GOLD analysis project Ga0070686, IMG submission 65654) | Switchgrass rhizosphere microbial communities from Kellogg Biological Station, Michigan, USA - KBS S2-3L metaG | ecosystem: Host-associated > Plants > Roots > Rhizosphere ...
TCCCACTCCGGGCGGATCTGATTCATGCCGCCTTCCTGCGCCGGCGGCCGTTCGAAGACGCGGTAGAGCCCGATCGGCTCGAACGACGTCTCGCGTACCTTCCAGCCGAACAACCGGCCGTAGAAATCGAGCCCCGTCGCCGGGTCGCGTGTCATCAACTCGATCCACCAGATGCTGCCACGCGCGTCGGTAACCTCGGCGCCCGCGTGCGGGACCGCCTGCCAAAGGCCGAACGCTGCTCCTTCCCGGTCGCGCATCGTCGCGATACGGGCCATGCCATCGACGTCCTGCCGGTCAACGAGGGTCGCACCGAGTCGTGCGGCATCGGCGACGGCGGTGTCGATGTGTTCGACGAGGACATGCGGCACCCACTCGTCATGCTCCGCGTCCACTTGATGGATACTGGCGACTGTCTTGCCGTCGTACTTCAGGAAAGTGTGGCCAGGAGTGCTGGCGTGGGCCGTCCAGCCCATTAGCGGACCGTAGAAGGCCACCGCGCGATCGGGGTCGGTGGTTCTGAGAACGGATGTGCAGAAAGATCCAATCACCGGCATCGACAGAGGCTCCGTCCGGCGCGAATTGTATAGCGACGCGCCGGCTGATCGACTGCATGGATGCTACCAAGGCTGAGCGTATGCGATTTCAGTCGAGTCCGCGCGCTTTCGTACTCTGCTTCATGTGCGTGGCCATTCTGATTCCTTCGATCGTCTCCGCGCAAGCAACGCTCGCCGGTGTAGTCAAGGATTCGTCGGGCGGCGTGCTCCCGGGCGTCACGGTTGAAACGTCAAGCCCTGCGCTCATTGAAAAGGTCCGAACGGCGACGACCGACGGCACCGGGCAATATCAGATCGTCGATCTGCGACCGGGCACGTATGCGATCACGTTCTCGCTGTCAGGATTCCGCACGGTCACGCGGGAAGGTGTCGAGCTCAGTGGCGCGGGTGTGATCACGATCAACGTAGACATGAGCCTCGGGGGCCTCACCGAAGCGCTCACCGTTCAGGCAGAGACGCCCGTTGTCGATGTGCAGAGTGTGCGACGTCAGGCAGTGCTCGACAACCGCATCGTCAACGACCTGCCGGCGGCTCGTACCTATGGCGCGATCCTGACGGCGATCCCGTCGCTGCAGGGTGCCGGCGCGAACCCTGCGTTGACGACGGACAACGCCTTCTTCACCGCACACGGCGGACCAGGCAACGAAGGGCGCGTTCAACTGGATGGCCTCAGCGTCGGATCGGCGATGAACGGTGGCGGCGCGACCAGCAACGCCATCGATACGGCGAACGCGCGCGAGATCCAGGTTTCGATCTCCGGCGCGCTCGGGGAAGCCGAAGTCGGAGGACCGTTCCTCAACGTCGTTCCCGCGACCGGTGGCAATGCCTACAGCGGCTCGATGTTCGGCAGCGGTGCGGGCGAGTGGGCACAGTCGAACAATCTTGACGACGAGCTCCGGGCGTTCGGCATATCCGAGCCCGCAGCTCTGATCAAGCTCTGGGACGCCAGCGTCGCCATCGGCGGCCCGATCAAGCGAGACAAGCTCTGGTTCTTCGGCAACGTCCGTGATTTCGGGAACCACACGGGGATTCCCGGTCTCTATGCGAACAGATACGCGGGTGATCCTGCCCACTGGGACTACGCGCCAGACCCTGACGTGAAGGCTCGAACCGCGACCTCGAAGACGGTCGCGTCGATTCGTTTGACGATGCAGGCGACGCCGCGCAACAAGTTCAGCGTCTACTACGACTATCAGTGGACCTGCGACGAGGGTTCTTTCAGCACATCCGAGGGATGCCGGACACGAGGCGCGGATTGGGTGCCGGGCACCATCTTCGGCGTCTCCTACTCGCCTGAGGGGGGCACCAATTACACAGATGGGCGCGACATCGTCTCCCAAGCGACATGGTCGTCCCCGATCACCAATAAGCTGCTCCTCGACGCGGGATATGCCACGTTCTTAAGCCACTGGGGATGGATGCGGCAGCCGGACGCCGTCACGAACCTCGTACAGATGACGACACTCGTGCCGACGTTCAGGGTCTATCGCGGGGTCGACAACATTCTCGACAACTCACAGCACCCGAATACGTGGCGTGCATCGGCGACCTACGTCACCGGGGCGCACAACATGAAGTTCGGGTATCAAGGCGCCTACCACATCGAGGAAACGACGGATGTCGCCAACGACGCGCGCTACGTCCTGACCGACCTTGGCTTCAGCGCTCCCGGGCTGTACTCGGCCACCATCCGAATCGCGCCGTGGCAGAAAAGCAACCGAACGGCGTATCACGCGTTCTACGCGCAGGACCAGTGGACCGTCGGCCGCATGACGCTACAGGGCGCGCTGCGCTTCGACCACGCGTGGAGCTGGTTCCCCGCCGAGCACAACGGCGCACCACAGACATCGGTGTGGAACGCCCAGCCGATTGCGTTCCCCGAGTCGAAGGGCGTGATCGGGTACAACGACATCACGCCACGCATGGGAGTGGCGTACGATCTCTTCGGCCATGGCAAGACGTCGCTGAAGGTCAACGTCGGCGAGTACCTGCAGAGCGCGAGCAATCAGGAAAACTACACCGTCAGCAATCCTGCGCTCGATAACCGCAACGGCCGCCGGCCACCCAATTTCCAGACAGCCGCTTCGCGAACGTTCTTCGATCTCAACGGCAACCACGTGCCCGACTGCAACATGCTGCAGCAGGAGCCGAACGGCGAGTGCATTACTCCGCTCGGGAACTTCGCCAACCCGAACACGCTCACGATCGTGAACCCGGACGTGCTCCAGGGGTGGGGCGTGCGACCGCGCGACTGGCAGGTTGGCGTATCGGTTCAGCACGAGATTTTCCCCCGCGCGTCGATCGAAGTCGGCTACGCACGGCGATGGTTCGAGAACTTCTTCGTCACCGACAACATCAACCTCAACGCGAGCGACTTCCAACTGACGACGCTCACGGCGCCCGTCAACGAGAAGCTGCCCGATGGAGGTGGCTTTCCGGTGTCGTACTACTTCCCTAGACCAGGCGTGAACACGACCAGCATCCAAGACCGCTACACGTTCGCGAGCGACTACGGCAACTGGACGAACTACTGGCATGGAGTGGACGCGACACTGAACGCCCGACTGTGGCGCGGGCTGACGTTGCAGATCGGATCGAGCACTGGCCGCGCCGTGGCCGACAACTGCGACATCGTCGCGAAGGTGCCTGAGACGCTCAATAACGCGCTGACGAACCCGTCGTCGTTCGTGGCCACCAGGTATCAGCTTGCCGATTCGTGCCACAAAGTCGAGTCGTGGCAGACGCAGGTGAGAGGGTTCGCGGCGTACACGATTCCCAAGGTCGACGTGTTGGTGAGCGCCATCATGCGGTCGCAGCCGAACGTCCTGTTCGGCGGAGGCGGAATTCCGGCTGCGGCGCCCGAAGGCAACAGCGCCGGTCTATCCGCGCTGTATGTCACCCCACGAGGGCAGGTCAATCTCCTTCAGCCGGGGCAAGTCTACGGCGAGCGGATCAATCAGGTTGACGTTCGGTTCGGCAAGCTCCTGAATGTCGGCAGCAAGCGGGCCAATATCGCGGTGGACCTGCTGAACCTGTTCAACGCGAACACGCCAACGTCGTACCAGCAGAATTACGGCGACGGCACTCAGTATCTGCAGCCACTCACCATCCTCAACCCGCGCTTCGCGCGGTTCAACGTGACGTTGGACTTCTGAGCGCGCCGGTTCTCAGCGCAAGCGGCCGAGAAACCTCCAGAGAACTGGGCAGTCACACCCCGCTGGCAGCCATGGCGCCACCGCTCGCTGCAGGCCGGTTGCCGCCGGGCGGCGGCGCCTGTATGGTTGGCGCATGGAGCCAGCTACGAGCCTCGAATCCGACGCTTTCCCGATCGACCGTTCGATGCTGGTCGGCTTCGTCGTAGCCGTCGTCCTCGCACTGGCCGTGGCGGGATCGGTCTACCTGTCGATGATCAACCACGGGCATTCTTTCGTCCGGCTCTTCGCGTGGCAATCGGGAACGTGGGGGTTCTGGGCACTCGTCTGCCCGCTGGTGCTGCGTTTGAGCGGCCCGCGGCTCTCGAGAAGTGACTCGCTCGCCTACCGCCTGGCCGTCGCCGTCGCTGTGGGGCTGGTGCTGATTGCGCTGCACGATCTCGTAACCGCAGCACTGACGGTCTGGACCAGACCGTTCTACCCTCTCCAGCCCGGAAGCGTTGCAAGAAATCTCGTTACCCAGCTGCCGTCACTCGTCGCGATCGATGCGCTCGTCTATACCGCTCTCCTCGTCGGGAGCAGTGCGTATTACCAGCACCGCCGCGCGCGGCAGCTCGAGCTCCGTGAGTCGCGCCTCGAAGCCGAGCTTGCGCGCGCGCAGCTGCACGCGCTGCAGCTCGAGATCCAGCCGCACTTCTTGTTCAATACGTTGAACTCGATCTCCGCGCTCATTCGTCTGAAGGATCATGACGGCGCGCTCAAGATGCTGCTCGGCCTCAGCGACCTCCTGCGGACGACCGTCGAGCAACCGAAAGACCAGCTCGTCACACTTTCCGCGGAGATCGAGTTCGTGAAACGGTATGTCGACCTCCAGCGCACCCGCTTCGCCGACCGGCTGCAGGTGCACTATCAGATCGGAGACGAGTGTCACGACGTGACCGTGCCGACCTTTCTGCTGCAGCCGCTCGTCGAGAACGCACTTCGTCACGGTGCGGCTCCGCGAGCGGGAGCGTGCCACGTGCACATCGGCGCATCAGCCGATGCGGGCCGGTTGCGCATCTGGGTCCATGACGACGGAGTCGGGTTGCCGAGCGGCTTCAACCTCGAACGCGACGCGGGAACGGGATTGAAGAACACGAAGTCGCGGCTCGCGCAGCTGTACGGAGCCGGTGCCAGCTTCGAGGTACGCGCGGGTGAGGCCGCCGGCACCATCGTCGAGATGGTGTTCCCGTCCTCTCCACCCGGGCGGATTGCCGCGGCAACGACATGAAACGGTTCCGGGTCCTGGTCGCCGACGACGAGCCTCTGGCGCGCGGGATCGTCGCGAATCTGCTGAAAAGCGACTCGGAGATCGAGCTGGTGCTCGAGTGCAGCGATGCCATTAGCACGCGCGAAGGGCTCGCGCGACTGCACCCTGATATCGCGTTTCTCGACATCGAGATGCCCGGCGCGACCGGGCTGCAGCTCGCCGCCAGTCTGCCGGACGGCGGCCCGATCATCGTGTTCATCACCGCGTTCAGCACCTACGCGGCCCAGGCGTTCGATGTCAGCGCGACCGATTACGTGCTGAAGCCATTCTCCGACGAGCGCTTCAGGGAAGCGCTCGATCGCGCGAAGCGCCGGGTTCGGGAGCGCAAGCTCGGTGAGCTGGCGACGCAGGTGGCCACACTCTCGTCCGAGCTTCACCATCCGGAACCTCCCCGGCCGGATGACGGGCAGAAGTATCTGCATCGATTCGCCTTCAAGGATGGTGACCGATCGATTGTGCTCAAAGCCGCCGAGATCATCTGGATCGAGGCGGAAGACTATTGCGTGCTCGTCCACTCCAAGCACGGGAGGCACCTGGTGCGGACGTCACTGACGTCGCTCGAGCAGCGCCTCGATCCCCAGCGCTTCCTTCGCGTGCATCGCACCGCCATCGTGAATGTGGAGGAGGTTCGCAGCTTTCACGATGCCGGTGGCCTTGCTCTCACGCTCTCGAACGGAGCCACCGTCGTCGTGAGCCGATCGCGCCGCACGCACGTGGAGTCTGTCCTGCGCCCGCGACTGCGCTGATTCACAGCGTAGAGATTCGCAGCTCGTAGCGGCGAGCCTTTAGGCTCGCCGTTGCCGCGGAGGATCAAGGCGGGTCTGAAGACCCGCCTCTACGAAGCCACCCCACGCTGACCACCGGCTGCGCCGTCGCGGCCATCCGCTGCAAACCGCTGCATCCGGCTGCAAACCGCTTGGCCAGTCCGTGGTGCGCGCGGATCATCCGAGGCGAGGAGAGATCATGCGTATCAACCTGTTCGTGGCCGGCGCGCTCTCGTGTCTCATGACGATGTCGGTGCCAGCGATAGCCCAGGAAGCGCCGGCATTGCTCGTCGAGGCGGACTGGCTCTCGCAGCACCTGAACGATCGCGGTCTCGTCGTTCTCCACGTGGGAAACCGGGAGGAGTACAACGCCGGGCACATTCCGGGCGCCCGTTTCATCACGGAAGAGGACGTCTCCGCGCCGCACGATCACAGCAATCCGAAAGACATGATGCTCGAGCTCCCGCCTGTCGAGACACTGCGCGCGAAGGCAGCGTCGTTTGGCATCTCCGACGACAGCCACATCATCGTCTACTTCGGAAAGAACGGCGGCGTGCCGTCCGCCACCCGCATCGTCTTCACGCTCGACTACCTCGGGCTGGGTGAGCGCACGTCGCTGCTCAATGGCGGACTGGGCGCGTGGCTCCGCGCAGGAAAGACCGTCACCTCCGCTGCGCCACCCGCGATGGCGGGCAAACTGACGGCGCAGCCGACGAAGAATCTCGTTGCGGATGCCGAGTTCGTGAAGTCGGTGCGGCAGCGGCCCAATCACACACTTGTGGACGCGAGGGCCGCGGTGTTCTATCAGGGAATTCAGCCCACCATGAACAACCTTAGTGGTCACATTCCAGGCGCCATCAACATCCCGTTCACGGAAATCACAGACAACGAGTTGCGGATCGATCGAGCGCGCGTCGACGGACTGTTTCGCAAGGCGGGCGTGAAGCCGGGTGACACCGTCGTCGCGTATTGCCATGTCGGTCAGCAGGCGACTGCCGTGATCTTCGCGGCACGCCTCCTCGGCCATCCCGTGGTGCTGTACGACGGCGCGTTCCAGGACTGGGCGGTCAACAACCGAGGCCCCGTCGAGAAATGAGGCGCTCTTACACCGATCCATATCTCGCCGGCATCGGTGTGGGCCTGGTGCTGCTTACGGCCTACATTGCCGTCGGTCAAGGACTCGGCGCGTCTGGCGCATTTGCCAGCGTCGTGGCATCGGGAACCGCCGCAGTGCAGGGGACGATGCACGCCGCAGCTTCGCCGGCGATAGCGCCGTATCTTCCCTCGGGAATCGCCAGCCCGTTGCAGGACTGGCTCGTCCTCGAGCTCGCGGGCGTCATGATGGGCGGCTTCGCGTCGGCGTGGCTGGCCGGCCGGCTTCACCGCGTTGCCGAACGCGGCACCGGTGTCAGCGTTCGACAGCGCATGTACGCGGCTACTGGCGGGGGCATGTTGATGGGCGTGGGCGCCAAGCTCGCACGCGGATGTACCAGCGGGCAGGCGCTGAGCGGCGGCGCGCTCCTCTCGGTGGGCAGCTGGATCTTCATCGCGAGTTGCTTCGCTGCCGGTTACGCCCTCGCGCCTCTCGCACGGCGGTTGTGGCGATGACACCGCTGACAGAGACCGGATGGCTCGGGCCGTGGGGTGCACTGGTCGCAGCACCGTTCATTGGCGTCGCCTTTGGCTGGTTTCTCGAGCGCGGCGGACTTGGCAGCGCCCCGAAGCTGGCCGGGCAGTTCTACCTGACCGACCTCACCGTGTTCAAGGTGATGTTCAGCGCGCTCGTCACGGCAATGCTCGGCGCCTTCTGGCTCGATCGCCTGGGAGTGCTTCAACTCGATCTGGTCTATCTCCCCGAGACCTTCGTCCTGCCTCAGGCGATCGGCGGCATCGTCTTTGGCGCCGGCTTTCTCGTCGCGGGGCTGTGCCCCGGCACGTCGTGTGTCGCGGCGGCGGCCGGACGACGCGACGGTCTCGGCGTGATGGCGGGCATGCTGATCGGCGTGGCCATCTTCAACACGGCGTTCGAGTGGATCGCGCCGATCTATTCCGCGACCCCGCTCGGTGCAGTGCGGCTGACCGATCTCGCGGGCACGACGCGCGGCGCCGGCATTGCCGCGGTGACCGTGATCGCGCTGGCAGGGTTTGCCGGCGCCCGTCATGTAGAACGTCCGGTGCACGTCCGCGGCAGGCTTCATGCCGCACTCGCGATTGTCGCCGCGCTCCTCGCGACGGGCGCAGCGATCGCGGAGTACGGGACAGACGAGGTCATCTCCGCCCCGGAGCTTGCGGATCGCATCATGAGCCGCGCGGACGATCAACGGATCTTCGATCTTCGTTCCCCTGGCGCGTTCGAGCAATTCCACATTCCTGGCGCGAGTCACGTCACCGTCGCGGAGTTACCCCAGATCCCGCTCGCACCGCAGTCGAGCGTCGTGCTCTATGGCGACAGGAGAAGGACCGTTATCGATGCGGTTCGTGTGCTTCGCTCGCAGGGGCATCGAGACGTGCGCGTGCTGCGAGACGGCCTCTATGAATGGTTGGCGCGTGTGTACGAGCCACGTCTCGCTGTCGATGCGACGCCGGCGGAACGGAGCGAGTTCGAGCGCGCGGCGTCGCTGAGCCGCTTTTTTGGTGGTGTTCCGCTCGCGGGAGTTCCTCGCGGCGATGTGCCGCAGGGGTACTGGAACGGCCACCCCCGCAGTGACGCGCTGCTCGCCGCGGCGGCCGGCCAGTCGGCCGCTGCAATCAGGCGGCGCGGATGTTGATGCGCTCTGGCGGCGACATCACAGCGCTGCGCCGCCGCGAGTTCTCGCGGCTGGACGCGACCGGTAGCGCGTACCTGGACTACGCGGGAGCGGCGCTGTATCCGGCGTCGCTCGTGAAACGGGATGCACGACGGCTGCTGCGCCGCGTCTTCGGCAATCCTCACTCCGAGAACGGTCCATCACTGGCCAGCACCGAGTCGCTCGAGGAGGCACGCTCGCTGACGTTGAACTTCTTCGATGCCTCTCCCGCCGAATACGACGTCGTATTCACGACGAACGCCAGCGGCGCGATGCGAGTTCTTGCCGAAGCGTTTCCGTTTCGCGACGGATCGCGGCTGGTGCTTACTGCCGACAATCACAACTCGGTGAACGGATTGCGAGTGAGCGCCGAACGGCGCCGGGCCGTTGTGCACTATGTGCCGCTCGAGACCGACCTGCGCGGATCCGATCCGCGACCATGGCTGGTGCGTGCGACGCAGCCATCGCTGTTCGCTTTTCCAGCGCAGTCGAACTTCTCGGGCGTTCGACATCCGCTGCAGTGGGTGAAAGATGCGCAGGCGCGCGGCTATCATGTGCTGCTCGATGCCGCCGCGTACGTCCCGTCGAGTCCGCTCTCACTGACCGACGTGCCTGCCGACTTCGTGGCGATCTCGTTCTACAAGATGTTTGGATATCCCACCGGTGTCGGTGCGCTGCTGGTGCGGCGCGAGGCGCTTGCGCTGCTCGACCGCGCCTATTTCAGCGGTGGGACAGTGCACTTCGTGTCCATCCAGAACCCTGATCTCTTTCGACGGAGAAACGGCGGCGCCGCATTCGAGGACGGCACGCCGAACTTCCTCGCGATGCCGTCGGTGTGCGACGGCCTTCGCTGGCTGTCTCGCGTCGGCATGTCGTCGATTCAGCAGCGCGTTGGCTGCCTGACCTCAGAGCTGCTCACTGGGTTCGAACGCCTGGACGACTGCGTGCATGTGTACGGACCGGCCGATGCGCTGGAGCGTGGCGGTATCGTGGCGTTCAACGTGTATTCCGATGGCGAGGTGCTGAACTATGAAGCCGTCGAGGCCAGTGCTCGTCATCGCGGCATCGCCATCAGGGGCGGTTGCTTCTGTAATCCCGGCGCGTCGGAACGCGCATTCGGCTTGAACGCCGCTCACGCGCGCGACTGCGTGCGCGGGAAGTTTTCAGTGGCGCAGTTCCGCGCCTGCATGGATGGCAAGGCAGTGGGAGCCCTGCGCGCCTCACTCGGTGTGGCGACGAGCGAAGCCGACATCGATCGTCTGCTCGAACTCGTCGCCGAGCTGACAGGACGTGAAGTCCGTCTTGTCACTTCTTCTTCGGGGCGAAGGCCTCTTTGACCTGCTTCTCGATGCTCTTGTAATTCTTCGAGAGCAGCTTCTCCTCGTCCTGGGTCAGGATCCGAAACGGCACGCGCACGAGGCTGTTCTGGAACTTTACATTGAGCCAATGCTGGCCGTATGCGATACCGCCAGGGATCTTGAAATAGAGACGGCCCAGACACGCGCGGTCATTACTGAGATCAACCTGGTCGTACGGCAGCGCCCGCGATCCCAGTTCGGGAAAGAACAGGATCGCGCATGCCTTGCTTGCGCGTGTCGGGAAGTAGTTGATGGAATCGCGCTGGACCTTCGCGCGCTGCTGAATCGCCTGCGGGTTCCCCTGCCGCTGTTCCTCGACCGTCGCCAGCGGAATCGTTTTGCCGTCAGGTGTCTCGAGCGATAAGGCCTCGCGCTTCAACGGATAGTCCGGTACGTTGTCGAGTACCGTCATGCCGACCTCGAGGAGCATCCACTCTTCACCGACGGAGCGGTTGGATGCCTGGTAGCCGAGGATCACGTAGCCTTCCCTGTTGTATGCCGCACGGACGAACTTGCCCTCCATCGTCTGAATCTGCGGCACCCCGGCCTGGGGTAGCTGGACGACGGGCTTCTCCTGACTCTGGGCATCGCCTTTCGTCTGAAGGGGCCACACCGACATCAACCCGACGAAGCCCACCAACAGTACACGCCTGTCCATATCTCTTCCTCTCAAATTGAACGTCGATGCCACCGGGTGGCACTACGAAGAGGCAAAGAGTGGGCCAATGCACGGCTGGATTCGGTTGAAGAATTGCCCGTCAATCGCGGTCGCGCTTGAAGACAGCCCTGGCGGCCTCCAATGGATGGTGAGGCTCCCACCACATGCGGTGAGATGACTTCCGGGTCAGACCAAAGCCGATCAGCGCGGCAACTATCGCCACCGACAGCCCCGCAATCACGTCCACCGCGTGGTGGTATCTCGTATATACACAGGCAACGCTAAGTCCGGTTGCAAGCACTCCGAACCAGAGCGCCGCCTTTCGGTCCGTGGCGTGCAGGCCGAAGGTCACCGCCCATGCACCTGATACGTGAGCGCTGGGGAAGCACCCTCCCGAGACCGCCGCGCCGCCGATGATGACTTCGATCACCCTGGTGAACACCCAGCCGCCAAAGGGACGCAGACCTGCCATGACGTCGGGGTGTTCCCACGGCCCTCGCGCGGGGAGGAACGGATACCACACGTATGACAGGAAGAATCCGAGCATCATGCAGGTCATCGCGGTGTGAAACCCGCTTCCCGGTGTTCCGCGGCCCTGCCGACCACCGTTCCAGGCGATGACGACTCCGCCAATGATCAGGAGAAAGTACGAAAAGTAGAAGGCGTGCATGACCTCGTCGAGCACTGGATTGCCGGCCTGCGACAGCATCACCGCCGGCGTGCCGCCGAACAGCGTGCGATCCGCGTTGAACAGGTAATGCTCGAACCAGTAAGGGGCATTCCCCGCGGCGGCGTTGACGGTGAGCGACACCTCCTCGAAGAAGGGCGTCAAGAGCAGGGCCGGGTACGTGTACCGCAGAAACCGCGCAACCGACCTCGCAGCGGACAGCCAGCGGGAATCAGCCACACGCGCCTGTTCCCACTCCGCCCCTCGAGGTGGTAACAGCAGAAGCCCCGCGATGATTGCGCCGTGGCCACCAAGGATGTATGGCCACCGTGGAACCGCCCACACGACCGCGACGAGCGCGACGAAAGTGACGTAGCTGGCCAGGACCCAGTCGAGGGCCATCCAGGACGCCGTTCGTGCGGCCATCCAGCTCCGGGCAGGGATGGCCGATCCCGGAGGGATCGCCGATCCCGCATGGACCGACAAACCGTCGTCGCTGCCGGATGTGTAACGTCTTGAATGACTTGGGGGGACTGCACTGACAGAATTCACGGATCCGGGAAATTGGCTCATTTCGTCAAAACGCCTTCACACATCGGAATGTGCAGAAGACGGCCGAATGGGCTCAACGCTCAGGAGTTCCGAGCCATCGTGATATTTTGACGCCGATCAAGAAGGGGGAAATTCTCGTGATCCGATTGCGCAGGACCATGGCATTCGCAACGGTGACCGTACTGACCTTCGGTATCGTCACTCATGCGCAACGAGACGGGTCGGACACGCATTCAACCGGCCTGACCGTCACCGACGAGGTGCTGCGGCACGCTGGTACCGCGAACGATCCGCTCCCTGGTTCGTGGCTCAGCTATGGCCGCAACCAGTCCGAAACCCGCTACAGCACGCTGAAGCAGATCGACAGCAGCAACGCGTCACGCCTGGGTCTCGCGTGGTCCTACGTCATGGGCGCCGGCGGCGGCAACCAGGAAGGTACGCCGCTGATGTGGAACAACACGCTCTACGGCATCACGACCTGGAGTGTGGTGTTCGCGCTGGACGCGCGGACTGGCAAGGAACTCTGGCGATGGGACCCGAGGATCGACCAGGTCAGCACCCGGCCCGCGATCTGCTGCGGCAACGTCAATCGCGGTATCGCGATCTACAACGGCATGATCATCGCGCCCGCGATCGATGGGCGCCTCGTCGCGCTGGATGCGATCACCGGCAAGCTGGTGTGGGAGTCGCGCGTGGTGAATTCAGGCGATCTCTACACGTTGACGATGGCCCCGCGGATCGCCGGTGGCAAGGTCATCATCGGCGCGTCCGGTGGCGATAAACCCACCCGTGGCAACTTCATCGCCGTCGATGCACGCACAGGCAAGCTGGCGTGGCGCGTCTACACGGTGCCTGGCGATCCCTCATTGCCGTTTGAGAACGAGGCCATGCGCGTGGCCGCGAAGACATGGGGTGGAGACTTCTTCAAGAACGGCGGCGGCGGTGCAGTGTGGGATGGCTTCGCCTACGACCCCGAGGCGAATCTGGTCTACGTTGGCACCGGCAATGCGCAGCCATGGGTGCAGAAGTTCCGGGGCGCGCAAGGTCTCGACAATCTCTACACGTGCTCGATCCTGGCAGTCGATCTCACGACCGGTCAGATCAAATGGCACTATCAGGCGGTCCCCAACGACAACTGGGATTACGACAACGTGCAGCAACTGACGCTGCTGGATCTGCCCATCAACGGCCGGATGAGAAAGGTCATCACGCAAGCGCCGAAGAACGGGTTCTTCTACGTGCTGGACCGCGTGACCGGCGAGTTCATCTCCGCTGAACCCTTCGTCAAAGTGAGTTGGGCTTTGCGCATGGGCGCCGACGGCCGGCCCGTGGTGAATCCGGCGGCCTACTACGATCAGGAACCGATCTCGGTCTTTCCGACCGGAGGCGGCGCGCACAACTGGTCGCCGATGTCATACAACCCCAATACGGGATTGGTCTATATCCCCGCGTCGTACCAGAGCTACCCGTATCAGGCGCAGGCCGAGTTGAGGCCTGGCTCCACTGGATACCAACGTCCGCGTGGAGAGACGAAGACGATCGAGCCTTCATTCGGCCCCGAGCCGATTCCAGGGGCACGCAACGGGTTGCAGGCGTGGGATCCAGTGAATCAGAAACTACGCTGGAACATCGCGGGCGGCGGCGGCATCGGCGGCGGCACGGCGACCACAGCAGGCAACCTCGTGTTTCAGACGATCAACGACGGCCGCTTCCGGGCGATCAGCGCCGACAAGGGCGAGATCCTGTACGAAGTGCGCACCGGGCGAACCGGCATGGCGCCACCGATCACCTACGAAGTGGACGGAACGCAGTACGTCGCGTTCGGAGGAGGACTGGGCCGCGCCGCGCCGAACAACGGCCCCACCGACGAAAAGGCCGAGAACGCGCCCATGATGTTCGTGTTCACACTCGACGGCAAGGCGACGCTGCCGACGCCACCGCCCGAACCTTAGTCCTTCGGCCTTCGTTCTTCGTCCTTGGTCCGTTCAGTGGGCGGC
>Ga0070686_100001374_pt1 | contig 13754 bp, 12 predicted proteins | sample KBSS23LmetaG_FD_65654 | JGI IMG/M metagenome (GOLD analysis project Ga0070686, IMG submission 65654) | Switchgrass rhizosphere microbial communities from Kellogg Biological Station, Michigan, USA - KBS S2-3L metaG | ecosystem: Host-associated > Plants > Roots > Rhizosphere ...
GGAGCGGGCTAGGGAGAGGGGGCCCCGCCACGCAGCCGCCGTCCGGCCCGCGCGGCCAGCCGCTTCAGGATCTCCTTTTCCTCCGCCCCCAGGCCCAGCATCAGCAGCACCGCCCCGTAGCTGACCAGGCCGCCCGCGATCACCAGGCCGAAGCGCGCCGCGCGCCCGTGCACCAGCCCGCGCAGCGCGATCTCCGCCGCCAGCGCCACCGCGGCCGCCACCAGCGGTTTCACCAGCGACGTCGTGAAGGGATGCACGCGCTCGATGATCCAGGCCTCGATCGTCAGCGCCACCTGGAACGCCGTCGCGCTGACCAGCACCGCGATCGCCGCGCCCGAAATCCCCATGCGCGGCACGAGCACCAGCCCCACCGCCACGTTCAGCAACGCCGCGCCGAGGTTGTTGAACATCAGCAGGCGCGATCGCCCGCCCATCGACACCACGTAGGGCGTCAGGCCCAGGCAGCCGATGATGAGGTGCGCGACCGACAGAATGACCAGCGCGCCGGCCCCCGCGACGAACGCATTCCCGTACAGGCTCAGGATCTCGCTGCGCAGCACAATCACCGTGACGGCGACCGGCGCGCAGGCGATCGTCACCCAGCGGGTCAGCAGCGCCAGGTTGTAGCGGACGCGGGCGCGGTCGCCCGTCTGCAGCGCCTCTGCGACGACCGGGGCCAGGATGTGATCGAAGAGGTAGCGCGGGTTGGCGATGAGGCGCGTGACGTACTCGGCGGCCGCGTACACCGCGAGCGCGTCGAAGCCCGCGAACGTCGCGACCAGGAAGGCGTCGGCGCGTTGCAGGATGGCGCTCAGCACGTCGGAGACGCCGAAGGGCAGCGCGAAGCGTAGGAAGCCGGGGTGCGGCTCGCTCGCGAGCGCCCGTCGGAGGTATCGCCCGCCGAACACGCGCGCACAGGCCGCGACGGCCAGTGCCGCGACCAGCACGCCCGTGGTGACGTACGCGACCGCCAGGTTGCGCAGGCCGCCGCCGAGGCGCCACGCGATGAGGACCGCTGCCAGCAACAGCGCCGGCTCCGCGATGCCGCGCACGTAGAGGTTCATGCGCTGGACCTTCGCGCCGACGGTCGCGGCGACCAGCACCATGGTCAGCGCCGTCAGCAGCACCGTCGGCGCCATGATCGGCAGCGTCGTCGTCATGCTGGGCTCGCTCCAGGCGCGCGCCAGGATCGGCGCCAGCAACGCCATGCCCATCGCAAGCACGGTCGAGACGGTGGCGGTCAGGCGGATCCCGCTGCCGAGCGCGCGCTGCGCCAGGTCCTCCTCGCCGGTCGCCCGGTGCCCCGCGATGAAGCGGTGGAGGCTGCCTATCGATCCGACCGGCCCGGTGCGCGCCAGCACGTCGACGATCGCCGCGTTCGCCTGGAAGGCACCGAAGGTCGCGAGGCCGTAGAGCCGCGCCATCAGGACCTGCGTGACCGGCATCAGCCCCTGGCCAATCGCCGCCAGCAGCTGGACCAGGCCCCCGCGCGCGGCGTGCCGGACGTCGCTGGCCTTCTTCTCCATCAGACACAAAGCATAGCGGGCCCGGTCAGCCGCGGACGCGCAGCTCGAACAGGTGACAGGCGCTGCCGTAGCGGTTGGCCATCAGGCGGCGCTGCGCGAGCGAGCGGCGATCGCCGAGGACGAGGTGCCCGGTGTAATGCAGGCCCATCGGATCGTCGCGGACGATCTCGAAGCCGGCCGCGCGGAAGTGCCGGCGCCAGCGTCGCGGGTGGAACAGCCACAGCTCGGAGAGCGCGTTCCCGGTCTCGCCGTGTCGGCTGGGGAAGAACGGCGAGAACAGCGTGCGCAGCGCCCGGCCCAGCGCCGCGAAGAACGCGCCGACGCCGCGCGACGGCCGCAGCTCCGCCCGCATCGCCGCGACCTTCTGGAACGCGGCCGGGAACGCCGACAGCGTCGTCCAGAACCGCCATCGGTGCGTGGGCAGGACGTGGACGCAGATGCCGCCCGGGCGCAACACCCGCTTGATCTCGCCTTCCAGCTGGTCGAGGTCGCGGACGTGCTCGAGCACGTTGGACGAGAAGACGACGTCGAAGCTCGCGTCGGGGAACGGGATGTGGCGGCCGTCGTAGTCGGTGATCGGGAACAGCCGGTCCTGGTTGTAATTCGAGTCGGGGATCTCGATCGCCTCGACCGCGTAGCCCAGCCGGCGCACCTCCAGCGCCTGCCGTCCCGTGCCCGCGCCGATCTCCAGCACCCGCGCCCCCGCCGGAAAGTGCGCGACGATCGATTCGATCTCCGCGGCCCGGATGCGGTTGAGCAGGTCGACCGAGAACATGCGGGGGATGCTACCTCGCGCGCGCCAGCCAGCCACGGACGCGGTCGCGCATCCGGCCGAAGAGCGCGCGGTCCTCGGGCGCCAGGCCCAGCGCGACCAGCGCCGTCAGATACGAGACGAGCCCGGCGGCGATGACCAGCGGGATGCGCGCCGCCGGCCGGCCGACGTGCGTGCTCACCAGCCTCTCGATTCCCAGCATGATCGCGGCCGCCGCCACCGGCTTCAGGGTCGACCAGCCCACCGGGTACACGCCGTGCGCCAGACGGACCTCGATCGTCACCAGCGTGTGCAGCAGGACCACGCCCGCCAGCGCGGCGATCGCCGCGCCCATGATGCCGAAACGCGGGATCAGAATCAGGCCGAGCGCCACGTTGACGACGGCGACCGCCACGTTGTTCTTCAGCATCAGGACCGAGCGGCCGCTGACCACCAGGATGTAGCCGCTGAGGCCGAAGGTCGCGTTGACCAGGTGACTCACGGCCAGCACGACGATGGCGCTCGCGCCCGCCGCGAACGTCGGACCGTACATCGACAGCAGCTCGTGCCGCAGCGCCACGATGGACACGGCGATCGGCGCCGCCGCGGTCGCCACCCACCGGCTCATCATCATCAGATTCGCCCGGAGGCGATCGCGCTGCCCGAGGTGCAGCGCCTCCGAGAACACCGGCGCCGCGACCCCGTCGAAGACGTAGCGCGCGTTGCCGACGACGCGGCTCAGGAACTCGGCGGCGGCGTAGACGCCCGTCGCGGTCGATCCCACGAACGTCGTCAGCAGGATGACGTCCGCGCGCTGCAGGATCGCGTTCATCAGCTCGGCGGCGCCCAGCGGGATCGAGAACGGCGCGAAACCCTTCAACCACGGCGAGCGGACCGCGTGCGCGATCTCGCCCCGCCCGAAGACGCGCCCGACGACGAAAAGCGCCAGCGTGAACGTCGCGGCGGCCGCGAGCACGTGCGCAACGGCGAGATTCATCACCGTGCGGCCGCACGCCGCCGCGATCAGCCCCGCCGCCATGAACAGCAGGGGCTCGCCCAGGCCGCGCACGATGAAGTTCGCGTGCGTGACCTTGGCGGCCAGGCTCGCGTGCACGAGCACGTACATGCAGCCGGTGAAGACGATCGCCGGCGCCATCACGCGCAGCGTCGCCGTCAGCGTCGGTTCGCGCGTGACGTACGCGATGATGCCGGAGCTCGCCACCAGCCAGAGCACCAGCGTCCCGCCGATGCCGAGCGCCAGCCGCAAACCCGTCCCCAGCGCGCTGCGCACGAGATCGCCCTCGCCGCGTGCGCGGTGGGCGGCGACGTAGCGAAGCATCCCCTTGTCCGCCCCGCCGGTTCCCGTGCGGGTCAGGACCTCCATGAACGCGAGACCCGCCTGGTAGCGACCGAAGACCGTCGCCCCGAACAGGTTCCCCAGCAGCACGTGCGTGACCGCCATCAGGGCCTGGCCGGCGATCGTCAGGACCTGGATCGCGCCGCTGCGGGCCGCGTGCGTGACGTCGCGCGAGCCGGTGACCCGGTCGCTGCCTTCCTCCGGCGTCGTCAAATCACTCCGACCAGCCGCCGCGGCGGACCGCCTCGTCGGCGCGGTCGCGTTCCTCGGGCAGGTCGACCTCCAGCCAGCCGTGGCCGCTGATGTCGCGGCACGCCGGCGGTGTGCCGGCGTCCGCCAGGCGCGCGAGCACGCGCTCGACGTGGATGGCGCGCCCCTCCGCGGCCAGCGCGGCGTCGACGGTGGCCCAGTAGCGCGCGGCGGCCGCGCGCGGCACCTTCGTCATCCCGACGTAGCCCGCGTCCCAGCTCGCCAGCGTCTTCGCGATCCGGCGCACCCGCCCCGCGCCGTCGCGCTCGACCTTCATGTCGTCGGCGCCCAGCGTGCGATCGGTGTCGACGAACGCCGTGACGTCGTCGGCGGGCGCGCCGGCCAGCACAGCGATCGCCGGCCGATAGATGTGGTCGACGTTCATCAGCAAGAATTCTTCGGCATCCTCGACAAATGTCCGCGCCGTCGTCAGCGAGACGAGGTTCCCGTCGCGGAAGGCGCTGTTCTCGACCAGCCGGACGGGCAGGGCGAGCCGCGCGATCTCCGCCGCGACGCGCTCGAACCCGAAGCCGCCCACCACCGTGATGTCGCGCGCGCCGGCCGCCCGCGCGAACGCCACCGCGTACGCGAGCAGCGGCCGTCCGCCGACCGTGATGAGCGCCTTCGGAATCTGCTCCGTGAGCGAACCGAGGCGGCTCCCCAAACCGGCCGCCAGCAGCACCGCCTTCACGGCTCGTCCGCCGTTAGAACAGCTCGGGCAGCGCCGAGAAGCGGCGAATCACCGGCACCGACGGGAAGCGCAGCGTGAACCGATCGTGCGAGAACGTCGTGGACAGGCCGACGAACGGGATCCCCTCGCGCTCGGCGATCTCGCCGTCGTGCAGCGAATCCCCGATGAACAGCATCTCCTGGTGCGCGGCGCCGAACTCACGCGACGCCGCGTCCAGGTGCGTGCGCCCCTTCGCCAGCCCGCCGCCGTACCCGAGCACGAGGTCGAACTTGAACCCGGCGTTGCGCGCGAAGGCTGTGACGTTTTCGGTGCCGTTGTTGGACGACACGGCGATCTTCACGCCCATGTCGCGCATCTCCTGCAGCGCCCGGCGCGTCTCCGCCGGCATCTTGATCGCGCCGCAGCGCGCGGGCTTGCGCGACTCGAAGTCGGCTGACGCCTCGGCGTTGCGCTCATCCCCCGGAAAGATCTCCTGGAGCTGCTTCACGAACGGCAGGCCGCAGGTGGCCAGGTACAGCTCGCGCGCCAGGATGCGCGGCGTCCCGTAGCGCTCCTCGATGACCTCCGTCGCGAGATCCGCGAGCGTCGGCATGCTGTCGATCAGCGTCCCGTCCAGGTCGCAGAGCAGCACCTTGGGCAGCGCGAGCCGCGCCTGCGCCGGCAGCCTCGAGACACCAGCGGACCGCTTGGGGGCGTCAGCGCCGGTAACGTCGAACGGGACGGTGGACATGGGTCGGGGGGAGGAGCAACCCCGGATCCAGATCGGGCCGGTAACCTAACTAACTGATAACACTAGTTATTGTTGTTAGACTTCTACGAAAGCGGTGAACTTTCAACACCTCGAAGTGACAGCTTTCCGACATCTCGGCCAATGTGTGCCGTCGTTCCGGGATTTGGCCGGCGGCGGCCCGCGAGGCAGCAAGCTTGAGGCCGCATGATCGATCCGTTAGCGTCCGGGCGCCCTCGCGTGTCCGGACGCCACAAGATTCTCTACCTCACCCCGAACTTGAAGCAGGGGGGCGCGGAGCGGCAGCTGCTGGAGCTGATTCGCCGCCTTCCCGAGCGGTTCGAGCCGGTGATGTGCGTCTTCGACCAGGCCGTGCACTACGCGGAGTACCTGCTGCCGGGCGAGCCGCGCCACGTGCTCGACGTCGGGCGGATGACCCGGCGCGGGTTCCAGCGGCTTTGCGAGGTGCTGCGCAGGGAGCAGCCGGCGATCCTCCATACCTGGCGCGACGCCGCGAACTTCTGGGGGCGGATGGCGACCGCGCGCGTCCCGGTGCCGATCGTCGTCGCGTCGACCCGCAACCGGGCGCTGAACCCGATCAACCTGCTGACCGAGCGGCGCTTCGCGCGGCGCACAGCGCGCGTGCTGGCGAACTCGGAGGGCGTGCGCCGCGAGCTGATCTCGCTGGCGCGCGTTCCCGCCGACAAGGTCCAGATCATCCACAACTTCATCGACCTCGATCGCTTCCGCCCGCCGACCGACGAGGAACGCGCCCAGGCGCGCGCGCGCTGGAACCTGGCGCCGGGCGACGTCGCGCTGCTGGTTCCCGGCCGCATCAGCTTCCAGAAGCACCAGTTCGGCACCGCGCTCGCGCTCGGGATGATGCGCCGGCGCAAGCAGCTGCCCGCGAACGTGCGCGTCCTGCTGGCCGGCCGGCGCCACGATCGCCTCTACGGCGCGCTGCTGGATCCGTGGCTGAAGCTGCAGGGCGTGCACGATCGGGTCACCCACCTCGGGACCGTGACCGACATGGTGTCGCTGTACCAGGCGGCGGACGTCGCGGTGCTGCCGTCGCTGTGGGAGGGGCTGCCGAACGCAGTGCTCGAGGCGCTCGCCTGCGGGCTCCCCGCCGTCGTGTCGCACGCGGCGAACATCGACGCCATCGTGACGGAGGGCTCGGGCATCGAGGTGCCGACGTTCGCGCACGGCGCTCTGGCCGACGCGCTCGCGCGCATCACGGCGCTGTCCGACGCCGAACGCCGGGCGATGGGCGCGCGCGGGCGGGCGCACATCGCCGAGAACTTCAGCACGGCGCGCGTGCTCGGCGAGATGGTCGACCTCTACGACCGCCTCCTCGCCGAGTCGCCGGCGCCGGTTACGCCCCGATGACGAGCGTGATGCGCCAGCCGCGGGACTCGAGCCCGTAGCCGGCGTCGAGGCCGATGAGCGGCACCGCGACGGAGCGCAGGAAGAAGCGAAGCCCGCCGCCGACGGACTGGTGAATGTCGCGCCGGAAGTCGAATCCGCCGCCCGGCGGGTAGCCGCCGTTGGCCACATCGATGAGGAACGTGCGCTGGTCGGGCGTGTTCCGCGTCGCGTACATGCCGATCCCGGGCGGGAGATCGCGGAACCAGATCGCGTTGATGTCGTAGAAGCCCAGCGCGCGGAAGTCCAGCGCGCTGATCGAGAACAGCGGAAAGTGGTACTCCGCGTGGCCGCCCAGCTGGCTGTCGCCGCGGAACTGCTGAAACAGGTAGCCGCGGTCGTTCGGACCGCCGGCCGCGTTCTCCATCCAGAACGGCAGGTTCTTCCCGAACGTCGCGCCGATGCTGGTGACCAGGTTGTGGCTCTTGAAGAACTTGATGCCGTGCTCGACGCCGCCGCCGACGCGCCAAAAGGTCAGCTCGCTGCGGAAGTCGGGGTTTGCAATGTCGACGCCCCCGCCCAGCGCGGTGCCGGTCATGACCGCGAACTCGCGCGATCGGAAGTCGAAAGAGATCGACGCCTTGGCGACGCCGACCTTCGCGCCCAGCGTCGACTGCATCCCCGGCGGCAACGCCATCTGGTTGGGGTCGTCGGGGAGGTAGGATTTGTCGACGCTGAACTTTTCCAGGCGCCAGGCCACCTGCGTCTTCACGCGCCGGAACCAGGCGATGCCGATCATCGGCTCGACGCCGTAAGAGGACAGCAGCGTCGACCGATAGGGGCCGAGAGTGGCGCCGTCATCGGTCGGGTAGTACTCGGGGATGTTCTGGCGCTGGATGTTGCCTTGCAGCTGCCAGTAGATCCAGGTGCCGAACAGCGAAGGATCGCGATAGGCGAGCGCCGCGCCCGAGTCGACCGTCGCGATGCGCCCGCCGATCAGCAGCTGCTTGCCGCGCCCGAACAGGTTGCCGTGCACGAACAGCAGGCCGAACGACTTGTTGTTGGCGGAGAACGAACCGGTCGGGACAGGCGCCCAGGGGAACTTGTCCTTCACCGAGATGTTCACGCGGACGCCGGTCTTGTACTGCTCCCACCAGACGTTCACGTCGGAGAAGAGGCCCGTCGTGTTGAGGCGCGCGCGGACCGTGTCGAGGGTGTCCATCTCCAGCGTGTCGCCGATCGACACGCCGGCGGCGGTGCGCACCGTCGATTCTTCCGTGCGCTGGTTTCCCATCACGCGGACGTCGGTGATCTCCTCGCCGATGGCGAGCGCGGGCGCGGCCGCCAGGACGACACCCAGACCGACTGCGCACCCGACGAGGGCGGCTCGCGCGGAGGGGGCGAATATACGCATGTTCCTAGAGCATAAAGGTCCGCGCGAGATTCGTAAACAGCTCAACCGACGACAAGACGGGACCCTGAAAGGGACCCGTACCCCCCGCGACGAACTCGCGCGGGCAAAGCCCGCGCTCCTTCACGCGAATGGCGTCGGCGGTGGGCGGATGTGGTCGCGGCGCTGTGGCCTGTCTCACGAGTCTGCGCGGATCGTGTGCGCGAACGCCTCATGAATCCTGGCGCGGGACGGCCTGGATCAGCGCGCTGCTGGTGGTCAGGTCCTGTTCGGTCATGTGACGAAAACGTGGCGCGAGCTCCGGCCGCGCGAACGAGGAGTCCAGCCTGGCGGTCTGGCCGCCGACGAACGCGAAGCCGTTTTCGGCGAGCAGCCGCAGGTGCGTGGAATAAGGCTCGCGATTGAGAAGGTACGAGCGGCGCCCGCGAATCAACGTCCAGACGAGATTGGAATAGCGCCAGTGGCCGTTCCAGGTCCGCGCGGTGTTGTGACAGCGGAAATCGATCTGGTGCGAGATCAGGCCGTTCGGTTTGATCCAGAGCCGCATCGCGCGGTAGCTGCTGGCGAGGTCGTCGACGTGCTCGAGGACCGCCTGCGAGTAGAGGAGGTCGATCGATTCGCGTTCGATGGCGCCCTCGTCGAACCAGCGCGTGCGGTAGTCGATCATCGAGCCGTGCGTGTTCTGGTTGCGCACGGAATCGCGGATGCGCGCCAGCCGCTCGTCGGAGAGCGCGGCGGACAGCTCCTCGTCGCCGAGGACGTGGTGTGGAAACGCGTAGCTCGGCAGCAGCGGCTGCACCTCCGGGAACTCCGCCTCCGCGGGGATGTCGGCGCGCGCGCGGAACAGCCCGATGAGCTCATCGAGCACGGCCTGATTGCGTTCGACCTGGGCGTGCCGGACGACGTCGAACGCGTGATAGCTGTCGGCCCCGGAAACCAGCGCCGCGAGGCCCACGCCCAGCGAATCACCCGGCCCGAGCTCGGCCACCGTGCGCGGGTGTGCCTTCATTCCGTTGGCGAAGGCGCTGACCAGGTGCCGCAGCCAGACCGAGTAGCAATAGCGCGCCGAGTTCGTGTCACCGCCGCCCCGCCCGAAGACGGCGGCCACGCCCGGGATGAAGGTGGCGATGCCGTAAAGCAGCTGTCCGACCTTCAGGTTGGCCAATTTGTCACCGTTGGAAGGGTCGTTCCAGGCATCGCGGGGCGGGCGAAGCGTACACCAAACGTGATAACCTCACGCCGTGGACAGCCTCGATCGCGAGCTCGAAGTCGCCCGTGTGGCGGCCCGCGAAGCGGGCGCGGCGATCATGAAGTTTTATGGAGACCCGGACGTCGCGGTTCACAACAAGCCCGACAGCTCGCCGGTCACCGCGGCTGACGAGGCGGCGAACGTCTGCCTGACCGACAAGATCCGGGGCGCTTTTCCGGAAGACGCGATCCTCAGCGAGGAGTCGCCCGACGACGAATCGCGGTTCGGCAAGCGCCGCGTCTGGATCATCGACCCGCTGGACGGCACACTCGATTTCCTGGCGCAGACAGGCGACTTCTGCGTGCTCGTCGGCCTGACCATCGACGGCGTGGCCGTTTTGGGCGTCGCTTACCAGCCGGTCAAGGACGCGCTCTACTTCGCGCGCCGCGGGCAGGGGGCGTTCGTGGAGGTGGACGGGGCGACGCGCCCGCTGGCCACGTCGCGCGCGCAGCTTCCCAGCGAGGTGCGCGTCGGCATCTCGCGGCTCAATCCGGACGAGGGCCTCGGGAAATGTCTGGCGGCCGCGGGCCTGGCCGCGCGCGCCGTGCAGATGGGCGCATCGGCCAAGCACATGGCGCTGGCGCGCGGCGAGATCGACGCCGTGCTGAACCTGTCGGCCGCCGAGCAGGAATGGGACACCTGCGCGCCCGAGGTGATCCTGGCCGAGGCGGGCTGCACGGTCACCGACGGCGACGGCAATCCGTTCAAGTACAACCAGCGCGATCTGTTCCGTCGCCGCGGCAGCGTGGCGAGCAACGGCAAGTGCCACACGCTCATGCTCCGGGTCATGGCGCCCTGTCTGCCCGAGTAACCCGTCTCGACGACTACGAGGACGAGGACGGGTAAGACCGCTTGAACACCCGAAACAGCAACCATAGGCTCGGCACCAGGACCGGCACGCCCGCCGCCAGCGCCACGAGCAGCAGCCGTTGCATGCGCGGGCTGGCGGCGCTGCCGTGCAACGTCACGTCGGGAACGACCAGATAGGGGTACTGCGCCAGCACCCAGCCGAGAAGGATGAGCGCCGTCTGCGCCGCCACTGCGACGCGCGCCAGGCGAAAGCGCCGGGTGAAAAGCGCCACCATGACGGTGACCGCGGCGCCGCCGGTGAGCAAATGGAATGGCCAGCTCCAGGGCCGCGCCGCGAGCGCGCGGCGGACCCACGGCGCGCCGCCGCCGGCGAGCAGGAAGGCCGCGAGCGCGGTCAGGCCGACCGCCACGGCCGCGGCGAGCGCCCGCACGCGGAAGTCCTCGCGCAACGCCTCGTCGGTCGTCTCGACGGTCAGGTAGGTCGCGGCGAGCAGCGCGCAGAGTGCCAGCGAGAACAACCCGATCGCGATCGGGAACGGGGCGAGCCAGGCGGCGAAGAAGCCGGTCGTCACCAGGCCGCCCTGCACGCGGATGTTTCCCGAGACCAGCGCGCCGACGATCATCCCGAGCAGCACCGGCGCGATGGTGCTCGCCATCGAGAACAGGAGGCCGAAGCGCTTCTGGCCGGTCGACGGGTCGAGCGCCCGGAACGCGAACGCCGACCCGCGCAGCACGACGCCGATCAGGAACAGCGTCAGCGGCACGTGCAGCGCCACCGAGATGGCGGCGAACGCCGGCGGAAACCCGGAGAACAGCAGGACCACGACCAGGATCAGCCAGACGTGGTTCGCCTCCCACACGGGCCCGATCGCCGCGGCGATGGCCCGGCGCTGATCGACGGCGCGCGGGCCGCTCGCCAGCAGATCCCAGACGCCGCCGCCGAAATCAGCGCCGCCGAACAGGAAGTAGAGACAGAGCGCGACGCCCATCGCGCCCGCGAGCAGCAGCTCAAGCGGCATGCGCGGATCCGGTCGCCTCGTGGGACGCTTCGTGGGAGCGGTCGGCGGCGGCGATCTGTTTCGCCAGCAGATAGACGACCGCGACGCCCAGCAGGAGATAGACGATCGTGAACAGCCAGAACGCCGCCGCCTTGTAGGGGAACTCGGTGACCGCCTCGGCGGTGCGCATCAACCCGCGCACGATCCAGGGCTGGCGGCCCCACTCGGTTACCAGCCAGCCCGCTTCGAGGCTGACGAACCCCAGCGGGCCGAGCACGACGAACGCGAGCATCCAGCGCCGGCCCTCGGGGAGCCGTCGCCGGCGAACGGTCGCCGCGATCACGACCAGCGCGGCCAGCGCCATGGCGCTGCCGGCGCCGACCATGACCTGGAACGCCGTGCGCACCTTGATGACCGGCGGCCAGTCGGCGCGCGGGAAGGCGTCGAGGCCCGTCACCGTCGCGTCGAAGTCGCCGTGCGCGAGGAACGAGAGGCCGCCCGGGATCGCGAGCGCGCCGTGGAACTCGCCGGTCTCGAGATCGGGTACGCCGCCGATGTGAAGTGGCGCGCGGCCGCCCGTGTGCATGTGTGCCTCCAGCGCCGCCAGCTTCAGCGGCTGCGCCGCGGTCAGGTGCTTGGCCGAACGGTCGCCCGACAGCGGCTGGACCAGCGCAGTGATGCATGCCATCGGCAACGCCAGCGCCAGCGCCTTCCGGTGCAGCGTCCGTTTCGGATTGCGCAGCAGGATGAACGCGGAGATCGCGACCATCGCCCAGGCGGTCGCCTGGTAAGAGGACAGCAGCACGTGCACGACCTGATAGGGCCACGACGGGCTGACCATCGCCGCGATCGGATCGCTGCCGCCCGGGCCGTTCATGAACGCGCTCACCAGCGTGACGAAGAACGCCGACGCGGCGCCGCTGACGGCGACGGCGATGCCCGAAGTGAGGTGCATCCCGGCCGACACCTTGCCGCGTCCGTAAAGATAGATGCCGAGGAAGATCGCCTCCGTGAAGAACGCGAAGCCCTCCAGCGCGAACGGCAGGCCGATCGACTCGCCGAAGCGGCCCATGAAGTGCGGCCACAGCAGCCCGAGCTCGAACGACAGCACGGTGCCGGAGACGGCGCCGACCGCGAACAGGATGCTCGTTCCCTTGGCGAGCTGCTTCGACAGCAGCAGGAACTCCGGATCGCGCGTCCGCCGGTGATAGATGTCCGCCAGCACCATCAGCGCGGGCAGCGCGACGCCCGCCGCCGCGAAGACGATGTGGAACGCCAGCGAGATCCCCATCTGGGATCGCGCGTAGGCCAGGGCGTTCCAGTCGCTTGGCACGCAGCGATTCTGCGTCGAACGGGCCGCCGGTGCTACGCTGGACACGCATGGCCGGTTTGCTGCCCATGATCGCCCTGGTGGCGGGCGTTGGGCCGTTCTTGAAGGGCCAGCTTCACCTCCACACCAGCAACTCCGCCGACAGCACCACGGCGCCCGCGGAGGTGGTCCGCTGGTACGCGGCGCACGGTTACGACTTCATCGTCGTCACCGACCACAACCGCGTCACCGTCGAGCGCTCGCCCCCCTCGATGCTGGTCATTCCGGGCGTCGAGCTCACGCAGAACGTCGAGCGGTGCGAGCCGCCGCCGCTGCCCGGGCTGCAGTGCCTGTTGCACGTCAACGCCCTGTTCGTCACACCGCCGGCCGACGGGCGGATCCCCTGGCCGGCTCCCGCCGACTCGAGCCGCTTGCAAATCTACCGGCGCGCGCTGGCTGCCACGCGGCGGCTCGGGGGGATCGCGCAGCTCAATCATCCGAACTTTCACTACGCGGCGAACCCGGCGCTCATCACGCCGCTCGTGCTGGCGGACGGGCTGTCCCTGATGGAGATCGCAAACAGCTCGTGGGACTCGAACGACATTCCCGCCGAGAAGGGTCATCCCTCTACCGAGGTGATGTGGGACGCCGTGCTGACCACGGGCGCCACCATTTTCGGCACGGCGACCGACGACGCGCACCACTACAACGACGCGGCCGCCGTCGGCGCGCGCGGCGAGGCGACCTTTCCGGGCGATCTCGGTTTCGTGATGGTGCGGGCCGCCCGCGAGCCCGCCGCGATCCGGGCGGCGCTGGCGGCCGGCGACTTCTACGCGTCGACGGGCGTGATGCTCGCGCGCGTCGATCGGACTGGCGATCGTCTGGAGATCGAGATCGCCGGCAGCTCGCCCGGCGCGCACCGGTTCACGTTCATCGGCACGCGCGGCCGCGTCCTCGCCCGCGCCACGGGCCGCCGCGCCAGCTTCCCTCTCGCGGACGCGCAGGGCGGTTACGTGCGCGCCGACATCGAGGACTCGGCGGGCCGGCGCGCCTGGACCCAGCCCATCCGCGTGCCCGCGAAGCCCGTTCGGGCCCATCCGTGATATGCGTCTCCCCAAGTTTTGACGACACCGTCCCAACCGCCGCTCTCGTACGTCGTCGTCGCAGCGACGCGTGAGGAGCAATCCGGCGCATCGATGAAGATCGCCGGCCTGACGATCGCCGAGCGCGGCATCAAGCAGCTCGCGCAGGCGCCGAACACGCGCGTCGTCGTCGCGTCCGACGGCACGATCCCGCTGCCGCAACGGCTGC
>Ga0070686_100001376_pt1 | contig 13740 bp, 5 predicted proteins | sample KBSS23LmetaG_FD_65654 | JGI IMG/M metagenome (GOLD analysis project Ga0070686, IMG submission 65654) | Switchgrass rhizosphere microbial communities from Kellogg Biological Station, Michigan, USA - KBS S2-3L metaG | ecosystem: Host-associated > Plants > Roots > Rhizosphere ...
CAGCTTTCAACCGACGCATCACGGCGACTACGACATCTTCGTCACCAAGCTGAACGCGTCCGGCGCCGCCCTCGTGTACTCGACGTTCGTCGGCGGCACGCTCGTCGACGACGGCGAGCGCATCGCGGTCGACGGGAGCAATCAGGCGGTAGTGATGGGGTTCAGCCGATCGCCGGACTTTCCGACGACTGCCGGCGCCTACGACACGTCACCGAACGGCGCGTTCGACGTCACGCTGACGAAGCTGAACGCCGCCGGAAACGGTCTGGTGTTCTCCACGATGGTCGGCGGATCGGACTTCGACTCGGGCGGCGGACTCGCGCTCGACACCGCTGGTAACGTCTACGTCTCGGGCGGCACCAGCTCGCTCGATTTTCCGACGACGGCCGGCGCGTACGACACAACGCCGAGCGGGAGCGATGCGTTCGTCGCCAAGTTCGATTCGACTGGCGCCAGGCTGCTGTGGTCCACGCTGATCCCCTCGTCTGGCGCGGCGGGCGTCGCTCCTGACGCCGCCGGCAACGTCTGGATCACCGGCACGGCGAGCTCGGCGGCGTTCCCGGTGACGGCCGACGCCGTGCAGCCAACCTTCAAGGGCGTCGCCGATGCGTTCATCGCGAAGGTCAGCGCTGACGGTGCCGCGCTCGTGTACTCGACCTTCCTCGGCGGGCAGAACAGCGACAGCGGCTACGACCTGGCAGTCAGCACGAACGGCAGCGTCTACGTCGCCGGCCGCACGATGTCGCTGGACTTCCCGGCGACCGTCGGCGCATTCGACACGGTCTTCAACGGCGACACGTCGATCTTCTGGGGCGATGCGTGGGTGACGAAAGTCGATCCGAACCGCACCACCTCGACGCCGCGCGCGACCGCGCCGACGCCGGCGACGCCGACGCTGGTGTCGCCGCCGAACAACGACGTCGCAACACCGCAGCCGATCACGTTCCAGTGGAATGCCGCCGTCGGCTCGGCTTCGTACCAGATTCAGATCGACGACTCGAGCGGGTTCACGGCGCCGCTGGTGCGAAGCGCCAGCGTCAGCGGCTCGACGATGTACGCGACGACCGGTCTGGCGACCGTCGCGCATTTCTGGCGCGTGCGCGGGGTGAACGTCGATGGCGTGGCCGGTCCGTGGTCGGCAGTATTCACCTTTACACCGGACACCGCGCCGCCGCCGGCGACGCTGTCGACGATGGATACCAATCCGACGTCGGTGATCGGCGGCAACTCGTCGACGAGCACGGTGGTCCTGAGTACCGGCGCGCCCGAGGGCGGCGCGCAGATCGCGTTCTCGAGCAGCAACCCGACGGTGGCGAGCGTGCCGGCGTCGGCGACCGTGCCGGCCAACGGCTTCACGGTCACGGTGACAATCACCACGACGGCCGTCGCCGCGAACACGGCCGTCACGATCACCGCGTCCTACAACGGCGCGACGCGAACCGCGATCCTCAACGTCACGACTGCGGCGGGCGCTGTCACGATGCAGTCGCTGCAGCTGTCGCCGTCGACGGTCACCGGCGGCAGCGGTGCGCAAGGAGTCGTCACCTTGACGGCAGCGGCCCCGTCAGGCGGGCAGTCGGTCTCGCTGTCGAGCAGCAACACCGGCGTCACGGTGCCGGCGACAATGACTGTCGCCGCGGGTTCACAAACCGGCGTCTTCAACATCTCGACGTCGCCGGTCACGGTGTCCACGCCGGTGACCATCTCCGCGACGTCGACCGGAACGACGAAGACGGCGACCCTGACGGTGAATCCGTCGGCGCCGCCGCCGCCCCCCTCGCAGACCGCAGCGCTCACCCTGACAGTCACCGGCCGCAGCGGCGTGCACGTGACGTCGACGCCAACCGGGCTCGACGTGATCAGCGGGTCGACGAAGACCGCGTCGTTCACCGTCGGCACGTCGATCACGTTGACGGTAGGGAGCGGCCGCGACGCGGTGTTCTCGGGAGCGTGCTCGAAGAGCAAGTCGAAGAGTTGCACGTTCACGCTGAACGGTGCGGCCTCGGTGACGGCGAACGTGCAGTAGGACAGGCGGGTCGGGCGGGTCTGGCAGGTCGGGCGGGTCTGGCAGGTCGGGCGGGTCTGGCAGGTCGGGCGGGTCAGGTAGGTCGGGCGGGTCGAACGGCCACGTACTCCGACGCCCGCGGATCACGCCAACCGGTTTCACCCACACGTATCGAATCCGCGGTGGATCCGACCTGCCAGACCCGCTCGGCCTGCCCGGCCTGCCTGGCCTGCCCGACCCGCCGTCGGAGTACCATCGCGCGCGTGGCCGACCTCGATCCCGACATCAGCGCTTACTACGCCGCGTACGCCGAGGAGTCGCGGCTCGCGACCGGTCCCTTTCAGCTCGAGTTCGAGCGGACGAAGGAGCTGTTCGCGCGCGTGCTGCCGCCGCCGCCGGCGCGCGTTGTCGACGTCGGCGGTGCGGCCGGCGCGTATTCGTTCTGGCTCGCCGAACGCGGCTACGACGTTCACCTTGTCGACGCGTCGCCGCGGCTGGTCGGCGAAGCGACGCGCCGCAATGACTCTGCGCCGGCCCGCCTGGCGTCGGCGGTGGCTGGCGATGCGCGGGCGCTGCCGCACGAAGATGGATCGGCCGCCGCCGTGCTGGTGATGGGCCCGCTCTATCACCTGGTCGACGCCGGCGATCGCGCGCTGGCGTTGCGCGAGGCCTACCGCGTCCTCGCCGCCAACGGCGTCGTCGCGGTGGCGGCGATCTCGCGCTACGCCTCGACGCTCGACGGCCTCGCGCGCGCGCTGACGCTCGATCCGCGCTTCGTCGCGATCCGCAATCGCGATCTCGCCGACGGGCAGCACCGCAACACGACCGAACGCGGCGACTACTTCACCACCGCCTACTTCCATCGTCCCGAGGATCTGCGGCCCGAGCTCGAGGCCGCCGGCTTCACCGCCGTGTCGGTGCTCGCCGTCGAAGGTCCGTGCTGGATCCTCAGCGACTTCGACGCGCGATGGGCTGACGCCGCACAGCGCGCCGATCTCCTCGACGTCGCCCGCCGGCTCGAGGCGGAGCCGTCGATCGTCGGCGCCAGCGCGCACCTGCTCGGCGTCGGGCGGAAGATGTGAGACGGGCCTGGCGGGTCGGGCAGGTCGGGCAGGTCAGGCGGGTCGAACGGCCACACGCATGAAGCTGCGGGGTAGGCCCGATCGGGTTTACCCACACCATCCAATTACCCGACGTCCGACCCGCTTGACCCGCCCGACCCGCCCGACCCGCCCGACCTACCCGTGTTGTGCGCGCTCGATGCGGCTGTCGGGGACCAGCCAGATCAACGCGACGCCGATGTAGATCGCGTCCGCGAGGCTTTCGTTGACGAACGCGAGCGGGACGGCGGCGGCGTAGAGCAGCGGCGACAGCTTGCCCTTGCGATCGGCGCCGATCGCGCGTGCCAGCTTCGACCCGGCGCCCTGCGCGCGGATGATCGTCGTCTGCAGGATGTAGTAGGCGATCGCCGCGCACAGCATCACGATGCCGTAGACCGCCGTCGGCCACGACGCGAAATGGTTCTCGCCCATCCAGGCGGTCGTGAACGGGACCAGCGACAGCCAGAACAGCAGGTGCAGGTTCGCCCACAGGATGCCGCCGTTGATGCGGTCGGTGGCGTGCAGCATGTGGTGATGGTTGTTCCAGTAGATCCCGAGGTAGACGAAGCTCAGGATGTAGGTGAGGAATACCGGCATCAGCGGCTCGAGCGCGGCGAGATCCGCCCCGTGCGGCGCCTTCAGTTCCAGCACCATGATGGTGATGATGACGGCCATGACGCCGTCGGTGAACGCTTCCAGCCGTCCTTTGGTCACTCGCCAGCGATGTTAAGCCAGCCCGGCCGCTCCAATCGCCGCACTTCTCCAAAACGATGGTTCCCTTAACGGTCGCGACGGACACGATGGTCGCTTTAAGTACTGTGGCGACGCACACCCTACACAATTGCAACAAAAACCTCTTGCGTCTCTTATCGCGCGGCAGTTAGATGGCCGCATTCATATCGACGCGATCGCACTGCACTCGACCCTCTCGGCGTTTTACCTCTCAGAGGAGGCAGCAGATGCGCAGACTCCTGGTTCGCGCGGTGGTGGTGGGATCGCTTCTCCTGGGCGCAGCAGGCCCGCTGCTCGCTCAACAGGGCACGTCAGACATAGGCGGCAAGGTCACCGACGAGCAGGGCGCGGTCCTGCCTGGTGCCTCGGTCGTCATCACGAACGAAGAAACCGGCGCGGTTCGCGAGCTCACCACGGGCGCCGACGGCAGCTATCATGCGTCGCAGCTGATTCCGGGCCGTTATAAGGTTGTCGCCAAGCTCGCGAGCTTCCGTACCTTCGAACGCGGCGGCCAGGTGCTGCCGGTCGGTAAGACCCTCACCATCAACGTCGTCCTCGCGCTCGGCGCTCTCGAGGAAACCGTCAAGGTGACCGCCGAGTCACCGCTGGTCGATACGACCAGCGTGAAGGTGGGCGGCAACATCGGCGCGGTGGAGTTGAGCGAGTTGCCGGCGATGAACCGCAACTACTTCGCCACCGTCGCGCTCCTGCCCGGCGTGCAGTTCTCGCCCTCGAACCAGATGGGCAACGACACGATTGTCGCCGCCGGCCAGTCGACGCAGGGCAACAACGTCTCGGTCGACGGCGGCTACAACGGCGACGATGCGCTCGGCACCAGCTCGGGCGCGCAGGTCCGGACGCCGATCGAAGCGGTGCAGGAATTCCAGGTCCTCACCAGCATGTACGACGCGGAATTCGGCCGCGCCAGCGGCGCCATCGTCAACGCGATCACCAAGGCCGGGACCAACCAGTTCAGAGGCGTCGCGTTCGCGACGACGTCGCCGAATGCGCTGACGGCGGCAGATTATTTCGTTCGCACCAAGGGGCTCGAGAAGCCAACCTCGGTGCGCCGCGACTGGGGCGGCGTCCTCGGCGGGCCGATCGTCAGGAACAAGGCGCAGTTCTTCTTCAGCCTCGAGCGGCAGGTGGACAACCCGAACCGCACCCGCGTCTTCCCGACGCGGCCGTCGCTGAACTTTGCGATCGCCGAAGACCGCACCGATTGGAACACCCTGATCCGCGTCGATCACCAGATCAACAAAAACAACTCGTGGGCGGTCCGCTGGCTGCGCGAGGACGCGCCGCAGTGGTACACGATCGGCAATCGCCAGACGCTGGAGTCGTACCAGGACGAGACCGACCTCGATCAGACAGCCGTCGGCACGCTGACCAGCGTCCTCGGCAATGCCCGCGTGAACACGGTGAAAGTGGCGCGGACGTGGGAGCACTGGTGGCACGGCAACGCGTGCTTCCGGGCGCAGGGGCCCAACGGCGATCTCGCGGGCTTCTCGCGCGGCCTCGAGAACGCCGGCGATCAGTCGCTCTGCCCACCGCAGCTGAACTACACCAATTTCCTCGCCCAGGCGAGCACCGAGTCGCAGGGGCCGTGGGACTCGAACTACCAGATCGAGGACGACTATTCGTGGTTCGTCCCCAACAAGCACGGCGACCACGACATGAAGTTCGGCATCCGTTACAACTACACCGAGCTGCGCCGCTCCTCGCAGGTGAATTCGAACGGCACGTTCACGTTCAACACCACCTGCGCCGCGGGGACCTGCACGGACGCGAACACCGATCTGCCGTTCGACGCGGCGAACCCCCGCACCTATCCCGAGCGGTTCAGCATCCGCACCGGGCCGTTCAACGAGTTCATCAACAACCACACCTACGAGGCCTACGCGCAGGACAAGTGGCGGATCAACGATCGGACGACGCTGAACCTCGGCATCCGCTACGACCTCGAGATCATCCCGATCGACGAGACCGGCAACCCGCTGTTCGCGGCCGGCCAGAAGGCGCCGACCGACTGGAACAATATCGGACCGCGGATTGGCTTCACGCATTCGCTCGACGCGGCTGGCAAGTCGGTGATCCGCGGCGGCTTCGGGCTGTTCTACAACCGCACGATCCTCGGCGCGCTCGACGACGCGCTCGAGTTCGGGAAGTTGACTACCTCGAACGTCGTGACGTTCCCGGCCAACGCCGCGGATCCGGGACCGAGCCGCGGCCAGCTCCCGACCGATCCGTACCTCGTCAACGGTCCGTTCGTGAACACGGCCCTGCTACGCCAGAAGTATCCGGTCGGCGTACCGGTGAAGAACGACGGCGTGGTGGTGTTCGACTCGCCGGACCGCAAGCTGCCGTACGCGCAGCAGTTCACCCTCGGCTACGTCCGCGAAATCACCTCGTCGCTGGCGCTGCACGCCGACTACATCCGGATGAACAACAAGGACATGTTCCTGTCGCGCAACCTCAACCCGGGACTGAAAAATACGACGAGCCGCACCGAGGTGCCGATACGCTACGACGCGTTCGGCGTGCTCGGCGAGCCGTACACCTCGCAGGTCTGGGTGTTCGAGAACACCGGCACGTCGGTGTACAACGCGCTGAACCTGTCGCTCGAGAAGCGCTACGCCAACAACTGGTCGGGACGCATTTCGTACTCGCTGTCCAAGGCTGACGGCACCGCGAACGATCAGGCCGACCGCAACCAGTATCAGGTTGGAACGAATCTCAACCTCGACCTGCTGAACGGGCCGAGCAACGTCGATCGCCGCCACATCCTGTCGATCGGCGCGCAGTACGACGTGCCGAGGACCGGCGGCCTCAGCGTGTCGACGACGACCCGCTACATGAGCGGCGCGCCGTTCACGATCTTCGACAGCAGCATCGACGCCGACAAGAACGGCGAGCTCGTCGATCCGGTTCCCGCTGGCACCTACAGCGGCGCGGCGACCAATCCCGATGCGATGCAGAACGTCGAGAACAAGGGCGGCCGCAACGGCGCCATCGGGCCGGACTATTTCCAGATCGACATGCGCGCCAGCTATCGCCGCAAGATCGGTCAGCAGAAATCGGCCGAGCTCTACTTCGATCTCTACAACATCACCAACCGGGCGAACTTCGACAACCCGCTGACGGCGAACTCCGATCGGCGGCTGCCGGCGTCGTTCCTCGTCCTGACCAACCTGCGCGGCGGCGGCGGCTTCCCGCGCCAGGCGCAGATCGGCTTCCGCTTCGCGTTCTGACGTTCGCTGTCGGGGCTGGGGGCTCGGGGCTAGCTGAAATCGAGACAGCTAGCCCCCAGCCCTAGCCCCGGCTCGATCAGGACGTGCCGCCGTATAATTCGCCGCTATGAAACGAGCGGCGCTCGCCTTCAGCCTCGCTCTCATCGCGCCGCTCGTGATGAGCGGCAGCACCATCACCGCGCAGCGCACGTCATCAGCGAAGAAACTCGACATTCAGACGCTGTCGACGCATGCCGATCGCGTGACCGGCGGCGACGTGCTGATCGCGATCGCGATCCCGGCAGCCGCGGCCGCGTCGTCGTCACCGCCTGAGGTCAGCGTCAACGGCCGCGACGTCTCGAGCGCGTTCCGCCTGCAGAACCGGCGGTTCGTCGGCCTCGTCACCGGTCTCATCGATGGCCGCAACGAGCTGAAGGTGAGCGGATGGGGCGTGCGCGATCAGCCGCTCGCGATCACCAACTACGCGATCACCGGCCCGGTGATCTCGGGCCCGCATCAGCAGCCGTTCGTCTGTCAGACGGATTCATTCAAGCTTCCTGACGGTTCGACGCTCACCGACGCTCGGCTAAAGCCGTCGCGCTCCGAAGACGACTGCAGCGCGCCGACCAACGTGCAGTACGTCTACATGCCGTACGACGGCAAGGAGCTGAAGCCGCTCGCCGACACGCGCGAGCTGCCGGCCGACGTCGCGACGATCACCACCACCGCCGGCAGGACGGTGCCGTTCGTCGTCCGCGTCGAGACCGGCACCATGAACCGCGGCATCTACCAGAACGCGGTGCTGCACGATCCGACGCGCGATCCGGCGCCGACGCCGTTCACGCCGCCGCCGGCGTGGAACCATCGCTTCCTGGCGATTCACGGCGTCGGCTGCCCGACCGGCTGGTGGCGCCAGGGCGGCGTGATGGGCGTCAACCCGCTCGCCGGGCCGATGCTCGCGCGCCTCGGCGACGGCTACGTGATCTTCACCAACACCCTGAACCACCCGACCAACAGCTGCAACGCGTTCCTTGCCGGCGAGACGACGATGATGGGCAAGGAGCACGCGATCGAGACCTTCGGCGTCCCCGACTTCACCGTCAGCATCGGCACCTCGGGCGGCGCCTACACCAGCCTGCAGATCGCCGACGCGTTCCCCGGTCTCTTCGATGGCGTGCTGATCAACGCGACCTTCCCCGACGCGCTGTCGATCGCGCTCGCCGGCGCCGACGCGCACCTGCTGGCGCATTACTTCGCGGTCGCGAACCCCGACGCGTTGACTGATGCGCAGAAGGTCGCCGTATCCGGCTACTCCGGCATGAAGGCATTCATCGACGCCGCCAACCAGAGTCAACGGACCGACCCCGTGCCCGGCCGGAAGGACATCGACGGTTACAACTCGGCGATGTGGAACGACGCGGTGCCCAAGCCGCTCCGCTACGATCCTTCCACCAACCCGCACGGCGCGCGGCCGACGGTGTTCGACGCGGCGCGCAACATCTACGGCGTCGACCCGCAGACCGGCTTCGCGCTGCGGCCGTTCGACAACGTCGGCGTGCAGTACGGTCTTGCCGCGCTGAAGAGCGGTGCGATCACGCCGCAGCAGTTTCTCGATCTCAACGAGCGGATCGGCGGCTTCGATCAGGACGCGAATTTCGTCGCCGCACGTTCCGTCGGCGACGCCGGCGCGATCAAGCGCGCCTACCAGGCCGGCCTGACGCTCGGCGGCGGCGGCGGGCTCGCGTCGATCCCGGTGTTCGACGATGGCGCGTACAACGACGAGGGCGGCTACCACTATCAGTGGTTTCACTTCGCGGTCCGCGAGCGGATCGCGAAACAGAACGCGGGCGCCGGCAATCACCTGATGTGGCGCGGGCCGGTGCAGGCGGAGAAGGCCTGGTCGGTGTTCATCGACTGGGTTGCCGCCAAGCGGCGGCCACCCTCCGCGGTCGACGGCTGCTGGCTTCCTGGGGGCGACGGCAAAGGGCCGGCCTTCTTCGCCGAGCGCCAGACGTTCAGCAGTCAACCCGATTCGTTCTGTAACAAAGCGTTTCCATCGTCGGGGTTCACCCGTCTCGTCGCCGGCGGTCCGCTCGACGCGAACATCCTGAAGTGCCAGTTGAAGCCGGTCGATAAGAAGGACTACCCGGCGTCGTTCACCGCCGCCGACCTGCAACGGCTCCGCACCATCTTCCCCGGCGGCGTCTGCAACTGGACCAGGCCGGGCGTGAACCAGACGCGCGTCGTCACGTGGGCCTCCTTCGGCCCGGCGCCGGAACATCTGCTCATACCCGCTCCCGTCATCCTCAATCGGAGTCAGCCATGAAACCGGTTCGCATTCTTCTACTCGTCGGCGCGCTCGTGACCGCGTTCGGCGCGCAATCGCTCGTCGGCCGTTCTGAATCGCAGCCCGCCGCATCGCCCGCGGCGACCCCGAGCGGCCCGTTCGACACGTTGCACTTCCGCGCGATCGGGCCGGCGTCGATGTCGGGACGGATCAGCGACCTGGCCGTCTACGAGCCGAACCCGTCGATCTTCTACGTCGGGACGGCGCACGGCGGCGTGTGGAAGACCACCAACGGCGGCACCACCTTCGACGCGCAGTTCCAGGATCAGGGGCTGATCTCGATCGGCGACGTCACGGTGTCGCAGAGCAATCCCGATCTCGTGTGGGTCGGCACGGGCGAATCGAACAACCGGCAGAGCACCTCGTGGGGCGACGGCGTCTACAAGTCGACCGATGGCGGCAAGACGTGGACGCACATGGGGCTGCCGACCTCGCGCTACATCAACCGCATCGTGATCGATCCGCGCAGCAACGACATCGTCTTCGTGGCCGCGACCGGCAGCCTGTGGGGACCCGGCGGCGAGCGCGGAATCTACAAGACCAGCGACGGCGGCCGCAGCTGGAAACAGGTCCTCAAGGTCGACGACGATACCGGCGCGAACGATCTCGTGATGGACGCGACGAACAACCGGGTTCTGTATGCGTCGATGTATCAGCGCCGCCGCACGCCGTGCTGCATGAACGGCGGCGGTCCGGGCAGCGGCATCTGGAAATCGACCGACGGCGGCGAGACCTGGACGCGCGTCAAGGGCAACGGCTTTCCCGACGGCCCGCTCGGCCGCATTGGCCTCGACGTCAATCGCCGCCGTCCGAACGTCGTCTACGCGATCGTCGAAGGACCGGTGCCGAGCGCCGGCCGCGGCGGCACGCCCGACGAAGCGCCGCAGGGCGGCGGCCGCGGCGCTGAAACCGCGACCACGGTGACGCCGACGACCGCCACCGGTCTGTACCGCAGCGACGACGCCGGCGCGAGCTGGAAGAAAGTGAACGACGAGAACCCGCGGCCGATGTACTTCAGCCAGGTCCGCGTCGATCCGAACGATCCGGAAGTGATCATCTACGCCGGCGTGAAGCTGCACTATTCGGTCGACGGCGGCCGGACGGTCACCTTGAACGCGACCAAAACGATCCACGACGACGTGCACGCGATCTGGATCGATCCGGCGAACTCGCAGCACGTCATCATCGGCAACGACGGCGGCGTCGCGGTGAGCTGGGATCAGACCAAGACGTGGAACTTCGTCCCGAACATCCCGGTCGGGCTCTTCTACCACGTCAGCGTCGACAACGCGACGCCGTTCAACATCTGCGGCGGCATGCAGGACAACTACGTGTGGTGCGGGCCGAGCCAGGTGCGCGGCTCGGCGGGGATCGCCGGGTTCCACTGGGCGACGATGCAGGGCGGCGACGGCTTCGTCGCGCTGCAGGATCCGAACGACTTCCGCACCGCCTACAGCGAATCGCAGGACGGCAACATGGTGCGGATCGATCGCGTCACCGGCGAGACGGTGTCGATGCGGCCGGTGGCCGGCCCGGGCGAGCAGCCGTACCGGTGGAACTGGGACACGCCGTTCATCCTCTCGCCCCACAACGCGGCAGTGCTGTTCGCCGGCTCGAACCGCGTCTTCCGCTCGTCGAACAAGGGCCAGACGTGGGAAGCCGTCGGCGGCGATCTGACGACCAATACCAACCGCGAGGACGTCGTCACGATGGGGCTGAAGGGCAGCGACGTCACCATCGCCAAGAACGACGGCATCGTCGCCTTCGGCACGGTGATCTCGCTCGCCGAATCGCCGAAGCGCGCCAACCTGTTGTACGCCGGCACCGACGACGGTCAGGTGCAGGTGGCGCGCGACGGCAAGCAGTGGACCAACGTCACCGCCAACATCCCGAACGTGCCGAAAGGGCTGTGGGTATCGGAGGTCGCGCCGTCGCGGTTCGACGAAGGCACCGTCTACGTCACCTTCGACGGCCACCGCTCGAACGATTTCGAGACCTACATCTACGTCAGCCACGACTTCGGCCAGACGTTCCAGGCCGCGAACGGCAACCTGAAAGGCGAGTCGGTCAAGACGATCACCGAGGACACGAAGAATCCCGACGTGCTCTACCTCGGCACCGAAACCGGCCTGTTCGTCTCGACCGATCGCGCGAAGAACTGGACGCGCGTGAAGGCGAACCTGCCGACGGTGCGCATCGACGAGATTACGATTCAACCGCGCGATAACGCGATGGTGCTGGCGACGCATGGCCGCGCGATCTGGATCCTCGATCACCTCGAGCCGATCCAGGAGTACGCGGCGGCGCAGGCCGCGGCCGACGCGAAACTGTTCACGCCGCCGCCGTACGCGATGTACCGCCGGCCGGCGCGGGATCGCAACTACGAGTTCTGGGGCGACCAGGTCTTCTACGGCGAGAACCCGCCCGCCGCGGCGGTGATCTCGTGGATCAACCGGAAGCCGGCCGGCGACGTGAAGCTGAAGATTACCGACGCCGCGGGCAAAGACGTGCGCGAGATCGCCGGCACCGTGCTGGCGAAGAGCAGCGGCGCGGGGATTCAAACCGCGTGCTGGGATCTCCGCGTGCAGCCGACGGCGGCGCCGCCGCCGGCCGCGGGTCGCGGCACGGGGCGAGGGCGCGGCGAAGGCGAGCCGGGCCGCGAAGCGCCGCAGGGGACCACGGCCGAGGATCGAACGACGTCGCCGGCCGGCGGCCGGCAGGCGGCGGAGCCCGCCGCGCAGACGCCGGCGGCGGCACCGGCGCAAGAGCCGAGTCCGTTCGGCGCGGGCTGCGGCGGCAGCGGCGGCTTCGGCGGCGGCGGCTTCGGCGGCGGCGGCGTGAACACCGCGGGCCCGTTCGTCCTGAGCGGCAGCTACAAGGTGTCGCTGATCGTCGACGGCAAGACGGTCGATACGAAGACGCTCCGCGTCAACGACGATCCCGACGTTGTCCTCACCTCGGTCGAGCGCAAGCGGATGTTCGACCAGGCGATGGAGATGCATGCGCTGCAGGCGCGGGTCACCGACGCCGCGGCCGCGCACCGCTCGCTCGCGCAGCAGATCACGCAACTGGCGACGACGCTCAACGACCGCAGCGACGTGCCGGCCGACGTGAAGAGCGCGTTCGAGGCGGTGAAGAAAGACGTCGAAGCGCTGGCGCCGAAGCTCGCGATTCCGGCCGGCGGCCGCGGCGGCGGCGGCCGCGGCAACGCGCCCGAGGCGCTGCTCGCGAAAATCGGCCAGGCCAAGAACGGGCTGATGGCCGGCATGACGCCGGGCGAGCAAACCACCACGGCCTACGCCGACGCGAAGACCCAGGCGCCGAAAGCGATTGCCGATCTCAACGCCGTGATCGCGAAAGCCGCCCCGCTCGCGTCGTCGCTGACGCGCTACAACCTGACGCTCACGGTGCCGCCGCCAGTAAAAGCGGAATCAACCGCGCCGGCGCGCAAGAGCACGAGCGGCGCGCGCGGGTAGGGATTCCTCCGTCGTGTCCGCCTTCAGGCGGACCGTGACGGGTCCGGCTGAAGCCGGACACTACGAAGGAATGCAATTCAGGAATCCCGCAGCACCACCGCGGGATTTATCCGAAGCGCGCGCCGCGACGGAATCCAGGTCGCAGCGGCGCCGATGACGGCGACGATCGCGACCGGCACGACGAACGACGGCCAGTCGGGATCGTAGACGCCGCCGGCGCCTCCGCTGGCGCGGACGATTCGCGACAGCGCGAAGGTGACGCCGATCCCCAAAGTCGTGCCGAACACGACCAGCCGCAGGCTGTGCGCGGTGACGAGGCGAACGAGGTCGCGTCCGGTCGCGCCGATGGCGACGCGCACCGCCAGCTCGCGCGAGCGCCGCGCGATCGCGAACGCCAGCACCCCGTAGATCCCGGCCGTCGTCAGCAGCATCCCGATGGCGATCAACGGCACCAGCGGCGCGGTGCCGACGAGAATCTCCTGAGCGCCGATCCGCGCCACCTGGTCGTAGGTGAACGCGCCGGCGACCACCGTACCGGCGAGGGCACCACGGATTTCCTTGCGCAGCGCCGGGACCAGCGGCGCCGGATCGCCTGTGGCGCGAATCACCACCTGCACCCGCTTCGTCGCGGTGTCGTCGAGGGCGAGCGGCACGAACAGCCTGGGCGCGGTGTGGCGCGGCTGAAACTGGCTGGTGGCGTAGTCGCCGGCGACGCCGACGATGGCGACCGGATCGCCGCCGCCTGCGAAGCGCACGAGACCGCCGACGGCATTGCCCGCGGGGAACAGCAGCTTGGCCAGCGCCTCGTTGACGATCGCGACGCGGCTCGCCGCGGCGTCGGCGGTGGTGA
>Ga0070686_100001377_pt1 | contig 13725 bp, 10 predicted proteins | sample KBSS23LmetaG_FD_65654 | JGI IMG/M metagenome (GOLD analysis project Ga0070686, IMG submission 65654) | Switchgrass rhizosphere microbial communities from Kellogg Biological Station, Michigan, USA - KBS S2-3L metaG | ecosystem: Host-associated > Plants > Roots > Rhizosphere ...
CCCAGCACCACGGCAATCGGCAGGATGGACACGAGCACATAGGCAAGATCGTTGGTGTCGTAGCTGGACTTGATCTCTGCGCGTCCGCCCTGGTAGCCCAGTAACGTTGCAAACGACAGCGCCGCGCCTGACCACACCAAAGCCTTCAGGATTCTCTCGACGTCTGCGAGACCCTTCGCCGACTTCACGATCAGCCCGAAGGTGATCATCAGAAGAAAGACTCCGTTGATCCCGTTGAAACTGGCACCGCGGTACACGGAAAAGACGACGCTGAAAATTGCGAGTGCGAACAAGGCATACGCGGTCCGGGTTCCCGGGATCTGGAACAAGCCATGAGCCGACAGGCGCTCCCGATTTACGAGCGCGGCAATTGTCGCGCCAACCAGCATCAACTTGGCGAGGGGCAGCGACGCGAAACCGGGAATCAGCTCGGTCGCACGACCGATTACCACGAAGATCAGAAATGCCAGCCACAGCGAAATTGGCGAAGCATTCGCGGGGGGTGCCGGAGCCCAGCGTACGCCGGGCACGGGTGCTTCAGTTCGAGCGCCTTTCAACGCACAGTCTTCCAGATGACTACGCGCTCACCACGCAGGTAGCGTGCCAGCGCCATCAGGGAAGCCACGTTTGTGAGCAGAAAGTAGTATGGCTTCACGAGCACCATGGCCCCACGCGCATGCGTCAGCCAGCCGATCACGCCAGCGGCGATCAGCAACAGCTGCGCGGCCAGCGCGAGCCGATAAAACAGATTCGCGCTGAGCGCGAATGACGCGACCAGCAATCCCGCCCAGATGAGCGGCGAGGCGTAACGCAGCACTTTGTGTGACCAGAGTTGCCAGGCGAACGCACCGTGTCGCAGGGGATTGAGGACGTCCCGCTCGCGAACCAGCGCAGTAATGCTGCGGATGGCGACCCGCACGCGCATGCTCAGCTCCTGGCGCGCCTTTGTCAGCGTCTCCTCACGACAAATCCCCCGGATCTCGAGAACGGTGCGCAGCCCCTGGCGTCGCATCACGGTCGCGATGACGAAATCGCTGATCAGATCCGGACTGATCGGGCGGTACGCCGACTTGCGCACTGCATACAAGCAGCCGCTCACGCCCACCAACGAACCGATGCGCGACTCTGCCTGGCGAAGCGACAACTCGTACTCCCAGTACGCCGTACCTCCGGAGCCGGTTGCCGACTCATGCGCGTCCACATAGATGAGGCGGCCAGCGACGCAACCCACGGAGGGATCCGCAAAGCATCCCACCATCTCGTTGATCGAGGTCCGGTCGATCTGCGTGGTCGCATCCGTGAACACGATGATTTCGCCACTTGCGGCGACTACCGCGGCATTCTGGCAGGCGGTCTTGCCAACTCGGCCTTCGACACGCAGCAGCGATACTCCGCGCGTTGCGTAGCTGCGCACAATGTCGTCGGTCTGGTCCGAGGATGCATCGGAAGCCACCAGTACCTGGAGCAACTCCCGCGGGTAATCCAACGCCAGGAGATTCTCGAGCTTCGCCGCGATACCCTTGGCCTCGTTGTAGACGGTCACGACCACGGTGACCGTGGGATGAATCTTCCCCTTTGCCACGTCGCGCGCGGAAAACCGTGCGGCCACACGAGCCAGCAACGGATAGCCCACGTATATGTAGATCATGAGGCTCGCGCTCACCCAGAACGCCGCGATGGCCAGTGTCACGAATCCTCCCTATGCACGGACGGCACTGGCGCTCCAATGCGACGCCCACTGCTGCAGTTGGAGGATGAACCACAGGCCGGCCGGTGATGTTTTCGCGCTCCGAACTTCGAGAAAATCCCTGAGGGCCGCCTGCACCATGTCATTGTCGAGTATCCCCAGCCGACGCACGCGGGCGGGCGCGAGTTCGTCGGTAAGGAGGTGGCGCAACGGTCCGCGCATCCAGTCGGCGATGGGCACCGAGAATCCCTTTTTCGGTCGATCGAAGAGTCCCGTCGGCAGGTGCCGTGCAAGGATGCGCCGCAGCGCGTACTTGTTCTTTCCGTCACGAATCTTCCAACGCAACGGCAAGGCCGCGGCGAATCTTGCCATTTCATGGTCGAGAAACGGATCCCGTGCCTCGAGAGAGACGGCCATCGAAGCGCGGTCAACCTTGGTGAGGAGATCGCCGGGCAGGTAACGGGTGGTGTCGCAGTACATGAAACGCTCTTCCGGCGCGAGTCCCGCCACCTCGTCCAGCCTGACGAAATCATTGCCTGCTGCCCGCTTCTCCTGGCCGAGCAGCGCGCGCGCATCGGCGGCACTCCACTCCGAGACCGCAGCCTCGTATGCGAGGTCGGCGCTGCCGGCACGCGTCATGCGTACGAACTTCCGCACCTTGTCATTGATGCCGGCATATTTCTCCCGACTGCCGCGGCTCAGCGCATACGCCGCAGAAATGACGCCCGCGGGAAGCCGCTCGAGCAGCCCCCCGGCAAGCGAATAGAGCGTCTTGGCCGCGAAGCCCGAGCTCCCGACAAACTTCCCGCAAACGGCGTATCGCGGATAGCCGCCAAACAACTCGTCGGCACCGTCCGCAGACAGCGCAACCGTCACGTGCCGACGTGCCTCTCGAGATACCAGAAATGTGGGAATCAGCGAACTGTCCCCGATCGGCTCGTCGGCGATCTGCGGCAGTCGCGAAACAACGTCCAACGCGACCGACTCCGAAAGTATCACCTCCGTATGATCTGCCTCGAGGCGGCTTGCCACCTCGCGAGCGAATGGCACCTCGTCGAATTCGGATCCCTCATATCCGATCGTGAACGTACGCAGTTTCACGCCTGCACGGCGCGCGAGAACGGTCGCAACGGCAGACGAGTCGATGCCGCCGCTCAGGAACAATCCCACCGGCACGTCCGCAACCATGCGATAGGCAAATGCCTCCCGCAAGGATTCCTCCAATTCATCCAGCAGGTCCTCATCCCGCAGCTGCGCCAGCTCAGCCCGTCGCTTCATCTGAGCGGGCGACGTGAACAGGTCGACGTTGCACCAGTACCGGGTCAGCTGCGGGCCCTTGGCGGCGCCGAACGACAGGATCGTGCCCGGCTCGACCGCGCGAATGTCGTCGAACACCGTGCGAGGTGCGGTGATGTAGCCGAACTGCAGGAATTCGGCCGCCGACACCGGATCGATGGAGCGCCGGGCGACTCCGGCGGCAGCGAATGCACGCAACTCGGAAGCAAATGTCAGCTGCTCGCCCTCGCTACAGTAGTAGAGCGGCTTCACACCGAAACGATCGCGGCAAAGGTGCAGCAGCCCCTGCTCCCCGTCCCAGAGCGCGAAAGCAAACATGCCGCGCATCCGTTCGACCGACTTCAATCCCCAGGTTTCGTAGGCAGCGAGAATGACCTCGGTGTCCGAGCCGCTGCGGAATGCGCGTCCCAACGCTTCGAGTTCGCGGCGTATTTCGCGGTAGTTATAGATCTCGCCGTTGAAGACGATCCAGCTGCGCCTTGAAGGGCTCGCCATGGGCTGATGCCCGAGAGGCGACAGGTCGATGATGGACAAGCGGCGATGGCCCAGCACTACGCGTCCATCGTGCAAACTCTCGATGCCATCGTCGTCGGGTCCCCGATGACTGATCGAGTCCGTCATCCTGCGAACTCGCTCTGCGTCGACGCCGCCGCGCCAATTGATGATTCCCGCAATTCCGCACACGCCTGCTACGCCCATCCTTGCAGTAAGCGGGAACGAAAAACATTCGCCAGGAATTCGCGGTCCACTTCTCGTGCTCCCTTACCGATCGACTGCGAATTCCGGGTCGCGCATCGTGGTCCGCGGCACACCGTGCCGATAACCGATCGTCAGCCACAGTCGCGTTTCGGAATAGTCGCCACCGATTGCATCACTGCTGCGGTCGAAGTAATCCAGCGAAAGATTCGTCACTATGTAACGCGACAGGCGCCACTGCAGTCCGAGATGGCCGGACAATTCATCGTAATCGCGGCCGGGAGTTTCGAACGATCCCTGAAATCCGGACACGCCGACATCGAGCATGAGCGCAGGCGTCAGGTCGCGCGACACATCAGTTCTCAAACCGGCGAGCGTCTGGTCGAGCGTGCGCTGAGAGTCGTACTTCTGGTCGCGCCAGGATCCACCCACTGAAATACGTGTTCGGCTTCCTGTCGCGGTCCAGTCAAACGAGACGTAGCGATCGCGAAACGGCTCCGCGGTCTGCCTGCCGGGGACTGCATCCAGCCCGATACCGCCGGCCGTCTGCTGAGAGGAGAAAGCGGTGGCGGAATTCCCGAATTGCTGGCCGGCCTGGAAGGCGAGCAACGATCTCGTGCCGATTCTCCGGGAAACGTCGGCGCGAACCAGCAACCCATCTTCGCGTTCGTCGGAAACGTCGCGGTCGAGGAATGTATAGCCCAGGTCCAGTTTGAGGTTGGTGCGCGCACCCTCGGCGCCATACGTCGCGAAAGCCTCCGACTGCTTGTAATCAGCTTCCAGCTGGTCGACGTCGTAATCGACTGTCTGGTAATTCAGATTCACACCCAGAGTGCTCAAAGCCGAAACCTGCCGGGCAAGGCCGGCGTTGGCCGCAAAACCGCTCCAGTCGAACGGGCTGTCTTCGTAGTTAGTCTTCAGGTAATGGGCGCCGGCGGTCACCAACGACTTCGAGCCCACAGGCAGTCTCAGGTCGGGGCCAGTCGACAGGTAGTTGAGATTCTCGCGCGTCTCGGGCGTCGGCGGTGCGAACGGATCGGTCAGAACCTGGCCGAAATAGTCCGAGAGCTGCCAGTCGAGCCGGTCGTGCACCAGACCAAATTTTACGTCCGCGGCAACGTTGCCCAGGAACTCGCTGTCGAAGGTATCCTCGAGGTAGTCGTTGTAAGCAACGTCGGCCACCACGTCCGCATCCACTCGCGCGCTGCGCTGATCCAGCGAGAACTGCAAGCCGGCGGATGCAATCGTCTCGCTCTGCTCGTTGTCCTCGGTGCGCCGGATGTTGTCGCTCTGGCCCGCGCCGGCCGTGACTTCGTAATCCACTGTCGCCGCGCGCGGGTCGTTGATGCCCGCGGTCGCCAATACTGCCGCCGCGACGCCAAATACGACCCGGACGCGCCGCTTTCGGTTGTACATTTCAGACCTCACGTTGTTCTGAGCTCTTGCGTGCCAGCCTGGACGGGCGCAGCGTCGAAACGCCTGCGCACGAAAATCAAGATCTGTGGATAGAGGACATTGCTGTACGCGGCGACCCTCTTGACCGCGACGGTGAAGCCGGTGCTCATGCTTTTTCGGCGCCGGATTCTCCATAAGCGCCGTAATCGCCGTAGGCGCCGTAGCCGCCGCCAAAGCCCGTCGGACCCTGGTTCAACACGAGCGAGACCGACCTTTCGCCGCCGATCTCGGTGAGCGCATCGAGGACGGCCTTGCGCGGCGTCCTGCCGGAACGCACCACCATGACCAGCTGCCCGGCGATCGCCACCAGCGAGCGCGCTTCGCTGGACACCATCAATGGCGGCGAGTCGAGCAATACGATTCGACGCGGGTGGCGGCTCAGCAGGCGCGTGAGCACGGCTCCCATGCGCGCGCTCGCCAGCAGTTCGGTGGCATTGTCCGCGCCCCTGCCCGCGGGAAGAACGGACAGGTTTCCCACATCAGTCGGCAACACGAGCGATTCGATGTCGAGATCGACGCTGGCCAATGCATCGGTGAGACCCGGCTCGGCATCGACGCCAAAGATTCGACTCACGTGCGGCTTGGGAATGTCGGCATCCACGAGAACCACCGACACGTCGCGCTCGTGAGCCAGGCTCAGCGCCAGATTGATGCTGGTGAACGTCTTGCCGTCACCGGGCAAGGCGCTGGTCATCACGATGACTCGCGGATTGGGGCCTGCGGCATCGGCCGCTGACTGCACCTTGGTGATCAACGGACGCTTGATCTGCCGGAAGTAGCTCGCGAAGCGTCGATCCACGGCCGTCTCGGGCAGGTATCCCGCTTGGCGCAAGGCATCCCGGTCGATAAGAATGCGGCGCGCGGAACTCGCCTGCGCGAGATCCGGGGCGGACTCGTGCACCATGGTGCCGACGGCCACGGTCGCCGGCGCGGTCGGATGCCCGCCCTGGCGGCGAAGTCTCTCGATGGCCCGCTCGACGATGGTCACGCTTACCCCGCCCCGAATGCTGAGTGCAGGTGTATCCGAAACCCGCTCCAGTTGAGCACGAGCACCGCGAACAAGCCCACGAACACGACGCCCACTGCGCCGGCGAATCGCCAGATGTCACGCCGGATGTCGGCATTCATGCGGCCGGGAAATGCGGAGCCCACCACGCCGAGCACCGGGCGTCCCGTGATTTCGGCCAGGCTGCGAGCCGAGCCCACCACCGGATTGAAAAGATGAATGAGATAGGCCAAGCCACCGCCAACGACAAACGCGAGTAGCAGAGCCCCGATGAGAAACAGGCCGCGGCGCGGGAAAACGGGGCTGAAGCTGGCCGTCGGCGGCTGCACGATCTCGAAGCGCACGGCTCCCGCGCTGTCGGCCTGCTCGCCCAGCCGGGCCTTTTCATAGTTGGCGAGCAGCGCGGTGTACTGCGTCTTGTTGACGTCATAGTCACGATTTAGCTGTGCGAATTCCGCCTCGACGCCCGGCGCCGTGTCCAGCCGCTGGCGCAGTTGCGCCGCCTTGCTGGTGTGCTGGGCCAGCTCGCCACGCAACGAGGCGATCTCGACCTCAGTCTGGTTGAGTTGCAACTGGATGCTCTGGAAAACCGGGTTGCTGCTGGCACCGCTCGCCGCGACGGCATTCGGATCGCCGCGGCGCACGCTCTCGATTTCCGCTGCACGACGCTTCTTGAGTTCCTCCAGCGTTTCACGCGTCGCAATGACGTCAGGATGCCGGTCGGTGAAGCGCAGCAGGAGCTCATCGAGCCGGGCCTGCGTTTCCTTGATGCGCGATACCGTGTCGGAGCCGGAGCTGATGCCGGCCGGGCCGATGACCGGGACGCTGCCCGTGGCCGTTACCACGGCCTCGCCGTGCAACTGGCGTTCGAGCTCGTTGCGCCTGGAGACCGCGATGGAGAGCGCGGTTTCTGCCTTCTTCGCCGCGTCGATTTCATTCTGGAGCTGCGTGAAATACCCGCCCTGCTCCGTGGGCATGAGCCCGATATTGCGCTTCTTGAATTCCGCCAGCCGGTCTTCGGTAACACGCAGCCGCTTTTCGTACACAGCGATCTGGGTCTCGAGGAATTTCTGCGCGCTCTCCGAGCCGGCGTGTTTTCCGCCCAGCGTCTGCTCCATCAGGGTATTGAGGAGGACCTCGACGACCTTCAGCGTGCGCTCCCGATCGGAATCCCGATACGCGATCCCGTAGATCCGCCCGGCGAGGTCACTCTGTTCCTCGCGTCCGCCGGCACTGGCCACCGTGAGCTCGACGCGTTGCGCCAAGCCGGCGAGGATCTGTGCCTGATCGGCCGGCCGAGTCACCGACGGCGGCAAGACTCCGCTCTGCTCCGCGATGCTGCGCAGCTGCCGTCCCGCCAGCAGCGATTGCCGGACGAAATTCAACTGGGCGTTCACGTCCTGTTCGACAGTCAGACCCTGCAGCACCGGTTTGAGCGCCGTGCGCGTGTCCACGAACACGCGTGCACTGGCCTCGAAACGATCCGGGAGTGCGAACACGATCGCCCAGGCAACGACCGCGGTCACCGCCGCTGCGCTGATGGCAATCCAGCGGAAGCGCCAGGCACTTCGCAGTTCGTCATAGATGCGTTCGACCACCTGATCCATGGGTCAGAACCGCGACTCCGGCACCAGCAGAACATCGCCCGGCTTGAGCGCCATGTTCTGCTTCATGTCGCCGTCATTCACCAGGGCACCGAGCTTCAACTTGATTTCCTGCTGTTTGCCATCCACGGTACGTACGAGCTTCGCGCGATTGGCGGCGGCGAATTGTCCAAGCCCCCCAACCGCCAGCACGGCATCCAGCACCGTCATTCCCTGGCGATAGGGCAACGCCTGCGGACGCGCCACTTGCCCGATCACCTTGACCTGGCTGAACGCGCTTACCGGCTGGGTAACGATCACGTTGACCTGCGGCGTGCGTACGTACTCCCCCAGCACTTTTTCGATGTCGCGAGCCAGCAGCGAGGGAGTCTTGCCCACGGCGATCATGTCTTCCACCAGCGGGGTGGACACCTTCCCGTCCGGACGCACCGGCACGGTGGCGGACAGCTCGGGATTGCGCCATACGAACACCTGCAGAGTGTCGCCCGGACCGATTATGTAGTCGGCTGAGACGCCTGCAGCGGCCGCGGCGGGCTGCGCGCCGCCCGTGGGCGCGGCTGGAGGGGTCTGGGCGCCAGCAACCGCCCCCATCCCCAAAATCAAACTCGTCAATAAAACTTCTATTTTCATTAGCTTAGGCATTAAGTCGCGCATTCTATCAATGTGATCCATGTCGCGGATCGGGTTTTTCGCGCCAACTTCCCAGCATGTGAAGCCAGTCCATTTCACGTGGAGCTGGCGCTCACCGATCGCAACAAAGCCTCGGCCTCTTCCCGGTTTTCGAATTCCGGTGAATTGGTGAGCAGGTCATCCAGCATGACCCGCGCCTGGTCCTTCTGGCCGCTGCGTACCAGCGCCGACGCGTAGTGATAGCGAATCTCGGGCTGCACTCCGCCCGCCGCGGCATCCGTCGGCTGCAGCACCTCGAGCCCTTCGCGCAGGGCGCCCGACTCCACCAGCAGCCAGCCGTAAGTGTCGGCCACCGAGGCGACCTTGGGCGCCAGGTCGTAAGCGCGCTTGGCCGTCGCCACCGCGCGTTTGTCTTTCAACAGGTAGTACACCCACGCCAGGTTGTTGAGCGACGCCACGTCGCGCGGCTCCTGTTCCACCAGCGTCTGGAATTCGGCGGCGGCGCCCGCATTGTCGCCCGCGGCGCGCAGCGATTCGGCCAGTGCGAAGCGGATGACCCGATCGCCGGGATGGTCCTTGAGCCAGCCCTCGAGCACGGCATTCTGGTTACCGAGCGAGGCGCGCTTGCGCTCTTCATGGATGGCCATGGCCAGGGAGTTCTTCGGGCTCTGTCCGTACAGCTTCTCGAGCGTGGCGACCGCGGCGACGTGATCGCCATTCGCCGACTGCGCATTGGCCAGCAACAGCGCGATGCCGGCATCGTCCGGCGCGCCCTTCGCCAGTTCGTTGGCGCGCGCCAGCGCGGCCGTGTTGTCGCCGACGCGCAGCTCGAGCTGCGCCAGACCGATGCCCGCAGCGCGCGACTTCGGATCAATCTTGAGCGCGCTCTCGAGCGCCTTCCGCGCCATCGCCGGCTGGTCCAGAGCCGCCTGCACGAGAGCCACGTGCAGCCAGTACTCCGCCGTCGAAGATTTCGCGGCATCGATCTTGCCCAACTCCTGGTCGGCGGCCTTGAGCGCGACGGAATTCGGCAAATCGTTGATCAGGCCGCCGAGTTGCTGGCGCGCCTGTTCGAGTTTGTTCTGCGCGAGCAGCGCCGAGGTCAGCAGCAGGCGCGCGGGCCCGAACTTCGCTTCGGCGCTGACCAGCCGCTGCAGCGTGGCGGCGGCCGGTTCGAGCTTGCCGTCGAGCAGGTCCAGGTTGGCGCCGAGATATTCCGCGACGACGCTGCCCGGCGCGACCGCGAGCACCGCGGCACGTGTTTCACGCAGTCCCGCCACGTCGCCCCGTTCGATCTGCAGCTGCGCCAGCGCCGAATACATCATGGTCTGCTGCGGCACGCTGAGCCGGCCGGCGGCATTTTTCGCCGCCTTGTGCAGCGCCTCTTCGGCGCCGCGCCGGTCGCCACGCACCTGCCGCAGCCGGCCCATGGCGATCCACGCCGCGGCGTCGTGTTCGTCCTGCGCCACCGCTGTGTCCAGCTCCTTGCGCGCGGCCGCGAAGTTGCCGCGACGTGCCAGGCATTCGGCAAGCAGCAGGCGCGCACCCGGGCGTTTCGCGTCGGCCGCGAGCTGTGCCCGCGCGAGCGTCAGTACCGTCGCGCAATCTCCGGAAGCGCTCGCGAGTCGCAGGCGGAGTTCGGCGCGCGCGGCATCGGATAGTTTCAGCGAATCGCCGTCGAGCTCGGCACGCAGCTTGTCGTATTCACCCCGCGCCAGGCGCAGCTCGGCCTGCACGGCGTCGGTCTCTGCTGCCGGAGCGCCGGCGGCGCGCGCATCGGCCAGTGCCTTGTCGACGGCATCGAGACGGCCGAGCTGCAGCGAAGCGCGCGCCACACCGAGCAGCGCCCGCGTGTTCTTCGGCTCGGAATCGAGCGCGTTCTTGAGCTCGACGATGGCCTCGGTGTACGCGCCGGCGGCGAGCAGTTTTTCGCCGCGTTCCAGGCGCGCCTGGGTGCTCGTGAAGATGTCGCAGCCGGCCGCTGCCAGCAGCACGGAGGCCAGCAGGAGCACGCGCGCGCGTGCTTTTATCGTCGTCAGGGTAGTTGTCATGGAATCCCGCCCTCGTTTGCGAACTGCTCGAATGCCGCACGCGCCCTGCCGCAATCGGGCGCGCACTGCGCACGCGCCGCGACCACAAGCGAGACCGGTGAGCGCAGCGTGAGCATGGTTTTGAAGCTATACCAGAACTGTGCGGCCATAGGATTGGTGAACTCGCGCCCCGCCACGCGATAGGAAATCCACAGCAGCGCCGGCTGGCCGCGATCCTCGAGTTGCAGTACCTGGAACGGCCGGCCGTTCACAGTCTCGACCTCGCTCGAGACCACCATGGTCTCGCCCTGCAGCCGATTGCCGGCGCCGCCCAGTTTCTTGCGCATGTACTGCTCGCGGTACCACGCCGAGTAAGTCTCGACGTTCACGCCGTCGCACCGGAACCCGACGCGCTGCTCGCGGTCCGCGAAGTGCTGCTGAGGTTGCCAGTCCGATGCCCGCACGAGTGGTGCGCAGCGGTTCACCGCTTCCGCCTGGGCATTGCCGGCCAGGTCGGGGGTGCGCGCGCGAATGGCGAGATTCATCGCGAGCGGCAGTGCCAGCGACGCGGCGGCCGCGACGCGCCAGCCCACGGCGCGTGGCGCGTTCCCCGAATCGGGCGGCGGGGCCGGCGCCGCGGCGGGCGGCGGAGCGAAACGCTCGGCCACGAACAGGGTGACGATGACCAGCAGGAACAACGCCCACCCGAATCCGTAGTGCGACGTCTTCACCAGGTAGTGCTCCATGTGCGTCAGGTGGCCGGCGAGGATGATCACGAACACGCGTAGCCAGTTCACGATAAGCGCCGCGCCCAGCGCGACCACGCACCAGCGCAGCCGCAGTCGCCAGCCATCGCGGCGCAGCTCGCCCAGGAACACGGCGAGCGCCAGTCCCACGATCACGTAGTGCAGGCCACTGCAGCCGCCCGCGATCTCGAAATCGCCCGCGGGAATCTGCACGTGGTTATCCTGGAAATAGGCCGGCACGCCCACCACGCGCAGCAGCAGCTGCGCCACCCGGGTCGTGGCCGCTTGCGCATAGGGATTGAAGAAATCCCAGAACGGAATCGCAAACAGCAGGAAACCGAGCGGCGGCGCGAGCGCGCGCGCCGCGTGTCGTCCGAACAGCGCCAGCATCGCGAGCGCGAGCAGCACCAGCAACAGCAGCTGGGTACCAAGCTGGATGCCGGCGCGATAGGCGAACTGCCACGCGAGCGCGGCACCCGCAACCGCCAGCACCAGCACGATGTGCTGCGGCGGGGTCCAGCCGGCGGTGTCCGGCCGTGCAAGTTCCGCGCGGGCACGCCAGGCGAACCACAAGCTGACGACCACGATCAGATAGCCGTGCGTATAGGTGGTACGGGCAGTGTCCTCCCACGCAATGGTGAGCGACTGGACGGTCGGCCAGTACAGCGCGACGACGGCCCCGATGACCACGAGAATGGCGGCGAAGCGCCGCCAATCGGTTGCAGGCATGGGCACGTTCATTCCCGGCCGGCGTCGCGACAGCCGTAGCGCTCCATCAGGTCATACAGCGTGGGACGGGTGACACCCAGCAGCTCCGCCGCCTGCGAGACGTTTCCCGATACCTGGGAGAGTGCCTGCAGCACGGCCTGGCGTTCGGCCTGGGTTCGCACGGCCTTCAGATTGAGGAAGGCAAACTGGCCGGTGTTGTCGCCGAGCCCCAGATCCTCGGCGCCGATCAGCGGGCCGTTGGACATGATGCTCGCCGCCTTCACCTTGTTCTCGAGCTCGCGCACGTTGCCGGGCCATTCGTGCCTGCGGATTGCCACCAGTGCTTCCTCCGTGAAGCCGCGCGGCACGCGGGGTTGTTGCGCGGCGAGGCGCCGCAGGAATGCCTGTGCCAGCACCACGGCATCGCCCGGCCGCTGGCGCAGCGGCGGCAGCTGCACGGTGACTTCGCTGATGCGGTAGTACAGATCCTGGCGGAACCTCTGCTGGGAAATGAGCGCCGCCAGGTCCTGGTTGGTGGCGCACACCACGCGAACATTGACCGCGATCTCCTGCCGTCCGCCGACCCGTTCGATGACGCGGTTCTGCAAGAAGCGCAGTAGTTTGGCCTGCAACGCCACCGGCATGTCGCCGATCTCGTCGAGGAACAGTGTGCCGCCCTCGGCGCCCTCGACCTTGCCGATGGTCTGGCGCACCGCGCCGGTGAACGCGCCCTTCTCGAAACCGAACAGCTCGCTCTCCAGGAGTTGCTCGGGTATGGCCGCGCAGTTGATCGCGACGAAGCGTTTGCTCTTGCGATCGCTGCGCGCGTGGATGGCGCGCGCGATGACTTCCTTGCCCGTGCCGCTTTCGCCGAGCAGCAGCACCGACACGTCGCTGGGAGCGACTTTCTCGACGATGCGGCACACCTTCTGCATCGACTCGTCGGTGGCGATGATGCCCTCGAGCGGACTCGCCGCCACCACCTGGCGCAGCCGCAGGTTCTCGGACTCGAGACCGGCGATGTGGAAGGCGCGCTGCACGATGAGCTTGAGCACCTCGATGTCGACCGGCTTCGAATAGAAATCGCTGGCGCCGAGGCCCACGGCGCGCACTGCGCTGTCGCGGTCGGCGCGGCCGGTGACCACGATCACCTTGACGCGCGGATCGAGCTGCACCAGCTCCTGCAGCGTCGCCATGCCCTCGGTGACGCCGTCGGGGTCGGGCGGCAGTCCCAGGTCCTGCAACACCACCTGCGGCTCGTGGCGCCGCATGAGGGCGATGGCTTCGGCGCGCGTCGACGCCTGCAGCAGTTCGTAAGTGTCGAAGTACCACTTGAGCTGCTTTTGCAGCCCGGGGTCATCTTCGACGATCAGGAGCTTCGGCTTTTCTTCTGACACAGTGGCAACCTAATGCAGAAATCCGTTCCCTTGCCGGGCGTGCTGAGAACTTCGACGTCGCCGCCCAGCCAGCGCGCATATTCGCGCGTCTGGTAGGCGCCGATACCCATACCCTTCGAACCCTTGGTGCTGTCGAACGGCCGGAACAGCCGCTGGCGCACGAATTCGGCGTCCATTCCCGAGCCTTCGTCGATGACGTGCAGGTGCGCCTCATCACCCACGGCCACGAGCCGCAGCGCCACGGTGCCACCCGTCGGCGTCGCATCCTGCGCATTGCGGATCACGTGATCGATGACGGCGCCGAGTCGATCGGGATCCGCGTTCACCGGCAATTCGCCTGCATCACTTTGCAGCCCGACGGCCGGCGTGCGCGCGCCGCTGCGCGCCACCGCGGCGCGGGCCACGGCTGTCATGTCCACCGGGCGCTCGGTTCCCTTCATGTCCCGGCTCTGCAATTGCTCGATGAGTCG
>Ga0070686_100001378_pt1 | contig 13723 bp, 8 predicted proteins | sample KBSS23LmetaG_FD_65654 | JGI IMG/M metagenome (GOLD analysis project Ga0070686, IMG submission 65654) | Switchgrass rhizosphere microbial communities from Kellogg Biological Station, Michigan, USA - KBS S2-3L metaG | ecosystem: Host-associated > Plants > Roots > Rhizosphere ...
AGGGGCGCGGAGGCGTTGGGCTCGCTGCCGTCGAGCGTGTAATGGATTACGGCGTCAGGCGTGTCGCAACTGATGGTCACCGTCGTGCCGACCGGCACTCCACCGGGAGGGGGAGTGAAGCGGGGTGCTGCCGTCCACAGATAAACCAAGGCTCGTGTGATTTCGCTCGGCGTGAATCCCGTTTTCCAGGCGCGCGCAGAGAGGAGCGTTCCGTTTGTGACCGCGACCATCCCGTTTTCCGGCACAATCGGGTCGGATTCGGTTGGATCTCGGCCGTCGGTCGTATAACGAATCGTCGCACCCACCGTGCGCGAACTCACGGCCGTTCTATCGCTGAGCCAGGAAAAAATCTCCGAGCCGCGCGCGTCGAATTTCGGGGGCGCAACGGCTCCGGAATCTTCCAGGCGATAGATGGTATCCCAACTCGCCACGTACAGCCGGCCGTCCTTGTCTTCGCCAAAGGTGGTGAAGGTGCCGCCCGACGTTGCCTTGGCGACGAGCTCCGATTGCCAGTTCACTCCGTTGTGTTTCATCCCCCAAAGCCGGCCATTTTCGAGATCCCCGTGGACATAAATCCCGTTCATCCGAGGTTCGTTGGGACCGCGGTAAACAAATCCGCCAATGACCGCATAGGAATCGCCGCGCAAATAATCGGTCGCCGGAGCAACGAATTGGGCTGACGGCGGGGCAACGATGGCGCGGTAGTTTCCTTCCCAAAAAGGCCAACCGTAATTTTCGCCACCATGGCTCGCGGCCGGTTGGAAATCGATCTCTTCGCGAGTCGCTGCCCCGACGTCACCGAGATAGAGATCGCCCGTCAGGCGATCGAAGGAAAACCGCCACGGATTGCGCAAGCCCAGGGCCCAGAGCTCCGGCAAGGCGCCGGTCTGGCCTGAAAATGGGTTGTCCACGGGAACGCGGTAGCCCGTGGCGGCTCCTTCTGGGTCGATCCGCAGAATTTTCCCATGCCACGTGCCGAGACTTTGAGCGTTGTCCGGGCTTTGTGCATCACCCAAGCTCACGTAAAGGAAACCATCAGGACCAAAGGCCAATTGACCCCCATAATGGAAGTCCGGCTCGTGCGCGGTAGTGAGCACGATTTCTTCCGAGGCTGAGTCCGCCACGTTGCGGTCCGAGGAAGAAACCGAAAAACGCGAGACCACCGTCGCTCCGTCCGGCTTTCGCGAATAGGCCACATAAAATCGGCCGCTCTGCGCATATTTCGGCGAGAACGCCACACTCCAGAGCCCGCCTTCGCCCGCCGTATGGGTGCGGCCCGACAAATCGAGAAAAGCGGGCGCACGGAAAGAAGTTCCTTCCACAATACGGATGTGCCCGGTCTTGTCGCCAATGAAGAGACGCTCATCGCCCGCGCTGCCGATATGGGTGACCGCGTCGGAGTTAACGGCCACTTGCGTGAGTTTCAACCATGGCCAGTCAATTTCTGCCGCCGTAGCGGCGCGGACCGAACTGCATGTGGCGAGGTATAAGGTCAGGAGCCAGGGCAACCGAGACGAGTTCATAGGCAATCGCTCTTCCGGAAAACGTCATTCCATTGGATGAGCCGGAGACTGCCACGGGGGGAAGCGGACAGCAAGGGAAGAACGGGTGACGGGTGGCGAGATGTCGGGTGCCGAGGAGTTGGGAAGCGTCCTGAGGGTCGGGTCTGCCATCCCCGTGCGCCATTTGTTATTTGCCATTTGCCATTGGGTGGTTCGGTCCCTAGCATCGCGCACGATTTGCGCGATTCATGAAAGCGATTCTTGCGTTGGAAGACGGCTCGGTATTTCACGGGGCAGGCTTTGGGGCTTCCGCCTCGGCTTGCGGCGAAGTCTGTTTTAACACGTCGATGACGGGTTATCAGGAAATTCTCACCGATCCTTCCTACAAGGGGCAGATTGTCACGATGACCTATCCGTTGATTGGAAACTACGGAGTGAACCGGCAGGATGTGGAATCGTGGCGGCCGCATGTGGCGGGGTTTGTCATCCGCGAGTTGTCGCCGGTGGTGAGCAATTGGCGGGCGGACCACACGCTGGCGGAGTATTTGGAGCAGAATGGCATTCCTGGCATCCAGGGTATCGATACGCGGGCCCTGACGAAGAAGCTGCGGGTCCGGGGCGCGCTGAAAGGATTTATTTCGACCGAGCCGGTGACGGAGGCTGAGGCGGTGGAGCGGGCGAAGGCCTGGCCGGGGCTGGTGGGCGTCGATTATGTGAAGGAAGTGACGCATCGCGAGCCGTTCCTGTGGGATGTGAAGGACCAGCAGAGTGCCAGCTTCAATCTGGTGCGTGGCAACGCGCCGAGCGCGGACGCCCGCGAAGTTCGCGACCCGATGCCGCCGGCGGATATCCCGATCGTGGCCTACGATTTTGGCATGAAGTACAACATCCTGCGGCGGCTGCGTCAGCAGGGGTTCAAGGTTCAAGTCGTGCCGGCGACGGCGCGCGCCGAAGAGGCGCTGCGGTATCGGCCCAAGGGAATTTTCCTGAGCAACGGACCGGGCGATCCCTCTGCCCTGGACTATGCGGTGAAGTCGGTGGGCCAGCTCGTGGAGAGCGGGCTGCCGATTTTTGGCATTTGCCTGGGGCATCAGATTCTGGGGCAGGCGCTGGGAGGAAAGACCTTTAAGCTCAAGTTCGGGCATCGGGGAGGGAATCAACCGGTGAAGGATTTGGAGACCGGCAAGATTGAGATCACGTCGCAGAACCACGGGTTTGCGGTGGAGGCAGGCTCGTTGCCGCCGGAGGTTGAGGTGAATCGGATCAACCTTAACGATCAGACCGTGGAAGGCCTGCGCCACAGGAAGAAGCCGATCTTTTGCGTGCAATATCATCCCGAAGCCTCGCCCGGACCGCACGATTCGACGCCGCTGTTCGCCGAGTTCCGCCGGATGATCGAGAAGCAATGAGGCGCGAGTCGGCTGGCTGGGTCAACCCGCGCCATCCAGCGCGTGACGTCCGGTCCCCCGGTCTGTCGAACTTTTTGGTGTCTTGCCCGCCCCCGCGCCGGAAACCGTTTGACTTGAACCGGTCGCTGCACATAATCGCCTCGCAAGCGAACCTATGGCTAGATTAGTTCTCCTCAGTGAGGGCTTTGCCGGACGCACCTATGAGCTCAAGGTGGACAAGACCACCGTTGGACGCGTGTCGGACAATGCCTTCGAGATTCCTGAGAGCTCAGTCTCCAGCCATCACGCTGAAATCCTGTTGCGCGGGAATGACGTTCTCATCCGCGACTTGAACTCGACCAACGGCACGTTCATCAACGGCGAGAAGATTACGGAATCCGTCTTGAAGCCCGGCCAGATTCTGAAGTTTGGCACGGTGGAGATGCGGCTGGATACGGGCGACGGGACCTCGGCTCCGGTCTCCTCCGGGACCGGGACGACGACGACGCGTCCCAAGCAGACGCTGGATCAGACGCGGATTATTCCGCAAGGGGTCAAACTGGATGAATTGCAGGGGACTGGTGGCCCGCCGCAGTTGGGCAGCACCACGGGGTTCGAGAAGAAGACCAATCGTGGCAACAAGATTTTCGTGGCCGTGGCGGTCCTGGTTGGGATTGTTCTGCTCTGCGCGCTGGCCTACGTAGTCCTCTTCGTGGTGTTGAAGCCGTAGAGTGACGTGCGCTCGCGCGGTACCTGGCTAGCGCCGATACCGCCGATACCGCCAACCCGCCTTTGTCGGAAACTTCGTCGTGAACGTTGCACAGTTTTACGCGCAAGAGGCGGCGCACCCATGGCTCGCGCAGATGGAGGCTCCCTTATCCAGGCTCGCTCATCCCGTCTTTAGCCATCCGGCAACCTCCTTGGCGTAATAGGTAATGAGGATATCTGCTCCGGCCCGGCGTATGGCGAGCAGGCTTTCCAACACGACGGCTCGTTCGTCGATCCAGCCGCGCGCGGATGCGGCCTTGATCATGGAGTACTCCGCGCTCACCGAATAGGCGGCGGTGGGATAGCCGAACTCGGTCTTGACTTGGTAGATCAGGTCCAGATAGGCCAGGGCGGGCTTGACCATCACCAGATCCGCGCCTTCCTGGAGGTCAAGCGCCACTTCGCGCAACGCTTCGCGCGCATTCGGCGGATCCATCTGATAACTGCGTCGGTCCCCAAAGCGCGGCGCCGATTCTGCCGCCTCGCGAAATGGCCCGTAGTAAGCGGAAGCGAACTTCGCCGCATACGACAGGATGGGAGTATTCTGGAATCCATCGGCGTCCAGCCGCGTCCGGATGGCGCGGACCCGTCCATCCATCATATCACTGGGCGCGACCATGTCGGCGCCGGCCTCGGCGTGGCTGGCGGCCGTTTGCGCCAGCAGCTTGAGCGTTGGCTCATTGAGAATTTCGGCGCCGCGTGGGGTGCGATGGACGATGCCGCAATGGCCATGGGCCATGTATTCACAGAGGCAGACATCGGTGATGACCAGGAGCGAGGGGCAATCCTTTTTCAGGAGCCGAACTGTTTGCTGGACGATGCCGTTGCGGGCGTAGGCGCCGCTGGCGCGGGCGTCCTTGTGATCGGGAATGCCAAAGAGGAGCACGGCCGGAACGCCCGCCTCCTGAGCTGCGGCTGCCGCCTTGCAACATTCATCGGGTGAAAGCTGAAACACTCCGGGCATGGAGGAGACGGGTTGGCGGGTTTTGCGGCCGGGGCGCACGAACAGCGGCAGGACCAATTGCTCGGGGTGAAGGCGATGTTCGGCGACGAAGCGCCGCAGGGCAGGGGATTGGCGCAAGCGCCGCGGGCGAAGCGCGGGAAACTGTCCGAAGAGAGGCGAACTCATGCGAGAGGGAGGCTAGGAGCTTGGGCGTGTCCGGTCCAGTCAAGTCTGGAACACATTGGGCTTCCCCGGCTGGGAGTGTTTTGTTTGACTGAGCGCGCTCAATGCGGATGCTGCGTGTTATCGCGGTTCTATTTCTTTGCCTGGTCGAAGCGCGCGCTGCGCTTCCCGCGGCGGAGGCCTCTGACATTTGGCAGATCGAAGCCGAAGGCGACCGCTCGTTGGTGTTCGATTTGAGGACCGGCACGATCACCTACACCAATGGGGTCACCGTGCGTTATGGCGGGGCGGTGTTGACGGCGCGCCGGGCGCGGATGGATCAGGAATCGGGCGTGGTGATGGCGGAGGGGAAGGTCCGTTTGCAGCAAGACAATGAGGTGTGGTATGGCGAACGGATCGAATACAATTTCAAGACGCGCCAGATCCTGGCTTCGGAATTCAAAGCGGGGCAGCCGCCCTATTTCGTCAAAGGCGACGCGCTGGCCGGAGATCAAGTCAGTCAGGTTTACGTGCTGGCGAACGGGGTGGTCACGACGGATGACTACGACCAGCCGGGCTACCGCATTCGGGCCGGGGCCTTGAGCCTCGCGCCGGGAGATTACATTGAGGCGAAGGACGCGGTGCTCTACCTGAAGGACACGCCCGTTTTCTGGTTTCCGAAATATCGCCGGAGTTTGAAGCGGCATCCCAATTATTGGCTGCTGACGCCGGGGTATCGGAACAAATACGGCCCCTACCTGCTGACCACCTACGAATGGTATTGGAACGAGCGCATTGACGGCGCCGTTCATGTCGATGGCCGGCAGAAGCGCGGTGTGGGCGGCGGGCCCGACCTCAATTATCACCTGCCGGGCTTTGGCGAGGGGTCGGCCAAGTATTACTATACCTGGGACGAGCGGCCGGAAGAAGATAGCCAGGGCCGGCCGATCGACCACGAGCGCCAGCGGGCTTCGTTCACGCACGTGGGAACCTTGCGCACCAACCTGACACTGCGCGGGGCCATCAACTACCAGAGTGATTCGCAGATTATCCGCGACTTTTTTGAGACGGAATATCACCAGAACACGCAACCGAGCACTTACGGGGAGTTGACGCAGGTCTGGCCCAACTGGAGCTTGAACCTCCTCAGCCGGGTGAAAATCAACGATTTTCAGGAGACGGTGGAGCGGCTGCCGGATCTGAAGCTGACCGGCTGGCGGCAGCAGATCGGAGGAACGCCGTTGTATTACGAGAGCGAGAGTTCGGCGGGATATTTTGAGAGGGATTTTTCCGGGCTGGGCACAAACGGTTTTGCGGGCAGCAGCAATCGCTTCGATTTCGCCGCTCTGCGCGCCGACACTTATCATCAAGTCCTTCTGCCCTGGACCTTTTTCGACTGGCTGAATGTCACGCCGCGGGTGGGCGGGCGTTTTACCTACTACGGTGAAGCCAATGGCAAACAGACCGTGACGGAGGAGGAGGAACGAACGGTGTTTAACACGGGGGCGGAAGTTTCGTTCAAGGCGTCGCGGACGTGGCGGGGGGTGCGCAACCATTTTTGGCAAATCGACGGTGTGCGCCACATTGTGCAGCCGTCCTTCAACTACGTGTATGTGCCGGACCCGAGCGTGCCGAAGCAGCGTCTGCCGCAATTCGATTACGAGCTGCCGTCGGCGGAGTTGCTCCCGATCACGTTTCCCGATTACAACGCCATCGACTCGGTGGACAGCCAGAACGTGCTGCGGCTGGGGCTGGAGAACAAACTGCAAACCAAGCGGAAGGAAGGCTCGGAAAACTTCGTGCATTGGATGCTCTACACGGATTGGCGGATCCGTCCGCGCTCGGACCAGGACACGTTTGCCGACGTCTACTCCAAACTGGATGTAAAGCCGTTTGAATGGCTGACGCTCTATTCGGAGCTGAATTACAACGTGAATCTCACCGATTGGGATCAGATCAATCACGCGGCGACGTTCGCGCCGAACGACCGGTGGAGTTGGACCGTGGGCGAACGCTATCTGCGCACGGGCGCCTTTTACGGCACCAACATCGGCACTAAACTTCTGTTCAGCAGCCTTTACCTGAAGGTGAGCCCAAACTGGGCGGCGCGGGCGCTGCATTACTACGACGCCCGCACGCACCTGATGCAAAACCAGACCTACACGCTCTACCGCGACCTGCGCAGCTGGACGGTGGCGTTGAGCTTTCGCATTCTCAACAACAGCGGTGGTTCCACCGATTGGGGCGGAGCCATCACGTTTTCCTCCAAAGCATTTCCCCGTTACCAACTCAACGACGACATCAACAAACCGACCATGCTGATGGGGTATTGAAGGGCCCCGAACGTAGCGCAGGCTTCCAAGCCTGCTGTATCGCAGGTTTCCAAACCTGCAAGGGTGCGTTTGGCATGAGGGCACAGCTCGGTTCGCGCGCGTTGGCTCTCGACAGGCTTTTGCTTCCACTGTCAGCGGAAGATACACCGTGTGTTCCTCGGGAGTTGAGGAGTTGAGGAGGTGAGGAGTTCTCCGAACTCCCAAACTCCCAAACTCTCAAACTTCGCGGTCGGTCTACTCCGCTCTCTTTGAAGTGTCGGTCAAGACGCGTGGGCGCGCGCCAACGTTAGCTCCGATGCTTTCGTGCAAGGCAAACCCTCGGCAGGTTTGGAAACCTGCGATACAGCAGGCTGGGAAGCCTGCGCTACGTCGCCGCGGGGCTCGACACGTGCCGTTCGGCGGGGCCGATATACCGTGAGAGGGGTCGGATGAGGCGGTTGTTGGCCAGTTGCTCCATCATGTGCGCCGTCCAACCCGTGATTCGGGCCATGACGAAAAACGGTGTGAACAGGTCGGACTCAAAACCCATCATGTGATAGGCCGGGCCGCTGGGGAAATCGAGGTTGGGATGAATGCCTTTTTGCTCGAGCATGGTGGCCTCGAGGATGTCGGCCATCTCGAGCCATTGGGTCTGGCCCGTGAACGCCGCCATTCGTCGCGCGTATTTTTTCATGGTGGGCACACGCGAATCACCTGATTTGTAGACGCGATGCCCAAACCCCATGACCTTGCGCTTCTCGCCCAAAGCGGTCAGGAGCCACTCGCGCGCCCGCCCCGGTTCGGCAATTTCGGTCAGCATCTGCATGACCGCCTCGTTGGCGCCGCCGTGCAGAGGGCCCTTGAGCGAACCGATACCGGCCGTGACGCCGCTGTAGAGATCGGACAAGCTGGAGACGACCACGCGCGTGGTGAAGGTGGAGGCGTTGAATCCGTGCTCCGCATAAAGCACGAGGGAAACGTCGAACGCCTTCACCACTTCCCGGGCCGGCACCTGGCCGAAGCACATGTGGAAAAAATTTTCGGCAAAGGAGAGGTCGCGGCGGGGTGCCAGCACGGGTTGGTTCCGGCGCAGCCGCGCGAACGCGGCGATAATCGTTGGAATCCGCGCCAGCAGCGCCATGGACCTTTTGAGGTTGGTGGGGGCGTCCTGCCTTTCCGGTTCCTTATCCTCGAGTCCCAGAAAACTCACGCCGGTCCGCAACACATCCATGGGATGGGAGTTGGGCGGGCAGCGCTGGAGCAATTCGTGCATGGCCTGGCTCAGTTCGCGCTGGTTGCGTTCGGTGGCTTGGAATTCTGCCAATTGCCGGGCGTTGGGCAATTCGCCATGCCAGATGAGCCAGGCGACCTCCTCGAAGCTGCAATGCTCGGCTAATTCCTGGACGGGATAGCCGTAGTAAACCAGCGCATTGATTTCGGGCATGACCTTGGAGATGCGCGTCGTGTCGACCACCACGCCCTCAAGCCCGGGATGAATGGGGTTGCCCCCTGAGTTTGTCGAAGGGGCTGGATCTTCAGCGCTCATTGGAATCGGTGGACCGCCTGGTCGAACTGGTTGTAGTTGTCATAGCGCAACAATTCGTAGAGCGCCGCGCGGGTCTGCATGCGCTCCAACAGCGTCACTTGCGTGCCTTCCTTCTGCAGCACCGCCAGCCCTTCCTCGATCGCTTTCATCGCCAATCGCAACGTCGTCACGGGATAGATCGCCACATTAATTCCCAAGGCCGCTAGCTCGGCTGTCGTCAGCAGCTTGCTTTTGCCGAATTCGGTCATGTTGGCCAATAACGGAACGGCGAGGGCCTTGCGAAACCGCTCGAAGTCGCGCTCGTCGGGCAGCGCCTCGGGAAAAATCATGTCGGCGCCCGCGTCGACATAGGATTTGGCGCGGGTCAAGGCCCCTTCCAAACCCTCGACGGCATAGGCATCCGTGCGCGCGATAATGACAAAGTTGGGATCGCGCCGAGCGGACACGGCCGCGTGAATGCGCCGCCGCATCTCTTCAGCCGGGAGCAGCGTTTTGCCGTCCAGATGCCCGCAACGCTTGGGATTCTGTTGGTCTTCCATGTGGCAGCCGCAAAGACCGGCCTGCTCCAATTCCTGCACGGTGCGCGCCGCGTTGAGCGGTTCGCCAAAACCGGTGTCCGCATCCAGCAACGTCGGCAGGTCGGTCATTTGCGCGATGGCTCGCCCACGCTGAGTCACTTCGCTCAAGGTCGTGAGCCCGATGTCCGGCAGGCCGAGCTCGGCTGACAACGCAGCGCCTGAAACGTAGACGCCATCGAAGTGGTGTCGCTCGATCAGCATGGCCACGAGCGGCGAGAAGGCGCCTGGAAAACGCAAGAGCCGGCCAGAAGCCAGCGCCGAGCGCAAGGCGACCCGCTTTTCCGCGGCAGTTTTTTTGGCAGACAACATCGGGTCAAAAGATGCCACGTGCGTCGCGCGCGGCGCAAGTCAGCCGTGCAGGGTCCACTTCCAGGTTGAGGGTTCCCAATTGTTCGGGCTTGAGCTCGGCCAAATTCGTCACGGCACCAAGAAAGCGGTCGGCTTCCTCCGCAGGCAGGATATCCGCCGTGAGGGTGCGGAACTTGCGGACGTAATCGTCGCGGGCGAATGGACGCGCCCCGAGCGGGTGCGCATCAGCCACGGCGATCTCTTCGGACAACGTGCGGCCGTCGGTGAAGGTAATCTCGGCCCTGCCTCCGAAGGCCTTTGTTTTTGGATCCGTGGCATGGTATCGCGCGGTCCAGCCTGGGTCCTCCACCGTGTGGATCTTTCGCCACAAGGCGAGGGTGTCGGGGTGCCGGACAACTTCCGGCGCGTAACTTTTCACATGGTGCCAAAACCCGGTATGCAAGGCTGCGGCCATGATGAACATCAAGCTGTGGTCGAGGGTTTCGCGGCTGGCGTTAGGGTCGAGTTTTTGTGGATCGTTGGCGCCGCTGCCAATCACGGCGTGCGTGTGATGACTGGTATAAATGACGATGCTGCGGATGGCGCGAAGGTCGGGGAGCGTTTTGCGAAGGCGAAACGCCAGATCGATCCAGGCTTGCGCCTGGTACTCGGCGGAGTGCTCCTTGGTGTAGGAATCGAGAATGGCGCGGCACGGTTCGCCGGGCGCCGGGAGCGGCACATCGTAATACACACCCGGCCCGCCGAGCATCCAGGCCAGCACGCTGTCTTCGCCTTCGTAGATGGGGGACGGGCTCTGTTCACCGCGCATGGCGCGGTCCACTGCTTCGATGGCGAGCTTGCACGCGTGCGCCGGGGCGTAGGCTTTCCAACTCGAAATTACCCCTTTGCGTGATTGGCGGGTCGAGAATCCGACGTGCACCGCTTGCTGCACGGCTTGATAAATCGTGGCCGTCTCCAGTCCAAGCAACGTGCCGAGCCCGGCGGCTGCGGACGGCGCGAGATGCGCGATATGATCTTTCTTAAATCGGTGCAGGCAGATGCTGCGCACGAGATCCATTTGGATTTCGTAGGCGACGGCGATGGCGCGCAGCAGTTCGGCTCCCGTGCGGCGGCATTGTTGGGCCACGGCGATAAGCGCCGGAATGTTGTCGGCCGGATGAGAGTAATCCGCGGCCAGGAAGGTGTCGTGCAGGTCGAGTTCGCGGACGGCGACGCCGTTGGCCCAGGCGGCCCATTCGCACTCGAAACGCTGAAAGCTGGTGACGCCGAAGAGCGTGGCGCCGTCCGGGCGCGGATGCGCCAACGCCTGGCTGCGCGCGTTGCCAACAGGGTTCCGATTGATGGCCGCGAGGGCGACGGCAGCATTGTCGATGATGCGATTGATGATCATCTCGACGACTGGCGGTTCGGCGGCAGGGCACCCGGAAGCGACCTCGGCGATTTTCCAGGCGAGTTGTTCGTGCTGGGGAAGGGCGCTGGCGGACGGATGGACTTTGACGTGATGGGTGATCATGAATGACAACGCGCGAGAGCTTAGAACCTCTAGCGAGGTGAGTCGAGGCTGTGCAAGCGGCGGTCTGCCGACCGCCGCTACCGACGATTACTCCAGCATGAACCACTGCACTTCAACGCGGCGGTTTTTGTCGCTGTCGGTGCCGAGGGGTTCTTCCCAGCCGCGGCCCACGACATCGATGCGGGTGGCGTCGAGATGATGCCGTTCAACCAGGAGCCGTTTGATTTCGCCTGCGCGGTTTTTGCTGAGCTCCATGGCGCGCAGAGCCATGGTGCGGACATAGGTGTCACCGCCGGTTTTGCGAAACTCCTCGACTTTGGAATTGTCGACGTGTCCGCGCAGGAGAACCATCGAGCCTGGACTTACTTGGAGCAGTTTTTTGATGACTTCGAGGTGAGTGAGGTTGTCCTGGCTGCTGAGGTCGAGCGCAGCGGAGTTGGCCTCAAACAGAAAGCGGATGTCTTTGCTCAGGAGCGGATCGCCTTCGACGGGCGCGGACGAGCTGGCGCGAATTGGTTTAATGGCGACCTTCTGGTCACGGAAGGCGCCCGACTGCTCGAGGGCTTTGAGGTGGCGCAAATCAACAAACCGATCGGCATCGACCGGCTCCCGGATGAGCTGGCTGCCGTAGGAATAAACGGCGGATTGATAAATGCCGCCGTAGCTGCCCGCGGCATCGATGCTGCCGGAGAAGAAGGCGAGATTTTCGGGAAGGTTGGAGAGGTGGACTTTGGCCAGCTCGGCTTTGGCCTGCTGGGATTCCCACTTGAAGGCACGCGCAATGACGTCGAGATGGGCGCCAGGTTCGTCGCGCACGAGCCGGTTGCCTTCCAGGAGACCAGACACCAAGCCGGCCATCATATTGGTCTGTTGCTGCGCGAATCCTTTGTTCACGACAAGGATGTCACCGATGACGAGGAGGTTCACGCTGGTGGCCAGCACGTGGGCCTTGCCGCCGCTTTGCTCGGCGACTTCGGTGGTTTTTGGCGCCCAAGTGACACATCCCGCCAGCCGACTGTGTCCAGCTTTGACTTCACGCAGGAAAAAGTCGCCGGCGGCGAAAGCGTCTTTGCAGAACACAAGATTTAGAGCGTCAGGCGCGGGACGTTCGTTCAAGTCGCGCAGCGTGCGGATGAGCAGGCCGGCTTCAGCGGCGAGGTAACGAATGAAAAACTCTGCCTCGGTGAATTGGGCAGTGGCGAGCGTTTTGCCTTTGAGTGCGTTGATCCGCTTCACGTCGCTGCGGACGACGACGCCGTCGGCGCCGCGGGAGAACCCGATTTGAGCAGGAACGACAACCTGGAATTGTTTTCCATAAACGGCCAGGACATCGACGGTGGTGGCGGAGGCGGCCATTTTCCCGCTGTTGAGCGCAGGCCAACTTTCCTCCTCGCTCAACTTCAGGCGGACTTTGAAACCGTATTTTTTGAAGAAGAGCGAATTGGTGCTGGGGTCGAGGCCGCCGTTGGCGACAATTAACCCGGCATAGCCGGCATATTCGCTCAACTCGATGTCGACCGTGTTGTCTTTGGGCAGGTAGGTGCCAGGGGCGGAGAGCGCGGGAACTTCGGTTTGGGTATCAACCAGCTCGGCGGGCGCTGGTTCAGCGGCGGCGTTGGTGCCGGAGCCGGAGGACGGAATCGGCGCGCGCGCGCCGCCGGTCGGGCGGAGCCCAAGCTTGTCCTGCCAGCGCCAGATCCCAAAAGAGACAACGCCCAGAATAAGGAACGTGAGGACAATCTTGCCGCGAGCCGTCATTGGGAGCTCGAGTTATTCGAGAGTGAACCACTGGGCCTCCACGCGTCGGTTCTGCTCGTGCTCGGGAGCGATCGGTTCCTCCCAGCCGCGTCCGACACTGTCGAGGCGCTTGGCGTCGATGTTATGCTTTTCGATGAGCAGGCGCCGGATTTCGTTGGCGCGCTGGCGACTGAAGTCGACCGCTTTCAGCGCCATCTGGCGGACGAAGGCGTCACCGCCCTTTTTGCGGAAGTCTTCCACCATCGAGTTGTCCACGTGACCGCGCAAGAGAACGGTCGAGCCAGGGCTGACCTGCAGGAGGCGTTTGATAGCTTCGAGATTCTTGAGGTTGTCCTGATTATTGAGATCGAGGTTCGCTGAATTGGGAGCGAAGAGGAAGCGGATGTCTTTGCTCAAAAGTGGGTCACCTTCCACGGGGGCGGAGGAGCCGGAGCGAATCGGGGCAATGGCGATCTGCTGCTCTTTGAAGGCGCCGGATTGTTCGGCGGTCTTGAGATGCTGGAGATCGACGAAACGATCGCTGTCGACCGGATCCCTAATGAGCCCGCTGCCATAGGCCAGCACGGCGGATTGGTAAATGCCACCGAAACTGCCGGCGGCATCAATGGCGCCGGAGAAGAACGCGAGGTTCTCGGGAAGGTTGGCCAGGTGGACCTTGGCGAGCTCGGTCTTGGTTTGTTCGCGCTCCCATTTGAAGGCGCGCCCGACAGTGTCGTAACAAGCCGACGGGTTGTCGCGCACCATCCGGTTGCCTTCCAGCAATCCCTGGACGAGTCCGGCCACTTTGGACGCCTGCTGCTGAGCAAAACCTTTGTTGACCACGAGTATGTCGGCCACGATCAGCACGTTTTTGCTCGTGGCCAAAACATGCGCTTTGCCGCCGCTTTGTTCCGCCACTTCGGTGGTCTTAGGCGCCCACGTGACGCATCCGGCCAGCAGGGGAC
>Ga0070686_100001379_pt1 | contig 13723 bp, 14 predicted proteins | sample KBSS23LmetaG_FD_65654 | JGI IMG/M metagenome (GOLD analysis project Ga0070686, IMG submission 65654) | Switchgrass rhizosphere microbial communities from Kellogg Biological Station, Michigan, USA - KBS S2-3L metaG | ecosystem: Host-associated > Plants > Roots > Rhizosphere ...
CGTCTCCGGCACCGACTCGAACGACTACGCTGTTTTCTGAAGAATCTGCAGGGCGTGGCGGACCATCCCGTCGAACCCCGCTCGCAGGTCCAGGCGCGGCATCACCGCGTCGATCTCGGCGACGGTATAGCCGAGTTGTCGCAGGCAGCCGCGAACCTCCGCGAGCACGGGGGAGGTCGGCGGTTCCGCGGTGGTCGCCGCGCTGTCGCTATCGCTGTTGCTGGTGGTCTTGCGGGCTGCGATGGAGCCGGATTTTTCGGGACGGACGCGACGGAGGAGTCTGGGCGCTGCGGAGATGCCGCCAGCCACGACCGTCCATGCCTTCCGAGGCACGCCGACGGCCACACCGGCCGCGGCCAGTCCCACCGCGACGAGCGTCGTGCCGTACTGACCGAACAGGAACGTGAGTCCGCTGGCTGCATGCTCGCCGACGAATCCGCAGTCGTGAGCGCGGAGCAGGAAGAGGGCCGCCAAGACAAGCTCGACGCCGAGGAGGACGCGAGGTCGCTTCACGACGGCAGTCTATAACCAAGACACACGAAAACGGCGACGGCGGGCCAAAGGCCGCGCCGCCGCCGTCTGCGCTACTGAGGTACTCCGCCGGAGCTCACGCTGTCAGGCTCGAGGCGCAAGGGCCGCGACGACCAGGGGCCGCTCGGCTAGTAAACGCACCAATACTGATCCGGGTGCGTGTTCGGGTTGGAGAAATTCTCCCACGTGATGACCGCCGCTCCTCTGTTGGGATTTCCAGCCGAAACGCCCAGGACGAGAGGGATGTTGTTGGGTCCATACTGATTCCAGAACTGATAGCACTGGTGCCCCGCCATGTCTCTTCCGGCAGTAATCACACTGAATGATTGAGTCGTGGGCGCGTCGCAGTAGGCGATGTCCGCGGCGGAACCGTTGGTGTACGAAACGTACTGGCCTCTCGTCACATCGAGACACCTGTTAGTCCCGATCATGTTCCTGATCTGAGTCCGATTGCCCAAGGGGACCACCTCCTGCCAGTTCTGGTTCGCGGTCCCGTCACAGTCCCACACCACCAGTTTGGTGCCCGGATTGGGGTTTCCCGCCGCGACCCCGAGGCAAAAGTTCGTCTGATAGTTGTGCAGCGTGAACGACCCCCCCTTGGGGGGAAGAGCCACATTGACCAGCTCGGAGGACGTCGTCTCGACTCCCTCCGCTTCGTCCCCGGGTTCCATCCCCTCGCAACCCGCGCCGAATCCGACGACAACTGCACCAACTGCCACGAGTCCACCAATTCCACTGAATCGCGTTTTCATGATGCGTCTCCTTTTTGAGTGTTGAGCTCCGCTTTCACGCTCGGAGACACAGCCACTCAGGGAGCCATCCGCGGATTCGGACGCGTCGCGTCGGTTATTTTTGTCAGGGTCTAACGACCAGCAGCGCGGAGCCGTCGCGGGTGACGGCCGTGGTTCCGGGGCCGGGGACGCGAAGCTCCCCGTGGTCGACCCGGCGATCATCGAGCGCGTTGCACACGAGGAGGCGCGGTCCCGCGACCACGACCTGGTGATCGTCCAGGTAGTGAACCTCGCGCTCGTCGACGGCTGGGATCGCGTGCACGGCGCTGCTCACGGTGCGGCCGTCACGCGGATCGATCCGGCGCGCGATCAGCACGCACGGATCGTCGCCACTGACGCGATCGAGCTGCGCCGCGACCTCCGGATCCTCGCCCCGCAGTCTGTCCAGCGCCGCCGGCAGTTCGCCGTCCTCATCGGGAACGAGATCCGCGCGTTGTTCGATTCCCGCGCTCGTGATCTCGTTCCCGTCGACGTGCGCCGCCAGCAAGGTGTTCGACGCGATCGGTTCGATCGTGCGCAGCAGCGGCAGAGGGAAGCCTTGCGCCAGCGGCCGTCCGGCCGCCGTCCATGGTGTTGCCTCGTAGATCCTGACTTCGTAAGGCCAGGCCCAGACGCAGCCGAACGTCACCAGGCGCGCGCCGTCGGTGGTCAGCCTGAACCGAACGTGGCAAAAGTCCCATGACGTCTTCTCCTCGTACTCGCCACGGCGCGTGCCGGTCTCGGCGTCGATCATTCGTACGCTCATGTAGCCGGGCGCCGCGACGAACAGGACCTCTCGGCCGTCGGGGAGCCGCTCGAAACACGGGCGCGCGGTGCCGTAACTGGCATCGAGCTCCGTCACGATGCATTCGCCTTCGAGATCCACGAGCAGACCGTGTGCCCCATCGACGAACGCGAAGCGGCCGGACTGGGACGATCGCAACTCGGGATCGCCCGCGACGGCGATCCCCGCGGACCGCGCGGTGGCCGTCCAACGGTCGCCATTGAATCCCCAGCGCGTCACCAGCCCCTGGTTGTCGAGCGTCATCAAGATCCGGCCTGCGGCGGTCGCAGCGAGGATGTCCGGCAGCTCCAGCACCGCCCTGACCGCGGCGCCTCGAATATCGAACACGCAGAACGACGCGCCATGAACGGCGGCGAATCCGCCGTCGATCACGATCGGCGCCGTCAGATGCGGGCCGCCCGCGGGCAAGTCGATGATGCGCATGTCGACGCCGGAATCTTCGCACGGCTACGTAAACATCATTGATAGAGACAAACGAACGTGGTCATTCTTTGATTGGGCATGCAATCAACGCGTAAACGTTGGCGTTTCCAGAGACTCTTCGCTGCCGCCGCCTCCGTCGGAGCGTTGCTCGCCGGGCCGCGTGCGTTCGCCTGGAACTTCGACGAACACACGGAGCTCGGCAGAAAGGGATACCAGGCCGCCTGCGATCAGATCGCGCGCGACAACGCGATCGACGCGCAGCCCGTCAACGCCCCCGCGCCGCCCGATCCGTGCATCTCCCCGAAGGACGACAAGACCGTCCGCTGGTGTCTCGCCTGCCGGACGTTTTCGCCTGCGCTGTACGGGCAATCGGTCGCCATTGCCGGCGATCACGTCGCCTCGCCCGAGCAGCTGATGTCGCCGGCGGGGCAGGTTGTGGCGGCGAGCGTCGTCAACTACACGATGCTTGCGCTGGTGAACGTGCAGCACTTCCATCCGGCCGCGCCCCGGAACTGGCGCGCCTATCACGACAAGGCGATGGAACTGGCGGCCCAGAGTCACCCGAACGGGCCGGTCGCGCGCGACTTCGCCCAGGTGTTCTTCACGTCGGCCTTCGCCGATCACTTCCTTCAGGACGCCTTCTCGGCCGGCCACACTGGCTTCAATCGCCCGGCGTCGGGGGCGGTCGCCTCCAAGGCGTTTCACGACGTCTGGAACGAATCCGGCCGTCTGGTCCGGAGCCCGACGGGTCGCTGCTGGTTGCAGTACGGCGATAACAAGCTCAAGTACGCGTCGGAGATCGCGCGCGGGCAGATCGACGCGGCCGAGAAGGCCTCGGTCTTCGACGTGCTGCAGGCGTTCATCATCACGCACGCGCGCGACGCCGGGCGCGAGATGGCGCCCGTCTACTACATGCCGTTCGAGACAACGCCCAATCCGCTTCCCGGAACGGTCTTTGGGGTCTGGGGAGGGCACGTCGACGTCGTGACCGCGAAGAAAGACCAACAGGTGGTCGGCGGCAAGAAGGAGGTCATGCAGGTGACCACGAACCGCGCCGCGCAAACCCAGGAGCAGGCGAAGCCCGAGGTCAAGAACCCCCAGGTCATCGAGGACATCTACAAACAGCAGACGAGCTCACTGTCCGACGGACACTGCCCGGGGGTCGAGATGGTGCCGATCGACGGCATCAGCAACCCGGCCCTGATCAATGGCAGCGTCGATCTGTGGGCGAGCGGAGCGGGCGACAGTCAACTCAGGTACGGGTCCATCGACCTGCTCTACAACCATCGTCTCCTGTCGTTCATGTCGTTGCCGTTCTTCTGGGAGGCTGGCCTCGGCCTCGGCTATCTCCGGCGCGAAGGGCAGAACGGCCTCGCGCCGTCGGCGATCATCGGCGCACTGGCGCCTCCGCTCTACCTCGTTCACGGGCTCTTGCGGAACGACATCGGGGCGGACGTCCGCGGCTACCTCGCCACCAACAGGTCAAACGAAGCCAACGGCTACGGCTCTCTCTTCCTGCGTTCGAGCCTCGAGGCGGCAACGACGATCATCCGGTTGCAGGTCGGGCCAACGTTCGACTTTCGCAGCCAACGGTTCGGCGTGGTCGCGTCGGTCGGCGTCGAAATCGCCGGGTCCCGCTGGATCACGGGCGGCGGCGCGCTCACCGATTTCTGAACGCGACCTCGCAAAGATAGTCGACGTCCACGGGAGCGTGGTTGGTCGACACGGCGGTGCAGGCCTGTCCGGAGAGACGAATCGCGGTCATCGACGCATCGGCGTAGTCCCATCCTTCGGCTCCGCTCAGATCGCGTTGCACGATCTGGGCGTCGACGAAGACGACGAGCCCGGTGAAGCCGGGAGGCGGCCCGCAGAGAGGAGAGATGGTGCAGCTATCGTTCGTGGGCACGCCGGTGACCATTCCGCACATCGCGACGCACGACGGCTGGTCCGCGCTGCCGTCGGTCGCCGGGCCGGCGGCGCCAGCGCCGCCCGCGCCGCCAACGCCGATCGATCCACCGAGCCCGCTCGAGCCCGCATCGTCGCTGGTCAGCGATCTCCCGCAGCCGATCGCCAGCACGGTCGCGGTCGCCGCGATCGCAATCCTCGTCGTGCCGAGCCGGACCATGACCTGCCGGCATTATCGCGCCATCGGGTCGGAATGTCTCGCCCGCGCCCCGGCCGGGCCGCGGGCCACTCGTCTCCGACGCGCGCGTTGTTAGCTTGAACGACATGGTGCGGCTGGAGCTGTCCGACGACGAGGCGCTTGAACTGCAGACGGCGCTGACGGCGCAGCTTCACGTCCTGCGCGCCGAGCTCAGCAAGGCGGACATCCGGCACTACAAGCACGATCTGCGGGCGCGCCTCGATCGCCTGGAGCAGATCGCCGCCCGGCTCGAGCGCGAGGCCGACGCGAATCCGACGCAGCCGCCGAACGCCTGGGTTCCCGTCGGCTGAACGCGACGCCGTCAGGGGGGGCCGTCATGCGCACGTACGGCCGTGTTTGCGTATTCGGCGTACACGCTGCGGTCGAGTGGCGTGGGCAGCTTGCTGAGCATGAAGAAAAAAGCTGTCGTGCTGTTCCTCGGCGCCGCCCTGGCGGGGATCATCGCGTTCATGGGAGCGGGCGGCTGCGACGAGACGCAGAACGCCTGGAACTGCTCGGACCTTTGCAATCGCTACCAGGACTGCTTCGACAAGAGCTACGACGTGAGCGCCTGCAGCTCCCGCTGCCAGACCCTGGCCAACAACAACCAGATCCAGGACGAACGGGCGAACGCCTGCCAGAACTGCATGAACCAGAACTCGTGCAACATGGCGACGCCGTTCAATTGTCCTGACTGCCTCGGCATCGTTCCCTGACGACCGCTCGCCGACCATCGCTTTCGCCAGCGCTTTCGGAGGCTTCGAAAGTCACTTCCCGTCGGCGCCGATCGTGGTCATGCTGCGTAACCGATGACGGTCCGCGCGTCGGGTAACATCGAAGTCGTACCCGCGGACGCGACCGGCGGCGCGAATCACGTCTTCCGCGCGGTCGCCTTCGTCGAGAACCTGTCGCTCAAGGACCTGGCGGGCGCCTATCCGGAGGCGCGACGCACGGCCCACGAGCTCGGCTTTCGCACGCCGGCCGGCGGCGACGTGTACATCTATCCGTTCGGCGCGGTCGTCTTCCGCGACGTGTCGGTCGCCGAGCGCGACGCCGAGCTGGCGCGCCTCGGGCGGGCGCGCCCCGGCCTGACCAGCGTCACCGTCATCGAGGAGTTCACCGTCCGCGAGGACCCGGGAACCAAGGCGCTGGTCTCGGCGGGCGCGCTGACCATCGACAAGCTCACCACCGATCGCGCCAGCGTCATCGCGCTGACCGTCGCGCAGAGCGCGGCCATGGAATACTACGAGCGCATCGTCGAGGAGATGTTCGCGCGCACGGGCCGCATCGTCGATCGCCTGGAGACGAAGGGGTCGGTTCCCATCCGCACGCGCCCGCTGCACCGGTTCATCGGCACGGCGATCAGCACGCGCAACGAGGTGCTCTCGATCCTCCACCTGCTCGACAAGCCGGACGAGGCCTGGGACGACCCGGGGATGGACCGGATCTACGATGAGCTCCGCGCCGAGTTCGACCTGGTCGACCGGTACCAGGCGCTGGAGCTCAAGCTGCGCAGCGTGCAGGAGGCCCTGGAGCTGGTTCTCGACGTGGCGCGCGATCGGCGGCTGGTTCTTTTGGAAGCCGCGATCGTGCTGCTGATCGTGCTGGAGCTGCTGCTTTCAATATTGCGATTACATTAGGTTTTTTGCGTTCCGGCGCGGTTTTAGCCGCGCTGCGGAAATCGTGTTTTTCCTGACCAATTCGCCGGGTGATGCGCGCACTATTGAGTGAAATGGCGCCAGCCACATTCCGCGTCCTGCAAGGCCAGGCGCGCGACGTCGACACCGACGTCGCGCTGGTCGAGGCGCTGCGTCGTGGCGACTCCCAGGCGGAGCTGGCGGCCTGGAACCGTTTCTCGGTCGGCGTCGATCAGACGCTGCGCCGCCTGCTGGGTCCGGGGCCGGACCGCGAGGACCTGCTGCAGGAGGTCTTCATCCGGTTCTTCCGCCGCATCAACACCCTGCGCGAGCCGACCGCGGTGCGCGGGTTCCTCACCGGCATCTGCATCCACGTCGTGCGCGCGGAGATCTCGCGGCGGCAGCGGCGGCGCTGGCTTTCGCTGACGCCGACGGGCGACATGCCGGAGCTGGCGACCAACTTTCCCGACCTCGACAACCGCGAGGCGGTCACCCGTTACTACACCCTGATCGACAAGCTGGGCGGGAAGGACCGTTCGTACTTCGTCTCGCGCACGCTCGAGGGGATGACGCTGGAAGAGGTCGCCGCCGCGCACGAGGTTTCGGTGTCGACGGCGCAGCGGCGCATCAACCGCGCCACCAAGCGCGTCGCCGCGCTGGTGCGGCGCGATCCGATGCTCGCGCGTTTCGCCCACGACTACGCGACGGAGTCGTCATGAGCCGCGAGGTCGAGGTGCCCGGCATGTCCGACGACGACGCGATCATCGGCGCGATGTCCGACGCCGCCAGCCGGATCGCCGTCGAGGACGCGGGCCCCGGCCCGACGCCCGCGGTCTGGCACCGGCTGCAGCAGCGTCGCGCGCGCACGACCCGTCCGCCCTGGCGCGGCCTTCTGGTCGCGAGCGCCGGCGTGGCGGCCGTGGCCGCGCTGCTGCTGGTCGCGCGCGGGGTTCAGCGCGCGCGTCCGGTCACGTACGTCGTTGCCGACGGCGCAGGTGAACAGGACGGCTACATCCGTGGCGGCGCCGCCGGATCGCGCGTGCAGTTCTCCGATGGAACGCACATCGACATCGGCCAGGGCGCGCGGATATCGGTGCTGTCGCGCGGCCCTCGCGGCGCGCGCCTGCGCGTCGAGGAGGGTGAGGCGCGCTTCGACGTCGCTCACCTACCGCACGCGGCCTGGAGCGTCGAGGCCGGACCCTACGTCGTGTACGTCACGGGCACGGTCTTCGACGTCCGCTGGTCGGGCACCAGCGAGGTGATCGAGGTCCGGATGCGATCGGGATCGGTGCAGGTCGGCGGGCCGTTGCTGCCGGAGCGCGTGACCCTGCGCGCCGGCCAGCGCCTCACCGCCAAGCTCGCCAGCGGCGAACTGCGCATCGGCGACGCGCGAGCCGACGAGACGCACGCCGCCGTGGACGACGGCGCGGCCGCGCGGCCGCAACCCGGCGTTCAGTTGCCCGCGCCGGCCAACCAGCAAGTCGGGACGCCGCCGACCGAAGAAGAGGCGCAGGTCGCGCCCCCGCTGCCACCGCCGCCGCCGCTTCCCGCGCAGGCCGTCCCGACACCGGCGCAGCCGCAGGTGGCGCCGCCGGCCGCAGTGGCCGCTCCGACTCCCGAAGCGCCGGCCCCGGCGCCCGCCGCGGCGGTTCGCGCGGCGCCGATCGCGCGCCGCGGTCCAATTCGCGTCGCCGCGGTCAGCTGGACGCCGCGCACCTGGTCGACCGCCGTCAGCTCTGGCAACGCGGCACGGGTGCTGACCGAGGCCGAGGCGCACGGGCTGGACAAGACCTTGCTCGACGTCGACAGCCCTTCGCTGGTGGCGCTCGCGGACGCCGCGCACTATTCGGGCCGGCCGGAGGTCGCCGCGCGCGCCCTGCTGGCCCAGCGACAGCGGTTCGCGGACACGCCACCCGCGCACGCCGCCGCGTTCCTCCTGGGACGTCTCGCCGACGACCGGGGCGACGTCGCGGCGGGCCTGGCCTGGTATCGCCGGTATCTCTCCGAGACGCCCAACGGGCCCTACGCGGCCGAGGCGCTGGGGCGGAAGATGCTGACCGTCGAACGGATTTCCGGACGTGACGCCGCCCGCAGCGTCGCCCGTGAATACGTCGAACGGTTCCCCAACGGCACCTACATGCTTCAGGCGCACGCGATCCTTTCGAACCCGGCTCCGTGACAAAATCGCACCGCATGCCTCGATGCGGTTTTGGTCGGTACGCGGTGGTTGTCGCGGTGACGTTGCTGGCGTCCGCGCCGGCGCGCGCGGAACCGCCCGCGAACGCGGTGGTCGCGGTGCCCGCGGTGACCAAGGTGACCGTCGTCGATCCGCCCGCCGATGATCGGATCCTGGTCGAGGCCGCGCTGCGGATCCGCGCCGAGCTGGACGCCGCGGGCCTCAGCAACCGCGCGGTGGCGTGCGCGGGCGGCGTGGGCTCCGCGGCCTGCGACGCCAGGGCGACGGCCGCCGCGATCGCGCTGGCGCGCCAGGACGGCCTGGCGACCATCCGCGTGATCGCGACGCTGCCCGACGGGTACGAGCTGCACCGGCTGATCAGCGTCCCGCCGGCGGCGGGTGGCGACGATCCGGCGGTGCTGGCGGTGCGCGCCGTCGAGCTGCTGCGCGACATCTACCTGGACGTCCCGCGCGATTTCCCGCACCGGGATCAGGCGAAGCCGAAGACGGAACCGCCGCCGGTCGTGGTCCAGCCGCTTCCGTGGACGTCGTACAACAGCCACACGCAGATGCGGGTGTTCCTCGGCGCGGCGATGCTGGCGGGGCGCCGCGGCCTGGGGCCGGCCGTCGCGCCGGTCGTGGCGGTGGTCGTTCCGCTGCGCTGGGGGTTGTCGCTGGCGGGAACGGCGGCCGCCCCGTTCGACCGGCTGGTCGGCGACGCATCCGGGTCGGCGTCGACGACGCAGGGACTGCTGATGGTCGGCGGGCGTTACGAGCTGGCGCTCGGACGCGTGACCCCCTTTGCGGCGCTGTCCAGCGGCCTGCACTACATTCGTATCGAGGGAACGCCGCCGCAGCCGATGAACGAGTTCGTGCGCGAAGACAGCCGGGTCGCGCCGCTGTTCGGCTTCGGCGCGGGCGTGTCCGTCTGGTTCTACCGCTGGCTCGCCGCCACCGCGCAGTTCGAATCGTTCTACACGCAGCCGATGACCGACATCCAGGTCAGTGGCGTGGTGGTCGGCCGTTCGGGCGGACCGTCGCTGCTGGCGCAACTCGGGCTGTCGGTCTCGCTCGGCGAACGCTAGCGCTGGTCCAGCTCCAGGATCGTGCCGGTGGCGCCGACGGCGACGACGTGGTCGCGCGTGCCGCCCAGGCCGAACAGTTGGTGACGCGTGGGCGTGGCGACGCGCTGCCAGCGCCGGCCGTCGAAACGGAGCACGATTCCGTTCGGTCCCGCGAGCCAGACGTCGCTGGCCGATGTTCCCCACAGCGCGACCTGCGGCGAATCGCGGAAGGTCGTCGGGAAGAGGGGCTCGCTCATCCCGGGATCGATCGATTGCAGTCGGCGAGGCCGATGGAAGTCGAACGATGCGGCGGCCTGCCAGATCGTGCCGTTCCAGCGCGCGAGCTTGACGCTGACGCCGCTGTAGGCGGCGACCCAGACGTTCGTGGCATCGGATCCCCAGACGGAGGTGAGATCGGCGAACGCCTCGAGCCAGGGGCCGGGCGGTGTCTCGGTGAGCGCGCGCCCGTCCCAGTGCGCGATGTAGCGACGGCCGACGAACCAGACGTCATCTTTTTTCGATGCCCACAGATCGACGAGCCCGCTCGCCGGCGCGCGGACGTTCGTCTTGGTCGGGTTCCATTCGGACGGCAAGGGCGATTGCGATGGACCCGAGACCCCGGGTGCCATCCAGGCGTCATTCCCGCCAGAGCCGACGATCTTTCGGGTCGCCGCGTACGGCACGCACTCCCGGGGGAAGTAGGTGATCCAGCTTTGGCCACGCGCCCGGAGCGCCTCGCAGTCTGCGATAAGCCACGTGTCCGTGTCGTCGTGCGTCCGCTCCGGAGCGGGACCAGCCTGTTTCAGCAGACCCCACGGCGTCGTTCCGCCCTCGGCGATGACGAGCTCCACGGTTCGCGGACGCGGCTCGTTTTCATTTTCGCTCGCGCGCAGGGTGACTGTGCCGCGGCTGGTCGGGTTCGGCGAGGTTGGGACCGACAGGACACCACGGAGGTCGACGTCGGTCACCGGCTTGCTCACCGGCGTCCAGCTCGTTCCGTCGAAGCGGATGATTGTCCCGCGCTCGCCGACGGCGATCGCGCCCTTCGCGGACCACGCCCAGACGGCCCACAGGGGCGTCGCGGGCGCCTCCTTGCGCAAAATGGCGGTCTTGCGGCCGTTGAAACGCCAGATCGCGCCGTGGTCGCACAGATAGGTCCCGCCGGGCGCCGCCGTGCACCTTTCGCCGACCAGCCATCCGTCCTTCTCGTCACGGGCCCACAGGCCGTTGACCCGGATCAGGTCCGCGTCTTTCGGCAACATCACCGGCATCTCGTCGCGCTTGCCGGCATGAGCGGTCCTGAGCAGGGTGTCGTCGGTCAACCACAGCGTCGTCCCCACCGCCGCCATTCGGTATGGGCCGGTGCCGTCGCCGAGGTAGATCGTGGAAGACCAGCGGCCCTCCGACCAGCGCAGGACCCGGTCGCCTTCCGGTTCCTGCGGCTCGTCCATGGGGCAATCGCCGTCGGGATCGTGGCAAGGGCGGTTCGAGGTGTCGATGGAGGGAAGCGAGTTCGCCAGCGTCACGGCGCACACCGCGCCGCCGTCGCACCCGGCGATGCTCGCGATCGGTCCAATCGTCGGCGAGGGCACGGTGCGCCACTGGTCACCCTCGCGGTGCAGGACGACTCCGCCGCCGCCTCCGATCCAGAGATCGTGGGCGTCGCGTCCCCAGATTGAATGCAGCGCTTGCTTGGTGCCGCTGGGCGCGCGGGACCAGCTCTTAGCGTCGCGATGAAGGATCGTTCCCCGTTCGCCGACGGCCCAGACGTCGTCCTTCGCGACCACCCAGACGTCGTAGAGATCCTGGTCCGTGCCGGTTGCCTCCAGCACCGCCTTCTCGCCGCGCAGCGAGAGCACGGTCCCGGCCGCGCCCACGGCCCAGATGTGCGACCCGTCGGGCGTGCCCTTGACCGCGTACAGATCGTTGCGCTGTGCGAGCGGGCTCGACCAGGCGAACCGCGCCGGCGCCAGCGGAAGATCGAAGGCATTGGTGGGGTGCGTGCCCGCGGCCAGCCACATGATCAGGCTCGCGGTGAGCATGGGCGTTCAGCGCAGCGGCTGCGACGACATCGTCGTGGCGACGGCCTGGTAGAGGCTGCGCCGCGGGTCGTCGCTGCGGAAGATCAGCCGGAAGAAATCGTGCAGCGGCTTCACGCGCGGCAGGATCGGCGTCAGACGTCCCGCCGCGACGTCGGGGCCGATGAGGTACTTCGGCAGCACGGCGACGCCGTCACCCGCCAGCACGGCCGCGCGGATGGCGGCGGTCGTCCCGAGATAGACGAAGCGGCCGAACGTCAGGCGGTCGCCGCCACCGGTGGAGTCGCGCCAGTACGCGTACAGCGGCAGCGCCGACCGTTCGTCGAGCAGCGTGTGGGCCGCGGCGTCGGCGGGGCGCCGCAGCGGCAGGCGCCGCAGCAGCGCGGGCTGGCCGACGAAGACGTAGTCCTCCCGGTGCAGGCGGACCGCGTCCAGCTTCGGATCATCCATGCGCATCGATCCGACCGCGCAGTGCACTTCACCGGTGCGGACGCGGATCAGCAGATCGCTGCCCGAACCGAAGTAGAGGTGAATCGTCAGCTGAGGATGCTGGCGGCGCAGGAGCGGCAACATCGGAACGATCCACGACATGCCAAGCTCGTGCCGCGTGCCGAGCACGAGATCTTGCGGCGGCGGTCCGGTCTCGCCGCGGCCCGCGCGCAGGCTCGCCTCCGCGGCCTCGAGCGCCTGCTGCGCGTAACCGAGCATCGCCAGGCCCGCCTCGCTGAGGGACACCCGTCGCGTGGTGCGGTGAAACAGCGCCTGTCCCACCTGTGCTTCGAGCTGCGCGATGCGCTGTCCGAGCGCCGCGGGTGTCAGCGCCACCGCGCGCGCCGCCGCGCGAAAGTTGAGAAGCCGTGCGGCTTCTACGAAACATCGAAGTGATTCGATAGATGGGGGCGGCGACGACATGAGGTTGACGGCATTGTGCCATTGCTGGGCGCGAGTCGTTCACGGGACAATGATCTCGTGTTGGGGCTGGTCGCTGCGCTTGTTTTTCAGGTGCTGCAAGCGACGCCGACCGCCGCGCCCGAGCCCGCGGCGCGTGCGAATCCGCCGGCGCGCCGTCGCGCGACCATCGCCGCCGTCGGCGACGTCATGTTCGGCCGCTACAAGATCGACGACGAGGGCGAGCGGACCTACCGCGCCACTGTCCGCGGCGATGCGTTTCCCGGCGTTGCGCCGCTGCTCCGCGACGCAGACCTCGCGTTCGCGAACGTCGAGACGCCGATCATGTACGAGCCGGCGACGTTCTTCAGGGTGCATCAGAGTCTGACCTTCCGCGCGGATCCGGCGCGCGCCGGCGAGCTCGCGCGCGCCGGGTTCGACGTGATCTCGCTGGCCAACAACCACGTTCACAACCTGGGCGGCGGCGGCGCCGCGGAGAGCCGCGTCCACCTCGAGCAGGCCGGGATCGCCGTCGCCGGCGCGGGCGCGGACGTCGAACAAGCGTTTCAGCCCGTTCTGCGGCGCGAGGGCGGCCTCAAGATCGCGTTTCTCGCCTACACGTTGTGGCACAACGCGCTCAGCCCCGTCACGCCCGAAGGCGTGGTCGCGCACATCAGCGTCGGCGATCTGCTTCATCGCGTTCCGGACGCCGTGCGCGCGGCGCGCGCCGAGCTCGGCGCGGACTTCGTCGTCGTGTCCGTGCACTGGGGGACCGAGTTCGAGGCGCATCCGGGGCCCAGCCAGATCGAGGCGGCGCACCTGCTGGTCGACGCGGGCGCCGATCTGGTGCTGGGTCACCACCCGCACGTCCTGCAGGACATCGAGCGCTACCACGGCGGCGTGATCGCGTACTCGCTCGGCAACTTCGTCTTCGACGAGGGGTTCCTGAGCCGGCGCCAGACGATGATCCTGCACGCCACGCTGGACGGCACCGGCACGTTGCGACGGGTCACCGACGTCTCGATCACGCCGGTCATCATCGGCCACATCGATCACGTGCCGCGGCCCGCGTCCGGACCGGACCGGGACGCGCTGCTGAAAAAGCTGCGCGAACTTGCGCCCGGCATTCCGGTCCGCGCCGCGCCGGGATCGGGGCTCCGCGCCAGCCGTTAGAACGCATCTCAAAACTCCCTCCGGGAGTTTTGAGATGAGCGTTCTACCTGAAAAAACAGTAGAGCACTCTTCTC
>Ga0070686_100001384_pt1 | contig 13700 bp, 13 predicted proteins | sample KBSS23LmetaG_FD_65654 | JGI IMG/M metagenome (GOLD analysis project Ga0070686, IMG submission 65654) | Switchgrass rhizosphere microbial communities from Kellogg Biological Station, Michigan, USA - KBS S2-3L metaG | ecosystem: Host-associated > Plants > Roots > Rhizosphere ...
GGAGAAGTCGCAGTGGGCCGGCGCCGTCGATGCCGTCGGCGGCGATACGCTCGCCTGGCTCACGCGCACGATGATGTACAACGGCACGATCGCCAACTCGGGGCTGACCGCGGGAACCGAGCTGCACACGACCGTGCTCCCGTTCATCCTCCGCGGCGTCAAGCTGCTCGGGATCGACTCGGTGATGTGTTCGATGGAGAAGCGGCTGCGCGTCTGGCAGCGGCTCGCGACGGATTTGAAGCCGGCTGGCCTGCGGACTGTCGCACGCGAAATCACCCTCGATGGGCTGCCGGACGCCTTTGCCACGCTGCTCGGCGGCGCCGCTCGCGGCCGTTTCGTGGTCACGCATGAGAGAAATGCGCCATGACGTTCATCTCGCGACGCGATTTGTTGAAGCGTGCGGCCGCAGTCGGGGCGGTGCCGCTGGCCACGACGTCTCACGTAGGGGCACTCTTTCAGGGTGGCCATGACGTCCGCCCTGAAAGGGCGGACCTACAAAGAGACGCGACGGCGCCCCGCGAGCCGCTCGAGAACCTCACCGCTGCCGAAGCCGATCTGCTCGATGCCGTCGTCGCGCGATTGATTCCAACCGACGCCGCTGGCCCTGGCGCGACGGAAGCGCGCGCGGTGCACTACATCGACCGCGCGCTCGGCGGGCCGCTGGCGTCGTCGCGACAGGCTTACACGTCCGGGCTTGCCGCGCTGGACCGATATGCGCGGTCATCGCACGGCAAGGCATTCGCCGAACTCGCCTCGGCCGATCAGGATGCGGTGCTCACCGATGTCGAGAGCGGCAAGGCCGCCGGGTTTACTGGCGCCGCCACGTTCTTCGCGTTGGTCCTGAGCCACACGCATCAGGGCACCTTCGGCGATCCGTACTACGGCGGCAACGCGCAGTTCGTCGGCTGGGATCTCATCGGCTATCCCGGCGTGCGCACGATGGTGACCGCCGCGGATCAACAGCGGCTCGAAAAAGGCGAGCTGAAGACGAATCACAAGTCGGCGTACGACTACGACGCGTTCACGAAGGCGTCGGGAAAGACGGGGGCACTGTGATGGCCACCCGGCTCAAGGACACCGACGTTGTCATCATCGGCCTCGGCGCCGCTGGCGGCGTCGCGGCGCTGCCGCTCGCGCAGGCGGGGCTCGACGTGATCGGCCTCGAAGCGGGGACGTGGCTGACGCGACGCGACTTTGCACCCGACGAATTGCGCAACAACTATCGCGGCTGGCCCCAGGGTGTGCAGAAGGCGAACCAGGAAATCCCGACCTCGCGCGCCAACGCCTCGTCCGCGACCGCGCCGCGCGGCACCATCCACCCGATGCAGAACGCAGTCGGCGGCACGTCGCTGCACTACTGGGCCCAGAGCTGGCGGCTCAACCCGTGGGACTTCAAGGTTGTCAGCGAGACGAAGCGGCGATACGGCACGTCGCGGATCCCGGCCGGTTCGACGGTCGAAGACTGGCCGTTCGGCCTCGACGAGCTCGAGCCGTACTACGACAAGGTGGAGTACGAAATCGGTGTCTCCGGCCAGGCCGGGAACGTCGGCGGCAGGATCGATCCGCGTGGCAACACGTTCGAAGGACCGCGAAAGCGCCCGTACCCGATGCCGCCGCTGCGCGGCACCGAGTTCATAGAAAAGATGACGGTCGCGGCGAAGTCGCTTGGCTGGCATCCGTTTCCCGGGCCGGCGGCCGTGAATTCACGTCCCTACCAGAACCGATCGGCGTGCATGTATCACGGCTTCTGCAACCGCGGCGGTTGCCACGTCGACGCCAAGAATTCCACCGCGGTGACGACAATCCCGCGGGCCCAGGCGACCGGACGTCTCAAGGTGGTCACCCGTGCGCACGTGACGACGATCGAGGTCGACAACGGCGGCCGCGTCAGCGGCGTCAACTACGTCACCGACGGCGTCGAGTATTTCCAGCCGGCGAAGGTCGTCCTGCTCGCGAGCTTCACCTACGAGAACACGCGCCTGCTGCTGCTCTCGACATCGAAGGCCTTTCCCGGCGGCCTGTCGAACAACCGCAAACAGGTCGGCCGCCATTATTTCAGCCACCATCAGGGCGCGCCGGTCACGGCGCTGTTTCCGTTCGACCTGAAAAGCTGGTACGGGTTGCCGGCGCAGGGGGTCGCCGTCGACAACTGGGCCGACGACAACTTCGATCACGCGAACCTCGATTTCATCGGCGGCGGCAACCTGTGGGTGATGTCCGATCGGCGGCCGATTGCCGCCGCCGGCATGAACACGTTCGGCCGGCCGCGCTGGGGCTCGGCGTGGAAGGCGTTCATCAAGGAGAACGCCGATCGCTCGCACAGTTCGTACATCCAGAAAACGACGCTGCCCTACGAGGACAACTACCTCGATCTCGATCCCGCGGAGAAGGATCCGCTCGGCTACCCGGTGTGTCGCATCACGGCGGAGTTCAAGGACAACGAGCGGAAAATCGCGGCGTTCACCCAGGACAAGATGGAGCAGTGGTACCGCGAAGCCGGCGCGGTCGCGGTCAACCGCGCGCCGGTCGGCGGCGCGATGGGGATCTCCACGCACGCCTACGGCGGCACGCGCATGGGCGACAATCCCGAGACCAACGTCGTCGATCGGTTCGGCTTCTCACACGAGGCGCCGAACCTTGGCATCCTCGGTGCGTCGGTGATGGGGACGAGCGGCGCGCACAACCCGACGCTGACCGTGCAGGCGCTGGCCTGGCGGACGGCCGAGCACCTCGTCAGCAACTGGAAACGGATCGGCACGTAACGCGCTGCGCCGGATTCCAGTAACATCGGCGCATGAACACGATCCGCCTGATCACCATCACCGCGTCGATCCTCGTGTACTCAGCGGCGCCGGCGAGCGCCGACGGCTACATCTCGCCGTTTCTCGGTTACAACTTTGGCGGCGACTCGCAAAACTGCGTCAGCCTGAGGAACTGCGAAGAGCATCGGAACAACTGGGGTGTGTCGCTCGGATCGACCGGCGCGCCGTTCGGCTTCGAACTGGACCTTGGCTACGCGCCCGATTTCTTTGGCAAGACCGACACCGGCAGCAACGCGGTCCTGACGGTGATGACAAACATGACGCTGACGATTCCGGCAGGTCCGATTCAGCCTTACGGCCTGATCGGACTGGGCCTGGTGCGGCCGCACGCGAAGCTCGAGCTCTCCAGCATCTCGACCGATCAGAACACGCTCGGGTGGGATATCGGCGGCGGCCTCAACGTCTTTCTCGGCCACACATTCGGCATTCGCGGCGACCTGCGGCACATCCGCACCTTGCAGGACATCACGCTGTTTGGCGTCCTCGACAACCAGCCGCTCGATTTCTGGCGCGCCAGCGCCGGTATCACGCTGCGTTTCTGAAGGGCAGGGCCTGAAGGCCTGCGCTACGTAATGCCACCGTAGCGCAGCCCTTCAGGGCTGCCCGGCGTAACGAATCTACCGATCCGTGAACTGCAGCGACGATGCGATCCGATCGAAGACGCCGCGATAGGACGAGAAGTCGCCGCGCGGCGCGACCGCGATCGCATAGAACAGGTTTCCGTCACGCAGCTGCGTCGTCATGACCTGGATTGTTTCCGCGCCGCCGGTCGCCTCCGATTGATTCGAGAGCATCGTGCGCAGCCCGCGGCGATCGCCAAGGTTGATGCGGTCGAAGCCGGACGGCCGGCTCAAGTTCGGGTTGCCCTGGGCGAGCGACGAGAGCAGCTCCTGTGTCGCGGTCTGCAGATCGTGCGTTTCGTTGCGGCCGACGCCGAACTCCACGCCGTGCGTGAACACGTTTTGCCCGTTCGCCTGGCCGTAGGCGCCTTCCGGTGCGAACGTGACGCTGCTCGTGCCGCCCTCCAGCTCGCGCCAGTTTTCCGGGACGCTGACGCGAAACAGGTTGCCTTCTTCGTAGGTCCGATAGCTCGAGGCCGGCGGCTCGATGCGGCCGCCCGGAATGCGTCCCGCCGTGCCGGTCGAACCGCCCGTCCGCCGGCCCGCTGTCTTGGTCGCTTCCTCGGTGGTCGGCGCCTTCGGCAGCTGCCGCAGGTGGGCCTGGATCTGCGAGAAGGCGCGCGAGTCACCAATCGGGTTCGTGACGCGCAGCGTCTGTGCTTCCTGCGTGATGTATTCGACGCGGTTGCCCGGGTTCGGGTGATCGCTCAGCCACTGCGGGCCGCCCGATCCGCCCTGCTTCTCGATGGTGCGAAACATGTTCGCCATGTCGCGCGGGTCGTAGCCGGCGCGCGCCATGATCTGCGCGCCTTCGATGTCGGCCTGTTTTTCGTACTCGCGGCTGAAGCGCAGGAACGCGGCGCCGAGCCCGAATTGCGTGCCCTGCGAGATCACCTGCCCCCAGCCGCCGCCGATGATCGCGCCGAGCACGGCGCCGGCGACCTGGCCGACCTCGTACTTCGTCGCCTTGCTCGCCTGGGCCGTGCCGTGGCGCAGCGCGACGTGACTCAACTCGTGGGCCATGACGCCGGCGACTTCGCCCTCCGTGTGCGCGGCTTCGATCATGCCGCGGTTGACGAACATCGGTCCGCCGGGCAGCGCGAAGGCGTTGATCTCGCGGACGTTCACCGGCTCGAAGGTATAGCGGAACTCCGGATGGCGCAGGTCGTCGGGGATCGCCGCGACCAGGCGCTTGCCGATGTCGTCGATGTACGACGACACCGCGTCGTCGTGCATGATCGGGAGTTGCTGGCGCGCGTCGGCGGCCGCTTTGCGCCCGAGCTCGACATCCTGCGCCGGCGTGTAATTGTTCGGCGGCGGCGGAATTTTCGTCTGCGCCGAGACGAGTGCCGTCGTGGCAGCAACCACGACGGCGGCGACGTGGAATTGTCGAAGTGAAGTACGCATCATAAGGTTGCGCTAGTGCAAAACAAGTTCCTTACACCCGTCGCGCGCACCAGCTGGTTTCGGGCGGCGGATGTCCTACGATGACCAGCACGGAGAACAGACGAATGGCTGACACGACCGTCACACGGCAACAACTCGTCGAGCGCCTCAACGAAGATCTGTCCCGCGAATACCAGGCGATTATCGCCTACGTCGTGTATTCGCAGGCGCTCAAAGGGGCGCAGTACATGAGCATTGCCGGCGAGCTGGAGAAGCATGCCGCCGAGGAACTGCGCCATGCGCTCACGATCGCCAAACACATCGATTATCTCGGCGGCATGCCGAACGCGACGCCGCGTCCGGTGAAGCTCACGGACAAGGCGGAGGAGATGCTGCGCGCCGATCTGCAGAACGAGAACGACACGATTCGCGCCTACCGCGAACGCGTTCGTCAGTGCGAAGCGCTGGGCGAGTACGCGATCGCTGAAGACATCCGCGAGATCCTGCGACAGGAGCAGGAGCATCAGACCGATCTGGCGACGGCGCTCGGCGAAGACGCGCCGGACCTTTCGCGCTAGGCGGGTGTCGTCGGTCCGCGGCCGAACATCCGCCGCACGCTGTCCTTCACGTTGTCCGGCACGGCGCGTTTCACCGTGTCGGGCACCGAACGCTTCATCGTCGCGGTAAGCGAGCGGACGCTCAGATAGGTCGCGTATGCGGCGAACAACCACGCCACGCGGCGCCAGTTGGTGTGCGGGTCGCCGGTGCGACGGCCGCTGCGCGAGTTCTTGCGCCGGTCGCCGCGCGGTGTTCCACGACGTTCAGGAATCGCAGTGGTAGTTTCGTGCACGCACGGGGTTATGCAACGTGAACGCCACGGAACGGCGTGGCAATATTCACGGTAATTCAGGCGACGCCCAGCCCGGCGGCGTCTCGCGCTGAGACGCCCCGTCGCGCGCGCCGACACGACGCGCTGAAGTGTGCGCGCGGCAAGGAGTTGGCGACAGCGCGCCGTCTTCGCGCGTGCGCGATTCGGCCATGGATCTGTCCTTGCACTTACGGCCCGCATGGTATTTCCGCTGGCGTTAATCGCCGAAACAGGCACGGTCCGATGCGCAGCGGAGTGCGCGCATCTCAGCCGGGCCGACGCCAGCACCTCCCCCTATGTCCGAACAACGCGTCCGTGAGCGTCGTCGCGCCGGCCGGCCGCCGGCTGGTGCGAAAGAAGGAGAAAAGGTAAAGGACTACCCGCAGCTGAGCATTCGGGTGCCACTCGAGTTCAAGGCACGGCTGAACGCGCTCAGCGCGGTCACGGGTCTCGCGCAATGGCGTGTGATCGTGGAAGCGATTAACTGCTTCTTTTCCGACCTGCCGCAGACCGACCAGGAGCTCGTCGACGGCCTGAGTGAACGGCTGATGCGAGCCGGCCAAGCCTGAAGGTCGCCCCCTCAGCGACCGAAACATCAGTGGCAAGAATTGTCAGCTGCGCGGCTGTCTGACGCAAATTGTCAGCCTGCCGCGGAGGGCCGACGGTATAAACCACTGATTTCATTACGCTTCATAAAACCAACGGGTGCGGCACGAGCTCTGCAGTGCACTGACTCTAGAGGACACCTAGTGATCCGCAAAGCGCAAGGCTTCGCGCTCATCGATATGATTTTCGTGACCGGTGTCATCGGGTTGCTGATGACCATCGCGGCGCCACGACTGATTATGGCGAAGCAATCGGCCGGCGCGGCGTCGGCGATCAGCACGATGCGCACGATCGGCAGTTCACAACTCAGTTACGCGCTCACGTGCGCGAGCGGCTTCTACGCGCCGAACCTGACGACGCTCGGGACGCCGCCGCCGGGTAGCCACGAACCGTTCATCTCGCCCGGGTTGGGCGCCGCGAACACGGTCGTCAAGTCGGCGTACACGATCCAGATGACGGCGTCGCCGTATCCTGGGGCGCCGCCAAGCTGCAACGGCGTTGGCGCGGGCAACACTGGGCAGGCGTTCGTCGCCGGCGCCGATCCGACGGAAGTCAGCAACACGCGGTTCTTCGCGATCAACGCGAACAACGTCATCTACGAGCACAACGCGTCGCTGTACGCAGTGATGCCGGAGACCGGCGCGCCGCCGATCGGCCAGATCCTGCGCTGATTCAGCTATAATCCGCGGCATGTGGACGAAGATGATGTCGGGGCCGCGCAAGAAGGCTCCGAAAACCATAGCCGTGATCGATCCGGACCGATGCTTCGGTGCGTTCGCGTGCTCGATCTGTCAGGCCGCCTGTCCCGTCGCCGGCTGCATCGTCGAGGAACCCGATCGCGACGGCCGAATGGTGTGTGCCGTTCGCGCCGACCTGTGCATTGGCTGCGGCCTGTGCGTCACGCTCGGCAACCCGACGGCACCGCAGCAGCGTGAATTCGGCTGCCCGCCCGACTACGACGCCATCAACATGATGCCGTGGGAAGACGTCGTGAAGATTCTCCAGACGGACGCCGCGGCTCCCGCCGCGGAAGTTAGAAGCTAACTTCCCCGCGACGCGCGGACGGCCTGCGCATACCGCGACGGCAAGCGGTGATCGATCCTCGACGCAATGAACGCCGACGCGGCACTCACCGCGTCGAGCGACACGCCGGTTTCGATACCCAATCCATCGAGCATGTAGAGGAGATCGTCGGTCGCGAGATTGCCGGCGGCGCCCGGCGCGTAGGGACAGCCGCCGAGGCCGCCGCTCGACGCGTCGAACGTCGCGATCCCGTACTGCAGCGACGCGAGCACGTTGGCCAGCGCCGTTCCGCGCGTATCGTGAAAGTGCAACGCGACCCGCTCCCGCGGTAGCCGCGCGAGCACAGCATCGAGCACCCGCGGCACCTGCCCGGGATGTGCGATGCCGATCGTGTCGCTGATCGCTATTTCGAAGACTCCGAGATCGAGCACCCGGGCGGCCACGTCGGCAACGCGCACCGGGTCGACATGGCCTTCGAACGGGCATCCGAATGCGGTCGACAGGTAGCCACGGACGCGAAGACCAGCGGCAATTGCGCGGTCGCACACCTGTTTGTAGGTGGCGAGCGAATCGTCAACGCCCTGATTGATGTTCTTGCGGCTGAAGGTCTCGGTTGAGGCGGCGAAGATCGCCACCTCGGTGACGCCGGCCGTCATCGCGCGCTCGAGGCCGGCGAGATTCGGAACCAGCGCGGTATAGCGAAGGCCCGGACGGCGCGCGATGCCGGCGAAGACCTCGGTCGCGTCCGCCATCTGCGGCACCCATTTCGGGCTGACGAACGCGCTCACTTCGATCACTGGCAGGCCGGCCGCGCTCAACAGGTCGACGAAGGCGATCTTGTCGGCGGTGGACACGATGGCGCGCTCGTTCTGCAGGCCGTCGCGCGGGCCGACTTCGACGATCGTGACCCGCTTCGGCGTCATCGCAGTTCCACGAGCACCGCGTCGGCCGGCACGAGCTCGCCTTCGCGGCAGCGAACCGCGGCGACTTTCCCATCGCCGGGCGCGCGCAGCGGCAGCTCCATCTTCATCGCCTCGAGCAGCACCAAGGTATCGCCCTTTTTCACTTCGTCGCCAGCCTTCACGTGGACCTTCAACACTGTGGCCGGCATCGGCGCGGAGATCGCTCCACCCGCCAATCCGGCCGCATGCCGCGCGACAGCGCGTCCACTCGGCGCCGCCGCTCGAGCGACACCGGCGCCATTCCACGGATCGTACGCCGCACGAGAACCTTCAACCCGACTTGTGACTGGTTTGCGACTTGAGACGTGCGACTGACTCGCGACTTGCGACGTGAAACTCGCCGCGCCTTGCCGATCCAGGAAGGCGGTATCGACAGCAGCGCGGCGGAAGGCATCCGATTCGAGAACCGCGATGAGGAACGCGAGATTCGTGCGAATCCCTTCGATCTGAAAATCGCGCAGGGCCGCCGCGAGCCGTCCAATGGCAAGCTCGCGATTCTCGGCGGTCGCAATCACCTTGGCAATCATCGGGTCGTAGTAGATCGACACGTCGCCGCCTTCGGCGACCCCGCTGTCGACGCGCACGCCCGGCCACCGCGGCTCGCGGTACACGCTCAGCCGTCCCGCCTGCGGCAGGAAATTCTGCGCGGGATCTTCGGCGTAGACGCGCGCTTCGATGGCGTGGCCGCGCTGCAGGAGGTCGCGCTCGGTCCACGGCAGCGGCGCGCCGCCGGCGACGAGCAGCTGCGCGCGCACCAGGTCGACGCCGGTCACCTGCTCGGTGACTGGATGCTCAACCTGCAGCCGGGTGTTCATCTCGAGAAAGTAGAAGGCCGATCCGTCGACGAGGAATTCAATCGTTCCGGCGTTGACGTAGCCGACGGCGCGCGCCGCAGCGACGGCGGCTTTCGTCATCTGCTCGCGCACTGCTGGCGTCACCGCGGGCGACGGGCTCTCTTCCACCACTTTCTGGTGGCGGCGCTGGGTGGAGCAGTCGCGCTCGAACAGGTGCACGGTGTGGCCGTGCGTGTCGGCAAACACCTGCACCTCGACGTGGCGCGGTCGATCCACGAGCCGTTCGACATACAACGTGCCGTCGCCGAACGCCGCCTGCGCCTCGCGGCGCGCCGCCTGGATCGACTCGTCGATCACATTTCGCTCGCGGACGGTGCGCATGCCCTTCCCGCCGCCGCCGGCCGACGCCTTGATCAGCGCAGGAAGGCCGATTCGGTCGATCGCGGCGCGGATGCCGGCGTCGGACTGATCGGCTGGAGTTTCTCCAGGCACCACCGGGACGCCGGCGGCCGCGGCGATGCGCCGCGCTTCGATCTTCGATCCCATCTTCGCGATGGCGTCTGGCCGCGGACCGACGAAGGTGAGCCCCGCGCCGCCGCACGCGGCCGCGAACGCGGCGTTCTCGGACAGGAATCCGTAGCCGGGGTGGACCGCGTCGGCGCCGCTCGATCGCGCGGCGTCGAGGATCTTCGCAATTGAGAGATAGCTCTCGGTCGCTGGCGCCGGACCGATGCGGATCGCGCGATCGGCCGCGATCGCGTGCGGCGCGCCGGCGTCGGCGTCCGAGTGAACCGCGACCGTCTCGATTCCGAGCTCGCGGCAGGCGCGGATGATACGCAGCGCGATCTCGCCGCGGTTCGCGATCAGGAGCCGCTTAATCATCACGCGAGGCGACCCACGACGGCCTGCGCTTTTCGAGGAACGCGTTCAGCCCCTCCTGTCCCTCGGGCGACACGCGCCGTTCGGCGATGGCTGCGGAGGTGATCGCGGCCGCATCAGCGACGCTGCGAGGCCAGACCTCGGCGATCAGCGCTTTCGCGGCGGCGACTGCCTGCGGCCCGGCCGTGAGCAGCTCGCGCACGTAATCGTCGACGGCGACGTCGAGCTGTGCCTCGGCGACCACCGTGTGAACGAGGCCGATGTCCTTGGCGCGCGCGGCGGGGAAACGGGCGCCGGTCAGAAACAGCTCGCGCGCCGCCGACCGGCCAATCTTCGCCAGCGCGAACGGCGAAATCACCGCCGGCAGGATCCCGAGTTTTGTTTCAGTGAACCCGAAGAGCGCGCTCTCGGCGGCGACGACGATGTCGCAGACCGCGGCGAGGCCGGCGCCGCCGCCGAGCGCCGCGCCCTGGACGCGGCCGACCACCGGCACCGGCAGCGCGTCGATCGCCGCGAACATGCGCGACATCGCCGCCGCGTCGCGAAGGTTCTGCTCGCGCGAATAGCGGACCGTCCTCGACATCCAGTTGACGTCGGCGCCGGCGCAGAACATCTTGCCGGCGCCCGCCAGCACGGCGACGCGAATCTCGCCGCGTTGAGCGGCTTCACGGGTCGCGTCGGCCCACGCCGTGAGCTCGGCGATCACCTCTTCATTGAAGGCGTTGCGCACCTCGGGCCGATTGAGCGTCAACCGCTCGATTGGTCCGTCACGCTTCGTCGAGAGAAACTGATATGCCATCCGGTGCCCGGAACCGCGAAGCCGCGAAGATGGTCGCTCTTCGTATTCTTCGCGCCTTCGTGGTTCCGGCTCACATGCGAAATACCCCGAATTTTGCCTCTGCAATCGGCGCGTTGAAGGCCATCGACAATCCCAGCGCGAGCGCGTCGCGCGTTTTCGCCGGGTCGAGGATGCCGTCGTCCCAGAGCCGCGCGGTGGAGTAGTACGGCGATCCTTCGTGCTCGTATTTGTCGAGGATCGGATCGCGGATCGCAGCTTCTTCGTCGGCGGGGAAGGGCTTGCCTTCGCGTTCGAGCTGATCGCGTTTGACGGTGGTGAGCACCGACGCCGCCTGCTGCGCGCCCATCACCGAGATCCGCGCGTTCGGCCACATCCACAGCAGCCGCGGCTCGTAGGCGCGCCCGCACATCCCGTAGTTGCCGGCGCCGAACGAGCCGCCGACGATCACGGTGAACTTCGGCACCACCGAGTTCGCGACGGCGTGCACCATCTTCGCCCCATCCTTGGCGATCCCGGCCCGCTCGTACTTGCTGCCGACCATGAACCCGGTGATGTTCTGCAGAAAGATCAGCGGGATCCCGCGCAGGTTGCACAGCTCGATGAAGTGCGTCGCCTTCAGCGCCGACTCGGAAAACAGCACGCCGTTGTTGGCGACGATCCCGACCAGGAAGCCGTGCAGCCGCGCGAACCCGGTCACCACCGTCGTCGCGTAGCGTTCCTTGAATTCGTCGAAGCGCGAACCATCGATGAGGCGCGCGATGATCTCGCGGACGTCGTACGGCTTGCGGATATCGGCGTTGACGATCCCGTAGATCTCGGCGGGGTCGTAGGCCGGTTCTTCCGGCGCGGTCAGGTCGGCCGGCAGTTGCTTCGTGCTGTTGAGCGTGCCGACGATCGTCCGGCACATCTCGAGCGCCTGGTCGTCGTCTTCGGCAAAGTAGTCGGCGACGCCGGAGATGCGGGTGTGGACGTCGGCGCCGCCGAGTTCCTCGGCCGTCACTTCCTCGCCGGTCGCCGCCTTCACGAGCGGCGGACCGCCGAGAAAGATCGTCCCCGTCCCCTTGACGATGATCGTCTCGTCGGACATTGCCGGCACGTAGGCGCCGCCGGCGGTGCACGATCCCATCACCGCCGCGATCTGCGGAATGCGCTCGGCCGACATCCGCGCCTGGTTGAAGAAGATGCGGCCGAAATGGTCGCGATCGGGGAAGACCTCGGCCTGCAGCGGCAGGAAGGCGCCGCCGGAATCGACCAGGTACACGCACGGCAGCCGGTTCTGCAGCGCGATCTCCTGCGCGCGGATGTGCTTCTTGACCGTGATCGGAAAATAGGTGCCGCCTTTCACCGTGGCGTCGTTGGCGACGACCATCACTTCGCGTCCCGATACGCGGCCGACGCCGGTGATGAGCCCGCCAGCCGGCGCGTCGCCGTCGTACATGTCGTAGGCGGCGAGCGACGACAGCTCGAGGAACGGCGAGCCCCCGTCGAGCAGGCGCGCGATTCGATCGCGCACCGGCAGCTTCCCCTGCGCGCGGTGGCGTTCGAGGTATTTCGCGCCGCCGCCTTCGCGCGCCGCCGCTTCACGGCCGCGGAGTTCGTCGACGAGCTGCTGCATGCGCTCGCGGTTGGCCTGGAATGTCGGATCGGCTGGGTCGATGCGGGTGTCGAGCGTTACCATGCGGAGCGATCGCGTCCGGACACGCAGCAAATTATGGCACGGGTAGCAAACAGGCGCTGTATCGGCTCGCGTCAATCATGAGCGACGATTGGATCGACGAGCAGCTGGTAGCGCGCGGCGTCGCCGACGCGCGCGTGCTCGACGCGATGCGGCGCGTGCCGCGCGACGCGTTCGTGCCGCCGGAGTCACATCCGGCGGCGTACGCCGATCGCGCGCTGCCGATTGGCAGCGGCCAGACGATCTCGCAGCCGTACATGGTCGCCGTGATGACCGAAGCGCTGCGGCTCACCGGCAGCGAGCGCGTGCTCGACGTCGGCACCGGATCGGGATATCAAGCGGCGGTGCTCTCGCTGCTGGCGCGCGAGGTCATCACCATCGAGCGCCGGCCCGAGCTCGCCGACTCGGCACGGGCGATCCTCGCCACGCTCGGCTACGCCAACGTCACTGTGATTGCCGGCGACGGAACGCTCGGCAGCCCCGACTACGCGCCGTTCGACGCCATCGTTGTCGGCGCCGGCGCGCCGCGCGTCCCGGCCGCACTCAAAGCGCAGCTGTCGGCGAGCGGCGGGCGGCTGGTCATCCCCGTTGGACCGCCGGAGCAGCAGGTGCTCCACGTGGTGACCCGTGACGGCAACGCGTTCGTCGACACCCTCGGAATCGGCTGCGTGTTCGTGCCCTTGATCGGCGAGGAAGGATGGGCAGGCTAGCTCGTCAGTATATCGAAAGGTTACACTTCTTACCTTTGTGTATTGACACATTGCGCGTTTTCACTACACTGGAACCGTTATGAGTCTGAAACGTAAGAAGCGCGTTCTCGCGATAGACGATGAGCCGGCGATGACGGAGTGGCTGAAGATCCTCCTCGAGCACGCGGGTTACGAGGTGCGCACAGCGCTGATCGGCACGCGCGGCGAGGAGCTGTTCAAGACTTGGCGCCCTGACGCCGTGATCACCGACATGATGCTTCCCGACGTCGACGGCATCGAGCTCGTCCGCAAGTTCAAGCAGCTCGATCCCGAGGCCGAGGTGATCGTCATCACCGGCCAGGGCAACATCCCGCGCTCGGTCGAGGCGGTGAAAGCCGGAGCCTTCGACTTCCTCGAGAAGCCGGTCGACGCCGAGCGGCTGCTCGACAAGCTCGAAAAAGCGATCAAGCAGAAGGCGCTGATCGACGAGAACGAGGCGCTCAAGGCGAAGCTGCAGGATCGCTACAAGTTCCAGAACGTGATCGGCAAGAGCAAGAAGATGCAGGAGCTCTTCGAG
>Ga0070686_100001389_pt1 | contig 13669 bp, 11 predicted proteins | sample KBSS23LmetaG_FD_65654 | JGI IMG/M metagenome (GOLD analysis project Ga0070686, IMG submission 65654) | Switchgrass rhizosphere microbial communities from Kellogg Biological Station, Michigan, USA - KBS S2-3L metaG | ecosystem: Host-associated > Plants > Roots > Rhizosphere ...
TGGGGTTATAGCAAGTCGAACCAGGTGATCGCGGCCTCCAACGAGTTGGAGTTGCACGGAGTGGCTTCGCCGCGGGATGGGACGACGACGAAGTTCAGCGCGGATAATGCGTTCGGCGTGGAGTTCGGTTATGGGCGGGAATTCTGGCGGTTCGGCGATCCGAAAGCTCCCAAGCGCGTCGGGTTCGATTTTTCGGTGGTGGCGAATTCGATCGGCTTCAATTCATACGACACGATCTCAGGGCAAATGACGCGGACGTCCGACCGGTATTCCTTGGCAGGGATCGTCGTGCCCAGCGCGCCGTATTCAGGGTCGTTCGAGGGGCCGATTCCGCCGAACCCGCCGATGCCGATGATCGGGACGAATATCGTTTCGCACACGACTTCGACCGAAACCGTGACAGCGATCCAGAACGCAAAGATCGAAGGGACGTATTGGGGTTTTCGGATCGGGCCGTTCGCGGAGATTCCGATCAACGGGCGAATGAACGTGCAGGTGGCTCTGGGTTTGGCCGGGGTGCATGCGGACGCGACGTTGACCTATTTGGAGAAGTTCACGACGACCGGGATCGGCGGGCCGCCGCCAGATCGAACCAACAGCCGGACCACCGACAGTTGGATGATCGGCGGATATTTCGGCGCGAAGTTGGAATACTGGCTGAATCCGCGCGTGGCTCTTTATCTCGGCGGTGATTTCCAGGCCTTGCAGGATTTCGATCTGACCGCCGCGGACAAAGCGGCGACGATCGGTTTCGGACAGACGTTTGGGATTACGGCAGGCGTGATTTATTCGTTTTAAGTCGGGCGTCCGCCGTTCGACCCGTTAACGATATGCGCCGTTAAACATCTTCTTCGACCACGATCAGCCCAACATCGAAACCACCGGTTTTCCCGGCTTTGATTTCGATCAACTTGCCGTTTTTTTTATCGATCGAGGTTTGAAGGTTTTTGAGGGCCGCCGCGAAACTGGCCGCGTTAAAGGCAAACTCGATTTCTCGTTCTGTTCTCATAAGTGTGCGAGGTTTTGCAGGTGATCGTTAGTTTGTTTTTGTGAGTTTGCGCAGTTCGACGATGTAAGCCTCCAGCTTGTGCAAATCGGATTCGGAGTCTTTGCCGTTGGCGATATCACGCAGCTGCCGGGATTTCTCGAATGAGTCGAGCGCGGAGAATCCCGAAGTGTCTTTGGTTAAAGCGGCGGTTTTGGCGGCGGCGGCGCCGGCATCGAGTTGATCGACTTTGAGCTTGCTGACTTCCAGGATAATTTCCTGGCGCAAATCGTTCGCGCGCCGAATATTCAGCGCTCTGGCCGCTTCCAGGGTTCCCGCCGCCTCGCTCAATTTGCCCTGCACCCCAATATCGCGGGAAAGATTCACCGCGGCGCTGCCGGTGGCAAAGGCTTGTTTGATGCGAACTCCATTGCTCGACGACGGCCAATTGGTCGTCAGTTTTGAAGCCGACGATGCCGTTGTCGAGGTGGGTTCGCTTTTGGAGTTGATCATGATGTCTGCATACACCGGACGGACTTCTTGCGACGGATCCGGGACGGGGACGTAGGCGCCTTCCCAGCGGCGGTAACCCATGAGCATGTTGGGTTGGACCTGGCCGTCGCCGGTCGTCAGATGGAGCCCAAAGGTGGTGGCGGTGCAAAAGATGAGTGGTTTTTGTTCTGCGTTCGAGGTGGATGCAGAAAGGTCTTTTGTGCCTCCGGACGCATATTCCGCCGCCTGGCCGGTCGCAAAGGTTTGTTTGATGGTGGTGCCGGACCACCAGCCAACATCCGCATCCATGCCGCCATAGACCGAATGGGCATCGCCATTGGTTTTGCGGGGGACGATGGAGAGTTCCTGGCGATTATAAGTGAAGGAGACTTTGTTGGGCATCTCGGAGGTGCCGGAAACGTCGAGCCCGGCGGAGGTGCGGGTGGTGAAGATTAGCTTGTTATGGGAACAGCCCGCCGCCAGGAGCGCGACGGCGGAGATCATCAGGGGAGCGAGTCGAAAGAGTTTGTTCATGGGGATGTTGAAGGGATTAGGTTTGAGGTTTTTTCCGGGAAATTGAGGTGGGTATTGGAAAAGTCAAAGTAGGGCCACTGAAAGGGTCCGCCCTCAAAATCGATCGCCATATCGTCTTCGATTTCAATCGTCTCGGCGGTGTGGCGCCCCGCCGTGATTTGCGGACGGCTTTGATCCACCGACGCCTTGATGCCGGCGACGGCGCGTCCCATCGCGAAAACTCGGCGCGCGCCCGCGGGCGTCCTGAACGTGAGTTGGCCCAGGCTCCACCGATGGGAATCCGCGCTTTCGACGGCGCGGCCATTAACCCAGGCCTCTGCTTTCGTGGAGGCTCCGGACGTGACCACCGTGAGATTCTCGCAAATGGTGTAGCCAAAGCTGAGGCCGAAAAAATTTGGGCTTAATCCGATGGCCAGCCCGGGAATCCGAACGCCGCTCGCCACAGCGACGGCGCCGTTGGTCCGCGCATCGACATGCCACGCATAGCGGGTTAGGCCTGCGACGCGTGTCGCGCCTGCACTGGAACCGCCGTAGTAAACAGCACAGCCGGTGGCTGGAATGCACAGAGCCAATATTAGAATCGACTTAGCGACCCGACCGTTCTGTTTCAAGCACATGATTCAATCGAAATGAATAACTTGCGCGTTAGCGCGAAAATATGAACATAAATAAAAATCGACCGCAAGAGCTCTTTTTCTCTGTAGAGACGGGCGATCTGGCAGCCATTGAAATGGTTTTGTTTTTTTTCGATGGGCGCGGCAGAATAGGGGAATGAAAGCATCTTTTTTGGTCGCGGCGTTGCTGGCTGCTTTGGTTTCTTCGACGGCCGGGGAATTGACATTGCATACGCGGAAGGAGGCGGAGGAGAAGGTCATTAAGTGGGACGCGAAAAAGACGGCGATCGTGATTTGCGACATGTGGAATGAGCATTGGTGCAAAGGGGCGACGGAGCGGGTTGGAGAGATGGCGCCGCGGATGAATGAGGTGGTGAAGAAGGCGCGGGCGGAGGGGGTTTTTATTATTCATGCGCCCAGCGAGACGATGAAATTTTATGAAGGGACGCCGGCGCGGATGCGGGCGCAGGCTGCGCCAAAAGTAATTCCAAAGGTCCCGCTGCAACGTTGGTGCAATTTGGATTTGAAGAAGGAAGCGGCGTTGCCAATCGACGATTCGGATGGCGGTTGCGACGATGTGCCGAAGTGCAAGGGCGGACCGCCGTATCCGTGGAAGCGGCAGATCGCAACGATCGAAATCAAGGATGAGGATGCAATCACGGACAGCGAGGAAGCCTATTTTTTGATGGAGCAGCGGGGAATCGAAAATGTGATCGTGATGGGGGTGCACGCGAATATGTGCGTCCTGGGGCGGCCGTTTTCGATTCGGCAAATGGTCGCGCAGGGAAAGAACGTCGTGCTGATGCGCGACATGACGGACACAATGTACAACTCGCAGATGCGCCCGATGGTGAATCATTTTCGCGGGACGGATTTGACCGTGAATCACATCGAGAAGTTTTGGGCTCCCTCGATTACGAGCGTGGATTTTGTAGGGGGCGCGCCGTTTCGGTTTAAGGGGGATGCGGGGAAGTGAAGCGAGCATCGATTCTTCGGACTTAACCTGGCCATGAAAAGTTTGCGGTTTGAAGAAATGGGGGTTCAGCGTAAAGTCTGCCGGTGACTGATAAGTTGCTTTTGGTCGATGACGAGGCGGATGTGCAATATTCCTTCCGTCGCATATTCGATTCCCCGGAAATAGAAATCGCCACCGCGAACAGCGGCGAGGAGGCGTTGAAGACGATCCAGCGTTTTAAGCCGGACCTGGTGCTGATGGATGTGCGCATGGGCGGCATGACCGGGCTGGAGACGTTGCGGAAGTTGCGCGCGACGGACGCCAAGCTGCCGGTGATCATGATGACCGCTTACGGCACGACGCAGACGGCGATCGAGGCGATGAAGTTGGGCGCGTACGATTATTTGCTGAAACCGTTCGACGTGCCGAAGTTGAAGGAGATCGTCGTAAGCGCGTTGAAGGCGGCGCGCGATATGAAGCGCGTGGTTTCGTATCAGCCGCTGCTCGAATCGGAGGATTACGACGTCGGCGTGGTGGGCCGGAGCGAGTCGATGCAGCGGGTGTTCAAGTTGATCGGGCAGCTTGCGGGGAGCGATGCGACGGCGTTGATCACGGGGGAAAGCGGCACGGGCAAGGAGTTGGTGGCGCGCGCGATTTATCATCACAGCCGGCGCAGCGATAAGCCATTTCTGGCGATTAATTGCGCGGCGATTCCGGAGAATTTGTTGGAGAGCGAATTGTTCGGGCACGAGAAAGGCGCGTTCACCGGCGCGAGCGTGCAGCGCATCGGGAAATTCGAGCAATGCAATGGCGGCACGATTTTCCTGGATGAAATTGGGGACATGACGTTGCCGACGCAGACGAAGATTTTGCGCGTGTTGCAGAACGGATCGTTCGAACGCGTCGGCGGCAATCAGCCGGTGAACGTCGATGTGCGCGTGATCGCCGCGACCAACAAACCGCTCGAAAAAGCGGTCGCCGAGAAGCAATTTCGCGAGGATTTGTTTTACCGCTTGAACGTCGTGCGGGTGCAGATTCCCCCCTTGCGCGATCGCCGCGACGACATTCGGCTGCTCGTGAATTATTTCCTGCGCAAGTTCGCGCAGGCCCAGAAACAGCAGCCGAAATCGATCTCGCAAAGCGCCCTCGATGCGCTTGAGAATTATCATTGGCCGGGAAACGTGCGCGAGCTTGAGAACGCGATGCAACGTGCCATTGTCGTGGCCAAGGGCGATGCGATCCTCGAGAACGATCTGCCCGCGGAAATTTCCCGCGCCGCGCGGCCGGTGGTTGCTTCAACTCCGAACATCTCAACGGCCTCCGGGCCGATCGAAACCAGCGCCAACGACATCCCGAGCATCGCCAAAGCGCTCTTTCGCTGGGCGCGTCAGGATCCCAAACGCAAAATCATCGCCACCATCGAACGCGAACTCATCATCGCGGCTCTCGCGGAAACCGGCGGCAACCAGGTCCAGGCCTCGAAGCTTTTAGGTATCACTCGCGCAACGTTGAGAAAACGCGTCGAAAAATTCGGCATCAAACAGGAGTTGTCGATTTCCTAGGGCTTTGCGGGAAACAAAAATTCCAGCGCCCGCCAGGCGCGGAGCCGCCAGTAGAGTTCGTTGTGCTGGCTCTTGAGAGCTTCTTTGAATTTGGCGTCGGTGAGGTGGAGGGCGCGCAATTCCTCTTCTTTCAAGGGCGGATCGACGAAATGCATTAATTCTTTTTTCCAGCCGAGGCGCGTCAATTGTTTGGCCACGGCCTCGGTGTCTTTCAGGCCGTCGTCGCCGCCCGTGTAATCGGTCATGCCGCTATCCAAATAAATGCGGACCGGCTTCTTTTTGCCCTTCGAACCAGCGAGCGCGGTAATGCAGGATTTTCCCTCTACCTGGAAGGCGCCGGACAGCGAGGCGACTTTGCCGAAGACTTCCGGGTTATCCCAACCGAGCGCAAGGCTCACAACGCCACCCATCGACGAGCCGAGCGTTCCCGTGTCCTTGGCGGATTTTTTGGTGCGATAATCCTTGTCGATTTTGGGCTTCAAATCTTTGAGCAGGAACGTTTCGTATTTTTCGAAGTGTTCGGACATCCCGCCTTTGGTCCAACCGCGCGGGCCGCGATATTCCTTGTAACGTTCGCTCGAGCAATCGACGGCGACCATGATGATCTCCTCGATTTTTTTCTCCGCAATCAAACGATCGACGGTCTTATCGAGTTCCCAATTGCCCCAACCGAACGCGGCGCCCGGGCCCGCTGTGCTGAAGGCATTCTGGCCGTCCTGGACGTATAAAACCGGGAACTTCCGCTTCGGATCCGCATCGTAGGACGGCGGGACATAGACATGGATTTTGCGCGATTTACCTAGAACCGGGGAGGGAATATCTCCTTCAAAAACAATGCGTCCATAACTCACCCCACCTGTTAACCACAGAAGCGAGGCAAACACAAGCGCAGCCCCCAGGCGCGATTGCCGGGATTTGATTTTTGACATGCGCAAATGATGCGCGGAACCCGCCAAAATTCAAAGATTCATGGAAAAAATATACGTCCCGCTCCTTTGTGCATTGCTCGGAGGGGCGCTACTTTGATTCTTCTGACCAAGGAAACAACATCGGGGAAAATTATTTATGTTTAACTCAAAAAAAGCGGCGATCGGCAATCGCATTTTCGCCGCGACGCTGGCGGCCGTGGGGATTGCGGCCGCCACTCAGAACCTTAACGCGGACGCATTTCTTTTCGACTTTGGAGCCGCAGCCACGCCCACGACGGGCGGGCAGGCCAGCGCGCCGGTGTACTGGAACGACGTGCCCGCGAGCATCGGCGGCACCGATTTCGGCGCGGTGGCCGCGCTCGTTCTCACGAATGGAACACCGACGGACATTACGTTGCAGATGGTGTCGCGGTTCAACGGAGCCAACGCCAACGGAACCACCGCGCCAACCCAGTACCCGGTCTCGGCGACGAGCGATTCGCTGTTCGGCAACACCGAGGTGTTTAACGGCCTGGAGAACGTGACCCCGATTTTCCAATTGATGGGGCTGGACATGACCAAGACCTACACGCTGACGTTTTACGCATCGCGGACCGGTGTGGGCGACAATCGGGAAACGCGCTACACGGTCACCGGCGCGGCGGAATTGACGCGCGATTTGCAGGTTGCCAACAACGTTTCGACGACGGTTTCGACCACGCCGGTGACGCCGGATGCTTCGGGCAACATCACGATCGCCCTGTCGCCCAGCCCCAACAACAATAATGCCAATCACTTTATTTACCTGGGCGTGCTGCAAATCGACATTTCGGGAGGCGGTCGAATCCTGGTGGATTTTGGCGCGGATGGAACGCAAACCATGCTCTACGAGCCGGTGCCTTCGCCGTTTTGGAATAACGTGACCGACACGATCGGCACGAATCCATCCGGAACGATCGCGGGCCTTGTCACGACGAATGGCACCGCCACCACGGCGGGCTTTTCGATGGTGGCGCGGTTCAACGCCGCGAACTCCGCGGGGGTGACGACGTCCACGAATTATCCGGCGACCGCAACGCAGGATTCGCTGTTTGGCAACACCGAAGCATTCAGCGGCCTCTCGAACATCCGCCCCGAATTCAAGCTGACGGGCCTGGACCCGGCTTTCGTTTATACCTTTACGTTTTTCGCTTCGCGCAACGGCGTCACGGATAATCGGACGGCGCGTTACACCGCGACGGGTGCCAACAGCGCGTTCGGCGAATTAAACGCCTCCAATAACACCAATAATACCGTCACGGTCAGCGGAGTGCGCCCGACGGCGGGCGGCGAGATCGACATCGCGCTCACGCCCGCCGCCGCGAACAACAACGCTAATCACTTCGTTTACATCGGGGTGATGAAGGTCGATTTCAAACAATTCCGCCTGCCGCGGCTCCTGTTCGATTTTGGCGCGGATGGACGGCCCACGACGCCTGCGAGCGATCCGGATAACGCGTGGAATAACGTCCCGGCGGCGATTGGCGGCAATAGCGCCGGGGTGGTTCCGAATGTGCTTTTGACCGATGGCACGCCCACCACGATCAACCTGCAAATGGTGTCGCGTTTCAACGGAGCCAACGAAAATGGCACGGAGGCCAGCACGCTGCCTTATCCGCTCGATGCGACACGGGATTCGCTGTTCGGGAACACGGAAATTTTCAGCGGCCTGGAAAACATTACGCCGATCTTCAAACTGACCGGCCTGGCGCAGACCAATCAGTACGATATTCTTCTGTATGCGTCGCGCATGGGGGTCGGCGACGTTCGGGAAACGCGCTATACGATCACCGCTTCCAGCGTGACGACGTTGGATCTCAATGTCGCGAACAACGAAAACGAGTTTGTGACCGCGAGCCACCTGATCCCGACGGCGGCGGGCGAAATTACGGTTGCCCTGACGCCGGGACCGAATAACGACAATGCGTTCCATTTCGTGTATCTGGGCATCCTCCAGGTCGATTGGCTCCCGGCGCCGGCGCGTCCGACGCTTTCCGAACCGAGCTACGCGGGAGGCGTTTTCCGCTTCCGCCTGTCGGGCACGCCGGGAAGCACGTACAAAATTCTGCGCACGCGCGACTTCGTTTCGGGATGGAGCGAAGTGGCGCCCAGCGTCACGCTCACGAGCGAATCGCAATTCGTGACGGTCCCGCAAACCGAAGCGTACTACTTCTACCAGGTGGTTCTGCAACAGTAAGGCGGCCGTGATCGGTTTGGTTTGAGTCATTCGAGCGACGGTCGTCCCATCCGACGTCGCTCTGTAAAGGCAAGTTTTGTTCGTCTGGCGAGTTCGGTTTTTTGTTTTGTTTTGTCATGCAAATAGGACGTCTCTTCTCTCTGGCCCGGTCTCTGATCGTGGCCGCCGTCATCGTGATCCCGGCTCTCGCACAGTCGAATCCGTACGAATCCAATATTCGCGCCTTCGAAGCGGCCGATGTCGCTTCGCCGCCGCGCCCGAACTCGATCGATTTCGTTGGTTCGTCGAGCATCGTTAACTGGGTTTCGCTCGCCGCCGATTTTCCCCGCTACAATGTGCTCAATCGCGGGTTCGGCGGCTCCAGCGCGCCCGACGCGCTTTTTTTCTTCGATCGAATTGTGACGCCGTATCGTCCACCGATTGTTGTTTTCTACGAAGGCGACAACGACATCGCCGCCGGGCGCACGCCGGATCAAGTCTTCAATGATTGGACCAATTTTGTCGGGCGCGTCCGGGCGGAGTTGCCGAATACGCATATCGTTTACATTTCGATCAAACCGAGTCCCAGCCGGGCGGGCGATCTTCCCGATCAACGCGCTGTCAATGACCGGGTGCGCGCCTACACGACGACCGATCCGAAACTTCATTTCGCCGATGTCTTCACACCGATGCTCACGCCCTCCGGCGATTTCCGGCCCGAACTGTATGTGTCGGATCAACTCCACATGACGCCCGCCGGCTACGCCATTTGGCGAACGGTCGTGGCGCCGTTGCTCGACCAAATCGCCGATGCTTATCCGATCCAAATCGCGAAGCCCGAAACGAATGCAATTCTCATCGATGTCGGCGCCGCCGAATCGACCACGAGTTCGACTGTCGGCACGTCGATCGCGTGGAACAACATCAACGCCACGCTCGCAGGCAGCAACACGGGAGTCCTCCCAAACCTGGTCACGACCGCAGGCTCCAGCACGATGGCTTCGCTGCGAATGGTGTCGCGTTTCAACGGCGCCAATGAAAATGGAACAACCGCATCCACGTTATTCCCGGCGAACGCCACGCGCGATTCGCTCTTCGGCAACACCGAAACTTTCAACGGCCTGGCGAACGTCACCCCAATCTTCAAGTTGACCGGCCTGAATTCCAGTTCGACGTATCGATTCACTTTTTACGCTTCGCGCACGGGCGTGAGCGACAATCGCCAAACGCGCTACACCGTGACGGGCGGCGCCTCCGCCACCGTGGATTTGAATGTGGCCAACAATATTGACCAGGTCGCGTCCATCGCCAGCATTGCTCCCGACGCGGCGGGCGAATGCGTCGTCGCTCTTACCCCTGGACCTTCGAACAACAACGCGAATCATTTCACTTATCTGGGTGTCCTGCGCGTGGATGACACGGGCTCCAATGGGGCGTCCTATCTGTTCGATTTCGGAGCTTCCACGACGCCCATGGACACGCAAACTTCGGCGCCGACACTCGTCTGGAATAATTTGACTCCCGCTGTCGGCGCCACGGACTCCGGGTCGCTCCCCGGCCTTGTCGCGACGAATGGCGCCGGCACGTCCATCAATTTGCAAATGACCTCGCGCTTCAACGCCGCCAACTCGAATGGCGCCACCGCCTCGACGATTTACCCCGCGACAGCCACGCAGGATTCTCTTTTCGGCAATACGGAAACATTTGGCGGATTCGCCAACATCGCCCCGGCGTTCAAATTCCAAAATCTGAATCCCAGCGCCACCTACGATTTTACTTTCTTTGCCTCGCGCGCCGGCGTGAGCGACAATCGCCAAACGCGCTACACCGTACTCGGCGCCACGACGGCGCAAGCGGATCTGGATGCGGCCAACAACACCAACGCAACCGCCTCGGTTTTCGGAATAAAACCGGATGCCAATCGAGAAATCGCCATATCCTTGACCCCGGGACCCGCCAACACCAACCCCAATCACTTCACGTATCTGGGCGTTCTCCAGGTGAACTGGAACATCGCCAATGTCCCGGCGCCCATCGTTCTCACGGCCACGCGGAACGCGGATCAAAGCCTGACGCTTCACCTCAGCGCCGTCGCGGGCATGACCTATAAACTGCAATCCAGCGTCGATTTGAAAAGCTGGCAAACGCTTCAGTTTTTGCCGCTGACCGCAAGCATAGGCGCTGTGCAAATTGCTCCGAGCGCGTCCAATGTTTTCGTTCGCGCCGTGCAGTGATCGAGATCAATCACTCTTTCGCGAATCCGTGCCCTTTCAAAAAGGCCTGGCAATCCTTGGTCCACGGATGGCCGTTCGCGAGGCCGATGCCGTGCCGGCCTTTTTCGTAAATGTGCAGGTCGAAGAGCACGCCGTTTTTGCGCAGGGCGTCGGCGAACATCAAGCTGTTCTCAACCGGCACGGCCTGGTCTTCGACAGTGTGAAATAAAAACGTCGGGGGCGTTTGCGGGGTCACTTGTAATTCGTTCGAGAGCAGTTTGACGAGTTCATCGGAAGGTTCGGGCCCGAGCAAATTTTTCTTGGAACCTTCGTGCGTGAATTTTCCCAGCGTGATCACCGGATAACAAAGAATCCCCAGATCGGGCCGCGAACTTTCCTTGTCGATGGCGTCAGTCGCATTGGCATTGCCCGCGTCAAAATGCGTGAGCACGGTCGAAGCGAGATGTCCGCCAGCCGATGAGCCCATGATGCCAACGCGCTTGGGATCGACACCCCATGCGGTCGCCTGAGCCCGCACCATCCGCACCGCGCGCGCGGCGTCACCGAGCATGATTGGATGCCGATAACCGCCGGACCCGAGGCGATACTTCAAAACGAATCCGTGAATGCCGAGCGAATTGAGCCAGACCGCGTAATCCTTCCCTTCGTGCGGCGCGAGCCCCCCATAGCCACCCCCAGGCAAAACGACGATCGCCGCGCCCGTCGCGGATTCCTTCGGCGCCAAAAACGGCGTCAACGTCGGAATGTCCTTCGGCTCCGTTCCGAGCGCGCCGGGCGCCCCTTCCTTCCAAAGAGGAATTGCGTCCTGCGCCCCCACCATCATGTTGAGACAAAAACCCACCACCGCAAAAAGCAAAACGGATTTCATGGGGGCAGTTTAATGATCGTTGGGAAACGACGCGAGTCAGATTCGTGCCGAAATTGTGCGAACGGTTGTTTTTGCCCGTGCCGAAAACTTGCCGGTGAAAACGCTTTCAAGTAGAGTTTCATCAATGGAAACGCTGCCCAGATCGCATCGATTCACTGTCGAGGAGTACCATTTGATGGACGAGGCAGGCATCTTTCACGATAAGCGGGTTGAACTCATCGAAGGTGAAATCATCGATATGGCGCCAATCGGGTCTTTTCATAGCGGCTCTTCCAATCGTCTAAACTGGCTTTTCGGTGAACCGGCGGCGAAGGGGCGATGGCTGGTTTCCGTTCAGAATTCCCTGGCTCTCGACAAAGAATCCGAGCCGCAACCGGACTTGATGCTCCTTAAGCCATCGCCAGGTTTTTACACCGAACGCCTGCCCACCCCGGACGACGTGTTTTTGTTGATTGAGATCTCGCACACCACCGTGGACTTCGATCGCGAGAGGAAATTGCCGTTATATGGCCGGGCTGGGATTGTCGAAGTTTGGATTCTGAATCTGCAGGATCGGCTGATCGAAGTTTGTCGGGAACCTCATTTTACGGGCTACGCTGAAATCTCGAAATTGAAAGCGGGCCAAAAGATTTCACCCAAACTGTTTCCCGATGTGAAACTCGAGGTGGCCGCGCTCCTTCGCAAAGGAAGTTAACGCTTCGACATCTTGGCGCGGGCAGCTTCGAGGATGCGGCGTTCGCGCTCGGTCAGGCTTTGGATGCCGTGGGCGGAAATCTTGTCCAGGATCGGATCGACTTCTTTGCTGATGAAATCGCCCGAGGGAATATCTTCTTCCGGCGGCATCGGTTTGCCGGGCTTTTTCCAGAATGGCCCCGCGGGCGCCGTCACCAGTTCCCGGGGCTTGGGCGTGGCGCGCCGAAATTTCGCGGTGAATCCGGACCAATCGGCATGCATGAACCATTTGGCATAGGCGACGCCGAAAAGGATTCCGCCGAGATGCGCGGCGTGCGCGGTGGCGTCAACCGGAACGAGAATGAAAAAGACGGAGAGAGCAGCCATGCCAATCATGAACGGGCGCGCTCGAAAGGGCATGCCCCAAACCGAGATTGTGGAATGGGGATCGATGGTGGCGAAGATGGCCATCATTCCACAAATTCCCGCGGAAGCGCCCATCGTCGCCGAACCCCAAACGCCGGGCCCAATCATACCGAAGACCAATTGCAGTGCTCCACCGACGGCGCCGGAAAGAAAATAGGAAATTAGAAATTGGCGGGTGCCAAGAATTTGTTCCAGGCCGCGCCCAAAACTCCACAGGGCAAAAAGATTGAAGAACAAATGGAACCAGCCTGAATGGAGAAATTGGAAGGTGAAAAATTCCCAAAGGTAACCGTGCTTGATTCCCGGCAGACTCAACACCAGGTAACGGTGCATGCCGCCGTAATTGTAGCGGAGGTCGATTTGCTGGAGGAGAAATGCGCCCATGATCGACCAGAAGAGGATCATGGCGGAGGAATAACTGCGGGGACTATACTCCCGCATGTAATGGCGATCTCCAATCATCCGCGCGCAAGGTAATCGCGATGCGCCCGATTTTCAATCGGGTTTTGGCGGATTGAAGGTCGGGCTCAGCGCGGGCGCAGCAGGATTTCCTCGGCCACCGCGCGCGCCGGCAGATTCACCACCAGCATCACACATTCCGTAACATCCTCGGGCGTCAACATTTTCGTGCGCGCTTCGGCCGGCGGCGGCGACGGGCGCTTGTCCAACAGCGGGGTGTCGATGTCCCCCGGCAGAATCGAACTGGCGCGAATCCCGTTGGGCCGTTCCTCCGCGTTAATCGCCTGGGTCAAACCCATCATCCCGAACTTCGACATCGCATAAGCCGGCCCCGCCTTGGCGCTGGCCTGCCGCGCCGCTTCCGAAACGATATTCACGATCGTGCCCGACTTCCGCTGGCGCATCCCCGGCAAAAACGCCTGCACACAATAATAAGCGCCGTTCAAATTCGTATCGATCATCAGGTGATAATCCGCGCTGCTCAACACCTCCAGCGAACGACGCGGCGCATTCGTCCCCGCCGCATTCACGAGCAACTCGACCTCGCCGAGAGTTTCTAAAATCTTTTTCCCGACCGCCGCAACCGCTCCCTCGTTGCCGATGTCGCATGGGAAAACAAAACACGCTTGCGGGTTGCCGATCTTCTTGGCCGTCTCCCGCAACGCCTCTTCCCGCCGGCCAATCACTGCCACGCGCCAACCCTCCTTCACCAAACGAACCGCCGTCGCCGCGCCCACGCCGCTGC
>Ga0070686_100001390_pt1 | contig 13662 bp, 12 predicted proteins | sample KBSS23LmetaG_FD_65654 | JGI IMG/M metagenome (GOLD analysis project Ga0070686, IMG submission 65654) | Switchgrass rhizosphere microbial communities from Kellogg Biological Station, Michigan, USA - KBS S2-3L metaG | ecosystem: Host-associated > Plants > Roots > Rhizosphere ...
CTGCGCCTCGGGCAGCACCGACGGCAGCAACAACCTGAAGGACGATTCCTACGACGCGTTCGCCGAGTACCTGACGGAGGTCGTGAAGCACTTCCGCGACAGCTGGGGCATCACGTTCCGCACGCTGGAACCGCTGAACGAACCGAACGCAAACTGGTGGACGGCGAACGGCACACAGGAGGGCTGCCACTTCGCCGCCGCCCAGCAGCAGACAATCATCAAGGCGGTCAGCGCGAAGCTGGCGTCGAAGGGGCTGACCGCGACCACCGTCAGCGCTTCCGACGAGAACAGCATCGACGACGCCTACAACATCATCCGCTCGTACGACACGGCGTCGCTGGCGGCGATGAGCCAGATCAACGTGCACAGCTACAGCGGCAGCCGGCGCACCGAGGTCCGGTCGCTCGCGACCATGCGCGCCAAGAAGCTGTGGCAGTCCGAGTCTGGACCACTGAACGTCACGCTGGCCGACGACACCGAGGCGGCGCTGTTCATGGCGGGGCGGATCATCACCGACCTGCGCGACATGCAGGCGGAGGCGTGGGTCGACTGGCAGCTCGGCGACCCCAGCCGCAACTGGGCCAGCTTCGGGTTGAACGATTCGCGCCAGACATTCACGTACCTGAAGCGCTTCTACATGCAGGCCGGCTTCAGCCGCTACATCCGTCCGGGCGCGACGTTCGTCGACGTGAACAACCCCGACATGGTGGCGGCCGTCAGCGCCGACGGCCGCACGCTGGCCCTGGTCGTGCGCAACGGCGACACGGCGGCCAGCAAGGGTTTCACCTTCGACCTGACCGCGCTTCCGTCCGTCGGCGCGACCGCCGACGCGCGCCGCACGTCGCGCTCGGAGAACCTGGTCTCGATCGCCGCCGTCCCGATCCAGGCCTGGAGCTTCGTCGCGACGGTGACGCCGGGATCGATCACGACCTTCGTCATCCCGATGCCGTGAATCAGCGCGCGGGTGCGCGGCGGCGATTCTGCCGGTAGCGATCCTTCAAGATCTCCTGATAGTCGAGCAGTCGGAAATCGAAGGCGTGATTCGGCTCGAAGAGCAGTGGTTGGCGCTGCAGCAGGTCCTCCACCAGGCCCGCTTCGTCCGCCGATCCCGAACGCTGGGCCGCCGCGCAGCGCGCTTCCAATAAGAGGTCCTTCAACCACGGGGGATCGTCGTCGGTCAGCCGGACGTCGCCCAGCTCGTGAACAGCCGTGGCGTAGTCCGCCTTCCGCGTCAGCAAGATCGCCGCGCGCGTTCGTTCGAACGCCGTTCCGCGGCGCGGCTCCTTCACATATTCGGAGAAGTCGCCGTTCCTGACCGCGCGCACCCAGCGGAGCGCATACGACAGATCCTCACCGGAGAAGTGGGCGGCCGCGCGTTTCGTCCGTTCCTCCAGCTCGTCCAGGCGGCCGTCCAGCTCGAGGAACGCGCCGAGGCAGTCCCAGGTCGTATCGAAGAACGGCAGACCGCGCATGTAGAGGAAGGTGGTGTCGAGGATGCGGAGCTTCCAGTACGCGTCGATGATCGGCTCGATGTACGAGATCGCGCGCGCGAGGTCGTTCCACAGGTACGCGTAGCGGGCCTGCGCGAGCGCGTAGCTGGCCGCAACCTTCGGGAAGCGGTGGCCGTCGAACAGGCGCAGCATCAGTTCGGGCTCGCCGCGCGCGTCGTGCTCCTGTCCAAGCGAAAACGCGATCACGCCCGAATCGGGGCAGGCGTCGCGCGCCTCCAGGAAGCGATGGAACGCGCGCGCGCGGTCGCCACGACGAAACGCGGCGATGCCCCACAGGTGGTACCAGGATTCGCGCTCGACGCCCGCGAGCTTCTGCGGATCGAATTCCTGAAGCTCGCTTTCGAGGGCGTCGAGCCGCCCGGTTTGCGCCAGCCCGTCGGCCATCGCCTCGATGCGGTTGGTCGCTGTCATTGCGGTTCCTGCCAGGCGGGATTCCAGGCGACCTCCCACAGGTGGCGATCGGGGTCCTGGAAGTAGCCGGCGTAGCCGCCGTAGAAGGTGTCCTGTGCCGGTTTGACGATGATGGCGCCGGCCCGGCGCGCCTCCGCCATCACGGCGTCCACCTCGGCGCGTGACGACACGTTGTGCGCGATCGCGAACTCGGTCGCGCTGGGCGGGCCGACGGGCAGGCCGCTGTCGTGCGACAGGCTGGCGCGCGGCCACAGCGCCAGCTTGCAGCCGCCCTGCAGATCGAAGAACACGACCGCGCCGTGCTCGAACTGCGTGCCGATGATGCCTTCGGTCATCAACCCCAGGCCGTCGCGATAGAACGCCAGCGATCGTTCCAGATCGTCGACGCCGAGCGTGATCAACGTTATGCGTGGTTTCATGGCCGGGGCCTACAATCGCAATATGACTTATTCCCTACCTATTTTAAGGAAGGTCGGCCTCGTCGTCGCGGCGTTCTGGTTCACGGGTTGCCCGATCAAGACGTCCTCGATCAGCACGTCCACGACGCCCTCGGATCTTTCACCAACCGGCCGCGCGCGCCTCGCCGACTACTGCGAGAAGCGCACCATGTGCGGGGAGGCTCAGGCTTTCATCATCGGCGCGTGCCCGACGAGCACGTGCCTGTCGCGCGTGTTCGAGGAGGCGCCGCTGCTCCAGTTCTTCGACTGCCAGATCGCCAAGCAATGCTCGGCGTTCTTCAGCGACGACGATTGCTTCGTCGCCGCCGGCACGTCGGACGCCGAGCGCGAAGCCTTCGCGACCCGTTGCGCGGCAAAGTCGACCGAATGTGCCGACGACTTCGGCGACGCCTGCGCGTTCGGCGCGCCCATCGTTCGCAAGGAGTTCATGCGCGCCGTCGACAACTGTCTGGCGCACGCGTGCGCCGACGTGCAGGCCTGCGTCGACGCGATCCCGGTCGAGGACTGCTGGCAGTAGCACCGTCGTCCGCGCTTTCCGTCAGGGGAGGGGTTGATCGATGGAGCGCGTGGCGCGGAAGCGACCGTTGGTGACGGTCACCGACGGGATGTTGCCGCCGGAGAGCCTGGGGACCGTGCCCGAAAATGTTCCTTCCACCACGTCGCCGACATTCGGCGCCGCCTGCGTCACCTCGGCGCTGCAGGATCCGCCGGTCGGGGACGTCATGAATGTTGCCTGGTCGCTTCCGCGCTTGAACAGCGTGAGGGCGCAGGTCGTGGCCGTCCCGACGGTGTTGGGGACCTCGACGGCAAAATCCCAGTCGGTGGACATCGCGATGACGTGGATTCGCGGGAGACCCGTGTAGCGAAAGGCGGTGACGTTCATCTCGGCGCGTTTGGTGACGCCGTCGATGTCGCCGACGACGAACGCGGTCGTGGCCGAACCGCCGGCGCCTGTTCCCGCCGCGCCGGTCGTCCCGGCGACGCCCGTCGTTCCAGCAGCGCCGGTGGTGCCAGCGGCGCCCGTGGCGCCGCCGCTGCCCGTCGTCCCGGCTGCGCCCGTCGTGCCGGCGCTGCCCGTGGTCCCCGCGGCGCCGATGGTTCCGGCAGCACCGGTTGTTCCGGCGGCGCCCGTCGTGCCGGCGACGCCCGTGGTGCCGGCGACGCCGGTCGTTCCCGCGGCGCCCGTCGCGCCGCCGCTACCGGTTGTTCCCGCGGCGCCCGTCGTTCCGGCGGCGCCCGTCGTCCCGGCCGCGCCGCTGGTCCCGGCGCCGCCGCCGCCGCCCTTGCCGGTCGCGCCCGGCGATGACGAACCGCATCCCGCGGCCACCCACAGCAAACCCACCAACAAGCAAGTGAAGCGCATGACCGACAGACGTTACGGAGGCCGGTTTTCGGCTCGCTGTCGTCGCCGTCGTCGCTGTCAGTTCTGAAGCGCGCCTTCGCTGATCCACTGGACGACCGTCGCGATCGCGTCGGCCGACAGCGGCGCAAGCGGGTCGGGCGGCATGCGGCGGTGGTGCGTCGGATCCTGGCAGGGTGCGTCGGTCGGCGGCGCGATCTTCGTGATCAGGTAACTGCCGTCGGGATCACCGGGCACGACGATCACGCGCATCTGGAATTGCCCCACCGGTCCATCCACGCAGAAGTCGAATCCGGGACCATTCACCCAGCGCATGTACGTCTTCTCGGCCGTCGTGTAATCGGTCCAGTGGTTCATGGTGATACCCATGTCGTGGCACCCCGCCACCGCGCACGACGCCGCGATGGTCGGATACACGTCGCGCACGAAGCTGACCGTCCCCGGAGGCACGTCGACCGTTCCCGAGTCGGCCGGGTGCGCGCCGCCCGACGAGCAGGCGCTCGCCGCGCCCGCCGCGAACGCGGCGAACAAGATGACGAACGCGTTGTGCTTGGCGTCCTCGCGAGCCACGGCGACCTCCTCGAAGCCAGAAGCGTATCATCGGCGACGTCAGGCGTTCTTGAAGATGTCCGCCGGCGGGAAGCCCGCGAGGTTCGCGGCGGCGAGCACGTGATTGGGGGCGTGGAGGAGGAAGCCCATGAGGCATTCCTCGATCTCCTCGGCGGTGAAATGTTCGGGGGCGAGGCTGATCGCCAGCAGAGCGGCGGCGTCCTCGCGCCAGTCGGAGAGGTGGAAGGCGACGTCCAGGGATTCGTCGGTGAGCTCGAAGGTACGGGCGACCGCCGCCTGGAGGTGTTCCTCGGCGCAGTACTGGAGCGCGTGGGCGGCGTCGCCGAAGCCGTCGGCGAATAGCTGGCGGACCTTCGCGCGCAGTTCGTCGGTTTCTGTTGCAGTCATGGGTTGTCCTTTGGTCATCTTGAATAGGGCGGTAGTTCAAATAGCGACGATGCCGGCGGCAGACGGGAACGCAGCGAGCTCGCGGAGCTCGTTTCGGGAGATTGCGCGGAGCTGGGTCGGCAACCAGGTGTCGTCCTTCTTCACCCAGCCCGAGTACCAGCCGTAGGTCTCGAGACGGTCGCGGGCGTAGACCATGACCGCGCCGCGGCCGGTGGCTTTCGTGTCGCCGCTGAACCACATCGCCGGCGCGTCGGGCGAGATGTCCTCGAACTTCCGGCGGAAGTTCTCTTCGCTGGGGATCCAGGCGTGGAGGAGGGGACGTTCCCAGGTCGGCTTGTAGCCGCGCGCTTTGAAGGTCATCTGCGATACGGCGCGCCTCGGATGGAAGGGCGGAACGGTCAGCTGCGCGAGGCGCAGGCCGACCGCTCCCAGGGCCTTGCCCGAGAACTTGTGCCACCGCGGGCCGAACCACGAATCGATCTTGACGATCGTGATGGCGCGCGCGCCGGATTGCGCCCAGACGTTGTTTGCGATCGCCCGGGCGATAAAGATGAAACCAAAGTCGTCGTGATCGTCGAAGTCCAGGTAGGCGGTGCGTCGTTTCATCATTGTGGGCCCCTCTCCCTAACCCTCTCCCCGCTTCGCGGGGCGAGGGGACCGGAACGGATCTGTTCGTCCAGCCTGCGCTGTCTGAAAGAAAGAAAGCGATCCGGCGCCCGGCTCGCATTTGTCCCCCGCGAGTCGGGCGCCGGTCGGAAGTCGGCGATCCGCGCGCTCATGCCTGCGCGCGTACCGCCTGGTTTGCGAAATCAGCGAGGACCGACGGCGTCGCGGTGTCGAAGCCCACGACGTCCAGCATGCCGGCGTCGTCCGGGTCAGCGATCGTGAACCCGTTCGACGTCATGCCGATCACCACCAGCTTTGCGCCGATTCCCATCGTGCCGCGGTACCGGTTCAGCGCCTGGATCGGGTGGATCTCACCCGCCCACGTCTCGCTGTCCGTGTAAACGCAGAACACGTCAATCGGCACCTTGTTCTCGGCCGCCCAGATCATCGGCAGCGCGCAGTCCGTGCCGCCGAAGTCGAGGCCGCTGACCTTCGCGATCACGTCGTCCAGCCGCATGCGCGGCGAGATGGCCAGCGGCTCGATGCCCGTGGGGTAACCCGGGTGCATCGAACGGTACGGGCCGTTCGTGAACGCGACGATTTCGTGGTTCGGTTCGACCGCCGCCGTCACCAGCGCCATCGCCGCGCTGCCCACGCGCGGCGTGATGCCCGGCATGCCGGCGATCACCGGACCCGTCATCGATCCCGACACGTCGAGGGCGAGCAACGTGCGCGCGCCCGTCGGCGTCTGGGTCTTGAACGACTTGTAGAAAGCGGCGTCCAGCGCGTCGATGATTCCCCGGCGCGCGGTCCACTTCAGCTTTCCCCTGTCGCCGTGACCCTGGGCGTACGTCTTCAGCGCCACGAGCAGCGCCAGCGGGTGCACCCGAGCCGCGCGCAGCTTGTCCGCCTGCGTGAGGCGCAGCTGCACGAACCGCTCCGCTTCCGACAGCGGAGTGATCAGACCAACCTCGGTCATCTTGCCCAGGTTGCGGATCAGGGCCGTGAGGCCCATCGCCGGAAGCATCGCCTCCCAGACTGCGGGAAACTGCTTCATCTCCGTCGGGATGCTTTCGTGGGGCAGCCCGTACGCCGTGATCAGGTCGCAGAGCGCCGGGATGTCCGCGCGCGCCTTCATGCGCTTGGCGCGCTCGAACGCCCAGATCGTCGCCAGCACGCGGTCCGGGTGCGGCGCCTCTCCGACGCTGTCCCAGCCCTTGACCATCCAGTGGTAGATGGCCTGGTGCTGCGCGCTCGACGCCACCGGGTGCGCCTTGCGCAGGATGTCCCGGTGCGACCAGCCGTCGCGGCTCTGGTACTTCACGGCCTGGACGGCGAGACGGCCCGCGTCCATGTCGTTGTACCAGCGCGCGAACGCCCGCATCGTGCCCCGGCCCCAGCCGCCCAGCGCCTTCACGTACTCGGCGAAGTGGAACAGGTGCGTGCCGATGCGCGCGACCCGCGGCAGCGCGGCGTGCGCGGCCCGACGCGTGGGCTCGTCGCCCAGCTTCGCGGCCAGCGCCAGCGCGAACAGCGCCGGGTCGTTCTTGGGCGCGCGGCCCTCGTCCGAAATCTCGACGATGCGCGCGACCACGCGCGCGCCGTCGGCGGCGATGCAGCGCAGGACCGCCTCGGCGTTCTCGCGCGTCAGCTTGCGCTCGGTCGCGTAGAACGTGCCGCCCTCGCAACCCAGGATCAGGAAGCGATCCAGGCGCGCCCAGTCGTCGACGGCCCAGACGTAACCCGCGTTGTCGTTGCGGATCTGCGACGTGCCCGGGATCTGCGCCCACTGCGGCGTCTTCTTTCGGTTGAACCACTTGGCGAAGTTCTTCATGGCTAAGCTCCTTGCATCGGGTCCTTTCGTTTCGGTCCGCACCATTGCGGACGAATAGTTTCGCGTGGGGAGCCGCCGAGCTTTGCTCGGCGCGCACCACCGCGGGAGGTTCGGAACCCTTTGAGGGTTCCGAGGTGAATTGGCGGACGAGTGTTGGGCTGGGTGCCGTCCCTCGCGGGACTGGAGCCCACCAAGGCTCCTGGCTGGTTGGCGGTAATCCAACCCTTTCGGTCCGCCGAAGCGGTACGGCTGCATGCGCCGAGCGGAAGGCGATGACGGCATCGTCTCCGGGGAAAGGTTGGCGGACGAGTGGGCGGGCTGGGTAAATACGGCCCCCCTTTCGGGGTAGCGCCACGAGGGCGCCGCTTAGGACCGTTCGGTAACCCAATCCTGTCGGTCCGCCGAATCGGAATTCGGGTTCGGGAACCCTTTGAGGGTTCCCGACTCAATTGGTAGTGTCGGCGCGTGGCCGGCAAGGCTTCGACAACGGCGTTCGCGATCCTGCTGGCTGTCATCGCCGGCGTCGGGGTCGTCGTGGGCGTGCTGATGGCCCGCCGCGGTGGCATGAAGGCTTCCGGCACCGTGACCTCCGACGGAACGTCCATCGGCAACATCTGGTTTGGCGTCAACGACTGCGAATCGGGCGCGGCGATGGAGCCGAGCTTTTTCGGCGTCGGCCTGCGCGGCAAGGACGGCTTCGCGATGCGCGTGATGGACACCGGCGACAAAGCGCGCATCTGGCTGTACTCGCAGGGCGGCCGGCAGGGCGCGTTGCACCTCGACAAGCAGCACTGCGCGCAGTGGGATGTCCTCGTGGACCGCGCGAAGGGGGGCAGCGGCCATGTCCGGATCGCGTGCGCGACGGGCGGCGGCAACGTCAAGGCCGACGTCAGCTTCGAACGCTGCGGTATGTAGCCCCGGCGGGATTCGAACCCGCACCCTCTCGCTTAGAAGGCGAGCGCTCGTCCAATCGAGCAGCGGGGCCGGTGGAGAGGGCGGGAGTCAAACCCGCTACGCGCTGCTTGCAAGGCAATGCTCCGTCTCGACGGCCTCCCCGTGGAAACGCACCGAACAATGTTGGGCGCTCGGAATGTGGTGTTCTGCCGGTTGAACTACGGGCTTTCGCCCCGCGGGATTCGAACCCGCATCTCCCCGTTAATAGCGGATTACCGAACGCTATCGGCTCGCTGCGTTTCGTGCGCGCCCGGAGATTCGAACTCCGAACAAACCTGGTTTGAGCAGGTGGCCTCTGCCAGTTGGGCTAGACGCGCGTGCGTGGGTCCCGGGAGACGGACTCGAACCGTCGCGCCGCTGGGTCAGAGCCAGCGTGCCTCGCCCGAGGATCCCGGAGAAATTGCGTTGTGTGGGCGAGGGAGGAGTCGGACCTCTCGTCGGCCGCTTATCAAGCGGCTGCACTACCGTTGTGCTACGCGCCCGCAGTACCAGGGACAGGACTTGCACCTGCAACACACCGGGTCTGAGCCGGCGTCCTCTGCTGATTGGGATACCCTGGCAAATCGTGCCGGCGTCCGGTGTCGAACCGGCCCCGGCCGCTTATAAAGCAGCTGCTCCACCGGGAGCTGCGCCAGCGCGTTGCGGAGCTGACGGGAATCGAACCCGCCTCAGCCGGTAGACAGCCGGCCAGCCTCACCAGATGCTTACAGCTCCATGGTCTCCCCGGCGCGATTCGAACGCGCGTGCCTGCCTTCGGAGGGCTGGCCCCGATCCACTTGGCGGGGAGGCGCGTGGCGTTGCTCCAGGGGTCCGACTCGCACGGACAACCTCCGGCTTAACAGGCCGGCGCCTCTGCTTTGAAGCTACCCTGGAAGATTGATGGTGGTCGGGAGCTCCCCGTCGGAATCGGACCGACCGCGACGTCCATACCAAGGACGCCGGACCCCAGGTCGAGGAGCACGAACGAGACGGAGACGCGAAGAAAAGTGTCCGGGCGGGCCTCACCGTGGGGCATCACCGCCCGGACGTCGCGCTGACCACGGTGCGAGAATCGAACTCGCGTCTCCGGTTTGGAAGACCGGGTCCTAGCCATTCGGACAACCGTGGATGAGAGCGGCCAGCAGGAACTGCCCCTGCGCTTCCGACTTGGCAAGCCGGCGTGCCTCTGACAACACCTTGGCCGCGTGGAGCTCCGCGCCGGACTTGCACCGGCATGAGGCGAGGTTGCAGCTCGCCGCCTATCTATTTCGGTCCAGCGGAGCGAACGTCGAACGAAAGCGGAGACGGCGCGAATCGAACGCGCGCGACTGTCGTCGGCCACGGTTTAGCAAACCGGCCTGTTACCACTCCAGCACGTCTCCTGACGTTTCCTGATTCAGTCCCCCCGAGGCGATTCGAACGCCTGAGCCTGGATTCGTAGTCCTGGCCGCGATCCACTTGCCGGGGGGAATTGTTCTTCGTGCGTCGCGTGCGGGATTTGAACCCGCGTTTCCGCCTTGAGAGGGCAGCGTCCTCGGCCAGCTAGACGAACGCGACATGCGCTGTGCGGTAGCCCGTGCGGGTGCTGCCCCCGCTTCGCCGCCTTGAAAGAGCGGCAGCCTAGCTGGTAGCCGAACGGGCCAAACTGATGACAGACGAGGGTGGAGGAATCGAACCTCTGGGGCTCATCACCACCACCCCGGTTTTCGGGACCGGTTGACGACCATTCGTCAGCACCCTCGTGAAGATCGCGTCTGGTTCGGGGTGACCGGAGGGGATCGAACCCTCACGTCCTCGTTCACAGCGAGGCGTGCACGCCAGTACACCACGGCCACCATGCGTGTTGCGGCTCCCCGAGCTGGACTCGAACCAGCATCACCGGCTTCAAAGGCCGGCTCACGACCTTCGATCGGGGAAAAACTGAAAACAGGACGCCACGAACGAAATGCGCAGCTCGAGTGCCCCCAATTGGGCTCGCGCCACAGGCGGCGCGATCTGGAATCGAACGAGATAACCGAACTTACGGCGGCTCATGGCGTCGGTCGGAGCTGAGGGAATCGAACCCCCGTCTGCGGTTTGTAGGACCACGGCCCTCCCATTGGACGAAGCTCCGGTCGGCGCCGCGGGGGTCGAACCCGCACCCTCCTGTTCCCGAAACAGGCGGCTTCCCATCAAGCCTTCGCGCCGAGAAATCGATTCAGGTCGAACGACCCATCCCTGGTTTGATGCTGGTCGCTGCGTGGGCGTAGAAGTCGTGCCCGCCCCAGCGGCGTTTCGTGTGTCCCTTCAACCAGGCGACGAATCGCTTCGTGCACGCGCCGCAGATCGGCACGTCGGGTCGGTGATAGTGCCCCGTCGCCGGGTGGAACGGGCCACGGCAACAGAAACAGCGTTCGGTATTTTCCATGGCGTCCTCCTCTCTTCCTTTCGTGAGCCCCCGGGGAATCGAACCCCGTTCGCCCGGGTAAGAGCCGGGTGCTTCGCCAGCAAAGCTTGGGACTCGTGGTGTCGGTTGCGTGCCGCCGGCTGGAGTCGAACCAACTCAGGCCGGCTTAAAAGGCCGGAGCCCAGACCGTTCGGGCGTCGGCGGCAATCAAGTCGGGAACCCTCAAAGGGTTCCCGAACCATCCCGCGATGGTACGCGGCGAGCAAAGCTCGCCGGCTCCCCACGCGAACATTTCGCGCGCGTACGTGTCGTTCGTCGTGCGTTCGCTGCACGCACGCGCGCTTCGTGCACCGCTCAGGAATCGAACCTGGCTAGCCAGAGGCGGGGCGTTTACAGCGCCCCTTGCGTCCCAGCGCTCGGTGCGTATCGAGTCAGCAAATCAGCCGGCCCGCCCGCTCGTCGCCGAACGAGCGGGCCGCTGTCCTCCTCCCACACCGCCAAATTACCGATCCAGCGTGACGTTCCAGTACGGACGCCACTCCTGCGGAACGTGCCGGCCGTCCATCTTGACCGTCACTGTCGGCAGGTAGCGCGGCTTCGCCGGCTTGCGCAGCAGCGTCATCGACGCTTGCTGCGGCGTCCGGTTGGCCTTGGTGCTGTTGCACGGCACGCACGCCGTCACGATGTTGTCCCAGGCCGTGCGGCCGCCGGCCGAACGCGGAACGACGTGATCGAACGTCAGGTCTTCCGCGAGCGACTGCACACCGCAGTACTGACAGGTGAAGCGATCCCGCGTGTAGATGTTGAGACGCGAGAACTTGATCGCCTGCCGGTCGCGCCGGAATCGCCGCAAGAGGCGAACCACGGCGGGCATCGGGTAGTCGCGGCCGATTCCCTTGATGGCGCGGTCGCGGCTGTACTCGATCACTTCGATCTTGCCGAGGAACAGATCCGTGATGGCGCGCGTCCACGGCTCCACGCGCAGCGGTTGCCAGTCATTGTCCAGGAACAGAACGATCGTCATGGTTCACCTCCTTTCTCGTTTCGTGTTTGATTGCTGGTTCGAATGCCGAAGACCGATCGCAAGGCGACCTGTCCCGCGTGCGGGAAGCGGCGCGATGTCGATGGCCAGAAGCTGCTGCGCGCGACCGAGAGCGCGTGGTTCAAGCGCGAGGCGGCGAGCTACCCGCCCACGTCGCCGTTCCATCCGCTGGCTGACGGCATGCGGCGCCTTGCGCTGGAAGGCGGCAGCGACTGGTTCTGGGCCTGCGATCGCTGCATTCACGCAAAGCGCGCATTGAAGGCGGACATCGCGAAGCAGAACCTCGGGCTGGGAACGCCGTTCGCGGCGTACATCGATCGGCCATTCCGCTGTGAGGATTGCGAGACCGCGTCCGTGTTCTCGGCGGCGGAACAGCGACACTGGTACGAGACGCTGGGCTTCCTGATCTGGGTGTACCCGAAGCAGTGCGCGCGTTGCCGCGCGGACCGCCGCCGGAAGAAGCGCGCGAACCGCGCGCTCGCCGAGGCGCTGGCCGGCCTGGACGCGAAGGATCCGACCCAGCTCGAGGCGGTCGCGCGCCTCTACGACGAGATCGGCGCGGCCGCGAAGGCCACGACGTTCCGCGCGCGGGCTCGGAACCGCTCGGCGCGCTCGCGCTGACAGCCCACTGGAGCCCCGCGACCGACTCGAACGGTCCTCTCCCGGGTACAGGCCGGGTGCGTCGCCGTCTACGCTTGCAGGGCAGGGCACGGCGGCCACCCCACCAGGTGACCGCCGACTTGCAGACGTGCGACGCGCGGTCTGCCGGCGCGCGCTTCATCCGCCGCCAGCCCGACAAACCTGCGCAGCCGGGTTACCAGGCCGGCGCGCTGATCAGCAGGATGGCGACGCGAGGTCGCGTCTCGATATTCGGTGCAGGTTGCAGGGGTCGGAATCGAACCGACCTGGTTCCAGGCTTATGAGGCCTGGCAGGGCCCAGCCCTCCCTGCATTCAGATGGGAACCCTGGGAGGGTTCCCAAACCCTCCCGCGATGAGCTCCGGCGGGCAGAGCCCGCCTACGCTCGACGCGATCATCACCTTCGCGGAGCCCCGCGACCGACTCGAACGGTCCTCCCCCGGATACGGGCCGGGTGCGTCGCCGTCTACGCTTGCAGGGCAGGGCACGGCGGCCACCCCCTCCAGGTGACCGCCGACTTGCAGACGTGCGACACGCGGTCTGCCGGCGCGTACTTCATCCGCCGCCACCACGACATCTCGTCGTGGATCCCAACTCTCCGGCGTATCAGGCCGGGGTCTCCGGGATCAGCAGGATGGCGGCGCGGGGTCGCGACTCGAATTCGATCAGTGAGTTCCGAAGGCGGCCCAGCGCATGCCGGGCTCGAACTTCTCGATCATTGCGGGATCGGTAACGACAGCTTCTAGCGTGACGGTGTCGCCGTCGGTTTCGCGGCAGGCCACGCTCTTGATGTGTTCCTGCGCGGCCGCGATCATCGCGTCGTCCTTGAAGATGTCGACAATGGGGACGCTGTCGCCGAACAACGTCCGCGTCGCCTCCGCGCGTTCGATCAGCACGCCGAGCACGAAGCGCGCGCTCGCTGGCGCCAGGTCCTCCTCGTGCTCGAGAATTCGCTTCGCGCGAAGCACGATCTTGGTCCCGTCACGCTCGAGGACCTCGACCCCGTAGTCCCGCTCGCTCTCCTCCCAGTTCGATATGTCGTAGGCGATGCTGTCCCAGCTGTCGCCGACCTTGATGTGATCGATCCACTGAGCCTTGGTGAACAGAAGGCGGTACGTCGCCGTGCTATCGAGCTGGTCGTCGTCGCGGTCCTCCCAGCGAATCGTCCCCGTTTCGAGCTTCCTCGCCGTCGGATGCAGCTTGTCGGTCGCGAGGATCTCCACCTGCTCGACATACTGATAGGCGATCGTCCCCAGCGCCTTCTCCATTGCGTCGAAGTCATCGGGAGCGTCGTGCAGATTCCCCTCCGAACCGAGCTGGCGGGCAACGTCGCGGGTCAACGGGCTGTCGATCGCGGCGTTCAGCGCCAGCTGGACCGCAAAGTTCCGGTCGATATAGAAGCCGTCCGGGTTGGTCGAGATCACCGTCAGCCGCAAGACCAGTTCGCGGAACGAACGCTCGACGGCTTCCACCTGGAAGTAGGGCGTGCTCACGAGAAGAGCGGACGACTGTACCAGGGCGAGGTC
>Ga0070686_100001393_pt1 | contig 13648 bp, 14 predicted proteins | sample KBSS23LmetaG_FD_65654 | JGI IMG/M metagenome (GOLD analysis project Ga0070686, IMG submission 65654) | Switchgrass rhizosphere microbial communities from Kellogg Biological Station, Michigan, USA - KBS S2-3L metaG | ecosystem: Host-associated > Plants > Roots > Rhizosphere ...
AACAGCACCTGGTTCCATCGCAAAAATGAAGTCGGTCCCGTGGGCATATGAAAAAAATTCTGATTATCGAAGACGAACCGCAAACGCGCCGCAACATCGCGACGATTCTCGAAATGGAAGGCTACAGTCCCGTGACCGCGCGCGAAGGCCGCGCCGGCCTGGCGCTCGCGCGTGAACTTCAGCCCGATTTGATTCTCTGCGATGTTTCGATGCCCGAAATGGATGGACACGAAGTTCTGAAAGCCTTGCGCGCCGATGCGCGGACCGCGTGCATTCCGTTCCTCTTTCTCACCGCGCGCACCGATCGCAAAGACGTGCGCACCGGCATGGATTTGGGAGCCGACGATTACCTTTACAAGCCCGCGCGCGTCGATGAATTGCTGGGAGCGATTCGTTCGCGCCTCGAACGCAAACGCGAACAGGTCGATGCCATCCGCGAAACGATCGACCTCTCCACCGACTTCAGCACTCCGGCCCCGCTCGAAGCTCTCGGCCTCACTCCCCGCGAAGCGGAAGTTTTACTCTGGGTCGCGCAGGGAAAGTCCAACTTCGACGTCGCCACCATCATCGGCGCCGCGGAAAAAACCATCAAAGCGCACCTTTCCAGCATCTTCGAAAAACTGAGCGTCGAAAGCCGAAACGCCGCCACCGTCGTCGCCATCGAAACGCTCAACAACACCAAACGAAAATCCTCTAATCCTTCTTGCGCTGATAAGTGACCAGAAAAAGCTGCGTCCCCGGCGTGGTTTTAAATTCGGTCGGATGCTTTGCCCCGCTCAAGTCATAACACACCCTCAGCGTATCCCCGTCCACCTCATAAATCGCCGGGATTGTCTTCCCCATATTCGGCCCGTTCGTGCCGGTAATATCGATCGTCATCGGCGCGACCTTCGTATTGTACTTCGCCGTCCCGCGATCCCGCGCCGTGTCCGTTCCGACATAAACGTCATAATTCGAATTCGTCAGCGTCAACGTGATCGATTTCATCACCTCCTCCGGCATCGGCCTCCCGCCCAACTCCCCCTTCAACGGCTTCCAAACCCCATCCACCTTCCCCCCGCCCTTCGGCGCATCCGCCGCCCAAACGCAGACACACGCCATCACACCCAAAAGCAAAATTCGCAATTTCATGATGATTTTTCTATAGATTTCCAAAATAGTTTCGAGAAGAAATAATCAGATTCCTGCGCCTCGCTGACGTCTCACTCGGCAATGTAAATATTCTTCAATTCCGTGAAGCCTTCGAGGGCGTGCATGCCGAGGTCGCGGCCGAGGCCGGATTGTTTGTAGCCGCCGAAGGGAGCTTCGACGTGGACGCTGGAATGGCTGTTGACGCTGAGGACGCCGGATTCGATTTGGCGCGCGACGCGGAGCGCCCGGCTCAGGTTGTTCGTCCAAAGCGAACCGCTCAGGCCGTAGGGCGAGGCGTTGACTTCGGCGATCATTTGCGCTTCGTCGGTGAAGCGTCGGATGCAAACAACAGGTCCAAAGATTTCTTCGCGCCAAACGCGATCGCTCGTTTCGCTTTCGAGAATAATGGTGGGATTCAGATACGCGCCCTTGGATTGCGAACGTTCGCCGCCGAGTATTTTCCGGCGACTTTCGCGCGCGCTGGCGATGTATTCTTCGACGCTCTGGCGCTGCTGCAACGAAACCATTGGGCCGACTTGCGTTTCGTCTTTGGTGGGATCGCCGACTTTGATTTTTTGGGTCGCGGCGATGAATTGCTCGACGAACGCATCGTAAATCGAAGCTTCGACAAACATCCGGGAACGCGCGCAACAATCCTGGCCCGTGTTGCCGAAGACACTCATCGGCGAACTGGCCGCGGCGCGTTCGAGGTCGGCATCCGCGAAAACGATATTCGGACTTTTGCCGCCGAGTTCCAGCGAGACGCGCTTAATATCCTTCGACGCGAGGCTCATGATGCGCGAACCGATCGCGGTCGAACCGGTGAACGAAATTTTGCGGATCAACGGATGCGTCACGAGCGCGTCGCCCATCGCCTGGCCCGATCCCGCCAACACTTGCAATGCTCCCGCGGGGAGGCCCGCTTCCGCCGCGATTTGGCCCAGTGCCAGCGCGGTGCAGGGCGAAAGGGAGGCCGGTTTCAAAACCACCGTATTGCCCGCCGCCAGCGCCGGCGCGACTTTCCAACACGCAATTGGAAAGGGAAAATTCCACGGCACAATCGCGGCGATCGCGCCCATCGGTTGGCGCAACGTAAAGTCGAATCCACCGCGCGCAACGGGAATCGTGTGCCCGAAAAACTTCCCGATGGCGCCCGCGTAATATTCGAAAATACGCGCGCCCAAAGCAATTTCATCCCGCGCATCGCTGATCGGTTTGCCGATGGCCTGCATCTCGAATTGCGCAATCGTCTCGGCATTCGCGCGAATTCCGGCCGCGATCTTAAAAAGAATTTCCGCGCGCTTGCCCGGCGCCAAATCGCGCCACGTTTGCCGAAAAGTCTTATCCGCCGCCTCCACCGCCGCGTTCACATCCTCGACCGACGCCGCGCCCACTTCCGCAAACATTTCCTCCGTCGCCGGATTCGTCTGCGGGATGCGCTTCATCGCCACGCGAAAGTCGTTATTAATGAAAAGGTCGATGGGAAGTTTCATAAAATTAAGTCCTCCGTGGTCGAAATCGATTTACAGAGCAGCGTGATAAAGATTGGTGAGATCCTGCTTTGTGCAAGGCACCGGATTGGTTTTATGGCAGGGATCGTCGAACGCCTGTTCCGCCATCGCCGGGATGTGCGATTCGTTGACCCCATGACTCCGAAGGCCGGCTTGGATTCCAATCTCCAGCAGGAATTTCTCCAGAAACACGATCGTCGCGTGATCCGAATCGGCGTCGTTCAATTTCATGATATCCAAATTGCACGCGATCCCAACGCGCCGATACAAGCCCGGCTGCCGCGAACTGTTGAATCGCATCACATGCGTCAGGCACAGCGCATTGGCCAGACCGTGATGCATTTTGCAAATCGTTGAGAGCGGATGCGCCAGCGAATGCGTGGCTCCCAAATCTTTTTGGAACGCGATCGCGCCCATCGCCGCGGCCACGAGCATTCGACCACGCGCATCGACATCCGCGCCGTTCTTCACCGCACGCGGCAACGCTTCGATGCACAGATGAATTCCTTCGAGCGCAATCCCATCGCACAACGGATGAAACACCGGGCAGGTGTAGGATTCGATGCAATGAGTCAACGCATCGGCGCCCGTCGCGGCGGTCAATTTCGCCGGCAAACCAAGCGTCACTTCCGCATCGAGAATCACCAAATTCGCGAGCAACGCAGGTTGAAAGAACACCGCCTTTCGCCCGGTGCGTTCCATCGTGATCACGCTGCTGCGCCCCACTTCCGACCCTGTGCCCGCGGTCGTCGGCACGCAAACGCACGGCGCCAGGCCGCGCCAATCGTCGGTGTATTTGAAATCTTCGAGCTTGAGATCGGGCCGCTTGATCAGGAGCCGAATCGCCTTCCCGACATCTAGCGCGCTGCCGCCGCCGAACGCGATCACGCCGTCGCAATTCTCTTCGCGATAAACGCGCGCCCCGTTCACAACGTCCGCTTCGACCGGATTCGGATGCACCTCGGCAAACAGAGCCCAACTTTTCCCGCGCGGCCCGAGCGCGCGTTCGAGCAACGCAAACGCCTCTGTCGGCAACAGTCCGGGATCGGTCACCACCAATGGTCGCTGCATGCCCAGACCCGGCAGTCGAGCCGGCAATTCAGCCAATGTGCCCGGTCCATAAACCGTGGGTGTCGGAAATGAAAATGTCGAAATCGCGCTCATCCTGAAACCAAGTTTGTCGAGAACACCCATCGCGAGCGAGTTTTTTTGCACAACCCGCTTCGCCAATCGTAGCGCAGGTTTTCAACCTGCTGTGTCGCGGGTTTTTAACCCGCAGACCGCCCACCTTTCCAACGCGCAGCCGATTTGGAAATCGGCGATACAGCAGACTTGGAAGTCTGCGCCACCGTCAAATTTCGAGCACCTTTTCGAACTTGGTCAGGTTGCGCGCTTTCGCTTTCGTGACATAAACAACATCCTTGAGCCGAACGCCGCCCATATCCGCATAGTAAAGTCCCGGCCCTACAGTGACCGCGTGTCCCGCGCGCAAAGTGTCCCGCGACGTCGCAGAAATTCGCGGATATTCGCTGCTCTCCAACCCAACGCCAAAACCAACGCTGTGAAAAAATCCCTGGATGCGTCCATCGCGCCGGCGCGTTTCGTAACCTTGCTCCGCAAAAAAAGCCGCCACCGCCCGATGCACTTCCGACGCCCGTTGCCCGTCGCGCAACTGCGCGCAAGCCAGCTCCTGCCCCGCCGCCACGGTATGATACAACGCCCGCAACGCCTCGCTCGCTCGGCCCTTCACCACCGTCCGCGTGATCGCCCCGTGATAACCCGTTTTTTGCGAACGAAGCAGCGCCTTCAAAATAATCGGTCGATTCGCGAACAACGGTCCGCTCCCGGATTCGTTCGGGTCGCACGCCTGCACGCCGCTGGCAACGATCGTTTGCGACGGAATTCCGCCGGCCTGGATCACCGCGGTATTGATGATGCTCCGCAGCCGTTCGGAGGTCAGGGGCAAATGGTGATGCAGCAACTCGCCCTTTTTCCCGATCTTGCAATTGTGCAGCGCATGAATCCCTTCGGACAAACCCACCTCGCCCATCGTCAAGGCCGCGCTGATTTTTTTGACTTCATCGGCGGACTTGAGTTCGCGATTCGGAAAAATCGGATTTTTCCGCGGCTTCACTTTGAACCCATGCTGCTTGAGTTCGCGTGCCAGCCCGATCGGAAACGCGCTCGGCACCGCCACTTTGCGAATCTTCTTTTCCTTCAGAATCAGTGCGATGACATCCTGCAATTTAGGATCCTCGTGGCCGTTGCGACGGAGGCGTTTTTGATAGGCGTTCAACGACAAAACGCGGCAATGACGCGCCTGCGCCCGCGCGCGATCGATCTCCACATCGCTCAACACAATATGGGGTTTGCCCGCGAGTTCGAGGTAGATGAACGGGTCCGGAACGAACATGCGGACCGCGTAACGCATGTTCGCGTCGCGGTCGCTGTCGGCCACCATCAACAGAGCGTCGGGGTTCACGGGTTGGACAAGAGCTTGAGGAGGATAGGACCCCGCGCCCGGCTGGAAAGAAAAATATTTGCGCCGAAAAGCGTTTGACAAAGGGGTGCTTTGCGATGCAAAGTGTGGCGTGATTTTGCGTCACCCTTGATTTGTGAATCAACACTCGGCCGGCCAGCATTTGGAAGTGATCCGGACGCTCATGGAGCGTTCCGCGGTCTATCGTCGCGCCCTCGCGCCGATCATGCTGATGCTGGGCGGGCTCGGCCTTGCTGCGGGAATTCTCGGTTATTTTTTGAAAATCGAGGATTCGCGCCGGTTCGCAATTTTTTGGATGGGCGTGAGCATCGCGAGCCTCGCGGGCGCTTATTTGCAAATGCGCGGCCAGGCCATTCGCGATGGCGAAGATTTTTGGTCGCCGCCCACGCGCCGCGTCACGCTCGCTCTTTTTCCAGCATTGTTCGTCGGCGCCGTGTTCGGATTGGGAACCGCCGGCGCCCCCCGCACCGTTTATTTCATGCCGCCCAGCCTTGTCGTGGGCGAACCGGCGTGGCAACTGCCGCCCGTCTGGATGCTCCTCTACGGTTGCGCGATGCACGCCGCCGGATTTTTCATGCCGCGCGGCTTCAAGCTTTTTGGGTGGGGCTATATTGCGAGCGGCGCATTCGTGCTCTTCTTTTTGTCGCGCCTCGAATCCGGCGCCTCGCTGCGCCTCGCGCATCTTTTAATGGCTCTTGCGTTTGGCGGCGCGCATCTCGCCTACGGCCTCTATCTCGCCATCACCGAAAAACGAAGGACTGAATTGTGAAGACGATGTCGCTGCCTTCCCTGCAACTCGATCGCGTGATTCACGAAAAGGGACGCATGGCCATCATGTCCCTGCTCGCCGCGACCGCGGAACTTTCCTTCACCGAAATGCGCGACACGCTCCAGATGACCGACGGCAACCTGAGCGTCCATCTCAAGACGCTCCAGGAATCCGGCTACGTCGCCATGACCAAGTCGTATCACGACAAAAAGCCGCTCACGACCTGCGCGCTGACCAAGACCGGCCGCGCCGCCTTCACCAATTACATCAACCTGCTCGAACAAATCGTTCGCGAGGCTCGCCGCGAATAAATAATTGAACGCTTTGCAACCACGAACCATCCAACCCAATAACTTTGCAATACAAAGGACTTTATGAAAGTCATCCAAGCGGAACATCTCGGCATGTGTTTCGGTGTGCGCGACGCCATCGCCCTCGCGCGAAGCGAATCCGCCCGCCAGCCCGTCACGATTCTCGGTCAACTTGTCCACAACGCGAACGTCCTGGACCGTCTGCAGAGTGAAGGCATCGCGTTCGCCGAGACGCCAGGCGAAGTGCGCACGGCCACCGCGATCATCACCGCGCATGGCGCTTCCAATGCCGCCATCAACCGCGCCCGCGCGCGCATCGGCAACGTCATCGAAGCCACCTGTCCGCTCGTCCACGCGGCGCATCGCTCGGTGCGTTCGCTCGTGGCCGCCGGTTATCATCCCGTCATCATCGGCAAACGCGATCACGTTGAGGTGCGCGGGATAACCGAAGATCTCGAAGACTTCGACGTGGTTCTTTCCGAAGCCGAGGTGAAGGCATTGCATCCCCGCGAAAAATTCGGCGTTGCCGCCCAAACGACCCAGCCAATCGAACGCGTCCGCGCGTTGACCGATTTGATCCGCAAACAATTTCCCAATTCCGAAGTGAAGCTCGTGGACACCGTTTGTCAGCCGACGAAACTACGTCAAAACGCTGCCGCCGATCTCGCGCGCCGCGTGGAAGTCGTCGTCGTTGTGGGCGGCGCGCACAGCAACAACACGCGCGAACTGGCCGAGAGCTGCCGAAAATTCTGCGCGCGCGTTCACCAGATCGAAACCGCCGCCGATTTGCATAGCGATTGGTTCGAAGATTGCGAAACGGTTGGCCTGACTGCGGGCACTTCGACACCCGACGACGTGATCAAGGCGGTCGAAAGTCGCCTGCACGAATTCGCGGTCGAGAAACGATACAGCGCGACCGCGGTCAAATAAGGGGAAGCTTATGCAAACGGAATCGAAAACACGTTTGGCTCTTTGCATCCTCGCCGTCGCCGCCGCGATGGGCTTGCTGGCCGATGCCTTTCTGCGCACGACACCCTGGGGAATTAACTTAACGCTCTGGATCGTTTTTCTTTCCGCCGGATTATTTTTTGCCAAGTCGGCTGGCGGCGGAACACTCCGTCTCGGCTCGGTTTTCCTGATGGCGCCGATTGTCGTGTTTGGATTTTGTTTTGCCTGGCGCGATTCCGCGTTCCTCCAAGGACTCGATCTCTTCGCCATCATTCTCGCCGCGGCCCTCGTCATGACCCGTCAAGCCGCCGCGTTCTGGGCCCCAACCCTCGGCACCCTGGCGCGCAGCCTTTTCGAATTCATCGGCCACTGCGCGGCGGGCTTCGTGCATTTGATTGCGCGCGATATCGATTGGTCCGGCCAACGCAGCGCCGCCGTTTCCGCCAACGCCAAAAGCGCCGCCGCCGGCATCCTGATCGCCCTGCCGCTCCTCGCCATTTTCACGCTCCTTTTCGTGCGCGCCGACGCCGCCTTCGAAAGTTTTTATTACAGCGCCCTCAACATCCCCGTCGCCTCGCACGCTGTCTCCATCGGCCTCGGCGCATGGATGGCCGGCAGCTACCTGCGCGGCGTGCTCGTTCCGTCCTTCGTCCCCGAAAAACCGCCGACCATCTCCAAACTCCAACTCGGCCCCACCGAGATCAACGTTGCGCTCGGCCTCCTGAACCTTTTGTTCGCCACATTTGTCGCGGTCCAACTCCAATACCTTTTCGGCAACGCCAAACACGTCGAGACCACCCCCGGCCTCACCTTTTCGAGCTACGCGCGCCGCGGCTTTTTCGAACTCTGCACGGTCGCCCTGCTCGTCCTTCCGATTCTCCTCGCCGCGGACACATTGCACACGCGCGAAAAATCCAAACGCTTCTTTCGCCTCCAATCCTGCGCCCTCACCATTTTCGTTCTCGCGATCATGGCCTCCGCGCTTCATCGCATGGGCCTCTACCAACACGAATACGGCCTCACCGAACTCCGCTGGTACACCGTCGCCTTCATGCTCTGGCTCGCCGTAGTCTTCGCCCTCTTTTGCGGAACCGTTCTTCGCAACGTCGGCGGACTTTTCATCCCATCCGTCCTAGCCAGCGGATTTGCCGCCATCTTCATTCTGCACGCCGTCAACCCGGATCGCTGGATTGCCGAAACGAACCTCAACAACGCCCGCGCCGGCCGCCGTTTCGATGCCGAATATTTAAGAGTTCTCAGCGCCGACGCCGCCCCCATCGTCCTCGCCAACTCGAATTTGATTCCCTCCACCGAACTCGAAAACTTCATCGCGCGCCAAAAACAAGACCTCGCCGAATCCACCGACCCCCGCTCCTGGAACTACAGCCGCGCCCAAGCCGCCGCCGCCCTCAAATAACGACCCAATCATAGCAACCGTAGCAACCGACGGCAGGAGGTTGGTGACTCAATAACGAAACGCACTGCCCGGGACCGCCACGCTCCAGCGTGGCGCGAACGTTCGCAAGCTGTTCACCCTTCATGGCGCAAATTTATGAGGACTCCCGTCGAGTGCTACAATTCTGATTACTCCCGCACCGTCGCCCCCAACCGCGTCTTCAATTCCCCCACCACCCGTTCATGCGCGGCGTTCACTTCATTATCCGTCAACGTCCGTTCGGCGTTCCGATAATGAAACGCGTAGGCGACGCTCTTCTGTCCCTCGGGAATATTCTTGCCGCGAAAAACATCGAACAATTCGAGCGCTTCAAGATTCTGCGGCTTCACCTGTTTCACCGCCGACGCGATCGATTCGTGCGTCTCGCTCTCGGGCACAAGCATCGCAATGTCGCGGCGAATCCCCGGAAATGCCGGGATCGCCTTGAACGATTTTGCGCCAACGCGCCGCGCCAACAACAAATCCAAATCGAATTCCGCCATGAAAACCGGATCGCGCAAATCGTACTTGCGCGCAATCAACGGCTGCAATTGGCCGAGCGTTCCAAGCGTTTGTTTGCCGAGCGTGATCGTCGCCGACTCGATGTAAAGCCCCTGCGGCTGCGCCGCGCGCGTCCAAACCAGTCCGCGCAAGCCAAGCCGCTCGAACAGCGCTTCGACCACGCCTTTCAAGTCGAAAATATCGAACTTCGCCTCGCGCTCGCCGCCGCTCCAAAAAAGCGGACCGCGCGCGCCCGTCAAAGCGACCGCAACGCGACGTTGTTCCTTGAATCCCGTTTGGACATTCAGAAAAACGCGCCCGACCTCGAACAGAGAAACCTCGTTGTTCTTGTGATGCAGATTGTGCCGCAACGCATCGAGCAGGCCCGGCAACAAACTTGGCCGCAGCACATTCATGTCGCTGCTCAACGGATTTTCCAGCGCCACCGGATTCGCATCGACCAACTTCGCCGCCACGTCCGAGATCAACGTTTGCCCAAACGCCTCGCTGATTCCCTGCCCGACCAACATCTGCCGAATCTCCGCGAGCTGATCGTAAATCGCATCGAACGCATTCCGCCCGATTGCCCCGCGCGGCGCCGTCGAAGGAATTTTATCCACGCCATACAACCGCGCGATCTCCTCGATCAAATCGACCTCGCGCTTCAAATCCACGCGAAACGTCGGAATGCGCGCCGTCAGCGAACCCTCCAGCGCAGTCGTGTCCAAACCGAGCCGCTGCAGGAACGTCACCTGTTCGCCGGGCGAAACTTCGATCCCCAAAAGCTGCGTCACCTTCTCATGGCGCAACGTAATTTCCTTCGTCGCCGCCGGGTTCGGATACGCATCAATCACATCCGCCAAAATCGACCCGCCCGCGACCTGCTGAATCAACTGCGCCGCGCGCCGGCTCGCCCAATCGCAAATCCCCACATCCGCCCCGCGCTCGAAGCGATACGAAGCATCCGTGCGCAACTCCAACGCCTTCGAAGTCGCGCGAATATTCTGCGGCTTGAAATACGCGCTCTCGATCAACACATCCGTCGTCTCATTATTGATCTCCGTATTCAACCCGCCCATCACGCCCGCGAGCGCAATGCCGCGCGTCTCATCCGCGATCAACAACATCGAATCCGTCAACGTCCGCTCCTGACCATCGAGCGTCGTGAACTTTTCCCCCGCCGCCGCGCGCCGCACCACAATCGTCGGAACCGCGCCGCCCTTCGGCTGAATCAGTTTGTAATCGAACGCGTGCAGCGGCTGGCCCGATTCCATCAACACAAAATTCGTCACATCGACGACGTTGTTGATGCTGCGCAAACCGATGCTTTCCAGCGCCGCCTTCAACCAATCCGGACTTGGCCCCACCTTCACGCCGCGCACCAAACGCGCCGTGTAACGCGGACACAACTCCGCATCCTCCAACCGCACATCGACCAACCCGCGCACCGAAACATCCGCCTGCACCGCCAAAACAAAATCCGGAACCTTCAACGGATTCCCCGTCCCCGCGCTCACCTCGCGCGCGATACCGATGAACGAATTCAAGTCCGGCCGATTCGGCGTAATCTCCAAATCGTAAATCACATCCCCCGCCGCCCGCCCCAAATGCGCCGCCAGCGATTGCCCCACCTGCGCGCCCGCCGGCAAAATCAACAACCCTTCCGCATCCTCCGCCAACCCGAGTTCCTTCGCCGAACACAACATCCCCTGCGACTCGACCCCGCGCATCTTGCTCACCTTGATCGTGAACGGCGGCGCGCCCGCGGGCGTCGGCAACGTGCAACCCGGCAACGCCAGCGGAACCTTGTCGCCAACCTGGTAATTCTTCGCCCCGCAAACGATCTGCCGCTCGCCCCTCCCATCCGCGACGCGACAAACACTCAGCTTATCTGCATTCGGATGCTTGTCGCTCGCCAAAATCTGCGCCACCACCACGCCCTCGAAATCCCCCGTCCGCTTCTCGACGCCCTCGACCTCAACCCCCAACATCGTCAAACGTTCCGCCAACTCCTCCGTTGACCAATTAAAGTCCACGTAGTTCTTCAGCCAATTCAGTGAAATTTTCATGAAAGATCGATTGTCGCGAGGTCGTGAAAATGAGTGTCGCCGTGATGCAAAACCTTCAGATCGAAACTACGAGCACACGCGGAAATCAAAACATCAGCGGCTGGTGCGGTAACGCCTGCGGCCCGCGCGCGTACTGCCAGCTTTTTTGCCGCATCCCAAATTCGATCGTCAATGGCAAACATCCAGACGAGCGGAGTTATCCTCTCTAAAGTTCTGGCCTGCGGCGCGTCCCCACCGTTTCGCAGCTCGAGCTGCACCATATCACACCAAGCGGCCTCTCCTTGGTCCAAAAGCGATCGCACCTCCAAATGACTGGGGCTGCCAGTTGCGCGGAGAAATTCGATCCAGGCGGATGTATCGATCATCGTCACGACATCCAGCGAAGCCGTTGCAGCTCCTCTTGTGTCATGATATTTGGACAAGAACCTTCCATTGCGCGGACGACCCGGCGCCTCTCTTCAGGATCTTCTATCCAACCCTCGGGCTTGATTGGTCCACGCTTCCGCACTTGCGGCGCCGTCCCCTTCCCGTTTTGGATTCCTTCATCCATGATCGCAAGATAAGCCAAGTTTCAGAGTAAAGGAAATTAAAATTGATTCAAAAACCGCGTGTCGTTCTCGTAGAAGAGACGAATGTCGTTGATGTCATACCGAATCATCGCGATGCGTTCGATGCCGAATCCGAAGGCCCAGCCAGACCAGACTTCCGGATCGTAACCGACATTCTCGAACACCTTCGGATGCACCATTCCGCAACCCGCGATCTCCAGCCAATCTTTGCCCATTTTCTTCACGAGCGGGCTGGTGAAATCGATTTCCAGGCTCGGCTCCGTGTAGGAAAAATAATGCGGCCGAAAACGCAGCTTCACTTCGCTGCCGAGCAATTCCTTAAAGACAAATTCAACTGTCCCCTTCAAATCGCCAACGGTCACATTCTTGTCCACGTACAATCCCTCGATCTGATGAAACGTCGGATTATGCGTCGCGTCCGCGTTGTCCCGGCGATAAACACGCCCCGGCACAATGATCCGAATCGGCGGCGGCTGCGATTGCATCACGCGAATCTGCACCGACGACGTGTGCGTCCGCAGCAACGGCCGCCCCGGCGCATTCACATAAAACGTATCCTGCGTATCCCGCGCCGGATGATCCGCCGGCGTGTTCAACGCATCGAAACAATGATACTCGTCCTCGATCTCAGGGCCATCCGCAACCACGAACCCAATCTTCCGAAAACTCCGCACGATATCATCCGTCACCTGCGTCAACGGATGCGTCCGACCCAACCAACGGCGCCGCCCCGGCAACGAAAAATCCGTCGCCTCCTTCGGCATCGATTCCTTCAACTCCAGCTCCGCGCGCCGCCCCGCCAGCGCCGATTCCAACTCCACCTTCGCCAGATTGATCAACTTCCCCGCCGCCGGCTTCTCCTCCTTCGGCAACGTCCCAAGCTGCTTCAACAACCCCGTGAACTTCCCATTCGCGCCGAGATGCTGCACCCGCGCCTGCTCCAACGCGGCCAGACTCGTCGCCGCGCCAAATTCACCCAGCGCGCTCTGCTTCAACGGTTCGATTTGATCCAGGAACGACATAAAAAAACAGGGCGGCAGGACACAAACGTCCGGCCGCCCCTGCAAAATAAAACCAAACTTAAGCCTTCGCTGCCGCTGCTTTCGGAGCCTTGGTCTTAAGCGCGTTTTGGGCGGCCGTGACCAGTTCATTAAACGCAGCGATATCCGTCGCGGCCAAATCCGCCAGAATCTTCCGATCCAGCAAAATCCCCGCCGCCTTCAGCCCGCCCATGAAACGACTGTACGTCATCCCCGCGGCGCGCGCCGCGGCATTGATGCGAATCTGCCAGAGCGAACGATAATTGCGCTTCTTGGTCTTGCGATCCCGGAAGGCATATTGCCGGCCATGATCCAGGGCGTCGGCGGCGTAACGATACAGTTTGGAACGGCGCAACCGGAAGCCCTTGGCGGCTTTAATTGTCCGGATACGGCGTTTACGAGAAGCGGGAGCGTTGGTGACGCGCATAAAATCTTAAAGTTAAATTAATGACTGAACGGCAAATTTTGCGTGATCCGGTACGTGTCCGTCTTATCCACTTCCTTGTCGGACCCGAGCGAACGGCGGCGCTTCGCATTCTTGGTTGCCAGCAAGTGCCGTTTCCCTGCGCGTGAGCGCATCACTTTGCCCGTGCCAGTGATTTTGAATCGCTTGGACACAGCCTTGCGTGTTTTAATTCCCTTCGGACGTCGCATAGTCGTTCTTTCTCAAAAAGAGCGGGAAACATAGGTGCCGTACCGCCCCGAAGCAAGCGCTATTTCAAAATTTTTCACGCTCCCTCCCCACCCCGCACGTTGCCCCGCCATCTTACCACCCCTTCGAGCCGACCGCCGAATCAATCGCCAAATACCGTAGCGCAGCTTTTCAAGCTGCCGTGCCGCAGGTTTGCAACCTGCTCCCCGATG
>Ga0070686_100001394_pt1 | contig 13646 bp, 17 predicted proteins | sample KBSS23LmetaG_FD_65654 | JGI IMG/M metagenome (GOLD analysis project Ga0070686, IMG submission 65654) | Switchgrass rhizosphere microbial communities from Kellogg Biological Station, Michigan, USA - KBS S2-3L metaG | ecosystem: Host-associated > Plants > Roots > Rhizosphere ...
TTCTTAGGTTTGTGTTCTTCGGGGTTTGTGCAGTCCTCGCTGTTTGCGCCTCGCCCAGCAGCGCCGCACGGCATTCCTCGACGCCGGTTGCCAATCAATCCAATCTTCGTGAAATCGAGAGCCGACTCATTCAGGTTGAAGCACAGCAGGCATTGATAAAGGAGCAGGCGCAAGCATATCGGTCGGAAGCTGAGACGTTGCGGGTTCGGGACGAGGTTCAGCAGGCCTCATCTGCTCGTGTTGAAATTCTAGTTGGTTTTTTCAGTGCTTTGGTCACCGTGTTGGTCATCGCGTTTGGCTTCCGAACTGAGAGGGCTGCCGCGTTGGGAGCTCGCATCGAGATTTCTGAATATCGAAGCGAGTTGGACAAGATTATCCTGGATTCTCGCAACGCAGCGGAAGCTGCGCAACGGGCAGCAGATGCGGCCGCCTCCGCCTCCGCCGCCGCGGGCGGCCACGCAGATTCCGTGGCGGCCCAAGCAGCGGAGGCTGCTGAGCAGATGGTCGCCTTACGGGAGGCCGCCATGGCAATTACCTCTTCTCGAGCTGACCAGGTTCGGGCGTCGCCAAAGAAGACGAGGGCCTCCGGTGGCGGATCGCGGCGCGTCTTAAGTGCTCGTCAGGAAGTTCTGAGAGCCTATAATGAAAATAAATTAGAAGAAATGATAAAAATCGCCAATATGATCGTTGGCGACCCCGCAAAGTCCGACGATGATTATGCCTTTGGCTTATACTTTAAGGCAGTAGGACTTGGCCGACAGGGGCAATCGGAGGCAGAGATAGATCTTTACAGTAAAATAATTGATATGTTTTCTATGTCTGATGAGGTTGAGATAAAAAGTTGGGTATCGTCGGCTCTAATTAGTCGAGCGCTGACGTTCGCGTTATCGTTGGACAGAGCGTCAGAAGAAAGAGATTATGACGCTGTTATTGAACTATATGGTGGTGAGACAGATCAAGAAATAAAATCTGACGTTGCTGAGGCATTTTATTGGAAAGCTGCAAATTTAGCTCGCGATGGCAAGATCAGAGAGCCAATTCTGCTTCTTAAGAAGTGGGAAGAATATAAGGGGTCATTTGTATGTGGCGACGTGTTTGATAGCTCATTATTCGAAAAAGTGAGGGATTCGCAAGCTTTCAGGAAGCTACGAAAAGAAAAAGGCTGCTAGCTGACTACGGTGTCAGTTTACTAAATCGCGGTTACGGTGCGATTACGGTGCCAGTTTACTAAATTCTCCAGGTAGGATCACGGTGGCCCGCGTATCCCTTATGAGGGGTAAAGATGGCCCGGCCGCCATCGCCGCGCCGCCGTCCCTCACCTCTCCTTGCGGCCCCGAAGCAATCACCCTAGTCTCCCTCCCGTGGGAGGAAAGCTGCGCCCCATCGGCTTAATCACCGCCCTCGACGAGGCCCGTTCATCGTGGGCCAGCTTGAGGCTAGAGAGGCGGAAGCGTAGTCCGACCGTTTATGGGGAGGCGGCGTGAATCAGCGATGCTTACAGGGCATTGGTCCGGTCCTGTGGCGAGCAGATCCGGTGGGGCGAAATCCTGCGCTTGCTGCGGTTCGATATAGCATGTCGGCCTCACGCTGCAGCTGGGTCTTTGCCCTCTACCAGGGCTTCGGCATGTGGCGGCGATGCTTGGGAGGCCCGCCCGATTTCTTCGCTATCTGGCGGTTCGCGTACGAAATATAGGATACCGGGTTACGTCGCTCGAGATCCAGGAGTGCCGTGCGACGCCGTACCACTTCAAATGTAATGCGACCGAGTTCAAGGGTGCCTACCCCAAGACTTCCAATCACCGCCAGAATATGCGCGCCGGTTAAGACTGAGACGAGCGAGGCGGCCGCGCTCCCTCCTAGAATTTTTGATCCAAGGACAGTGCTCAATGTTGAGTGAGTCATCTCTAGCCCCCAGCGCTTCGCTTCCCGCTCATATTCAGAGATCCTATTCAGAATATCGTCTTCGACGAAAGCCGGCGATTTACCGTCATAGTTTTCATAAGCAAAGAGTCTGAGTCTTCGAAGTCTTTCCTGAGCCTCTAGGTCTTTTCTAATTTCGATTATAGCCTCCCAAGGAGCTCGCTCCGCGTCGATGAGGTCGAGTTGAATCAAAAGAGCTAAAGAGTGGTGCTCATCATTACCTCGATGAAAAAGGTTATCACGGCAGTCTAGGAGAGCCGAGCCCAAGCTAAACTGGTCAATTAATGTATAAATTGCATCCCGGGCGGACCTCGCTCTCTCTTCATACGGCGTATCGAGCAACGCAGGATTCCCCGCAGCTGATAGGACAACCTCCGCCGTCTGTTTGTTGACTATCCCAAGCTGCCTAGCGAAATTTTCGTTATTTCTGAATGCCGGCGGTACTAGTTCGCGGAGGGATCGCAGAAGTGCTGCCAGCTCCGTCGGAAAACTGGCGAAACTCCCATACTCGGTGAAGGCGGCGCCTAGATTAATTGGGATAACGTAATCAAAATACAGCGCGGCACTCTTCAGGCTCCCTATCGAGATGCTAGTGCCTATGTAGGGTTGCACTATGTTCCTGTCTCCAGAGCCCAAGGAGTGTGTATGATCAAAGGCCGCTATTGCCAATCGTTAGCGAACAAGCGGATAACGGTGACATTGCCCTCCCTTCCCCCGGTTGGCGCTCGAGGGTGGGCCGTCTGCGTCACGCGGCAAAGGTCCGACGCCGGATTACGGTGCCAGTTTACTAAATTCTCTAGGTAGGAACACGGTGGCCCGCATATCCCTTATGAGGGGGTAAAGATGATCCCGGAATTCGTGGGAGCAGCACCTAACTCTCGGCGACCCCGTTTCCCAGGTCTCTTGCCCAGACGCTCCGATTTGCTACCCTTGGCCGGGGAAGGGGGAAGCTTTCCATGGCTAGCATCATCATTCTCCTGCTCATCGTCGCGGGCATGCTGTTCCCGTTCGTGATTATGCCGCTGATGTGGCGGCGGATGAAACGCGTCCGGGCGCAGGTCTATGAAGCGGGGCCGTCCGAGCCGCATCAGGAGCCCTGGCAGGAGCCGATCGAACGCGACGGCGACCTTACCCTCGCCCGCTCGAACCATCCCAACGAGGAGCTGATCGCGCTGGGCGCTCGCGCCCGCCAGTCGCGCTGGCCGATCGATAATGGGTGATCGGCTGGTGCGCGCGCGCGCGGAATCCAGGGCGAAGCGCCTAAGTGCGCCGCAGCATGGCGCGAACCCCGGTTCTCCAAGCGTGGCAAAGACCAGACGATGATCACGCCGTTGCTCTTCGTGGCGACCCAGGCGCTGCCCGCGCAGGAAGGGGTGCATTGGGAGCTCCTGATCAGGGATCGGGACAACCGTGGGCTCTTCATAGACCCCACGAGCATCAGCCGGAACGGCGATATTGTGCACTTCACTGGCCGCATCGACGGGCGCGTGGCGGGGTCGCCCGAGACCAGGTTCATGATCATTAGGGCCGCCATCGATTGCGGCCGCCGCTCGATCGCGATGCTCGCCGGAGATGCCTATGCGGAAGACGGCCGGCGTATTGCCACGCGGCGAATCCAGCCCAGCGAAGTCACATACGAGGCAATAGGGCGGGATCAGGGGTTCAGCCTCTTCCACACGCGGGTGTGCAGCGCGCCCGCCGCCTTCCCATCGCTGCCCGCGCCGGATGCGGTGCAATGGGAACTCCTAGCCAGCGTTCCGGAGGGTCGCCTCCTGATCGATCCCGCAAGTATCGCGCGCAACGGCGACGTCGTCCAATTCACTGGGCGTATCGACGCAAGCCCGGCGCGGCCCCCCGGCACCAGAATTATGATCGTCCGGATAGCCATCGATTGCCGCCGTCACACATTCGCGATGCTGGCCGGAGATGCTTATGGGGAAGGCGGCGCGCGAACAGGTTCGCGGCGGGTTCTGCCCGGCCAAATCCGCTACGAGCCGATCGGGCCGGAGGGCACGGCTCTCTTCGAGCCTCACGTCTGCGTCGCGCCGAGACACTGAGATAGAAGTTCCACCGGCAATTACGGTGCCAGTTTACTTAACCCCCAATTCCCCCGTTGGCCCGCGCTGGCTCGTTTGTCGTCCCTGCCCACCCTTCCTTGCGGCCCCGAAACCATTCCCCTAGTCTCCGCCTATGGGAGGAAAGCTGCGCCCCGTCGGCCTGATCGTCGGCCTCGCCGGGGCCGGCCTCACCGGCTACGCCCTGTTCACCATCCTCGCCTCGGCCGGCTGCATCGCCGGCATCAAGGGCGGCGCCTGCCCGGCGCCGGGCCCGTCCCCGTTGCTGATGCTCCCGCTCGGCATCGTCCTCGCCGTCGCCGGCATGGTGATGGGCGGCGGGACGATCGTCTTCGCGGCCCTGTTCCTGGCGATCGGCATCGGCGCGCTCGCCATCGGCGCGCTCGGCCTCATGCCGGACATGCCGAGCTTTCCCTGGCTGTTCGGCGGGATGTTCTTCGCGGGCGGGCTGCTGCCTTTGCTCGGCGGCCTCGCGCTCAGGCGCACCGGCGCCGCCAAGCTGGTCCAGGCGACGGAGCTCATGCGCAGCGGCACGCGCGCCGTCGGCACGATCGTCGAGGTCAGCGACACCGGCGTCTCGGTCAACGACAATCCCCGCGTCACCATCCGGATGCGCGTCGAGCCGCTCGACGGCTCGGCTGCGGTCGAGCGCAGCAAGACGATCCTCGTCTCCCGCGTCGCGATCCCGCGCGCCGGCGACCGCTACCCGGTCTGGTTCGATCCCGCCGATCCGGACAAATGGATGTACGGCACCGACATGGAGGAGTCCGCGCCCGCCGAGGTCAAGGACATGTTCGCCCGCGCCAGGGCCGGCGGCGGCATGGCGGCGCCGGCCGGGAGCGAAAGCGAGGACGGCCCCGTGGCGGAGCTGACCCGGCTCAGCGAGCTCTGGAAATCGGGCGCCCTCAGCGACGCCGAGTTCGCCGACGCCAAGGCGCGGCTGCTGCCCCGGATCGGCACCTGATTCTGGCTTAGTCGTGCTTCGGTGCCGATCTGCCGATACCCCGGCGGGCCCCGTGCGTCACTTGAGCTCCAGCACCACCTCCCCCGAGACCGGATCGGTGACGCCGAGATCGCCGCCGAGATCCTCGAGCGTGTCCCTGAAGCTGTCGAGCGTGGCGATCATGTGGGGCCGGGCGGCAGCCATGCTCTCCATGTCGTCCCATTCGGCGATGATGCAGTAGCGGCTCTCGCCGGTCTTGATGATGTTAGCGTGCCGCATCCCCGGCCAGTTGCGCTCGACCCGCTGGTGCGCGTCCAGGAATTCCCGGTCGCGTCCCGGCTTCACCTTGAAACGAACGGCATTGAACGCGGTCATGGCGCTGCTCTCCCTGCTTGGTGACGGAGCCTCAATAGCAGCGATCCTGGCGCCGAGAGTAGGTTCATTCGGCGCATTGCGAAGCCGCTTGACCTTTGCGGACCCGCGCGAGCACACTCGAGGGGCCACCAACGGGAGGGGAAAGATGGGGAGCTTCCGTTTCGGAGTCGCGCTCGGGGCCCTGCTGGCGCCCGCCGCCGCGCTCGCGCAGGAATTTCATGTCGGCGACCACGTCACGATCGGCAGCACCGGCGATCCCGGCACGGTGGTCGCGGTCGGCCAGCGGCTCGGCAACGGCGGCGTGATGCTGAGGATCCATCTCGACCGGATGGCGGCCAATCCCAATATCAGCGGCACCTACGACAGCGCCGCGTCGCACGTCACCCTCAGCGGCTCCGGCCCGGGGCCCTCGGGCATGGCCGGGACGCGCCGGCCGTCCGCCGCGGCGTCCGGCCAGGGCTTCCAGGTCGGCGACCATGTCACGATCGGCAGCACCGGCGATACCGGCACGGTGCTCGAGGTCGGCCGGCCGCTCCCCTATGGCGGCTTCATGGTGCGGATCCATCTCGACCGGCTGGCGGCCAATCCCAATATCAGCGGCTGGTACGACAGCACCAACTCCAACGTCACCGTCAACGGCCACGGCCCGGGGCCCGCGGGCGCCGCCGCGCCTCGCCGCTCGACCGCCTCCCAATCGCCTCCCCGACCCGCACAGGCCGACCCCGCCATCCCCAACCCGCCGGGCAATGTTGCGAGCGCGGCGGTTTGCCAGCAGCTCATCCGCGCCAACTACCCGCCGACCGGCGCGGACCAGACCATCACCGTCAGCTTCCTCAGCTTCCAGATGGGCGGGCAGCGCCCCTACGAGGCGGTCTACGCCAACGACAGGAACGGCCGGGGCCATACGGTCAGCGCCGCGCCGATCCATGCCCGCTACACGGTGCTGACCCATTATGAGAATCCGCGGGCGGACGACGAGCTGCGCACCTACGACGCGCAGTTCATGTGCTACCGCTCCGCCGCCGGCGGCGGCTGGGTCGTGGAGATGGTCTCGCGCCTCCCGGGCGGCGAGCGGGCCCAATATATCCACAAGCTCTGAGCCGGGCCGGTCGGACCCTTCATCCTGGCCGGCGCGGGCCGGCCGCCCCGGCCGCGCGTCGAACCGGCGCGCGCCCACCATGGGCCGCGGCCCTATCTGTCGGCATTGTCCAGATAGCGGATCTCGGTCTTGGCGAGATCGAAGCCGTCAAGCAGGCGGGCGTTGACGCCCATCCTGCCGAAATCCTCGCCCAGCGTTCGCCAATGGGTGATGCAGCCGCAGGTCGGGCAGTGATGCAGGCCGATCAACCGATCGCCCCAGATATAGACCCTGGTCTCGCCGGCGACTTCCACCGGCGTCTCCGCGCGCGGCCCGTCGGGATAATAAGCGACCACCCAGCCGAGCTTGCTGCAGATCGAGCAGTTGCAGGACCCGACCCACTCGGGCGCATGCGGCACGTCCAGCGTCACCCCTCCGCAATGGCAGCTTCCCCGCATGCGCGCCTCCCGATGCCGCTCCGGAACAGGGGTAGCAGCGCGCGAACCGCCCCTCAATGCGCCACTGGGATCGGCGCCCGCGATTCGTCCTCCAGCCTGATCCTGAGCGCCCGGCCCTGCCGGACCAGCAAGGCGGTATAGGAGAGGATGACGGTCCCGCCGCCGCCGCCTATGCCCCAGCCGAACAGCCCGACGACGACCACCGCGTTCGGGCCCACCGCTTCATAGTCGAGATCGATCCAGGCGAAGCGCGCCGGCGGCGTCCAATCCGGGCCGGCATAATGATCGCGTATGTCGGTCCAGCGCTCGAACGTCTTCTGCCCGCCGCCGACCCGCCAGGCGCCCCGCCGGTCGTAGCGGGCGGCGATCGCGGCGCGGTCTCCGGCCAGGAGATCGCGCGCATAGGCGGCCATGAAGGCGCGCGCCTCCGCGACGATCGGCGCCTCCGCCCGCGCCGGCGCGCGAGGCGCGGGCGCCGGTTGCGCGAGGGCCGGCGCGGCGAGCGCCAGGGCCAGCAAGGCAATATGTCTCATCGCTCCCACTCCCTCGCCGCGCGGGGTCGCCGCCGCGCATGCCGCGCCATCCTAGCCTGGGGATTTGCGGCCGCCATCCTATATCTCCGTCACCCCGCGAAAGGATTCCGCTCATGATCACCCGCACCGCATCCGCCCGCTACGAAGGCTTCGGCAGGGAAGGGAAGGGCCATGTCTCGACCCAGTCGGGCGTGCTCGACGACCGGCCCTACGGCTTCGCCACGCGCTTCGAGAACGAGCCCGGCACCAATCCCGAGGAGCTGATCGCCGCGGCCCATGCCTCCTGCTTCACCATGGCCTTGTCCTTCGCGCTGGCGCGGGAGGGCCTGGCCGCCGGCACGCTGGAAACCACGGCGAAGGTGAAGCTCGACAAGGAGGGCGACGGCTTCACGATCAGCCGCTCGGACCTCAGCCTCACGGCGACCGTCCCCGGGATCGACGAAGCCCGCTTCCGCGAGATCGCCGAAGGCGCCAAGGCCAATTGCCCGGTCTCCAAATTGCTCAATGCGGAGATTGGATTCGACTTCGCGCTCAACGGCTGAGCGCGCTCGCTCATTCGCCCCCGATTCCCGTTCGCGCGAGGCGGCGGACGCAGCGCCGACCCGCGGGCGCCGGGCGGGTCAGGTCGGGCGCGGCGGCGCGTCGCGATCGAGCAGGCAATCGATGAACGCGCGCAGCGCCGGCGGGGCGTGGCGACGGTTCGAGTAATAAAGGAACAGGCCGGGAAATCCCGGCGACCAATCGGCGAGGAGACGCTTCAACCGGCCCTCCGCGATCCAGCCATAGAGGCAGGGATCGTCATAGGAATAGGCGATGCCGAGGCCTTGGAGCGCCCCTTGCCACGTCAGCTCGACTTCGTCGGCGATCAGCGGCCCCTCCACCGCCATCTCGAACGCCTTGCCGCCCTTCTCGAACTCCCAGCGATAGAGGGTGCCGCTGCCGGGATAGCGCAGGTTGATGCAGGCATGGCCGTGAAGGTCGGCGGGAGCTGCGGGCTCGCCGCGCGCGGCCAGATAATCGGGCGACGCCACCGCCATCATCTGCATGTCCGGCGTCAGCCGCACGGCGATCATGTCCTTGTCGAGCCGCTCGCCGAGCCGGATTCCGGCGTCGAAGCCTTGGGCGACGATGTCCGAGAGTCCGTCGTCGATTACGACATCGAGGACGACCTGCGGATGGGCGCGGTGAAAGCGACCGAGCCGGGGCGCGATCAGCGTCGTCGCGGCGAAGCGCGGGGCGTTGATCCGCAGCGGACCCGCGGCCCGCCCGGTGGCGGCCATCGCCTCGGCCACGGCCGCTTCGAGCTCGCGCATCATCGGTTCGAGGCGGCGATGCAGCAGCTCGCCGGCCGCGGTCGGCGCGACGCTGCGCGTGGTGCGATTGAGCAGCCGGACGCCCAGCCGGGCCTCGAGCTGGCGGATGATCTGGCTCAGCGCGGAGGCCGACAGGCCGAGCTGGGCCGCCGCGCGGGTGAAGCTGCGATGCTCCACGATCGCCGCGAAGGCGCGCAGCTCGGCGAAATCGGACCCGCGCATTATGCCCTCTCTGCTTAAAGGCTTAATTCGATCATAGCCGATTATCTAATCAGAGCTAGCCCTCTATCCCGGCCGACACAACCCAAGATGGAGACCGACATGACCGACCGTTTCGACCTCACCAACTATCGTCTGCTAGGCCGCTCCGGCCTGCGCGTATCGCCCTTCGCTCTCGGGACCATGACCTTCGGCGCCGATTGGGGCTGGGGCGCGGACGAGGACGAAGCGCGGCGGATCTTCGACCTCTATGTCGATCGCGGCGGCAATTTCATCGACACCGCCAACGCTTACACCAACGGCTCGTCTGAGCGCCTCGTCGGCCGATTCGCCGAAGGGAAGCGCGACCAGCTCGTCATTTCCACCAAATATACGATGGCGACCCGCATGGGCGACCCGAACTCGGGCGGCAATCATCGCAAGTCGATGGTCCGCTCGGTCGAGGACAGCCTCCGGCGCCTGAACAGCGACTATATCGACCTGCTCTATCTCCACCAGTGGGACGGCCTGACCCCCGTCGAGGAGGTGCTGCGCGCGATGGACGATCTCGTCGCGCAGGGCAAAGTGCTTTACCTCGGCATGTCCGATACCCCCGCCTGGCAGGTGTCGCGGATGCAGGCGATCGCCGATCTGCGCGGCTGGTCGCCGTTCATCGCGCTGCAGAGCGAGTACAGCCTGGTCGAGCGTACGCCGGAGCGCGACCTGATCCCGATGGCGCGGGAAATGGGGCTCGGACTCATCCCCTGGTCGCCGCTCGCCAACGGCGTGCTGAGCGGCAAGTACAGCCGGGCCGACCTCGGCAGTGGGGATTTCGATTCCCTGGAGGGATCGCGCAAGGATGTCGCGATCGGCTACGGCTCGCTGTCCGAACGCAGCCTCGACATTGCCGACACGGTCAAGGCCGTGGCGCAGGAGATCGGCGGCAGCCCGGCCCAGGTCGCTTTGGCCTGGACCCTGCTCAACCCCGGCGTGACCACCACCCTGCTCGGCGCGCGCACCCTCGACCAGCTCCAGGGCAATCTCGGCGCGCTCGACATCTCGCTGAACGAGGCGCAGGCCGCGCGCCTCGACGAGGCCAGCGCAATCGCGCTCGGCTTCCCGCACGATCTGCTCCGCCAGCCGACCATCGTCCAGTCCGTCACAGGCGGAACCGCCCGGCCCACGCGAACCTGGTGAGCAGGGGGTGGCGAACCGTCGCGCATTGCGGGCACATGGCAGCGCCGCGATGCGCGGTCACATCCGCTCGACCATGTCCTTCGCCTCGGAGAGGCTGCATTTGGTGGCGGCGCGGAGCTGCTTGATCGCCTCGAGCTTCTGACCCGTGCGAAGCAGCGCGCGCAGCTCGGCCTCGAGCTCGGGCGGGACGTCGCCGATCGGCGCGGCGCCGGCGGGCCAGGCGCGGTGCGGCTCGGCCTGCATCATCGGCGGCGGGGGCGCGGGCATGCTGAGCCGCGGCGGCGCGATCAGGTCGCGCTCGCCGCTCCGCCGCCGCATGGCGAGCAGGACCAGCAGAACCAGGACGACGAGGCCGATCGCGGCCAGCACGGGCACGGGCAGGTACATGGGCTTTCTCCCCCGCCCGCCCTTCTACCGGAATCGCACCCCCCGTGCACCAGCTGGTCCCTTCGACAACGGCGCCACGGCGGGAAACGAGCCCGCGATCATGGCGCGATGGCGTGGAAAATATGAGGATGGGAATTGGCGCGGGACTGTGTAAGCATGAGCCGATGCCGGGGGGAAAGCATAACCAGATCGAAGAAGTGGTCCGGGGCATCCAGGGCCTCCAGAACGCCTATTCCATGGAACGGAAAGTATTCCTGGGCGGGGTCGTGCTGGGCATCCTTCTCATCACCTTCTTCTCGATCATGACCGCTTTCGGCAAGATCAACCGGGACGATTGGGTCTTCGTGTTCGGCCCGCCCGGCCTATTCAGCGGGATGTGCATGCTGGCGATGACCTATTTCGGCAAGTCGCTGGACATCCTCAAGCAGCTGGCAGGGGGCAGACGTGACGAATAGCGACCAGGTTACGGAAGAGGCGGTCGCAGAGCTGCACAGGAGGTCCAGGCGAACCTTGGCGATCGTCATTGTCGGGATGTTGCTGATCGTCGCGTTCCTCCTCGCGAGCGTATTCCGCCTCCAGGGCTTGCGTCAGGAGGCGGAGGACGAGCGCGACCGCTACAAGGCGCTGCTGGACGGGGTCAGGGGCGCGGAGGCAGCCCCGCCGGGTGAGAGGGGAACGATCCTCCGCGACGTCGCGCAACAGGCCGATCAATCCGCCGCGGCACGGCCTCCGCAGACGCCTCTGGAGCAGCTCGAAGTGCCGATCTGGTACTGCGCCGGCGCGCCGGACGACAACCGCGCCCACGCGCTCGCGCTGCGGGCGAGGCATCCGGCCGGCGCGCGCCAGGGGCGGCCGGTGGAGGTCCTCAGCGCGGCGACCAATGCCCAGCCGATCTATCGCCTCGCGCGGAACGAGATACGCTACAATCCGGCCGAGGAGGATGCGGCCGACCGGCTGCAGCGCATGATACGCGATTCGTCCGGAGTGGATGCCGAGAAGGTGCTCACCTTCTACCCGACGCCCGGGTCGATCAGCGTCTTCTTCTGCCAGGGAGCGACACTGCCTCCGCCGCCGCCGCCGGACCCTCGCGATACGATGTAAAAGGCGGCGATTCCGGCGCTCTGCCCTCTCCCAGAATGGGAGGGGATTTGGTTGAAGCGGAGGAACATGGCGCTGGCTCGTCCGGGTGGGCGTGCTCCCCACCTTCTTCTCCTTCAGCACCGCCTCGCCGGAGACGCCTTTCTCGCGCTCCTTGTCGCGAAGCGTGGGGTCGTGGAGATTGTTGCGGCTCTCGCCGCGGCCGCTGTTGCTGCGCATCCTTTCTCTCCTTCGCGTGGGCGCAAGGACGGTTATGGGCGCGCATGCAATTCGCCGCGGCTTCTGCTATCCTTTTCGCGACTCGCTGGGGAGTGCGGAAGATGAGCGACAATCCCAAGCTCGAAGCCCTCAAGTCGGCCTATACGGGATGGCACGAAACCAAGGGCGGCAATGTCGACGAGATCATGGAATTGTTCGACGATCATGTCGAAATGCACTCGGCGCTGACCGCGGACATCCCGGATGCGGTGGCCGGCGTCCATCTCCACAAGGCGCAGGCCGGGGAATATTTCGAGGGGCTGCTGCGCGACTGGGAGATGATCTATTACCATGTCGACCGCTTCATCGTCGGCGAGGACGGCCGGGAGATCGTCGCGGTCTGCCGCTGCGCCTGGCGCAACAAGCAGACGGGCAACGTCATCGACACGCCCAAGATCGACATCCACACCTTCAACGAGGACGACAGGGTGGTCCGCTTCCAGGAGGTGTACGACACGCTCGGCTTCGCCCGCGCGCTCGGCGTGGTCTGAAGGCGCGGACCTCCGGGCCGGAGCCCGTCAGCGGCAGATCCTCTCCCCGGCGCGCGTCTCGAACCGCCGCGCCCCGACCATGCCGCGCGGCATCGGCAGCCCGATGATGCGGACGTCGACCCGGCAGCGGCCCGCCGTGACCCGGTAGAGATCGGGCCCCGCATATTCGACGCGGTCGATCGGGGTCATGCCGAATGCGGAGGCGACGCTGCTATTGTTGAGCACGGCATTGAGCTCGGCGAGGCGCTGGTAATTGGGCGCCAGCGCCGCCGAGGCCGGCAGAGCACTCAGCGCAAAAGCTGCGGCGGCGGCGAGACGAAGAGAGTTGAGCATGGTTGTCCTTTCCGGTCCGGCCTGATTTTCGGGAAACGGCTGGTTTGTCTCCAGGAGGGAGGTTCTACCGACATTCACGTTAGCCCGGAGAGTCCCCTCTCCCCGGCGGGGAGAGGGTTAGGGTGAGGGGGCTCGGCGGCCAGAGAAAGTATCTCCAAGGCCTGACACCCCCACCCAACCATGCGCAGGTCGCGCTGCCCACGGACCGCGCTGAGCCGCGCGGGGCGGGCTCACCTGCGCATCCCTCGAGAGGGAGGGCGACCGCCCGTCACTGGCAGCGCCGCACCGGGTCGCGGTTGCGCCAGTCGGGCTCGGACGCGTCGGCGTCGCGGCACTCGCGGCCGCCGCGGCCGTAATTGGCCGGGTCCCGGTTGGCGCCGCTGTCCGAGTCGGTGATGCCCGTATAGGAAGCGACGCTGCCGTCCGCTCTCCGCCTGACGCTGTTGTGGGTAGTGCCGCCGCTGGTGCCGTGGCCCTGGCCGTAGGGATCGCTCGGGTCGCCATCGGTGATCCCGGTGTTCGGGCGCTGGCCGCGCCGGCCGCCGCCCGACGGATCGGCATTGGCGCCGCTGTCGCTGTCCGAATAGCCGGTCTGGCTTCCCTGGTTCTGGTTCGGATGGCCGGAGGCGTTGCCGCCCGGCCCGCGGCCGTGGCCCGCATTGTCGGCATAGGAGCCGCTGTCATTGTCGGTGACGCCGGTATAGGGGCCGGTCTGCCAGGCCCGCGCCTCGCCGCCGATCACGCCGAGCGCGCCCGCCGCCGCGGCCCCGCCCGCCACCTGCCGGAAGAATGAACGCCGATTGAGCCTGCGCACGGGTTTCATGGCCGTCTCCCCGCCCTGCGGATGCGATCATCCGCCCTCCGGAAGATTTGCGCAAGGGGCTGAACCAGGCCTGACTCGCGGCTTCGGGACTGGAGTACGGCGTTGAGCTCGGCCAGCCGCTGATAATTGGGTGCCAGCGTCGCAGTGGCGGGCGCGGCGGGAGCGC
>Ga0070686_100001397_pt1 | contig 13621 bp, 8 predicted proteins | sample KBSS23LmetaG_FD_65654 | JGI IMG/M metagenome (GOLD analysis project Ga0070686, IMG submission 65654) | Switchgrass rhizosphere microbial communities from Kellogg Biological Station, Michigan, USA - KBS S2-3L metaG | ecosystem: Host-associated > Plants > Roots > Rhizosphere ...
CCCGGTTTCAAATAGGGGGTGATGTCACCTTTGTGCTGCAGGACACAGAGTTGAGCGTCCACCAAGACACTGGGGGGGGCATAACGACTCAGCGCCAATCGTGCAACTTCGTCTTGCGCCTTGAGTTCCGTGGAGTGTTCCTCCCACGGTTGAGGCTCCTGTCGTACTGGGGCCTCGCTGGCATGCCAGACATTCGCTCCTTTGCGCTTGCGAAAGACCCCGCCTTTCCGGTCCACCGCGTCAAACAGAGCGGCGAGTGCGGCGGTCTCTGCTCTGAATTCGCCTAAAAGCAAGATGCCCTTCGGCTTGAGCGCGTAATGGAAGACCGCCAACACCTTCTCCTGCAAGGCCGGTCTCAGGTCCCCCAGCAGATTGCGGCAACTGATCAGGTCCATCCGTGAAAAGGGCGGGTCCTTCCACACGGCATGCCGCGCGAAAACAATAGGGGCTCGCAGCGCTTTCGTGGCGCGATACCTCCCCGCTTCCTGGAAAAAAAAACGGTTCGTCTCCTCTGGCGGGAGATCCGCCATTTGACTTGGGGCAAATAATCCCGAGCGCGCCTTGGCCAGCTGCGCCTCGCTCGCGTCCGTGGCAAAAATCTGAAGCTTTAACGTTCGGAACGCTGGACCGGCCACTTCCGCCAACGCCATGGCGATGGAGTAAACTTCCTGGCCGCCGGAGCAGCCTGACACCCACATTCGCACCGGCTGCTCGTGCGATGGGGCGACCAGTTTCGGAAGGACCTTACGTTTCAAAGCCTCGATGGCGGGACTGCGGGAGAAAGTCGTCGCGGGATACAGCACGTCCAAAGCAAGCGCGTCTAATTCCTTCGGGTCACCAGCGAGAAACCGGGCGTAGCTCTCTACTCGTGTGACCTTATTCTGGACCATTTGCTGCAGGATGCGCTGTTGAATCGTGGCCGGATTGTAGGGTGAAAAATCCATGCGCGAGCGCCGGGCCAAGAGCCTCACAATCTTCTTGAACCCATCTTCCTCCACGCGCGGCTGGGCGGCCCCACTGCTGGCCAGTCCAGCCAATTGCTTTGCGATATTCTTGGCGGACAGCACCCAATCGATACAGCCCGCGGCAACGGCGCTGCGTGGCATCGCGTCGAACTGGGCGGTGGAATCCTGGGCAAACGTAATCCCATCCTCCGCTTTGATCGCCTCCAACCCTCGGGTCCCATCCGAGCCCAACCCGGACAGAACCACGCCCACGGCTCGCCCGTGCTGGTTACGCGCCAAAGATTTAAAAAACTGATCAATCGGATAGTGTGGCCCTGGGTCGGGATGCCGGCGCTGAAGTCTCAGCACGTCCCCCTTCAGTATCGGCCCCACATGGTGATCAGCCCCAACGACATAAACGTGATTGGGTTTTACCCGCAAACCGTCCTTCCCGTCCTGCACTGGCATGGCCGCCGCCGACTTCAGGATTTTCGTCAAAGCGCTGTCAGGCTCGCTGCTGGTATGTTGCACCAGCACAAAGGCCATCCCTGTGTCGCTCGGCAGATAGGTCAACAACTGCTTGAAGGCTTCCAAACCGCCGGCTGAAGCCCCCACACCCACCACAGGAAAGTTTGCCTCCCGGCTCGGTGAAGATCCAGCAGGGCCCGAACGAGTTGCGACCGGCTGGGCCCGCAATTGGGAAGGCTCCCCTCTTCGCGACCGAACGCTTTTGCTCCCAGGCCTTCGTCGCCTTGGCCCTCTCTCTCGCGGCACGTGGATTTCCGCATGAGACACCACACAACAAATTAAAAGCCCTTGTCGCCCATGACAAGAGACAAAAACTGTCCGACCAAGCAGGCACTTTCAACAAGGGCGCGGCCCATCACAGGCCCTGCGCAGGTCGAGAGGCTGAACAGATACGTTTTGGTTGAAGCGGTGCGGGCGCCCATTATAGTGCCAATGCGCGTCAGTTCAATAGCATGAGTTCGAAAACAAGAGCGCGAAAGTCCGTCCCGTCGCGGCGAAACCCACCCACTGCGCCGTCGTCCCGTCCCGGTCGAACCCGACCACGCGCGCGTGCCTTCCCGCTCGAAGCAGCGCGCCGGAGCCGCTCCAAGGCAGAGCTACTGCAGCGCGAATCGGAGCTGACCGAGTTTATTGAGAACGCTTCGGTGGGATTACACTGGATCGGTCCCGGCGGGGTTATCCAGTGGGCCAACAAGGCCGATTTCGAACTCCTGGGGTATACAGCCGAGCAATACATTGGACATCACATGGCCGAGTTCCACGAGGATCGATTGGTCGCCGAGGAAATTTTAGCCCGGTTTGCTCGAGGAGAACGCCTCCGGGATTTCGAGGCCCGCCTGAAATGCAAGGACGGCTCGGTGCGAACGGTGCTGATCGATTCCTCGGTGCGCTCGGAGAATGGGTCCTTCATCCATAGCCAGTGCTGTACCCGCGACATCACGGAAAAGAAACGCGCGGAAGAAGAGTTGCGTTTAATCGGCCGACTGCCAGCGGAAAATCCTGCCCCCGTTCTGCGGGTCAGTCAGAACCATGTCTTGCACTACGCCAATCCCAAGGCGCAAGAACTCTTGGCCCAACTGGGCGCTTGCGTCGGAGAGCCAGCACCCCCTTTGATCTTGAGGATAATGGCGGATGCCTCCGGGGCCAGCACCGACGTCTCCTTTGGTGGACGTTCCTACACCGTCGCCGTGGCGCCGGTGCTCGGTGGACAATTTACCAATCTTTATTTCAGCGATATCACGGAGCGACGGCAGGCTGAGGAAGCCGCGGCGCGGCGGGCCATCCAACAAGCAGCCCTGTTTGAGTTAACCGACCGGCTGCATCGCGCCTCCGACGAGCGGGAAATCCATGACGCGGCCCTGGATGCCATTCTCAGGACACTTTGCTGCCAGCGCGCCTCCATTCTGCTTTTTGACCCAGAGGGGGTCATGCGCTTTGTCGGTTGGCGCGGCTTGTCCACCGAATATCGCGGCGCCGTGGAAGGACATTCACCCTGGACTCCGGCCGTGCGCGACCCGGCGCCAATCGTCGTTCCTGATCTCAAACAAGCTGAGCTGCCGGAAGCCTTGCGAACCGTCATCCTCCAGGAGGGCATTCGCGCGCTGGCGTTTATCCCTGTGGTCGTCAGCGGGAAACTGGCTGGCAAATTCATGGCTTATTACGATGCCCCGCATGCGTTCACCAGCGAAGAACTGGAGATGGGCCTGACGGTCGCTCGCCAGCTTGGCTTTGGAATCGAAAAGCGCCGAGCCGCCCAATCGCTCGCGCAAAGTCGCCATGAGCTGGCCGCCCAAGTCGACGACCTGCAAAAACTCCATGAGCACAGCGGCCGGCTGCGCGATGACCTGGCCAGGGAACTGGCCGAGCGCCGCCACGCCGAGGAGGCCCTCCGCGAAGGGGAAGGGCGGTTGCGGCTCTTTATTGAACATGCTCCCGCCGCCATCGCCATGTTCGATCGGCAGATGCGCTATATGGCGGCAAGCCACCGCTGGAGCAAGGACTACCACCTGACCGGGAACCTCATCGGTTTGTGCCATTATGACGTTTTCCCTGAATTACCGGAGAGCTGGAAGGAGGTGCATCGCCGCGGCCTGGCCGGTGAGGTCCAGCATTGCGAAGGAGAACCGCTCGTTCGCACCGACGGCACCGTGCAATGGATCAAGTGGGATGTGCTGCCTTGGCGTTCGGGCTCTGACGAGGTCAAGGGTATCATCATCGCCGCTGAGGATATCACCGCGCGAAAACAAGCTGAAGAACACCTCCGAGAGAGTGAGGAACGTTATCGCGCCACCTTTGAAAACGCCGCCGTCGGCATCGCCCACGTCGGACTCGATGGCAAATGGCGGCGCGTCAACAACGCCGTCTGCACCATCACCGGCTACACGCAGGACGAATTACGCCAGAAGAACTTTGCCGATATCACTTTTCCCGACGATATCGACCGCGACTGGCAGAAAGCTCGCCGCTTGCTGGCCGGCGAGATCTCCCATTACAACTTGGAAAAACGGTATGTGCGCAAGAACGGAGACATCGTCTGGGTCTTTGTCACCGTCTCCCTGTTGCGCAACGCCGGGGGTGAACCGCAAAATTTCATCTCGGTTATTGAGGACATCTCCGAGCGCAAGCTGGCCCGAGCAGCGGCTGCCCGTCTGGCTGCCATCGTGGAATATTCCGAGGACGCCATCTATAGCACGGATTTGAACTGGATCGTCGCGAGCTGGAACCGCGGGGCGGAGCGACTCTACGGCTATCCCGCCCACCAAGCCATCGGCAAATCGGTGGCCGAGCTCGTCATCCCGGACGGCGGCAAGGACAACGAATGCAAAATGCTCGAGCCGGTGTGGAACGGACACGCCGTGGAAAACTACGAGACCGTCCGCCGCCGCAAAGATGGCACGCTCTTCGACGTCTCCTTGACGGTCTCGCCCATCAAAGACGCCCAGGGAAAAGTCATCGGCGCCTCCAAAGTGGCCCGTGACATCTCCGAGCGCGTTCGGGCCAGGGCCAGGCTGGAGCAGACCGTGGCCGCGCGCACCGCCTCCCTGCGCGAAGCCGTCGCGCAAATGGAGGAGTTCTCTTACACGGTCTCGCATGATCTACGGGCGCCGCTGCGCGGCATGAACGGTTACGCGGAAGTATTGCTCGAAGAGTTCGGTGCGGCGCTTCCGGAGCGGGCTCAACAATATCTCCTGCGCATCGCCGCCAACGCGGTTCGTTTGGACAAGATGATGCTGGACGTGCTGACTTTCAGCAGAGTGGCGCGCGCCGAACTCTTGCTCGAGCGCGTCAGCGTGGACAAGCTCGCTCGCCAGATCGTCGAACATTATCCCGGCATGCAAGCTCCGGCCGCGCAGATTCAAATCAAAACGCTGCACGATGTTCTCGGCCACGAACCATCCCTCACTCAAGCGCTCTCCAATTTGTTGAACAATGCCGTTAAATTTGTCGCGCCCGGGAATACCCCGGTCGTTTCGATGTGGAGCGAACAAGCCAACAGCCGGGTCCGCATTTGGGTGGCCGATAATGGCATCGGGGTGAACCCGAAATATCAGCATCGGCTCTTCAAGATGTTCGAACGCATGCACCCGGAATTAAAATACCAAGGAACGGGAGTCGGCCTGGCCATCGTCAGAAAAGCTGTCGAGCGCATGGGCGGAACCGTCGGCATGGAGTCCGACGGCGTCACCGGCTCTCGCTTCTGGCTCGAATTGAACTCCCCCGACACACCATGAGCTCGGCAAGCAGCAGTACTGGCACGACCATCCTCCTGGTCGAGGACGACCCCGACGACCGCTTCCTTCTGCAACGCGCCCTTTCCGCCGCGAAGATTGCCCATCCGGTTCAAGTCGTGACCGATGGCCAAAAGGCGGTCGATTACCTCTCCGGCATCGGAGAATATAGCGACCGGCAAAAATATCCGCTCCCGTTCCTCGTCCTGCTTGATCTCAAGCTGCCTTTCGTCGATGGCTTTGAAGTTTTGACCTGGCTTCAAAACCGGCCGGAGTTGCGGTGGATTGTGGTGGTGGTGTTAACCGGGTCCGCAGAAGAAAAAGATCATCGCCGCGCTTACGGCTTGGGAGCCCGCTCCTACCTGGTGAAGCCGCCCAGTCCCAAAATGGTGCGAGAAGTCTTTGAGTCACTAAAAGATCACTGGCTAGGCCAAGGAGCCGTCCTTCCCAGCGCTTCCTTGGATTGATCCGAGAACCCGGTCCTCTCTCCCGCCTTCGCCCTGGTGGGCTCCCGCGAGGCGGGCAGGAGAGTATTCCCCCAAGCAGGCACCACGGCTTCGGACACTTCGCTGCCAACATTGATCAATGCGCCCCCGTGGGTTTTCAGGTGCAGCAGAATTGCCATCGACCCGTGATAGACTCCCCAAAAGTTGATCTCGAACAACCGGCGCGCGTCCCTTTCGCTGACCTCCTCCAAACGGCCGTAGATGGAAACGCCGGCGTTATTCACCCATGTGTCGACGGTTCCAAAATACTCGATGGCGTCCCGGCGCAGTTCCTCTACCTCATTTCTCTGCGTGACATCGCAATGGAAAAAATGGCGATGCCCCCATTGGCAGTAATCTCTTCAACAGCCCTTTGCGTTGCCGCATTGCTCCGTGCTGCCAGAACAAACGCGGGCGCCCCGAGCCGCCGCCAGTTGTGCCGTGGCCAACCCGATGCCACTCGATGCTCCCGTGATCGCAATTACCTGTTCATCAATCGGTTTTAAATTCGCTCTGCTCATATCGCTCCCTTTCGCCGTCACGCTTCCCAAGGCCTGACGTATGCAAAAACTCCGCCCCGCCCCCGAAATTGAAAATGGAGGGAACAGTCTACTTGCGCGTAAAGATTTTCCTTAGACGCTCGGCGACGCCTTCACCCGGACGACCAATCGGCATTCGGGGGGCGTCAATCGCCCGCTGTGGTGCGGTTTCTGCCGCAGCCGGAGCGCGCGGCGGCTCTCACGATGCTCTGATTCAGCTCCTCGGTGATAAGTCCGGAATTGTTAGCGCGCGAAGATGCACTCCTGTTGCGGATGGCGCCGGAGCTCCGAAGCATGACCCGGCGCATCCCGAGCGCCGCGCCGAATTGGCCATCGTTCGCATGCAAAGCGCGAAAATGGCTCACGGGCGGGGCATCGGCCTGTAGCGAAAACCATGTTGAGTAGCGCAAGAACGGCTCCAGACGGCCGCGACAGGCATATATAGAAATTTGAAAGATGAGCGATTGAGCCACCGTATCCAGTACAGAACGTCTCTATGGGCAGTTGAATCCGAGCGATCTCGCCAGACGCGCAATAACAGGAAGAAGACGACGCGAATGCGGTTAGCAACAGCCGGACAGGCACGATCCAGTTCAACCCTTTAGAGATATCGAATAGGAAGAAGGAGCACAAACATGGCAACCAAACAAAGAGGCAAGAAGGACAACAAGGGAACTGAGGGCCACGGCCATTACAACCCGCCCTATGACAAGCCCCACGGTCACGGCCACAGACCGCATGACCCGCCGTACTTTGACCCGGACCAGCACGAGCACGGTCACGGACAGAAACCTCCGGACAACCCTCGCTATCCCGATTCCCGCATCTACGGGAGTTACGCATCGAAAAAACCACCGCGTTATGTGCCGCATCCTTTCGAGCACACCTGCTTCAAGCCGCGCAAGGAGGACTACAAGCCGCCGACCACCTGCGATGACTACGACGACCACGACGACAAGCTGTGTGTGCGAAAGGATCATCGCCGGCTGACTGCCGACGAACAAAGTCGGTTCCTCAATGCGTTCACGCAGATCAATGCCATGAACGCGCTGGGTCCATTGGTGGACATCCATGCCAACGCCATCCATCAGATGCACACGACCCAGCGGTTCCTGCCCTGGCACCGCATCTACCTCCTGCGGATGGAGGCACTATTGATGATGGTCGACCCGACCGTCTGCCTTCCCTATTGGAAATCGAGCGAAGAACAGGCGTTTCCAGCCTGGCTCCTCGGGTTCACGCCGACGGTGAACCTGGCCACCGGTCCGCACACCGTCACCCGAAACATCGGCGCGTTTTCGTTACTGCCAAATGCCGCTGCCGTGGCCTCGGCGATGGCTAATGGCACCTTCAACGCCTTCACGCCCGCGCTCCAAGGGATACATGATTCGGGGCACGTCTGGGTCGGCGGGTCCATGGGCAGCATTGCGACGGCGCCGGCCGACCCGGTGTTCTGGATGCATCACGCGGAGATCGACCGCATTTGGGCCGCGTGGCAGACAACTCATCCTGGCCAGAATCCCACCCTGGCCGGCGCTGCGGCCACCATGGATCCATGGTCCGAGACGGAGGTCGACACGCGAGACATCACGGCTCTGGGGTATAGCTACGTCTAGCAAGACTCGAAGGGTGTTCGCACGCGGGTTGCATTCACGCTGATCGGCGCCCGCTGGCTTGGAGGTCTGTTTGGTGTGGGTGGAAGTAGAGCTCGCGCGTCTCCGCGAGTGCGAATTTGCCGCACCGTCGCTTTTTCCACGGAGAAACCGCGGTTTCAGTATCGATTGGAACCGCGCGCCAAAGGTTGGAACAATCTGGATCGGCAGCGTTCGGCATTTCTTCGCGGGCTGCATCGGGTAATTTCAGCAATTAGGTCTGCCAACGGACGGTCCCGCGGACACGTCCGATCCGGATCACGATCATCTCTCAATCTCGATTCCACTCGAGCGTCGTGCCGGGGAATTCGCCCCCGTGCGCATCGGCTGTTACGCGGGGGCCATTCCCCGCACCGCATCCGCTACGGCCTGTACACTCAAATCGCGCAGGCAATCCATTCGGCGAGCACACGCTCTAAGGCGAGCGTGGAACCAGCACGGTTCACAGGGCACGCCGCGTCGGAGAACTTGGACATTAGGAGGGAGTCTTCCCAGCGTTCGATCCGGGGTAGGTCCGAAGAGCATGAGCGTGGGCGTGCCGACCGCGCCGGCCACATGGGAGAGTCCGCTGTCGTTGCCTACGACTGCGCCAGCCGCGGCCATGAGTTCGGCGGTCTGCCGCAGCGTGAGTTTGCCAACGTAGGATCGGACGTGAGGCGGAAACGATAAGAACGTTCCATCCGGCTGACGCAGATCATCCACCGTGCCCACGACGCCCACGTTCTCGAACTGCTCGGCTAATTGCACGAAGTACGGCCAGCGCTTGGCCATCATTTCACCGGTCTTGCAGCCAGGAGCGAGTACCAGAGAATGTGCCGGCGCGGCGGAGGCGTCGTCCGGACCGATTGGGAGCCGGTACAAAGGGCTGCGGTCGGCAGGAAACCCCAGCGCCCGCGCAAAGCTCAGATAAAACTCCTGCTCGTTTTGATAAAAGGAGGGTTCAGGCGGTCGCGGCACGGTTTGGCCGGACTGGCCAAAGCCGTGGGAGAAGCGGTGCCGGTAGAAGGGTGGCATTGCGGGAACAACTCTAGAGTAGGCCCGACTTCCCATGCGGTCACAGTTCTGTCGATGCAGGACTTTACGCACCACGCACCACGGTCGAAGCAAATCGGCGCTCTGCGGATAATCGGCATCCAGCAGGACATCGACGGTGAAGTTCAGTTCGTGCAGGGCCACGAGCAAAGGCGTAGCCAGGACGATGTTGCCCACGCCGGCCCCCAGATGGACAAGGAGTTCTGATCCATCGCTGCTCATGGCAGGAGCTTCTCCGCGCTCAGGTCGTGTGCCCGTTGGGAAACCACGACAAGGGTTTGCCCGCATCATTGAAGGGGTGCTGATAATAATGACGCCGCACGCCTTCCGCACTGTTCTGCGGTTGGCCAACGCCCCACTTGCGTTGGAAATATTGGCGATTCTGTTCGAACCAATAGGTGACGTGGTGCGCCATCTCGGCATCCTGCCGAACCGTCATGGAACCATGATGAAAAAACTGGGCCGCGTGGACTATGCGACAAGAGCCGCCGCCGAGAACAACCCGCCCGTAATAATCGTTGTCTTCGAAGTAGGCCGGACGGAAATTGGGATCGAACCAGCCATATTTCTGAAGGGTCGCAGGCCGGAGCATGAAGCAGGTGAAGTCAGCTCCGTCCGTGATCTGTTTTGGATCGATTTCGCCGCGATCGTTGTAACTCAAGCCCGACCATAGATCGGCACTGTTGGATTCGCCGTACGCGAGCAGTTGGTCCAGGCAGTCCGACCGTAAGCGGGTGTCATTAGCCACAATCGTGATGAAATTGACGTTCTCACGAATCGCCAGCTCGCAGCCCTTGTTCCACGCACCCGCCACGCTGCGCTCGACCCCCGGCTCGTGCACTACTTCGACCCGCCCGCAGAAGTCGCTCTGTAGTTCTTCGCGTAACACGTCCGGCACCCGTACGTGCAAGCGGTTGCAAACGACGTAGAGCACCGCTTCCTGCGTCGTCGTCAGGTGTGTCACCGCTTCCCGAGTGAGGCGAAGCAGAGGCTCGTTTTGCAGGACGACCGGCATGACAATTCCGATTTTCACTTTTGGAAAGCGATTCAGGTTCAGCCCTACAATTGGCTTCTTCAGGATACTTCCGCTTCAACGGGCCGCCGGGCCAGGATGGTCAACCCGTTATTGCGAATAAGTTGTTCGGCCAAGGCCCATTCAGGATGCTTCAAGAGGAACTGAATGATGGCGGGCCAAAGGCCGCGGTGTCCCGCCGTCTCCCCACTTCGCCAAACGTGACCGTATCGTGCATCACGAGATAGCGACGTACCCGAACCGAATGGCGGGATAATTCCGTCTCCAGTTGCTCGCACACGTGCCAGGTGTCGATGAACAGATGGGTTTGCCAGCGCAGCAGCATAGGCCGCATCGAGATTCATGCAGGGGTGGTTCATTTCAGGCGGTTTCGCAGAGCTGAAGCTCCGGTGACGCCGTCGGTCGGCGTCTCCGCGGGGACGGGCGGCTTCCTCAAAACAATTTTGTCATTTCGGCGTTCCATTTGAAGGCCTCGCTCAGCGACGAATCGGTCCACATCACGCACGAGTCCCACGAACATTTCCACGCCCTCATTGTAGTCATCCACCAACATGACTCCGCCCGGCTCGAGAATTGCCCAATACATCTCCAGATCGTTTCGCACGTCGCCCTCCTCGTGGCACCCGTCGATGTAGATAAAGGACGAGCGGATTCCCAGCCGTTTCAGATACCGTCCGGCCGAGAGGGACGGCATGGATAACGGCACGACGACGTCCTGCAGCCCGCGGTCAATGATGTTGGACAAGAACGTGTAGTAAAAACAGGGCCGACCGTACTGGATCTTAAGCTTCACCCGGTGCTCGGGCATGGACCAGAGAATCTGTTCCGCCAGCCAAGTATCGATACAAAGCACCGCAGAATTCACCAGGCCCATGGCTCTGAGCTTCTCCGCCATCACGATGGCCGATCCGCCCAAGAAGCTCCCCACTTCGATAATGAGCCACGGCTTCAGCTCCTCAATGAGCTCGTGAAACCAGGGATGTCGGCAGCCCCATTCAAAAAACTGTTCCACCGGCCAGTGTTCCTTCGGATAGCCCTGATAGGGATTGATGCCGGTGTGGATTCTGGCAATGAGCTCGTCGAAGGCTTTCAGGCAAGCTCCAAAGACCTGCGGGTCGTGTTTATGGGACTCGCACAGCGCCAGAACGTCCGCCTCCGTGATGTGATGATGCTGGCTGCCCAGACCATGCTGAAGGTTCTCCCGGCTCTGACGATCGCGCCGGTCCCGAATCCGGCGTTGCACGCAGAAACAAGGGTCGGCATTGGCCCAATGCGCGCCGTCGAAGCAAGAAGCAGCGAGGCGAATCCTGGCGTTGGGCAACAGCGCGTGATTTCCCGGCATAAATCGGAATCCGTGATTGGCCCGAATGACAATTGGCTTTTGGTACTGAGCGTTTTCCCCGCCACTCCGGTCGGGAATACCATGACAGCGTTGCAGCGCTACCGGTTCCCGCGCCGGATCCAGGTCACAATCCGTCTCGTGCCGAAAGACATTCCACATCCGCCCAATCAAAACGGTCTCGGTCGCGGGGATGGCGGACAGGAAATCGTGCACCGGCCTTTCTCCGGGCCCGTGCGGTCTGCCGGAGAAAAGCCCCGCGTCCGAAAACGCATTCTGCGGCCAAATGAATTCATCCGCGTCCAGAACGATATGCCAGTCAAAATCCGGGTCTGGCCGACTGAGAGTTTCGTTGAGCTTCTGCACCTTGAGGAAGTCGTTCATCCCGGAGGGGAACTCGAAATCCTCGATGTGCACATTCGCCGCCGAGGAAAGGATCTCCCGTGTCCGATCCGTGGACCGGCTCACGAACGCGTGAATGCAATCCGCGAATCGATAGTGCCGAATGAAAAATGGCGCCAAAAACTCCTCATTATAGAAGAACGCAAATATCTTGATTCGTGGCCTGTTCAACCTCGCCCCCATTTTCTTCCGGTGGAATCGCGCTCCGTCCGTGGACGGAATCAATTTGCGGGCCGTTTACGGCGCGTAGACAAAAACGCTCCAGCCCATGCGCATCGGCAGCCGGTGTGCCTGGCAAGTGCGCTCGGCTAGCCGGTGCAGGGCATCCTGCCGCCAACCCGCACGGAAAAACAGCTCGTTCCACCACGACCGGGCGCGCAGCGTGATATGGGAAAGATCCTGGTCCGATGCGGCGACTGAATCCGGCGGCTGGTTCTCAGCCGTTTGAATCACCGCCAAAAGTGCCTGGCGCGTGAAGGGGCGCATACGCTCCAAGAAACGGAGAGCCTGTTCCTCGGTCAGTCCTTCAAAAAGGGAGAAAGCCAACAGGACGTCATTCGTCTCTTTCAACTCAACGTCGTCTACTCCCGCTTGCCAGAGATACGGTCTCGCCATTTCCTCAGCATGGTCAATCGCCCAGCGGCTGTGATCAAAACCCCGGCACTCTCTTCCGGCCTCACGCAGCGCGCGCACGAGAAAGCCCTTCGAGCAACCTGCATCCAGGAACGTGCGTGCGTCGGCAAATTGCTCCGTCAGAAATTCCGCCGTCTCACGGAACAGCCCGGCGAACGCGTCCCATTTGTAGCCATCAACCCAATTGCTCTTCACCCCGTGGTCGAAGTAATCCGCGTCGTACCAATCGCCGGGAATCGGAACGCTTGGCCGAAGGCGAGCCTGGCGCTCTGCCGTATGCAGCCGTTGCCACTTGGCCGGATTGAAACGCCGCAGCAGGTGCATCAGGCGTTGATGCGCCGCGCCGCCAACCCGTTCCAGACTGAAGGTCGAGCGCAACTTCTCCGCATGGGCCGCCGCGCGGCGTGTCATCGCGTCGCGCTCGCTCCACACGCGTTGCATCAACTCGCTGGCATGCGCCAGCTCGGGCTCGGCCCAGCGCATGGAGGGCACATAATAAGCGTAACGCTGGCGGACCGGGCCCAGTTGATATCGAACCAGGGACTGGGCGGTGGCATCGAGAAACTCCAGCGGACCCGAATAACCGGTGGCAATCACTGGCTTGCCCCGGCTGGCTGCGTCGAACAACGGCAGATTCCACCCTTCTCCGCGATGCAACGAGACGTAGCAATTCCCCCGTTCCTGAAGCGCAGCAATTTGCTGATCGGACCAGCCTTCACAGCAGATCTCCACGCGGGCCTCGGAGTTCACGCGCTGGCGGACCTCGGCCAGTGCCGTCTTGGCGGCGCCCGCTGCTCCAGGATTCGACTTCAGCACGAGCACAACGTTGCGTGTTGCGGGAAAGGCCCGAAGAAAGGCCTCGATCATTTCGCGTGGGCCTTTCCGGTCCTGCCATTCGAAGATGCTGTAGAAGACGAAATCGTCCTGCTGAATGCCCCATTCTGGACTCGCCGCGGCAGATAAAGCCGCCGCTGATGGCATCCACACGTGAGGCAGCTTGAAGACGGGGCGCTCTAACGCGCGCGCGAACACGGTGGTGTTGAATTCGCTTGGCAGCCAGACCTCCACTGCGTGGTTTAGCACTGGTCGCCACTGCGGCGGCATCGTGTCCGTCTCCCAAACCGTCATCGCAATGACGTTCCGCAGCGGAAAAGCTTGGCGCGACCAGTGGGGCGGGATGCCGTGGAATAAGTGAAAATCCGCTTCGATCTTCCGCCCGACGAGCGACTCAACCAGGGGCTCGGCAACTTGGCGAGGTCGGCCTGCAAGATCAACGACCGACAGATTCACTCCCGCCTGATGCAGC
>Ga0070686_100001399_pt1 | contig 13609 bp, 12 predicted proteins | sample KBSS23LmetaG_FD_65654 | JGI IMG/M metagenome (GOLD analysis project Ga0070686, IMG submission 65654) | Switchgrass rhizosphere microbial communities from Kellogg Biological Station, Michigan, USA - KBS S2-3L metaG | ecosystem: Host-associated > Plants > Roots > Rhizosphere ...
CGGCGGCGGGATCTGGACGGTCTCGGGCGACGTCGACGGGGACAGCGTCGCCGACTTCGAGCTCCTCGTGGTGGTCAGCGACGCCCACCCGCTGACCGCGGCCGACTTCACGCTCTGAGGAAAGGACGCCCAGGCGGTGTCAACATAGCGCAAAGGAATTCCCCTCTCCCCCTTGTGGGAGAGGATGAGCAGGTCGCCATGTCCCCCGGACATGGCTTCGGCCGCGGGGCGGCCCGAACCTGCTCATGGTGAGGGGTCAGTGCACGGGTCGGCTCGATGCCGAGCCGGGCGCTCTTCGAGCGCCGGACCCCTCACCCAGCTTCGCCTAAGCTCGCCAAGAGGCTCGCTAAGGCTGCGCAACCCTCTCCCACAAGGGGAGAGGGGATTCACCGCGCTACGCGCGCAGGTCGAAGCGGTCGGCGTTCATGATCTTGGTCCAGGCCGCCACGAAGTCGTTCACGAACTTCTCCTTCGCATCGTCGGCGGCATAGACTTCGGACACCGCCCTCAGCTGCGAGTTGGAGCCGAACACGAGGTCGGTGCGGGTCGCGGTCCATTTCTCCTCGTCGGTTTTCCGGCAGGTGCCGACGAAGACCTCGTCGCCGCGGTCGTCCACCTCCTTCCACGCCGTGCCCATGTCGAGCAGGTTGACGAAGAAGTCGTTGGTGAGCTGGCCCGGCCGGTCGGTGAGCTGGCCGTGCGGGGAGCCGCCATGGTTGGCGCCGAGCACGCGAAGGCCGCCGACCAGCACGGTCATCTCCGGCGCGCTGAGCTCGAGCAATTGGGCGCGGTCGACCAGCAGCTCCTCGGTCGGCACGTTGAAGCGGACCTGGAGATAGTTGCGGAAGCCGTCGGCCCTGGGCTCGAGCGGTCCGAAGCTGTGCGCGTCGGTCTGCTCGTCGGTCGCGTCGCCACGGCCGGACGCGAAGGGGACGGTCACCTCGTGGCCGGCAGCCTTCGCCGCCTTCTCGACCCCGACATTGCCGCCCAGCACGATGAGGTCGGCGATGCTGACCTTGCCGCCCGAATCGGCTTTGATGCCCTCATAGACCTGGAGCACTTTGGCGAGCTCGGCGGGCTCGTTGACCTCCCAATCCTTCTGGGGGGCGAGGCGGATGCGCGCGCCGTTGGCGCCGCCGCGATGGTCCGAGCCGCGATAGGTCGAGGCCGAAGCCCAGGCCGTCCTGACGAGCTGGGCGACGCTGAGGCCCGACGCCGCGATCCGGCCCTTGAGGTCAGCGACCTCGGCATCGCTCAGCGCCCGGCCGGCGGGAACCGGATCCTGCCAGATCAGGTCCTCGTCCGGCACTTCCGGTCCGAGATAGCGCGCCTTCGGGCCCATGTCGCGGTGGGTGAGCTTGAACCAGGCGCGGGCGAAGGCGTCGGCGAACTGGTCCGGGTTGTGGTAGAAGCGCTCCGAGATCCTGCGATAGTCGGGGTCCAGCTTGAACGCCATGTCGGCAGTGGTCATCATCGTCGGCACGCGCCTGTCGGGGCTGTGCGCGCCCGGCGCCATGTCTTCCGGCTTCTGGTTCACCGGCTGCCATTGCGGCGCGCCGGCGGGGCTCTTCACCAGCTCATACTCATAGTCCATCAGCATCCGGAAATAATTGTGCGACCAACGGATGGGGGTCGGGGTCCAGGCGCCTTCGAGGCCGGAAGTGATCGTGTGATCGCCCATGCCGCTCTCATGGCCGCTCTGCCAGCCGAGCCCCTGCTGGGCGATGTCCGCGCCTTCGGGCTCGGCGCCGACCTTGGCGGCGTCGCCCGCGCCGTGGCATTTGCCGAAGGTGTGGCCGCCGGCGGTCAGGGCGACGGTCTCCTCGTCGTTCATCGCCATGCGGGCGAAGGTCTCGCGGATGTCGTGGGCCGAGGCGAGCGGGTCGGAATTGCCGCCCGGACCGGTCGGGTTGACGTAGATCAGGCCCATCTGGACCGCGGCGAGCGGCTCCTCGAGCGCCATCTCGCGCTCGGGCTGGATGCGGGTCTCGTTCTTCTCGTGGCCGACCCAGAATTCCTCGGTGCCCCAGTAGATGTCCTTCTCGGGCTCGAACACGTCCACGCGGCCGCCGCCGAAGCCGAAGGTCGGGCCGCCCATCGATTCGATGGCGACGTTGCCGGCGAGGATCATCAGGTCCGCCCAGGAGAGCTTGCGGCCATATTTGCGCTTGACCGGCCAGAGCAGGCGGCGGGCCTTGTCGAGATTGGCATTGTCCGGCCAGCTATTGAGCGGGGCGAAGCGCTGCCCGCCCGAGGAGGCGCCGCCGCGGCCGTCGCCGGTGCGGTAGGTGCCGGCGCTGTGCCAGGCCATGCGGATGAAGAAGGGGCCGTAATGGCCGTAATCGGCCGGCCACCAGGGCTGGCTGTCGGTCATCAAAGCGGTGAGGTCGCGCTTCACCGCCTCATAGTCGAGCGACTTGAACTCGGCCGCATAGTCGAAATCCTCGCCCATCGGATCGGGCGAGCCGGCGCCGTTCTGGTGAAGGATGTCGAGCGAGATCTGGTTCGGCCACCAGTCGCGATTGGTGCGCCCGAGCAGGGATCGCACGGCCGCCGATTGCTTCTGGGGATCGTTGAGCGGGTCGCCGGTTCTTGCGTCCATGTCCTGGTCTCTCCTTCGAGTCGCTTGGTCGGGTGCGCGCGCAGCACTACGCGCGGAAGCGGGCAGAGCCTAGGCTTCGCTCCTCATCGGCAAAAGCGATTTAACTTGGTCAGTGAGAGCGGCAAAATCGATCAGAGAGCGCGCACGCGCGGACGTTTCGTCGCGCAACGATCAATGCTATGCAGCGGCCGCCAGCAGAAGGAGAGCGAGCCCTTGCGCCAGCCTGCCCGCATCTTGTCCGCCCTGACCGTTCTCGCCGCCGCCGGCACGCTCGGCAGTGCCGCCCTCGCCGGCGCGCGGCCGGCGCTGTCCTGGGGCAAGCCCGGCGTCTCGTTCGAGGCCTATCGCGCCGACGCGACCGCCTGCCTGCGCGCCGCCGCCTCGACCGACCTCACGGGCAGCGAGCCGGCCGAGGCCCTCGTGCTCGCCTCGCGCCGGGTCGAGACCGCGCTCAACGCCGATCCATGGTCGGTGGCCCAGGCGGTCGACGCGGCGCGGCCCGACCTCAGCATCCGCCAGGCGCGCGACATCATGCAGGCGCGGCTCGACCATTGCCTCGAGGAGCACGGCTATCGCCGCTTCGCTTTGACCGACGCCCAGCGGCGGCAGCTGAACCGGTTCAACCTGCGCCAGCCCGAGCGGCAGGTCTATCTCCACAGCCTCGCCAGCGACCCGCAGGTGCTTGCCAGCCAAAGCGTCGAGGAGCCGGCGGGGCGGTAGCCCATCACGCGTGACCTGGAGTGACCCTTCTCCCGCTTGCGGGAGAAGGAGGGGCCCGCAGCGAAGCTGTGGGAGGATGAGGGTCTTGTTCTTCTTTGCTTCGCTGGGGCCGTAAACAAGAAGACCCTCACCCTACCCTCTCCCGCGAGCGGGAGAGGGGAAAGAAGGCGGAGCGCACGCTTGCGCTGACCGTCCCCGGCTGCTTTGCTAGCGCTAACAGGAGGGGAGGGGCGCTTATGGCCGAGCGGGGGCATCTGCCCGATTTCAGCGCGGCCGAGCTGCCGCCGCCGCCCGCCTCGGCCTGGCGGATCGTCGGGCCGGGAGTGGTCGCCGCGGGCGTCGGGCTCGCCTCGGGCGAGTTCGTCCTGTTCCCCTTCATCGCCAGCCAGGTCGGCTTGGCCTTCCTCTGGGCGGCTGCGGTCGGGCTCGCGACGCAATTCTTCATCAACATGGAGATCGAGCGCTACACTTTGGCGACGGGCGAGACGGTGCTCACCGGCTTCTCGCGTCTCTGGCGGCATTGGGGCCTGGTGTTCGCGGGGCTCGCCTTCCTCGCCAATCTCTGGCCGGGATGGGTGACCGGCGCCGCGACGCTCACCACCTATCTGGTCGGCGGCGACGCGCGCTGGATCGCGATCGGGATGCTGCTGGCGATCGCGCTGATCCTGACCCTGTCGCCGATCGTCTACCGGGCGCTCGAAGGGGCGCAATTCCTGAAGGTCGCGGCGGTCGGGCTGCTGGTCGCGTTCGCGGCCTTCGTCGCGATCCCCGGCGAAGTCTGGGTGGCGGCCCCCGCACTTGCCGCCGATATCCGCATTCCCGCGGCTTCGCTCGGCTGGCCGCTGCTGCTCGGCGCGCTCGCTTATGCCGGCGCCGGCGGCGGGCAGAATCTCTGCCAGTCCAACTGGATCAGGGACAAGGATCTCGGCATGGGCGCGCACGCGCCGAAGATCGCGAGCCCGCTCACCGGCGAGCCGATCGCCGCGCCCGGCACAGGATGGAAATTCGCGCCCGACGCCGAGAACATGGCGCGCTGGCGCGGCTGGTGGCGGATGGCCAATGTCGAGCAGCTCTCGACCTTCGTCGCGATCACCTTCGTCACCATCGCCTTCACCTCCTTGCTCGCCTTCACCACGCTGCACGGCCGCCCCGATCTGCCGCGCGACATCTCCTTCCTGCGCATCGAGGGCGACGCTCTGGCGATCGCCGCCGGCGGCTGGTTCGGCAAGTTGTTCTGGTTCGTCGGCGCCTTCTCCCTGTTCGCGGCCGCGCTCGGCATCGTCGATTATACGAGCCGCCTCGCCGCCGACGTGCTCTGCACCTGCTATTTCCGGGCACGCAGCGAGAGCCTGGTCTATGCCTGGCTGGTCTGGACCTTGGCCGCTTTGGGAATCGTCATCATCGCCAGCGGCCTCACCCAGCCTTTGGTCCTGCTCGTCACCTCGGCCTGCATCGCCGCCTTCATGATGTTCGTCTATTCGGGGTTGCTGATCGTGCTGAACCGCCGCCTGCTCGCGCCCGCGCTGCGCCCGGCTCCCTATCGGATCGCAGCGCTCGTCTGGGCCGTCGGCCTGTTCGGCATCCTCAGCGCGATCACCGTGGTGGACCAGCTCGTCAAGCTCTGGGGCTAGGGCCGGGCACCCTCGGCCGCGAAGGCGGCGGTCAGTTCCTGCCAGCCCGCCATGTCCGGCATGGTCGCGAAGCTGTGCGGGGCAGGGGTCTTCGCCCAGGGCAGGCCCTCGGCGGTGAAGGTCTCGACGAAGGGGACGACCCAGAGATGGTCGTCGAGGACCGGCGCGCGGACGTTGACGAACCAGTCCAGGCCGAGCGGCCGGGTGAACATCCAGGTCAGGCAGTGCGGGCAGAAATGATGCATGTCTCGGCTCTTGCCGCCGAGCACGGGCTCGCCCGCGGTCAGCGCGAAGCCGTCCGCCGGGACCGCGATCGACAGGGAAAAAGCGCTGGCGCTCATCCGCTGGCAGCCGGCGCAGTGGCAGGCCATGGTCAGGATCGGCGCCTTGGTCACGCGGATGCGGGTGGCGCCGCAGCGGCAGCCGCCTTCCCAGGGCAATTTCCAATCGTCCATCGCCGGCGCCTCCCGCCTTCCTTATGGGGCCGCCCATCGCGGGCCCGGACCGAGAGGAGACTTACCGCCGCTTCGCGGCCGCGGTAAATATGGATGCGGGCGAGCTCGAAGCATGGCTCGACGGGGAGGAGAGCCGGTCGGTCGGCTGGACGCGGCCCGGGGAGCGCGAATCGGTCGGCCGCCAGGCGGGCCGCCGCATCCTCCGCATCCTCCGCACGCCCAAGGCCGCGCTGGACGAGGAAGATCATCGGCAGATGCGAAGAGTCGTGGGCTTCATTCGCCGGCATCGGGCGCAGGAGCCCGCGAACATCGTCACCTCTCGCTGGCGGTACAGCTTGATGAACTGGGGGCATGATCCGCTGAAGGATTGACCCTGGCGAGGCCGCGGAACGGCGAGGCGCCGCGCAAGCTTGCCAAGCCCGCGGCCAGGCTGCACCCTCCCGTCATGGCGAAGGGGACCCACGACAGCGCCGCCGATCCGCGCAACGCCTCGATCCTGATCAGTGTCAACGGCGCCCTCGTGACGCGCGCCGAGGCGATGGTGTCGGTGTTCGATTCGGGCTTCGTGCTCGGCGACGGCGTCTGGGAGGGGCTGCGCGTGCACAAGGGGCGGATCGCCTTCCTCGAACGCCATCTCGACCGGCTCTACGAGGGCGCCAAGGCGATCGCCATGGAGATCGGCCTTTCCCGCGAGCCGCTGGTCCGGCGGCTCTACGAGACGCTCGATGCGAACGACATGAGCGAGGGCGTCCATATCCGGCTGATGGTGACGCGCGGCATCCGCTCGACGCCCTATCAGGACCCGCGCGTGGTGATCTCGCCGGCGACCATCGTCGTCATCCCCGAATATAAGGCGCCCCTCCCTGCGATCGTCGAGCAGGGCATCACCCTGTTCACCGTCCACGTCCGGCGCGGCGATCCGGCGGTGCAGGACCCCAAGCTCAATTCGCACTCGAAGCTCAACTGCATCACCGCCTGCATCCAGGCGATCGAGGCGGGCGCGGACGAGGCCCTGATGCTCGATCCGCATGGCTTCGTCGCGACCTGCAACTCGACCCATTTCTTCATCGTCCGGCGCGGCGAGGTGTGGACCTCGACCGGCGATTATTGCCTGGGCGGGATCACGCGCGGGAACGTCGTCGAGATCTGCCGCGAGGCGGGCATCCCGGTGTTCGAGAAGAACTTTTCGCTGACTGACGTCTATGGTGCCGACGAGGCTTTCGTCACCGGCACCTTCGCCGGCGTGGTGCCGGTGCGCAGCGTCGACGGCCGCATCCTGACCGACGGCCGTGGGCCGATGACGCTGCGGCTGCAGGAGCTCTACAAGGCCCGCATCGAGGCCGACGTTGCGGCGCAGGCGCGGCCCTGACCATGACCCTCCGGATCGCGATGTGGTCCGGGCCGCGCAACCTTTCGACCGCTATGATGCGCAGCTTCGGCAACCGCGCCGACACCGCGGTCAGCGACGAGCCTTATTACGGCGCGTTCCTCAAGACGAGCGGCGCCGATCACCCGATGCGCGAGGCGGTGATCGCGGCGATGGACTGCGAGTGGCTAAGCGTCGCGCGCACGCTCGCCGGGCCGGCGCCGGAGGGCAGGCCGATCTGGTACCAGAAGCATATGTGGCATCATATGGTGGGGCCGGTCGGCTATGCGGATTTCGCAGGCTTCACCCACGCCTTCCTGATCCGCGACCCCGCCAACATGATCGCTTCCTATCTGCGCAAGCGCGAGGCGGCTGCGTTCGAGGATTTCGGCCTCGACCGCCAGGCGGAGTTCTTCGAGCGGGAGGCGGACCGGCTGGGCCATGCGCCACCCGTGGTCGACGCCAACGACGTCCTCGCCGATCCGTGCGGCACGCTGAGCGCGCTCTGCGACCGGCTCGGCATCGCCTTCGATCCGGCGATGCTCGCCTGGCCCCCCGGGCGCCGGCCGACCGACGGGCCCTGGGCGCCGCACTGGTACCAGGTCGTCGAGGCGAGCACCGGCTTCGGCCCACCCGACCGGCCCGCGAAGCTGCCGGGCGAGGCGGAGCGGCTCGCCGAGCGCTGCCGGCCTTATTACGAGCGGCTGGCGGCCCACAGAATTACCGCCTGAAGTTGACGCAGCATCAAATGGAAGAAGGCAACGTCCTCATCCAGGCGAGACGTGCTTGAGTCACGGTTAGCGATTACGGAGCAGGGACAAGTAGCCAGAGCGTACCTCATCCATGGCTTCGAAAATAGTTCAAACTTATAGTTTGATCTTGGAGTCTAGTTCAGTTAGACGGATTCGAATCAGGGTGGGAGACTTGAAAGATGATAGATCAACCTCGCAGACCGATCACTATACAAGCTTTCGTTCTCTTGTCGGCGCTTGCGTTTCTGGCTGGAGTTTTAGTTGGAGCGCTCATTGCTGAATTCATAATGAAATAGTAGCGCGCGTTCTGCTGAAACTAAGCGAAGCGTATGTGCGACCTCGACGTAAACTGGAAAAGTCCGGAAACGATTTGATCATATTGTCTGCATCATCTGAGATAAGGACCTGAGCAATGGTTGAGCGTGCTCCAAAACCACGACCGGTAATTCTTGCCTGCATATTCTGGTTCGTATTTGGCCTCGTTCTCGCGATCGGGCTCGCAAAGGAAGGCTGGCTATAGGCCCGTCTGGAGGAGCGGAGGGGAGCACGGGCTGCGTCCCGCTGGACGGCCCCGCCACGCTTATTGCAGAGGCCCTCCGCCTCGCCGAGCGCTGCCGGCCCTATTACGAGCGGCTGGCGGCGCGCCGCATCACCGGCCCAGCGCAATAAGGAGAAGCGCGACGCCGAGCATCAGGAACAAGGGAGAATAGAGCCAAGTGTCGTAGCGCGCCCAGCGCGTGGTGCGGATGCGCTTGAAGAAGCCGGTCCATTGCGTCGGAACGAGCGCGCGCAGCACGAAGGTCGCGCCCACGATCCCGAGCGCCGCCCGCACCGCGATGGGCGGTAGCGGCAGACTGAGACGTCCTTCCGCGGCGAGGACCAGCGCGCCGAGCAGAATCAGACCGGCCGCGACCGCGCCTGCGGCGGGCCTCCACCAGCCGATGCGATGGTTCATCACCGGCGCGCCGTCGGGCCGCTGCAGCAGGCTGACCGAATAGCCCACCCGCCCGCCGAGCGCCCAATGGAGATGGAAGCCCGCGGCGAAGGCGATGATGGCAAGCGCGACGATCAGCGGCGGCGACATGCCTTCGACATGCCCGTGGCTTCGAGGCTGGGCAAGGGCGGCTAATTTCCCGCTTGAAGTTGACGCAACGTCAAGCGCTATGACGCTGCCATGGACGATCTGCTCGACATCAGGGAGGTGGTGCGCCGCACCGGGCTGACCTCGCGCGCCTTGCGCTTCTACGAGGCGCGCGGGCTGGTGCGGCCGCTCAGGACGCATTCGGGCCGGCGGCTCTACGGCGCCGAGGCGCTCGAGCGGATCAACCAGATCGTGGCGCTGAAGCGCGCCGGCCTCACCCTGACGCAGATCCAGCGGATGACGGCGCGCCGCCCGCTCGATCTGGCGCGCCTGATCGACGCCCAATTGGAGGCGCTGGAGACGCGCCACGCCGAGATTGCCGAGGCGAAGCAGCTGCTTCTCTCCGTCAAGTCCCGCATCGACCGCGGCGAGCCCGTCGATGTCGCGACCTTCTGCTCGCTGATTCGACAGGGAGAGTCCGTCATGGACCATGAGAATTGGAAGAAGGTCACCGATCGCTATTTCAGCGAGGAGGAGAAGGCCCATTGGACCGAGCGCATGGCCGAGGTGCCCGTGGGCTTCGACCAGGAGGCTTATAGCCGGCAATGGGCCGAGCTTGCGCTGAGGATCGAGACGGCCTTGCCGCTCGACCCGGCGGGCGCCGAGGCCCAGGCCTTCTACGACGAGTGGCAGCAGCTGCTGGCGCCGTTCAAGGCGGTGGCGACGAGCGAGATGATCGCCGGCGCCACCAAATTCTACAACCGCATGGACGAGTGGCAAGGCGACCAGAAGCCGCCATTCTCGATGAAGGTCTGGCAGTTCATCCAGGCGGCGGGGAGGGCGCGGCAGGCGGGCTGACGATGCGGGCGCCGTCTCCCGGCGGCGCCCGCTCGGGCTAGGGTCCGAACTCAATAGGGGACTTTGAGCGTCGTCGGATTTTCGCTTGACTTGTCGGATTACGTCGGATAAATCCGACCATATGGCAGATTGTCATTGCCCCCGCGCTACAGCCTCAAGCCGCTCTCTCGTGCCCGCGCCCGACCGCTCCAGGGCACCGGGCGTGCCGGTATCCCGCGTAATAACGCGGGAAATACGCGGGCGGCCGCCCGTGGAACCAGCGGTGGCGACGCAGGAGCATCGTGCGCCGAACTCCACCCGATCACCCGGGATGAAGGGAGCTGGCCGGCATGCTCCTGCGCCTCGCCCCAGGCGCCGCGGCGCCGTCATGATTTCTCTATCGTGATTCCGGCCGGCGCCCCTTCACAAACGCCATGTGTTGACCCACATAGGCGTCGCGGTTATAGGCCGCCGCGCCCAAGGGCTGGTGGTGGCTGACAAGCCAGACGCTGCCCGACTGGGCGTTTTTGAGCTGAACACTGCTGCGATGTGAGCAAGGGCCTGGGGGGCCGAACGGCCGCCGGGGCTCCTTTGCGCATTCCGTGTCGCAGCAGAGTAACTTAGGAAAGTGAAGGCTTCATGCCGACGATCAACCAGCTGATCCGCAAGGGTCGCGAACCGCAGAAGGCCAAGTCCAAGGTCCCTGCGATGGAGCAGAACCCGCAGAAGCGCGGCGTCTGCACCCGTGTCTATACGACGACCCCGAAGAAGCCGAACTCGGCGCTGCGGAAGGTGGCCAAGGTCCGCCTGACCAACCAGCGCGAGGTGATCAGCTACATTCCCGGCGAGGGCCATAACCTCCAGGAGCATAGCGTGGTGCTGATCCGCGGCGGCCGCGTCCGCGACCTGCCCGGCGTGCGCTACCATGTGCTGCGCGGCGTGCTCGACACGCAGGGGGTCAAGGACCGCAAGCAGAGCCGTTCCAAATACGGCGCCAAGCGGCCTAAGTAGGGGATAGAAAGACATGTCACGTCGCCGCCGCCCGGAGAAGCGCGAAATTCTCCCCGACCCGAAATTCGGGGACATCGTCCTTTCGAAGTTCATGAACAGCGTCATGCTCGACGGCAAGAAGTCCGTCGCCGAAGGCATCGTCTACGGCGCCTTCGAGACGATCGAGCAGCGCGCCAAGAAGGACCCGCTCGGGGTCTTCCACGATGCGCTCAACAATGTGAAGCCGGGCATCGAGGTCCGCTCCCGCCGCGTCGGCGGCGCGACCTACCAGGTCCCGGTCGAGGTGCGCCAGGAGCGCGCCCAGGCGCTGGCGATCCGCTGGCTGATCTCGGCGGCGCGCAGCCGCTCGGAGAAGACCATGGCCGCCCGCCTCTCGGGCGAGCTGATGGATGCCGCATCGAACCGCGGCAACGCGGTCAAGAAGCGCGAGGACACGCATCGCATGGCCGAGGCGAACCGCGCCTTCTCACACTATCGCTGGTAGGACGATGCAAACCCACCTCAGTACTGCTGTTCGGCATCTGGCCCTGCGCTATGGCTTTCAGCCGACGCCGGCAAAGGTCGCTGGTGCGGTGATGTGGGGTAAGCTGAAAGCCCCGCCGGAGGTTAGGCCCGAACATCGCAACTACGTGCGTCGGATCCTGGCCGAGCTTCGGTCGGACGGTCTTACCAAGCACTTCTAATTTCTTCGGAGTTTACTCAAATGGCCCGCAGCCATCCGCTCGACAAATATCGCAACATCGGCATCATGGCCCATATCGATGCCGGCAAGACGACGACGACCGAGCGCATCCTTTATTATACCGGCAAGTCCTACAAGATCGGCGAGGTCCATGAGGGCACCGCCACTATGGACTGGATGGAGCAGGAGCAGGAGCGCGGCATCACCATCACGTCGGCCGCGACGACCTGCTTTTGGGACGACCACCGGATCAACATCATCGATACGCCCGGCCACGTCGATTTCACGATCGAGGTCGAGCGCTCGCTGCGCGTGCTCGACGGCGCGGTCGCGGTGTTCGACGGCGTCGCCGGCGTCGAGCCCCAGTCGGAGACCGTCTGGCGCCAGGCCGACAAGTACAAGGTCCCGCGGATGTGCTTCGTCAACAAGCTCGACCGGATGGGTGCGAGCTTCGAGCGCTGCGTCTCCATGATCAAGGACCGGCTCGGCGCGCGCCCGATGGTGCTGCAGCTGCCGATCGGCATCGAATCGAGCTTCGTCGGCGTCGTCGACCTGGTCGCCAACCATGCCATCGTCTGGCTCGAGGAGAGCCTGGGCGCGAAGTTCGAGATCCGCGAGATCCCGGCGGACCTCAAGGACGCCGCCGAGGCCGCGCGCATGGAGCTGATCGAAATGGCCGTCGAGCAGGACGACGCGGTCATGGAGGCCTATCTCGAAGGCAATGAGCCCGACGTCGCGACGCTGAAGAGCCTGATCCGCAAGGGCACGCTGAACTTCTCGTTCGTGCCGGTGCTGACCGGCTCGGCGTTCAAGAACAAGGGCGTGCAGCCGATGCTCGACGCGGTCGTCGACTATCTCCCGAGCCCGCTCGACGTGCCCGCGATCAAGGGCGTCAAGCTCGACGGCGAGACCGAGGATACGCGCCCGGCCGACGACGCCGCGCCGTTCGCGGCGCTTGCGTTCAAGATCATGACCGACCCGTTCGTCGGCACGCTGACCTTCGCCCGCATCTATTCGGGCAAGCTCGACAGCGCCTCCACCGTCCTCAACTCCGTCAAGGACAAGAAGGAGAAGGTCGGGCGCATGCTGCTGATGCACGCCAACGACCGCGAGGACATCAAGGAGGCCTTCGCCGGCGACATCGTCGCGCTGGTGGGCCTCAAGGACACGACCACGGGCGACACGCTCTGCGCGCCCAACGCGCCGATCATCCTCGAGCGCATGGAGTTCCCGGATCCAGTCATCGAGGTCGCGGTCGAGCCCAAGACCAAGGCCGACCAGGAGAAGATGGGCATCGCCCTGTCGCGTCTCGCCGCCGAGGATCCGAGCTTCCGCGTCACCTCCGACTATGAATCGGGCCAGACGATCATCAAGGGGATGGGCGAGCTCCACCTCGAGATCCTCGTCGACCGGATGAAGCGCGAGTTCAAGGTGGACGCCAATGTCGGCGCGCCGCAGGTCGCCTATCGCGAGTCGCTGGCCCGTCCGGTCGAGCTCACCTACACCCACAAGAAGCAGTCGGGCGGCTCCGGCCAGTTCGCCGAGGTGAAGGTGTCGCTTCAGCCGGGCGAGCGCGGCTCGGGCATCATCTTCAGCGACCAGGTCAAGGGCGGCAATATTCCCAAGGAATATATCCCCTCGGTCGAGAAGGGGATGCGCGAATCCGCCGAGACCGGTTCCCTGATCGGCTTCCCGATCATCGATTTCGAGATCAAGCTGACCGACGGCAAATATCACGACGTCGATTCCTCGGCGCTCGCCTTCGAGATCGCCGGCCGCGCCGCGATGCGCGAGGCGGCCCAGAAGGCCGGGATCAAATTGCTCGAGCCGATCATGAAGGTTGAGGTCGTGACCCCGGAAGACTATCTGGGCGACGTGATCGGCGACCTGAACAGCCGGCGCGGCCAGATCCAGGGTACGGACAGCCGCGGCAATGCCCAGGTCGTCGAGGCGATGGTGCCGCTTGCGAATATGTTCGGCTACGTTAATGAGCTTCGCTCCTTCAGCCAGGGGCGCGCCCAGTACACGATGCAGTTCTCGCATTATGACGAGGTGCCGGCGAACGTCGCCGAAGAGGTCAAGGCGAAGCTCGCCTGAGCGGGTTTCGGTTAGGTTTTTTGAAGAGAAAGAATGAGGGTTAGGCAAAATGGGTAAGGCTAAATTCGAGCGGACCAAGCCGCACTGCAACATCGGCACCATCGGTCACGTCGACCATGGCAAGACGTCGCTGACGGCCGCCATCACCAAGGTGCTCGCCGAGACCGGCGGCGCGACCTACACGAGCTACGCCAATATCGACAAGGCGCCCGAGGAGCGCGAGCGCGGGATCACCATTTCGACGGCGCACGTCGAATATGAGACCGAGGCGCGCCACTATGCGCACGTCGATTGCCCGGGCCACGCCGATTATGTGAAGAACATGATCACCGGCGCCGCGCAGATGGACGGCGCGATCCTGGTCGTCTCGGCCGC
>Ga0070686_100001403_pt1 | contig 13585 bp, 17 predicted proteins | sample KBSS23LmetaG_FD_65654 | JGI IMG/M metagenome (GOLD analysis project Ga0070686, IMG submission 65654) | Switchgrass rhizosphere microbial communities from Kellogg Biological Station, Michigan, USA - KBS S2-3L metaG | ecosystem: Host-associated > Plants > Roots > Rhizosphere ...
AGCACGCCGAGGAAGGTGCCGACCAGGGCCGAGCCGATCATCTCGCCGAGGATCGCCGGCGGCTGGTCGATCGCCGCCATCGTCTTCACCACGCCGAGCACGGCCGCGACGATGCCGAGCGCGGGGAGGGCATCGGCGAGCGTCTGCAGCGAGTTGGCCGGGGCGATGCTGTGGTGGGTGTGGGTCTTGATGCTGTTGTCCATCACGTCCTCGACCGCGCGCGGATCGAGCGTGCCAGAGGAGACCACGACCAGCCGCAGCGTGTCGCAGATCAGGTGGATCAGGGTCTGGTCCTTCAGCAGCTTGGGATATTCGGAGAAGATCGCGGAGCTCTTCGGATCCTCGATATGCGGCTCGACCGCGACCGGGCCGTCGGTGCGCAGCATCTTCATCAGCTTCGACACCAGGAAGATCGTGTCGAGGAAATCTTTCTTGTTGTATTTCGGGCCCTTGAAGACCTTGCCGAAGCCGCCGAGCAGCGCCTTGAGGTCCGCGCCGCTATTGCCGGCGATGGTCGATCCGACCGCGGCGCCGCCGATGACGAGCATCTCGATCGGCAGCGCGTGCAGGATGACGCCGATGCTTCCGCCGGAGATGACGAAGCTGCCGAACACCATGACGAGGACGACAATTATGCCGACGGCTGCAAACATTCCGATCCCCGCTCTACTGGCCAGTTTGAGGGCAATACGCGCCCCCGCAACATGATTAACGGCAGGGCGGCGGAGACTTTATGGTTAAGGCGCGCTCAACCACGATTTATCGCGCGGAGGAGGTTCGGGCAGCGCGGCGCGCGCCCGGAACCGGCGGCTCCGGGCGGGCTGCGATCTTATGGTTACGGATGAATTGGCTGCGGGTTTAGCGGCTGAAGCCCTTCTCCCGCTTGCGGGAGAAGGAGGGGCCCGCCGCGAAGCGGCGGGAGGATGAGGGTCTTGTTCTTTTGCTGCGCCGAGGCCGGCAAGAAGAAGAAGACCCTCACCCTGCCCTCTCCCGCGAGCGGGAGAGGGAAAAGAGGGGCTTAGCGCAGGATGTCGAACAGCGTGCTGGCGTTGATCCGCGAGAAGACCGCCTGGGCGGCCTGGAGGGTCAGCTGCTGCGACTGGAGCCTGGCGATCGCCGCGGTGACGTCGGTGCTCTCGAGATTGCTGCGCTCCTCGTCGAGCTGGAGGCCGCTGTCGGCCTGGCGCTCGACGAGCTGGTCGATGCGGTTGGCAAGCGCCCCCTGAGCGCCCCGCGCATTGGCGACATGGTCCACCGCCGCCGAGACTTCGTCCGCCGAGATGGCGATCGCGGCGGCGCGGGCGGTCGGATCGGTCAGCGACAGCGCATCGGCGGCGGCCGCGACGATCGCCGCGACGTCCTTCGCGCCCGCTGCGGTCGGCACGGATTCGAAGACGTCCTCGCGCGTGCCGACCGCCTCGAGCGTGACTCCGCTCGCGACCGGGATGCGCAGCGACCCGCCCGACATGAACAGCGGCCCGCCGCGCGTATCCTTCGCATCCTTGAGCGAGGCGATGTCGTCGGCGATCGAGCGCAATTCCTGCGCGATCGTCGCCCGGTCGCCGTCGGAGAGGGTGCCGTTCGCGCCCTGGACCATCAGCTCGCCGGCGCGATCAAGCGCGCTCCCGACCGACCTCAGCGTCGTGTCGGCGCGGGCGGCCAGCGCGGAGGCGAGATTGAGGTTGCTCTTGAAGGCCACGTCGTTCGCCTGGCTGCGCGCGATCGAGGCGACGCGCGCCGCCGCGACGGGATCGTCCGAGGGCGCCTGGATGCGCTTGCCGGTGCTGATCTCGGTCTGGCTGCGCGCGATGTCGCGGGCCAGCGCGGTCTGCCGGTTGATGTCCATATTCAGGCGATAACGGGTGCCGCTGATCATGATCCGAAAATCCTCAAATGGGTCACAGCGCGTCGAACAGCGCCTGGATGGATTCGCGCGCGACCTGGATGATCCGGGCCGACGCATTGTAGGCCTGCTGGAAGCGCAGCATCTCCGCCGCCTCGGTGTCGAGATCGACCCCGGTCACCTCGTCGAGCGCGGCGAGGCTGGAGTCGCGCCATTTGGAGGAGGCCGCGGCTTCGGCCCTGGCCGAGGACAGCATCTGCGCGTTGGCGGAAACCAGGGCCGACCAGCGGCCCTCGACGCCGCTCGACGCACGTAGCGCGTCGAGGGCGAGCAGGTTGCCGTTGGACGCGCCGCCGGGGGCGGCGGCGGGGACGAGATCGGGATCGCCGGCAAGCGCCTGCATCGTGACCGCGCCGCCCGGGGCCGAGATCAGGCTCGCGCCGGCATTGCCGTTCGCGTCCCGGCCCGCGGCCGACCAGCTATTGACCATGGAGGTGAAATCGGCGGCGAGCCCGTCCAGCGCGCTGCGCCGATCGGCGACCGTCGTCGCGATGTCGACGAGCCCGGCCAGGGTCCCGCCCGCGGCCGGAAGCGGCACTATCGTGCCGTTCTCCGAGAGCTGGATCGACAGGCGGCCGTCGGCGGCGGGCACGAGGCTGACCAGGCTCGGCCCGCTGTCGGAGAGGAGGGAGAGGCTGGCGTTCGCGCCGGCGGCGAGCGTCGCGCGGCCGTCGCCCCCGATCGTCACCTTGACGTCGATCTTGCCGGCGATGAAGTCGATCAGCTGGTCGCGCTGGTCCTCGAGCGAGGCGCGTGCCGATCCGTTCGCCGCGGCGGGCGCGAGCGCGCCGTTGATGTCGTCGAGCGCGTTCAGCGCATCGTTCAGCGCCGTGACCTCGAGCCCGGCGGCCTGGCCGATGCCCTCCGAGATGCGCGCGAGCGCCTGGCCGGTGTTGCGAAACGCGCCGGCGGCGCCGTCGAGCGCAGACAGCACCGACCGCCGGCCGAGCGGATCGCCGGGATCGGAGGCGAGCGAGGCGGCGGCGGTGAAGAAGCTCGTGATCGAGGCGCCGATTCCGGAGGGGCCGTCGTCGAGCGCCGTCTCGACGCCGCCCAGCCATTGCTGGCGGACGTCGGCGCGGCCCGCGGAAGAGGTCGCGAGGCGCGCCTCCTGGGCCTTGAACAGGTCCCAGGCGCGGGCGACGCCGGTGGCGGTGACGCCGTTGAAGGTGACCTGCGGCCGGTAGGCGATGTCGCCCGTGCCGACCACGGTCGATTCCTGGAGGATCACGCGGCGCCGGGCATAGCCGGGCGTCTGCGCGTTGGCGACATTCTCGCCGATCGCGGACAGAGCGGTCTGATAGGATTTGAGCGCCGAGGCGCCGATGCCGAGCAGGTCGGTCATCGATCCGACCCGTCCGAATTGGCCGCACCCGCGCCGTCCGTAGCCGACGCCGTTGCCTCATGGCGGTCGAACTGGGCGAGCAGCATCTGGGCGATGCCGAACACGCCCTGGTGCGACATCGCATCGGCGAGGTTGGCGTCGGACATGTCGCGGAACTGCTCGGTCGCCTGGCTGCTCAGCGGATCCTCGGCGAGATGGGCCTGGCGCATCGAGCCGATCAGCTGGCGCAGGAACACCGCCTCGAACTGCTGCGCGGCGGTGCGCAGGGCGTTGCGCCGGGCCGCCGCATCGGGCGCCTGATCGCCGAGCGCGGTCGGCGGCGCTTGCCGCACGAGGGGCATCGCCGCCTGGGGGGAGCGAAGCGGCGAGATCACAGGATCACCAGATCGGCGCGCAGCGCGCCGGCCTGCTTGAGCGCCTCGAGGATTGCGACCAGGTCGGACGGCGCCGCCCCGATCGCGTTGACCGCGCGGACGATCTCCGCGAGCGAGGCGCCGGGGGCGAGCTCGAACATCGGCGAGCGATGCTCGGTCACCTCGATATTGCTATGCTGCTCGACCACCGTCTCGCCGCGCGACAAGGGCGCCGGCTGGCTGGTGCGCTGGTCTTCCTGGACGGCGACGGTGAGGCGGCCGTGGCTGACCGCGGCCGGGCTGATCCTGACCGCGCCGTTGATCACCACCGTGCCGGTGCGCGCATTGACGATCACCCGCGCCGGCGCATCGGCCGGCTCGACGATGAGATTCTCGACCCGGCTCATCAGGGTCGTGCGGAGCTCCGCACCCGGCTCGGCCTCGATCGCGATCGAGACGCCGTCGACGGCGCGCGCGATCGGCCGGCCGAGCGCGCGGTTGATCGCGTCGGCGACCCGCTGGGCGGTGGTGAAATCGGATTCGGAAAGGTTGAAAACCAGGCCGGGCGCGGTCGCGAAGCCGGTCTCGACCGCGCGCTCGACGGTGGCGCCGCCGGGGATGCGGCCCGAGGAGGGCACGTTGACCGAGACCTGCGAGCCGTCCTGCGCCGAGACGCCGAGGCCGCCGACCGCGAGATTGCCCTGCGCCATCGCGTAGATCTGATTGTCGGCGCCGCGCAGCGGCGACATGATCAGGGTGCCGCCGCGCAGCGAGCGCGCGCGGCCCATGGCCGAGACGGTGATGTCGAGCCGCTGGCCGGGCCGGGCGAAGGCGGGGAGATCGGCGGTGATCATCACCGCGGCCGCGTTCTTGAGCGCCGGATTGACCCCGGGCGGCAGGGTCAGGCCGAAGCGCGAGGCGACTCCGTTCATGCCCTGGGTCGCATATTCGAGGTTGTCGTCGCCCGTGCCGGCGAGGCCGACGACGATGCCGTAGCCGACCAGCTGGTTGGGGCGGACGCCCTGGAAGGCGCCGAGATCCTTGATCCGCGTCGCCTGGGCCGGCGAGGCCAGCACGACGAGGGCGGTAATCGCAATGACAAGGCTGCGGAACATCTGGGTCACCTCAAAACGGGCTGAGAATGGAGAAGAAGCGCTGCAGCCAGCCCTGGCGGCTGGCGCGGGCGATTTCGCCGCGGCCGACATAGTCGATCCGGGCGTCGGCGACCCGGGTCGAGGCGACGCGATTGTCGGCGCTGATGTCGCCCGGGCGGACGATGCCCGAGATGCGGATCGTCTCGTTCCCCCGGTTGATGTGCAGCAGCTTCTCGCCGCGGACGCGCATCGCGCCGTTGGGCAGGACCTCGGAGACGACGACGCTGATCTCGCCGATCAGGCTGTTGGCCTGCGCGGTCTGACCCTGTCCGTTGAAGGTCGAATTGCCGCCCATCGAGGCGTCGGTCGGGGAGAAGAGCGACAGCGGCCCCGTGGTCGGCGGGGTGAGACCGATATTGCCCGCGCGGTCGGTCGCCGAGGTGCTCGTCGAGCTCCCCTGCGTCCGCTCGACGAGCACGATGGTGATGACGTCGCCGACCTGGGCTGCGCGCTGACCGCTGGTCAGCGGCGCATAGCCGTTCGCGGCCTGGAAGATCGCGCCATTGGCCACCGGCGCCGGCGCGGGCGGAGGCGGCGCCGGCGTATAGTCCGGCGGCGGCTGACGATGGCCGCAGAACAGGCAGGCGGCGATGAGGAATGCGCTGGCCATATCAGAGCTGCTGGTTCGCGTTGCGGAGCATCTCGTCGGTGGCCTGGACCATCTTCGAGTTGACCTCATAGGCGCGCTGGGTCTCGATCATGTCGACCAGCTCCTCGACGACGTTGACGTTCGAGCCTTCGAGCGCGCCCTGGCGGATCGAGCCGCGGCCTTCGAGCCCGGGCACGCCGGTCTGGGCCGAGCCGCTCGCCGCGGTCTCGCCGTAGAGATTGTTGCCGAGCGCCTGCAGGCCGGCCGGATTGATGAAGCGCGAGATTTCGAGCTTGCCGACCTCGCTGGCCTCGGCGGTGCCGGCGACGGTCACCGAGACGGTGCCGTCGGTGCCGATCGTGACCGACTGGGCGCCGTCCGGGATCTGGATCTCGGGCTGGACGGGCAGGCCGTCGGCGGTGACGATCTTGCCCTCGGAGGAGAGATGGAAATTGCCGGCGCGGGAATAAGCGGTGCCCCCGTCCGGTCGCAGGATCTGGAAATAGCCCTGCCCCTCGATGGCGAGATCGAGCGGGTTGCTGGTCGTGCTCAAGGCGCCCTGCGTGGTGACCCGGCCAGTGCCGGTCATGCGCACGCCGGTGCCGAGGTTGAGGCCGGTCGCATATTGATTGTCGCCGGACGAGCGGGCGCCGGCGGCGGTCACCGTCTGATAGGCCAGGGTCGCGAATTCGGCGCGGTCGCGCTGGAAGCCGGTGGTGTTCACGTTCGCCAGATTGTTGGCGATGATCCGCATCCGCTCGGCCTGGGCGTCGAGCCCGGTGCGGGCGACCTGAAGGGCTGAATTGGACATAATCTTTCTCCTTGGAGCCCGGCTCTAGCTGGGCAGGCGCATGAGGTCGGCGGCGGACGTGTCCATCTCGCGCGCCTGGGTGACGAGCTGCAATTGCATGTCCCACGAGCGGCTCGCCTCGATCATGTCGATCAGGGTCTGGCTGGTGTTGACGTTCGATCCTTCGAGGCTGCGCGGGGTGAGCCGCGCGTCGGGATCCGACGGCAGGGCGCCGCCGTCCGCGACCCGGAACAGGCCGTCGACCCCCTTCTGGATGCGCGAGCCGGCCGGGGTCGCCAGCTTGAGCCGGTCGACCTGCTGCGGCTGGTTGGGATCGCCGCCGGTGGGCACGATCCAGATCGCGCCGTCCTCGGCGATGCGGACCGAATCGGCGGGCGGTATGGTGAGCGGCCCGCCTTCACCGAGCACGGGATGGCCGTCGCCGGTCGTCACCACGCCGGTCGGGCTGACCTGGAGGTCGCCGCGCCGTGTATAGGCTTCGCTGCCGTCGTCGGCCTGCACGCCAAGCAGGGCATCGCCCTGCATCGCGACGTCGAGGTCGCGGCCGGTCTCGTGGACCGAACCCGGCGCCATGTCGGCGGCGACCACCTGCTGCGAGGTCGGCACGCGCGACTGCAGGCCGGCGCCACGAAGCCACATCGCCGTCGCGGACGACATCTCGGCGCGGAAGCCGGTCGTGTTCGCATTGGCGAGGTTGTTCGCGGTCGCGGTCTGCCGCGCCATCGCGCCGCGCATTCCCGACAAAGCGGTGTAGATCAGCCTATCCATGATTCAGGCTCCGGCCTCCAGGTTCAGCTGCGCAGGTTGATGATCGACTGGTCCATCGAATTGGCCGTCTCGATCGCCTTGGCGTTCGCCTGGAAGTTGCGCTGCGCCGCGATCAGCGAGACGAGCTCCTCGGTGATGTCGACATTGGCCCGCTCGAGCGCGCCGGTCTGGATCCGCCCGAAAGCGTCCGATCCGGCCTCACCGACCTGGGCGGGGCCGCTATTGCCGGTCACCGTCCAGCGCCCGTCGCCGCGCTGGCGAAGCCCGCCCGGGTTCGAGAAATTGGCGAGCAGCAATTTGCCGAGCGCCTGGGTGGTGCCGTCGGTGAAGCTGGCGGTGACGAGGCCGTCCTCGCCGATCGAGACGTCGGACAGCTTGGAGGAGGCGATGCCGTCCTGGTCGATCGAGGCGATGCTGAACGCGCCCGCTGCCTGCCTGGTGGTGGTGCCGAAATCGAGGGTCAGCGCGATCGGGGCCGAGGCGCCCGAGGGGAAGACGCTGCTGAACGCGACCGGGCTGGTCGGCGCGGTGATCGCGCCGGCCGCGTCGAACCTGAGCTGGGCCGGCTGGGGCGTCGCCGCGTTCGCCGCGGACGAGGCCTCCTCGTTGCCGATGAACAGATGAACGTCCCAAGTGTCGGCCGAATCGCCTGCCGCGACCGAGCCGGTGCGCACGAAATAGAGCGTCGCGGACTGGGCCTCGCCGCTATTGTCGTAGACCGTGGTCTGCTGCGAATAATTGTAGCTGTTGGGATCGAGCCGGTCGAAGACGTAGGGCTGCTGCGCGTTGTAGACGGCGCGCGCGGCCGGCTTGTCGGCCGTGCTCGGCAGGCTGGCGGCGAGCGTGACCAGGGTGGTCTGGCGCGGCGTGCCCGAGGTCAAAGGCAGCTGGATGTTGCGCGAGGCTTCGAGGCCGCTCGCGGTGACATGGCCCTCGGCGTCGACCGGCAGGACCTGGATGTAGCCGCCGTTCGAATCGGTGAGGTAGCGCTGGCCGTCGACCGAGAGCGAGCCGTTGCGCGAGAAATAGGTGGTGCCGCCGGTCAGCGCGTCGCGGGTCACGAAGAAGCCCGAGCCGCTGATCGCGAGATCGAGATCGCGCGCCGAGGTCTCGAAGCCGCCCTGGGTGAATTGCTGCTCGATTCCCTTGAGCCGCGTGCCCTGGCCGGCGGTTGTGCCCGAGGCCGGCATGATGTCGCCGAACTGGGCACGGCTGCGCTTGAAGCCGATCGAGCCGACATTGGCGATGTTGTTCGAGATGGTCGAAAGATCGGTCTGCGCGCCGCGGAGGCCGGAGAGCGAGGTGTAGAAGGACATGGGTCTTGCTCCTTGGTGAGGTCAGGCGAGGCGGATGGCGGCGCTGGGCTCGAGCAGCCCGAGGCCGGTGACGAGGCGGCTCTCGCCGCCGCTGGAGGGAGACTGGATGCCGCCGATCGAGGTCCAGGTGGCGGTGGCCGGATTGCTGCTGCGGCCGCCCCGCGTGGCGGTGACGACGAGGCGCAGCGGGCCGCCGGCAACCTCCTGGCCCGCATCGTTCTTGCCGTCCCAGGCGAAGGAGATGTCGCCCGCCTGCTGGGGCCCGAGCGTCTCGCTGTGGACGATCGCGCCGTTGGCGTCGACGAAGCTGACACTGACCTGGTCGGCGGGATCGGTGAGCGTGAACTGGCCCGCATAGGAGCCGTCGCGGAGCGGCGTCGCGATGTCGGACGAGACCAGCATCGAATGGCCGATCCAGCTCGCCGCGTCGGAGAGCCGGCTGCCGCCCAGCGAAGCGGCGATCGTCTGCAGGCTCTGGTTCATCTGGGCGATGCCCGCGACCTGCGAGAATTGCGCCATCTGGGCGACCATCTGGGTGTTGTCGACCGGGTTGAACGGATCCTGGGTGGTGAGCTGGGTGGTCATCAGCTTCAGGAAGTCGTTCTGGGTCATCGCGCCCGCGACGTTGGCGACCGCGTTCGTCCCCGTGCCGGCGGGCGGCACGGGCACGTTATGGGCGTTGTTGATCGTGTCGATAATGCTCATTGGCCGAGCCTCAATGTGTCGAGGGTGAGGGTCTTTGCGGTCTGGAGGACCTGCACGTTGTTCTGATATTGGCGCGCGGTCTCGACCATATCGATGAGCTCAGCCGCGCTATCGACCCCGGCATCCCAGACGTCGCCATTGGCGTCGGCCAAAGGATGGCTCGGATCGTGGCGCCGGGTCGGCTCGATCTCGGCCTGGACGACGCGGTCCACGGTCACGGTCGCGACCCCCGGCCTGTCCTCGACGGTGCGGAAGACCGGACGGAGCGCGCGGAACGCGCCCTCGCGGGTGGCGGAGACCGAGCCCGCATTGGCGAGGTTCGAGGCGGTCGTGTTCATCCGCACGAGCTGCGCCGACATGGCGCGGCCGGCGATCTCGAAGACCGACAGGGGCCTGGTCATTCCTATTCTCCTTTCCAGGCGCGGCGGATCGTCGAGATCCGTCCTTCCAGGAACGAAAGGGTCGCGCGGTACTGGACCGCATTCTCGGCGAAGAGGGTCTGCTCGGTGGAGAGCTCGACCGTGTTGCCGTCGAGCGAAGGCGTGGTCGGGATGCGATAGGCGACCGCTTCGCTGCCGGCGCGCTCGGCGCTGTAGCCCTGCGAGGCGAGGCTCATGGCCCGGTCGAAATCGATGTCGCGCGCCCGGTAGCCCGGCGTCGCCGCATTGGCGATGTTGGAGGCGAGCAGGGTGAGGCGCTGCGAGCGGAGCCGCAACGCAGTCCCGTCTATGCCGAACAGGCCATCGCCAATCGCCATGTCTCGCTCCCGTTAAATCTTCGCCCCGTTCCGCCGTTAAATTGACAGGCAAGGGCGCCCGCTTGGTCGTAGCAATCATCGTGCCAATCCGGCGCGAGGCTTCGAGGGCGCCCTTGCAGCCGAGTGAAGTGGCGTAGAACCGGCAAAGTGCTGCCGGGACCGGCAGATATTTGCCGGGGGCGGGAGGGACGCGTGATCGGGTTCGTTGATCGGTTTTTCGACCCTCTCGCCTTCTCCCTCGTGGTCGGCGGCACCGCCTTCGCGACCTGGGTGTCGGCGACCGGCAAGGATGGCGGGCGCGGCTTCGCGGCCCTGCTCCCCTTCTTCCGCGCGCGGCCGATGCGCGACGCCGAGATCGCCGACCGCGCGGTCCGCAGGATCCAGCATCTTTCCGAATATAAGGGAACGATCTGCGCCGACCGGGTCAAGACTCCGGTCGACTTCGTCCACCGCGCCGCCTGCCGCCTCGCCGACGCCAATCGCGCCGAGGCCTTCGCGGTCTGGGCGCGCGAGGAGATGGAGGATCGCCGCGCCCGCCACGCGGCGGTGATCGGCCTCTGGCGCCACGCCGCCGAGATCGCGCCGGCCTTCGGCATGATCGGCACCGTCATCGGCCTGGTCGCGATGTTCGCGCGGATGAACGATCCCGCGGCGATGGGCCCGGCCATGGCGATCGCCATGCTGACCACGCTTTACGGCCTCGTCCTCGCCTTCTGCGTCTGCGGGCCGGTCGCGGCCCGGCTGCAGCGCCTCTCCGACGCCGAATGCGCCTGGCAGGCGCGCACGGTCGAGCGCCTCGTCGCCCTCGCGCGCGCGGAGGAGCAAGAGGCACTCTCCGGCTGGCCGGGCCGAAGGTTGAGGCGCAGCGCGTGACGACAATCCCCGTCCCGCGCTGGGCAATCAGCTTCGCCGACCTCGCCCTGCTGCTGCTCGGCTGCTTCGTCCTCCTCCACGCGATGGAAGCCGCGCGACCCCATGCGGCGGCCGGGGCCGGCGCCGCGCCCGCCGCTTCAGGCTATCGCGCGGCCGACCTGTTCCAGCCCGGCGAGGCCGTGCTGAAGCCCGAGGCGCGGGCGCTGCTTCAGGCGGAGGGGCGCCGGCTCGCCGGCCGCGCGCTCGCCATCGCCAGCACCGGCACCGCCGAGGCGGGCGGGCGGCTCGACCGGTTCGAGCTGAGCGCGGCCCGCGCCGCGGCGGTCGGCCGCGCGCTGCAGGAAGGGGGCGTCCGGGAGCGCGACGTCGCCATCGCCGTCGCCGACTCCGCCGATCGCGGCGCGGGCCAGAGGATCGCCATTTCCCTCCGCTGAAGCCGGTTTGGCACGGCCGTTGCTACGCTCTCCCGGATTGACTGGAGAGACCGTGATGGTGCCAATTTTCCGACGCCTCGTGCTGCTGTCCGTCGTCGCGGCCTCGCCCGCTTTGGCGCAGGGCTTCGAGAATCTGGACATGCTCGACAGCCGCATCTCGGCCGCGCTCGGCGCCGGCATCGGCGAGCCGGGCGGCGCCGCGAGCGCGGTCGACCGCCGGCTGCGCCTCGCCGCCTGCCCGCAGCCCGCGGAGATCGCCGAGCCGGCGATGGGCGCGGTGACCGTGCGCTGCCAGCCCCTGGGCTGGCGGATCCGGGTCCCTCTCGTCGTCACCACCCAGGCCAGGGCCGCATCCGCGCCGGCCGCGGTCCGCGCCGCGCCGGTCGTCCGCCGCGGCGACCAGATCGAGCTGGTCGCGATCGCCAGCGGCTTCACGGTGAGCACCCTGGCGGTAGCCGAGCAGGACGGCGCCCCGGGCGACCGCATCCGCGTGCGCACCGAGCATCGCAGCGCGCCGGTGATCGGCCAGGTCCTCGCCGACGGCCGCGTGGCGCTGCCGGGCTTCACAGGATTTAACTGAACGTGAAAACGGCCGTTAACAGGTCCGAAGGACTCGCAGGCGGCCGCGCGAAGGGAATGAGAGCATGATTGACGGTGTTGGAAAAAGCGGTCCGGGTCCCATCGAGCTTGGCCGCGCCGAGCAGGGCAAGGGCGCCAGCCCGGCCGCCGCCGCTGCCGGCGTGCGCGGCGCCGAGGGGCCCGTCCAGAGCGCCGTGTTCGGGCTGGTCTCGGGCGGCGCGCCGATCGACAGCGCGAAGGTCGCCGCGATCCGCGCCGCGATCGCCGAGGGCCGCTACCCGGTCGACGCCGACCGGATCGCCGAAAGCATGATCGCGCTCGACCTGCCGCGGCGCGGCTGATGAGCCTTGCCGTCCTCGACCGGCTCGCCTCGTGCCACGAGGCGCTGATCCGCGCGCTCGACGGCAACGATCTCGAAGCGATCGAGACTGCGACCCTGGCGCTCGCCGACGCGATCGGCTCGGCCCGCGCCGACCGGGATTGGGCCGCCACCCCCGAAATCAGGGAAAGGCTGCTGAGCCTCGCCGCCCTCGCCCAGGCCGCCCAGATCCGAGTCAATTTTCTGACGGACACGATCCGCCGCCGCGTCAACGCCATGGCCGCCCTCCGCGGCGCCGAGCCGGCGATGACTTACCAGCCGGCGGCGCGATAACCCTCTCTGCGTCATCCCGGACTTGCCTGCCCCGGCGGAGGCCGGGGACCCGGGATCCATCCACGGCACGGCAACTCCCTCTATTCGTCATCCCGGACTTGATCCGGGATCCATGAACACGGACTGCGAGAGCACCCACCACCGTGTTCATGGATCCTGACTTTCGTCAGGATGACGGTAGTGCACCACCCTCGTTTGGCACGCTCCTTGCGACGATGCCCCCGCAACCAAGGGGGCGTCATGATTCCGACGACGACCAGCACGACGAGGTCTGTGAATGGGGAGAGCGGGCGCGATCGCGTCACCGCCGCCATCCAGCTCGCCTCCGCCCGCACCGGCGTCCGCTTCGACTATCTGCTCAGCCAGGCCCGGATCGAATCCAGCCTCAACCCGAATGCGCGCGCGCGTACCTCGAGCGCGACCGGCCTGTTCCAGTTCATCGAGCAGACCTGGCTCGGCATGGTCAAGCAGCACGGCGCCGCGCACGGACTCGGCTGGGCCGCCGATGCGATCCAGCGCGGCCGCAACGGCCATTATTATGTGGCCGATCCGGCGATGCGCCGGCAGATCCTCGATCTCCGCCGCGAGCCCGAGGCCTCCTCCGCCATGGCCGCCGAGTTCGCTTCCGACAATGGCCGCTACCTTCAAAGCCGCCTCGGCCGCCCGGCCGAGCCCGTCGACCTCTATCTCGCCCATTTCCTCGGCGCCGGCGGCGCGGCGCGCTTCCTGCGCGCCCATGACAGCAATCCCGGCGCCGCGGCCGCTTCGATGCTGCCCGCGGCCGCGCGCGCCAACCGCGCCGTCTTCTTCAATCGCGACGGATCGGCGCGCAGCTTCGCCGAGATCAGGGCCCATTTCGCCGGGCGGATGGGCGTCGGCGGCACCGCCGGCGCGTCGGTCCGCACCGCCGACGCCCGCCCCCATCCCGGCTTCAACCTGGCCGCGCTCGAGCTCGATCCGCTGACCGGAGATCCCGTCGAGCGCGACCCGCTCGACCGCGATCCGCTCGACGTGGCGCTCGAGGCCGGCCGCGACCGCTCCTCCAGCCCCGGCACGTCGCCGCAGCTCGCGCGCATGGCCTATCTCATGCTCGCGCGGCTGGGGGGCTGATCGATGAGCGCGCTTACCGCGAGGAAGAGCGGATGGCTGAGCATGGGCCGCGGAGCGATCCTGCCGATCGCCACCCTCCTGCTCGTCATGCTGATGGTCGTGCCGGTGCCGGCGACGATGCTCGACATCGGCTTCATCAGCAACATCATGATCAGCCTCGCCGTGCTGATGGTGGCGCTGAACGTCGCCAAGCCGCTCGATTTCTCCTCCTTCCCGACCGTCCTCCTCTTCACCAC
>Ga0070686_100001408_pt1 | contig 13574 bp, 9 predicted proteins | sample KBSS23LmetaG_FD_65654 | JGI IMG/M metagenome (GOLD analysis project Ga0070686, IMG submission 65654) | Switchgrass rhizosphere microbial communities from Kellogg Biological Station, Michigan, USA - KBS S2-3L metaG | ecosystem: Host-associated > Plants > Roots > Rhizosphere ...
GGTATCACCGACGACCCGTCGATTTCGTAAACGGTCGATGCGCCCGCTCGCTGGAACAGCGCTGCGGCCGGGACCACGAGGACGTCGTTCAATCGTTCGAGCTCGATTCGCGCCGTCGCGCTCATCCCCGATCGCAGCCGCGGATCGTTGTCGGTGAGGCCGACGATCAAGTCGAAGTTGCGCGTCGGCGGGAACTGCGAGAAGTCCGGCCGCGACATCAACGAGATGTTCTGCACCGATCCCTTCAGCTCGCGGTCGGGCAGCGCGTCGACGCGAACGAGCACGGCGCGGCCGATCTGCGTGCGGGCGCGGTCGACCTCGTCGATCCGGCAGGTCAGTTGAATCACCGAGAGATCCGGCAATTCGGCGATTTGGGCGCCGAAGAAGGCGCGGTCGCCGGCGCGAAACTCCGGCGCCGACTGCGCGAACACGCTCGTCGCCGCGCGCCGGTTGGGCAGGATGGTGATCGGTCCGGCGGCGGGCGCCTTGACCGTCATGCCGCCGATCAGCCGCTCGGTCTCCCTGACGTCGAACAGCGCCTTGTCGCGCTTCTGCCGTGCGCTGGCGACGTCGGCGGCCGCCGATTCACGCTCCGCCGCGACCTTCTGCTCCAGCTCGCGAATCGTCTGCTCGGCGTCAGCGGCCTTGAGCTTGAAGTGTTCCGCCTCGACGCGCGGCCGGAGATCCGCGCCCTCGAGATCGAGGCGCGCCCGTGCCGCTGCAGAGCGCGCCTGCTCGAGTGCGGTCCGCGCCGCCTGTTCGCGGCGACGCTGCTCCGCCAGCGCTTTGTCGATTTCCGATGCGGCCTGTTTCAGCTCGGACTGCTTCTGCTCGAGCGTCCGCTGCTGCAGTGTGGTGTCGAACTGCACGACCACGTCGCCGGCCTTCACGGCCGCGCCGTTCCTGGCGAGCTGAATGATCTGCAGATCGCTGCCGCCCGACATCGGCGCGGCGAGGATGGTCGAATGGGCGGGACGAATCTCGCCGCGCAGCTGCAGGTAATCGACGAACGATGTCCGTACCACCGACGCCGTCGGCAGCGCGCCGGCTGCGCTGCCGTGGCGCAGGCGCGCGAAGGCGGCGACCGAGCCGACGACGAGGACGACGACGACCGCGATAACGGCCGCTGCCCGTTTCATGGCTGCCCGAGGTCGACGTCGATCGCGGCCGCCAGATCGGGCAGCAGATGCGGATCGGGTTCGGCGACGGAAAAGATGGCGAGGAACGTTCGCACCTTGGGCGACAGCGCGCTGGTGGCGGCGATCGGCGACAACTGATCGAGCTTGCCGTGGAACGCGCGCGCCGGATACGAGTCGAGCGTGATGGTTGCGGTCTGGCCGACCCGCATCCGTTCGATGTCGGCCTGGTTGATCTTGGCGCGGACGCGCATCGCCGTCGAGTCGACCACCTCCATGATCGGCACGCCCGGCCGCGTGTCCTCGCCTTCCTGGACCTCGCCGAACGAACCGTTCTTCCAGGTGGTCTTCAGCACCACCAGCCCATCGAGCGGCGCGACGATGCGCATCTTCGTCGCGTTCTGCTGCGCGTGCAGCCACGCGTTCTTCGCCCGGTCGCGCTGGATCTCCAGCAGCCGCAGGTCGGCCGCCTCGGCCTTGCGCCGCAGCTCCGAGGTTTGCCGCAGCGCGACCAGATGCGCCCGCATCTCTTCGAGCATCAGCTGATTCTTCTCGGCGTCGATGTGTGCCCGCACATCGTTGGTCGACACGTCGACCTCGGCGCCCGTCACGGCGTTCTCCGCCTGCTTCAGCGTCGCCTCGTCGTGGGCGCGGACGCTGAGCTGGTCGGCGTGGAGCTTGTTGATCTGCTCGACGAAATCGCGGTATTCGGCCTCTCGGTCGTGCGCCGTCTTGATTTGCGCCTGGCTGTCGAACTCGACCAGGAGATCGCCCTTCCTGACGTGCGTCCCTGGACTGGCGAGGTGGGTGATGACGACCGAGTTGTTCGAGCCGGAGAGGCGCGGGACGAACACGGGATAGCTGCGGATCGGTTCGACGGTGCCGTGCAGGCGCAGCGTGCGCGTGAGGTTGGCGAACGGCGCGGCGGTCGCCGCCGCGGCCAGGATTGTGATGATTACGGCCGAGAGTCGCGAGGACGCGGCCATGCCTGAAACATAGACGCCGCCGAGACGGAAACGGATGGCACTCAGGCCGAAAAAAACGCGTCGACGCGCGCGAGGTCGTGCACGATCGGCGCCGGCGGCAAAGAAGCAACGAAACGGCGGCCGTACCCTTTCGTGCGGAGCCGCGGATCGAGCACCGCGAGCACGCCGCGGTCGCGCCGATGCCGGATGAGGCGGCCGAGGCCTTGCTGCAACGTCAGGATCGCGAGCGGCACCTGGTACTCGCCGAAGGGATCGCCGCCGCGGGCGCGAATGGCGTCGATACGGGCGGCGGTGATCGGGTCGCCGGGCGACGCGAACGGCAGCTTGTCGACGATCACGCAGCTCAACGCGTCGCCGGCGACGTCCACCCCCTGCCAGAAGCTCGAGGTCGCGAACAGCACGGCGTTCGCCGTCGCACGGAACTGATTCAGCAGCTGCGACCGGGGCGCCGTACCCTGCACGAAAATCGGATAGTCCAGCGCCATCTCGGCCAGCGCCTGCACCGAGCGCAAGGTCGCATAACTCGTGAACAGGACGAAGGCGCGGCCGCGGGTCCGCTTCAGGATCTCGATGACCTCTCGGCTCGCCGCCACTGCAAACGTATCGGAGCGGGGATCAGGCATCCTTGGCGGCAGGTACAGAATCGCCTGCCTGGCGAAATCGAACTCCGACTCGAGGCGGATCTCGTCGGCGTGGCGAATACCCAGGCGCGTCCGCACGTACTCGAAGCTGCCCTCGACCGTCAGCGTCGCCGACGTGAGCACGACGGTGTGCATCTTGTCGAGCAGGAGATCGTGGACGATGGTCGACACGTCGATCGGCGCGGCGCGCAAAAAAACGCCGCGCCCCCGGAACTCGACGAAGTAGACATACCCATCGTCGTTGACGCGGAGCAGGAAACGCAGTTCGTCGCGCAGGGTGCCGGCGCGGCCGGCGAGCGCCGCGAAATCTTCGGCCTGGTCCTGATCCGGATCGCGGCCGTCAGCCGCGTCCGCGTTGGGCCGCCCCGCCGTCATCAATGCCAGCGTCGCCTCGACGACGTTGAGCGCGCCGGTCAGGCGCGCGGCCGCATCCGACGCTTCGCCGAGCGACGCCGGCGTGGCGCGAATCCGTTCTTCGCTGCGTCCGCGGCCGTCGCCCCTGTGCGCGAACGCGAGATCGGTGAAGAAGCCGCGGGCCGCGTCGCGCAGCGCGTCGATCGCCTTGTCGATGTCATCGCGCGCGCGGCCGGCGATCGCCGCGGCCGCGGCGAGCCGCTCGGCGTCGCGGGCCAGCTCCTCGATGCGATAGTTGCTGACGCTGAACCCGAAATACTGCGTCGCCACGTCCTCGAGCTGATGCGCCTCGTCGACGATGGCGCGGCTGCACGCCGGAATCACCTCGCCGAACTTGCTCTGGCGCACCGACGCGTCGGCACACAACAGGTGATGGTTGACGATGACGACGTCGGCTTCGGCGGCGCGCTGGCGCATCCGCGTCACGAAACAGTCGTCATAGCGCGGGCAGTCGGTGCCGAGGCAGGTGTCTGCAGTGGCGGCAACGTCGTTCCAGAAGCCGACGTCTTCGGGCAGCTCCTGCAGCTCCGCGCGATCGCCGCTCTGCGTACGACCGGACCATTCACGAACGATCGGCAGGAAGACGTCGTTCGCCGCCAGCCCGACACCGTCGTTCAGCTGATCGAGCTTGTGCAGGCACAGGTAATTGGCCCGCCCTTTCATGTAGGCGGCGGTGAACGGCACGTCGAGCGCCTGCCGCAGCGCCGGGATGTCCTTGAAGTAAATCTGTTCCTGCAGGTTCTTGGTGCCGGTCGAGATCAGGACGCGCTCGCGTTTGAGGATTGCCGGCACGAGATAGGCGAGCGTTTTACCGGTGCCGGTGCCCGCTTCGGCGAGCAGCACGCCGCCGCGCTCGAAGACGCGCGCGACGGCCGCCGCCATCTCCACCTGGCCGCTGCGCGGTTCGAAATCGGGCAGAGCCCGCGCCAATGCACCGTCGGGCGCAAAGGCGGCGGCGACCGCGTCCACGGCCGTTGTGACGCCGGCTACTCCGGGTACAGGGGGAACTTCCGGCACAGGGTCTCGACTTCCGCCCGCACCATCCCGAGGGCGCGATCGTCTTCGGGCGTTTGCAGCGCCCGGGTGATCAGGCCGGCGATCGCGTCCATTTCCGTTTCGCGCATGCCGCGGGTGGTGACCGCCGGCGTGCCGACGCGAATGCCGCTGGCCACCATCGGCGGGTTCTGATCGAAGGGAATCGCGTTCTTGTTCACTGTGATCCCGGCCTTGTTCAGCGCGGCTTCGGCGACTTTGCCCGTGATCCCTTTCGAGAAGACGTCGACCAGCATGAGGTGATTGTCGGTGCCGCCGCTGACCAGGCGGAAGCCGGCGGCGGTGAGCGCGCTGGCAAGCTTTGCCGCGTTGGCGACGATCTGCCGCTGATAACCGGCGAATGCCGGTTCGCTCGCTTCCTTGAAGCACACCGCTTTCGCGGCAATGACGTGCATCAGCGGACCGCCCTGCACGCCGGGAAAGACGGTCCGATCGAGATCCTTCGCGTACTGTTCACGGCAGAGGACCATTCCGCCGCGCGGCCCGCGCAGCGTTTTGTGAGTCGTCGTCGTCACGAAGTCGGAGTGCGGCACCGGGCTCGGGTGGACGCCGGCGGCGACCAGCCCGGCGATGTGCGCCATGTCGGTGACGAGCGCCGCACCGATCCGATCGGCCGCGGCGCGGATGCGCGCAAACTCGATCACCCGCGGATAGGCGCTTGCGCCGACCATGATCATCTTCGGCTTGTGCTCGTCGGCGAGCCGATCGAGCTCGTCGTAGTCGATTCGCTCGTCCTCTTTGCGGACGCCGTACGGAACGATCGTGTAGAGCTTGCCTGAGAAGTTCAGCGGATGACCGTGCGTGAGATGGCCGCCGTGCGCCAGGTTCATGCCGAGGACGGTGTCGCCCGGCTTCAGCAAGGTCAGGTACACCGACATGTTCGCCTGCGCGCCGGAGTGCGGCTGCACGTTGGCGTGGTCGGCGTGGAACAGTGTCTTGGCGCGCGCGATGGCCGCGCGCTCGGCGACGTCGACGAATTCGCAGCCGCCGTAGTAGCGCTTGCCCGGATAGCCCTCAGCGTACTTGTTCGTCATCACCGACCCGGCGGCCTCGAGCACCGCGCGGCTGACGAAGTTTTCCGAGGCGATCAGTTCGAGGCCGGTGTTCTGGCGGTGCAGCTCGTCGCGAATCGCCTGGGCGATCTCGGCGTCGGCCTCGGCAAGCGTCCGCCACAACGGAAGCGTCGTTTCTGTAGCCATCAGCGCAGTTCCTGTTCTGTGATCTGATCCAGACGCCGCTGGTGGCGGCCACCCTGATAGGCGGTGCGCAGCCACAGCTCGAGAATCTCGTCGGCGAGACCGAAGGCGACGATGCGGCCGCCCATCGACAGCACGTTGGCGTCGTTGTGCTCGCGGGAGAGGCGGGCAGTGTAGAGGTCGTTGCAGAGCGCGGCGCGAACGCCGCGGACCTTGTTGGCGGCAATCTGCTCGCCCTGTCCGCTGCCGCCGAGCACGATGCCGCGGTCGGCGCGGCCATCGACGACGGCGCGGCCGACGGCGAAGCAGATCGGCGGATAGTCGACCGACGCCTCGCTGTCGGTGCCGAGGTCGTCGACGCTGTGCCCGAGCCGCGTCAGCGTCGCCTTGAGATGCTCCTTCAGCAGAAAGCCTGCGTGGTCGGCGCCGATAGCGATTCGCACGGCCGGCAATTGTACTATGTAGAACTCGCCATGGTTCCGGCGGTGGTCATCTCGACGCGCGGCGAAGAACGGCTGCGCAGCGGTCATCCGTGGATCTATCGCACGGACGTCGCCGACGCGCGGGCGGCGGCGGGCGACATCGTGCAGGTGCGCAGCGCGCGCGGCCGGCCGCTCGGCTCGGCGCTGTTCAGCGATCGATCGCAGATCACGCTGCGCATGCTCGCCTATGGCGAGGCGCTCGCCGACGCGGCGCTGGTCGGCCGGCGGATCGAATCGGCGATCGCCTTTCGCGAATCGCTCGGCATCGACGCCACCGCCTATCGCCTGGTCCACGGCGAAGCCGATCTGCTGCCGTCGCTGATCGTCGATCGCTACGGCGACTATCTGGTCGTGCAGGCGCTGTCGCAGGGTATGGATCGCCTGCTGCCGGAGGTGGTCGCCGCGTTGAGCGACACACTGCACCCGCGCGGCATCCTGGCCCGCAACGATCCGCGGGCGCGCTCGCTCGAAGGCCTGGAGCAGCGCGTCGAGGTGCTCGCCGGCGAAGTCCCCGACGTCGTCGCCGTGACCGAAGCGGGAATCGCCTACGACGTCGACGTGCGGCGCGGCCAGAAGACCGGGCTGTTCCTCGATCAACGCGAGAATCGGGTCGCCGCCGCGGCCTATGCGCGCGGCCGGATGCTCGACTGCTTCAGCTACAACGGCGGGTTCGCGCTCGTCATGGGCAGGCGCTGCACCGAAACGATCGCCTTCGACGTGTCGGAAGACGCGGTGACGCGGGTGAAAGAGAACGCGGTAAGAAACCACGTCGCCGTCGACGCGCGGGTCGGCAACGTCTTCGACGAGCTGCGCGGCCTCGAGCGGCTGGGCGAGCGGTTCGACACGATCGTGCTCGACCCGCCGGCCTTCGCCAAGAACAAGGCGGCGATCGCCAACGCCACCGCCGGCTACAAGGAGATCAACCTCCGCGCGCTGAAGCTGCTCAATCCCGGCGGAACGCTGGTCACCTGCAGCTGCTCGTACAACATCAACGAGGCGGCGTTCGCCGAGATCGTCTACGACGCGAGCGTCGACGCGCAGGCACACGTCACGGTGGTCGAGAAGCGGATGCAGGGGCGCGATCATCCGGTGCTGCTGGGGGTTCCGGAAACCTACTACCTGAAGTGCTTCATCCTGAGAAAGCTGCAATGACGGTTGCAGCGCTCCGCGCCATCGCAACCAGCCGCGGTGACGTCGCCAGCGCCGCCCGCGACGCGGCGAAGGCGCTCGCGCGGATGGCCCGGCCGGCTGGCGAGTTCGACGCGAGCCGCTATTTCCGCGGCGCCGGCGATCTCGGCTTCTACAACGTCGGCACGCCGCAGATGCGCGCGCTCGCGCGCTCGATTCACGACGCGCACCGCGACTGGTCGATAGATGCGGCGATGGCGTTTGCCGACGCGCTCATCGTGGATCGCCACCTCGAGGTGAAGTCGGTCGGCATCGAGGTGGTGGCGCGCTATCGCCGCGAGTTCACGCCGCGGCTGCTGCCGCGGTGGAAGGGCTGGCTCGCCGGCAACCATTCGGCGAACTGGGCGACCACCGACGCGATCTGCGGCCGCCTCATCGGCCCGCTGCTCGTCGCCCACCCATCGCTCGCCGTGCGGATGCGCACCTGGGCGCGCGATCGCGGCAACCTGTGGGTGCGGCGCGCCTCGATCGTCGGCTTGATCCCGTTGGCCCGCAAAGGCGAGGCGCTCGATGTCCTCTATGACGTCGCCGCGCGGCTGCACCCCGACACCGAGGACCTCATTCACAAAGCCGTGGGCTGGGCGCTCCGCGAAGCCGGCAAGGCCGACGCGCCGCGCCTCGAGCGTCACTTGCGGCGCAACGGGCCGTCGATTCCGCGCACCACGGTTCGCTACGCGATCGAGCGCTTCGACGAGCGCAGGCGTCGTGCGCTGATGGAGGCGACGCGTGGCTAAGAAGGCGGCCAGGGACAAGAGCGCCGACCGCTTCAAGCACCGCACGCGGCTCGAGAAGATCGGGGTCAAGCCGGAGTGGCGCGCCTCGGTGGTCTCGGTCGGCGACCCGGAGTTCCTCCGTGAACTGCGCGGCGCCGTCGCCGAGGTCGTCGTCGGCCGCACGCTCGAGAACAGCGACGCGATCTTCTTCGGCGCGATCGACGCGAAGGAACTCGTGCGGCTCGCCGTCCTCAAACGATCGCTGAAGCCGAACGGCGCGCTGTGGGTGATCCGTCCGAAGGGCCGGCCGGAAATCTCCGAGCGCGCCGTGATGGAGGCCGGCAAGGCCGCCGGCCTCGTCGACGTGAAGGTGATCAGCTTCTCGGACACGCACACCGGCGAGAAATTCGTCATCCCGCTCGCGCTCCGCGCGCGTTGACGGTCAGCTGTTCTCCGGGCCTCAGCGTCTCTGTGGTTATCGCCCGGCGTCGAGTTAACACGCCCGAAACGCCATCGTTTCGCCGCGGTCACACCCGGCCCGTAGTCTGGCCTCCGATTACACGGAGGCGAGATGAAACTAGTGAGATTGGTGATCGCGTTCGCCGTCATGACGACGATCGACGCGCCGCTGCTTTTGGCGCAGGTCGACCAGGGCCGGATTGCCGGCACGGTTCGGGATCAGAGCAACGCGTTCGCCGCGGCGACGCCGGTGACGGTGAAGAACGAACGGACCGGCGAGGCGCGCGCGGCGGTCACCAACGAGAAAGGCTATTTCCTCGTGTCGGGCCTGAAGCCGTCGACCTACACGATTCGCGTCGAACGCCCCGGCTTCAGCGCAGTTGAATACACCGCAATGCCGCTCGCGGTCGGGCAGGAACTGACGCTCGACTTCGAGCTGAAGCCGGCCGGTGTGCAGGAAGCCGTGACCGTGGTCGGCGCCTCGCCGGTGATCGATCTCAGCTCGGCGAAGATCGGCGTCAACCTGGGCGAGCGCGAAGTGAACAACCTGCCGGTCAACGGCCGGCAGATGTCGCAGCTGATGCTGCAGGCGCCGGGCTCGCAGAATGCCGGCACCGGCACGTGGCAGGACATCCGCTTCAGCGGCCGCGCCGTCGAGCAGAACGCGATCCGCTACGACGGCGTCGAGGGCTCGGCGATCATCGACGCCGCGCCCGGCAACCTCAACGGCGAGGTGGCCACGCCGTTCAAGCTGCAGGCGAGCCTGGAAAATATCCAGGAGTTCCGCGTCGAATCGAGCGCCTACCCGGCTGAATTCGGCACCGGCAGCGGCGGGCAGGTGAGCGTCGTCACCAAGTCGGGCAGCAACGCGTTCCACGGCGCCGGCTTCGAGTACATCCGCAACGACGCGCTGGACAAGCCCAATTACTTCGACACGGCCGCCGGCCTGCCGAAATCGCTGCTCGAGCAGAACCAGTTCGGCGGTTCGATCGGCGGACCGGTCGCGAGAAACCGCGCGTTCTTCTTCGGCAGCTATGAAGGCTATCGTCTGAACGCCGGCATCAACATCGTTGAAGCGGTCCCGAGCGACGCGGCGTGGGCACGGGCGGTGCCGACGATCGCCGCGCTGCGCCCCGGGTTTCTCGCGCCGGCCGCGGTGCTTCTCCCCGGCAAGTCGACCAATCCCGACTTCGACATCGCGCAGATCCAGACGCCGCAAACCGTCCGCGAGGACTCGTTCAGCGGCCGCCTCGATGTGAAGTTCGACGAGCGGTGGTCGAGCTACGTCCGCGTGTTCAGCGATCACGGTACCAGCGATCAACCGAACAACGTCGCCGGGCAGGTGATTCACACCACGGCGAACCCGAGGAACGCCGTGTTCAACCTGCAGGGGATCCTCTCGGATCGCACCACCAACGAGTTCAAGTTCGGCTACAACGGCGCGCCGACCACGCTGGTGGGCGTCGCACCGACCGTCAACGGCATCGACTTCTCGAGCTTCATCCTGAACCTGAGCGGATCGGTCGCGAACACCGGCATCGCCGGGCAGGGCGCGAGTTCCGGCATCACCGTCCCCGGCGGACTGATTCGCGCCAACAGCGCGCAGAACGGCCGCGCCCAGCCCTACGATCCGTATTCGCTGTCGTTCATCGACTCGCTCAGTTCGGTTCGCGGCAATCACTACGTGAAGACCGGCGGCGAGGCGCGGCTGATCCGGATGTCGACCGATCGCCTCGGCGGCACGACGTATTCGTTCACCAACCTCAACGCCTTCCTCGCCAACCAGCCGTCGACGATCCAGTACCTCGGCGACGAGAGCGCGCCGAGCGTCTTCAACAACGGCGCGACCGGGCCACGCAACCTGCGGCAGGAGTATTTCATCGCCTACGCACAGGATGAATGGCACCTGCACCCGAGGTTCACGCTGAACTACGGGCTGCGCTACGACTACTACACGCCGATGCGCGAGGCGAACGACCTGCAGGTGAAGTTCAACATCGACACCGGCCAGATCGACCCGAACACCACGCCGCTGTTCAAGTCGACCACGACGAACGTTCAGCCGCGGGTCGGCGCGACGTTCGCGGCGTCGGAGCGGACGGTGCTGCGCGGCGGGTTCGGGCTGTTCGTCGGCCCGGGGCAGACCGAGGATCAGATCCAGCCGGCGGCCGATTCCGATCGCGTCAGCACGACGCTGTCGACCGGCGCGCTCGCGTTCCCGCTCGACCCGGACGTCGCGGTCGCGAACTTCGTCAACAACCCCAACAACCGCAACTACCAACCGCGGGCGTTCGCGAACGACTACGAGATTCCCGAGCGGATCTGGCAGTACACCGCATCGGTGCAGCAGGACCTCGGTCACAGCATGGTGGCGACGGCCGCGTATGTCGGTGCGCAAGGGCGGAATCTGTTCCTGCGCAGCGTCGCCAACCAGATCACGGACGTCGTCACCAATCCGAACCCGGCGAGCGCGGCCTTCGTGATCCGGCAGTTTTCAATCGTGCAGCGCGACGCCGCCGGGAACGTGACCGGGGTGCAGAATCCGTACGCCGAGATCGACTACAAGACGAGCGGCGGCAGCGACGCCTACAACGCGATGCAGCTTGGGCTGTCGCGCCGGTCGCTCAACGGCCTCGCGGTGAACGCGCAGTACACGCTGGCGCGCAGCTTCGGCAACACCAGCGGCTCGAACGAGGCGCTCACCGCCGGCAACAACGCGCGGACGATCGACCAGTTCGCTTACGACCTCGGCTACAACGCGTTCGACGTCCGCCACACGTTCAACGTCAGCGCGTTGTATGCGATTCCTTACGGCCACGGCCGGCAGCACGCCGCGTCCGGCGCTGCCGATGCGCTGCTCGGCGGCTGGGACGTCGGCGGCATCGTCAACGCGCGCAGCGGCCTGCCGATCGACGTGCGCATCACCCGGCCCGACGTCGTCTACGTCGACGCGGCCGGCGCAGTCTTCAACAACCCGGCGGCGGGACGGACCGCGGTCATCAACACGCCGGGCGGCGGCAACTCGCGGAACGTGCGCCGCCCGGATCTCGTGCCGGGCGTCAACCCGTTCATCGAGAGCGGCGGCGTGGTGTTCCTCAACCCGGCGGCGTTTGCGACGCCGGCGCCCGGCACCTTCGGCGACCTCGAGCGCGGATCACTGCACGGACCGGCATTCCGGCAAATCGATCTCGTCGTCGCGAAGCACTTTCCGATCGGCGGACCGAAGAATGTCGAGTTTCGCGCCGAGGTGTTCAACCTGTTCAACGTCGACAACTTCTCGAACCCGGTGGCGACGCTGCCCAACGCGCTGCCGACCAACGCGGCGACCGAGACGAACAAGGTGCAGCCGGGCCAGCCGTACACGGCGGCCGCGGCCGGCACGTTCGGCACGATCACCAGCACGGTTGGACGAACGGTGGGCCTGGGCACCAGCCGCCAGATCCAGTTCGCCCTGCGCGTGAACTTCTAAGCGCGCATCTCTCGATCTTGCGCGCGGCTCACGTAGCGCAGGCCTTCAGGCCTGCCGAACGGCGGCAGAGCAGCCCTGAAGGGCTGCGCTAGGTGAGCGTTGGGTCGTTTTGCACCCGTTCTGCAACATGCAATTAACACGGCGGCAACGCCGCCGTGACCTGCTGCCGATAGGCTCGGTCCGGAAATGACAGCGAAACCGCATGTGCTGGTCGTCGAAGACGAAAGCGATGTCGCGTCCCTGATCAAACACGCGCTCGAGCGATCGGGCGGCGCGAACGTCGCGATCGTCAGCTCGGGCGACGCGGCGCTGCAGGCGGTCACCGAGCGCCGTCCCGATCTGATCATTCTCGATCTCAACCTGCCGTCGATCAGCGGCGTCGAGGTCTGTCGCATCCTTCGTTCGCGCCCGGATGAACGACACGTGCCGATCATCATGCTGACGGCGCGTTCGAGCGAGGACGACATGATCTTCGGCCTCGAACAGGGCGCTGACGATTACGTCACCAAGCCGTTCAGCCTGCGCGAGCTGTCGGCGCGGGTCCACGCCGTGCTGCGCCGTGCTATCGCAGCGGAGCGTACCGATGCGGTTCCGAAGTACTGCGGCACGCGGCTGGTTGCCGATTTCAGCGCCGTCGCGGTCGCTGTCGACGACTCGCCCGTGCGCCTCACCCGGCGCGAATTCGAGCTGCTGCGCTACCTGGTCCTCAACAAGAACCGCGTCGTCTCACGCGACCGGCTGCTCGAGCGTGTGTGGGGCTACCAGCGCGAGGTCGAGACACGGTCGGTCGACGTCCACGTCGGCCGCCTGCGAGTGAAGCTGGGTCCGGCCGGCCGGCAGATTGAGACAGTGATCGGTCTGGGCTACCGCTTCGTCGACTGATTCGGGCTATCATCTCCCTTTACCGCCAGGGGTATCCCGCGTGTCGCGGGGTTGAGAGCAGACCCTTGGAACCTGGCTGCGCCGGAGCCGCGACGCGGTGGCGGCGAGCGAAGGGAGAGCGGCATGTCCGAGTTCACCACGGCGTTCCCGAATTCCAGCAAAGTCTTCGTCGATGGCCCCGGCGGCGTCCGCGTGCCGATGCGCGAGATCGCGCTCGAACAGGGCGCCTCGTCGATCCGCGTCTACGACACGAGCGGTCCGCAGGATCATGATGTCCGCAGCGGTCTGCCGAAGCTGCGACAGCCGTGGGTGGATGCTCGCCTGAACGGCGCCGCCGCTCGGCGGAACCCGGCGCGCTACGGAACCCAGTGCGTCACGCAACTCCACTACGCACGCAAGGGCGAGATCACGCCGGAGATGGAGTTCATCGCGATTCGCGAGGGACTGCCTGCCGGCTTCGTCCGCGACGAAGTCGCGCGCGGCCGCGCGATCATCCCGGCAAACATCAATCACCTCGAGCTCGAACCGATGATCATCGGCCGCAACTTCCTGGTGAAGATCAACGCCAACATCGGCAACTCCGCCGTGTCGTCGTCGATCGAGGAGGAAGTCGAGAAGCTGCGCTGGGCGACGCTGTGGGGCGCCGACACGGTGATGGATCTCTCCACCGGCCGGAACATCCACGAGACGCGCGAATGGATCCTGCGCAACTCCTCCGTGCCGATCGGCACCGTGCCGATCTATCAGGCGCTCGAGAAAGTCGGCGGCCGCCCCGAGGACCTCACCTGGGAGGTCTATCGCGACACGCTCGTCGAACAGTGCGAGCAGGGCGTCGACTATTTCACCGTTCACGCCGGCGTGCTGCTGCGCTACATCCCGATGACCGCCCGGCGCGTCACCGGCATCGTCTCGCGCGGCGGCTCGATCATGGCCAAGTGGTGCCTGGCGCACCACC
>Ga0070686_100001409_pt1 | contig 13568 bp, 11 predicted proteins | sample KBSS23LmetaG_FD_65654 | JGI IMG/M metagenome (GOLD analysis project Ga0070686, IMG submission 65654) | Switchgrass rhizosphere microbial communities from Kellogg Biological Station, Michigan, USA - KBS S2-3L metaG | ecosystem: Host-associated > Plants > Roots > Rhizosphere ...
TACGCCGGCCAGGCGGCCACCGCGCAGCAGCTCGATCAGGCCGAGCGCGACTACCGGGTACTCGGCGACCAGATCAAGGCCCAGGACGAACAGATCCGCGCCCACGAGCGGCAGATCGCGGCGCAGGCCGAACAGATCCGCGCCGCCCGCGCGCAGGTGCAGACCGTCGAGCAGCAGGTCGCGTCCGCAGAGGCGCAGGTGAACATCGCCGGCGAGCGGCTGCGGAAGAGCGAGGTGCGCAACCCGGTCGCCGGCACCGTGCTGATCACTTACGCGAAGGCGGGCGAGACTGTGCAGACCGGCCAGCCGCTCTATCGAATCGCGAACCTGTCGGCCGTCGACGTCCGCGCCTACGTCACCGAGCCGCAACTGGCCACCGTGCATCTCGGCGGAAGGGCCACCGTGTCGTTCGACGCCGGGCGCGGCGCGCGCCGCAGCCTGCCCGGCGAGGTGACCTGGATCTCGGCGCGCGCCGAGTTCACGCCCACGCCGATTCAGACCCGCGAAGAGCGCGCCGATCTCGTCTACGCCATCAAGATCCGGGTGGCGAACACCGGCAACGTGCTGAAGATCGGCATGCCGGTCGACGTCCAGTTCAACGCGGCGGCGCCGGCCGCTCCGGTCGCGCCATGACTACCGCCGCGCAGCCGCCTGCCGTCGTCGCAGATTCGCTCGAAAAGCGCTTCGGCGGCACGCCAGCGCTTGTCGGCGTCTCGTTCTCGGTCGACGCCGGCGAGCTGTTCGGGTTCGTCGGCCCTGACGGCGGCGGCAAGACGACGCTGTTTCGCATCCTCGCAACGCTGATGCTGCCGAGTGCCGGCTCGGCGCGCGTCCTCGGCCGCGACGTAGTCCGCGATCTCTGGTCGCTTCGGCCGCGCATCGGCTACATGCCGGGCCGTTTCTCCCTGTATCCCGATCTCAGCGTTCTCGAGAACCTGCAGTTTTTCGCCTCCGTGTTCGGCACGACGATCGCCGCCGCGCGCGCGCAGATTGCGCCGATCTACAGCCAGCTCGAGCCGTTCAACGAGCGCCGCGCCGGCGCGTTGTCCGGCGGGATGAAACAGAAGCTGGCGCTCTGCTGCGCGCTCGTCCATCGGCCGGAAATCCTGCTGCTCGACGAGCCGACCACCGGCGTCGACGCCGTCTCGCGCCGCGAGTTCTGGGATCTGCTCGGCGATCTCAAGCGATCGGGGATGACCATCGTCGTCTCGACGCCGTACATGGACGAAGCGACGCGGTGCGACCGGGTCGCGCTGATGCAGCGCGGCCAGTTGCTGGCGACCGACACGCCGCAGCGCATCGCCGCATCGTTCGATCGCCCGCTGCTCGCGGTTCACGCGGCGGATCGCTACCGGGCGCTGCTCGCGCTGCGCGAGTGGCCGCGCACCCAGGCGGTCTATCCGTTCGGCGAATCGCTTCACTACGTCGACGCCCGCGCCGATGCCGCCGCCGACGCGATCGCCACCGAGGTTGCCGCGTTTCTCACGGCGCGGGGATTTGCCGGCGTGCAGGTCGCGCCGGCGACGCCGACGGTGGAAGATGCGTTCATCGCGCGGATGGGCGCGCCGGAAGGCGCGCACGCGGCATGACCGGCGACGCTATGAGCGCCGACGCGGCGACCGCCGGCGCGGCGATCGCCGCCCACGAGCTGACCCGCCGGTTTGGCGGCTTCACCGCGGTCGATCGGATCACGTTCGACGTCCGCGCCGGCGAAGTGTTCGGCTTTCTCGGCGCGAACGGCGCCGGCAAGACCACAGCAATCCGGATGCTCACCGGCCTGCTCGCGCCGTCGAGCGGCCGCGCGACGGTTGCCGGCTACGACATCGCGCGCGAGGCCGAACAGATCAAGCGCCGCATCGGCTACATGAGCCAGCGGTTCTCGCTCTACGAAGATCTCACTGTCCGCGAGAACATCCGGCTCTATGGCGGCATCTACGGCCTCGGCGATCGCGAGATCCGCGATCGGACGGCGCGGATGCTCGATCGCCTCGGCCTGGAGCACGCGGCCGACGGGTTCGTGCGCGCGATTCCGCTCGGCTGGCGCCAGAAGCTCGCCTTTTCCGTCGCGCTCCTCCACGAGCCGCGCGTCGTGTTCCTGGACGAGCCGACCAGCGGCGTCGATCCGATCACGCGGCGCCAGTTCTGGGAGTTGATCTACGAAGCGGCCGCGGCCGGCACGACCGTGCTCGTCACCACGCACTACATGGACGAAGCGGAGTACTGCGATCGCATTTCGATCATGGTGGCCGGCCGGATTGCGGCCCTCGGCACGCCGGCGGAGTTGAAGCGGTCGTTCACGGTGCCGTCGATTGACGATCTCTTCGTCCGGCTCGCACGGGAAACCGCGAAATGAGCGCGCTTGCCGGTCTGGTTCGCAAGGAGGTGTTCCACATCCTGCGCGATCGCCGCACGCTGGTGGTGATCGTCGCGATGCCGATCCTCCAGGTGATTCTCTTCGGCTACGCGATCCGCACCGACGTCGACCGCGTGCGCCTGGCGATCGTCGATCCGGCGCCGGACGCGATGACGATCGCGCTGCGCGCCCGCTTCGATGCCGCCGGCGTGTTCGACACCGTGGCCGTCCTGCCGGACGCGCGTTCGCTCGAGTCGCTGTTCAAGCGCGGCACCGCGCAGGGCGCCGTGCTCTTCGAGCCCGGCTTCGCCGAAACGCTCGGTCGCGGGCTGCCGGCGAACGTGCTGATCGTCGGCGACGCGTCGGAGCCCAACACCGGCAGCATCGTCCAGGCGTATGCGGCGTCGGTCGTACAGACCTACGCACAGGAGCAACTCGCCCGCGGGCCAACGCTGCAGATCGTGCCGACCGTCCGGATGCGGTTCAACCCGACGCGCCAGAGCTCGAACCTGTTCGTTCCCGGGCTGATGGCGTTCGTGCTGACGATCGTGTCGTCGCTGATGACCGCGATCTCGCTGACCCGCGAGAAAGAGACCGGCACGCTCGAAGCGCTGCTCGTCTCGCCGCTCCGGCCGTGGCAGATCATCGCCGGCAAGGTGGCGCCGTACATCGTCGTCGGCTTCGTCAGCGTGCTCGGCGTCGTCGCCGAGGCGCGGCTGGTGTTCGACGTGCCGCTGCGCGGCAGCCTCACGCTGCTGCTCGTCGAGGGCGTGCTGTTCATCCTCGTATCGCTGTCGCTCGGGATCCTGATCTCGGCGCGCACCTCGTCGCAGCGGGTCGCGATGATGGGCGCGCTCATCGGCACGATGCTGCCGACGATGCTGCTGTCCGGGTTCATTTTCCCGCTCGAGAGCATGCCGCTGCCGCTTCGCGCCATCTCGGTGATCGTCCCGGCGCGCTGGTTCGTGCTCGTCGCCCGCAGCATCATGCTGAAGGGGACAGGGCTGGCCTATCTGTGGCAGCCGACGCTCGTGCTCGTGCTGATGGCGGCGGTGCTGCTGGCGGCGAGCACGCGCGCGTTCCACGAACGGCTGGAGGGGTGACGTGCGGCCGATCCTCTTTCTCGCCCGCGCCGAGGTGCTGCATGTGGTTCGCGACCGCGCGACGCTGGCGCAGTGCCTGATCGTACCGATCGTCCAGCTGCTCGTCCTGTCCAACGCCGCGACGTTTCAGATTCGCAACACGCCGACCTACGTCGTCGATCTCGACCGCTCGAGCGCATCGCGCGGCCTGGTGACGCGGTTCGCCGCTTCCGGCCATTTCCGGGTGGCGGCGCAGTCGGCATCGCTCGATCTCGCCAACGACGCGCTGCTGCGCGGCGACGTGACGATGGTGCTGACGATCCCGCGCGACTTCGAAGCGTCGCTGGTGCGAACTGCGGCAGCGCCGGTGGAGTTGTCGGTGAACGCCGAGAAGGGATCGGCTGCCGGCATCGTCCAGGCCTACGCGACCGCCATCGTGTCGGCGTACGCGGCCGAGCTCGCCGCAGTCCACCCCCGTGCCGTGGCGCGCGAGCCTTTCAGGCGAGCGACGATCGACGTCCGGACGCGCAGCTGGTACAACCCGGCGCTCAACTACCGCGACTACATGGTGCCGGGCATTCTCGTCGCGCTGGTGACGCTCATCGGCACGCTGCTCACGGCGCAGAACATCGCGCGCGAGAAGGAGCTCGGCACGCTCGAGCAGCTGAACGTCACGCCGATTACGCGCGGGCAGTTCATCGCCGCGAAGCTGCTGCCGTTCTGGGTGCTGGGGCTGGTCGACCTCGCGATCGGCCTGCTGGTCGGGGTGCTCGTGTTCAGCATTCCGATCCGCGGCAGCCTGCTGCTGCTGTTCGGCGCCGCGACCATCTACCTGGTCGTCGCGCTCGCCATCGGCCTGTGGATCTCGACGCTGGTGGAGACGCAGCAGCAGGCGATGTTCGTGACCTTCTTCGTGATGAACATCTACTTGCTGATGAGCGGCCTGTTCACGCCGATCGACAGCATGGCGCCGTGGGTGCAGGTGGTGTCCCAGGCCAACCCGGTGCGCCATTTCGTGACCATCTCCCGCGCCGTGCTGGTGAAAGGCGCGGGGCTCGCCGACATCGCCCGGCCGCTGGCGATCCTCGTGGTCTTCGCGGTGGTGACGCTGACGCTGGCCGTGCGGCAGTACTCCAAGCGCACAGCGTAACAGTCTCCCGTAGTGTCCGGCTTCAGCCGGACCCCGTGGCTGCCCGCCGGAACCACGAAGCCACGAAGAGAGCGAAAGGGCACGCAGGTACGGCGCGCCTGATCTCTGCGGTCTCTGCGGCCTCTGCGGTTAAAGACCTGCAGCAAGCGTGGTCAGTACGTCACGCCCAGCTTTTTCAGTGCCGCATCCGGGCAGCCGGTCCACTCGTCGACGAAGACGTTGCCGACGTAGTGCAGGTCGGCGACCCCCATCTTGCTCGTGAAGAAGCCGGTCGCGGTGAGGTCGCGGAAGCTGCTGAAGAACGCGATCGCGTGGCTCAGGCCGGGATCGGGGTTCGACGTGTAGGCGATCTCGTCGAGCAGGGCGCGGCGTTCGCGGTCGGTCGCGGACACGAACCGTTTGCCGCAGCGGTCCTGCGACAGCTTGTCGAGAAGCGCGAGGCCGCCGCGCATCGCGACCTGGCGGCGCGGCTGATCGATCATCATGAAGTCCATGAACTCGGGGACGCCGGCCTCAGTCGCACTGCCGGACCGTTCGTCGCGCGGGATGATCAAATCGACCAGGACACCGACGGTCGCATACTCGTGCGCGGTGAAGAACCGGCGCTTGTAGACGGCCGACGGCTGCGCCTGCGCCCGCGCCTGTGCCGCGTGCTCGTGCGCCTGCTCGGCCTCGGCGCTCGTCCATGTCATCGCCGCCACCGGTCCGGCGGTGAGCAGCGCGAGCGCCTGCCGTCGCGACATTCGCGTGCCGTTTTTGTTCCGCATTCCGCACCCCGCAATCCGCATTGTCAGAGCGTTCCTTGATTGCGCGACAGCGCGATGTGTTCGGCGGTTCGCATGGCCAGCGCCAGGATGGTCCAGGTGCAGTTCTTGTGCGCGTTCGAGACGAACGGGCCGCCGTCGGCGACGAACAGATTCTTGACGTCGTGCGCCTGGCAGTTCGCGTTCAGCACCGACGTCGCCGGATCGCTGCCCATCCTCGTCGTCCCGACCTCGTGGATGATGCGGCCGACGTTCTCGAGCCCGTAGTTCTGCTCGCGCGTCGGCATCGCCGTGAGCGGCGTGCCGCCCATCGTGTGAATCAACTCGCGGAAGGTCTCCTGCATGTGTTTCGCCTGCAGCACTTCGTGGTCGCTGAACTTCGCGTGGAAGCGCAGCACCGGAATCCCGTAGGCGTCGACGACGTTCGGATCGATCTCGCAGTAGGTGTCGGGGTTCGGGATCATCTCGCCGCGGCCGGCGAAGTTGACCGTGGCGCCGTAGAAGCGCCGGTAGTCGTCCTTGAGCGACCGGCCGTAGCCGCCGACGCCGTTGAAGCGCTGAATCGCGCCGAGCACGCCGAACCCCGGCATCCGCCGCCCGCCGCCCAGTTCGATGTGATAGCCGCGCGGGAAATCGAGCTTCCCGTTGTCGAGCCACCACGGCATGTACAAGTGCGCGCCGCTGGCGCCGTCCTCGTTGTGGGCGACGCCGTGCTCCATCTTCGGAATGTGCCCGCTGACGCCGAGGCCGGTCGAATCGGTCAGGTTGCGGCCGACGGCGCCGCTCGAGTTCGCGAGGCCGTCCGGAAAGCGTCCCGATGTCGAATTGAGCAGCAGCCGCGCGGTCTCGCACGCGCTCGCCGCGAGCACGACGATCCGCGCGCGCACCGCGTAGTCGCGCCGGTCGGCCTTGTTCACGTAGGAGACGCCGGTGGCCAGGCCGGCGGCGTCGGTGAGCACCTCACGCGCCATCGCGCCGGTGACGATCCGCAGCTTTCCGGTGGCGAGCGCCGGCGGCAGCAGCACCGACGGCGACGAAAAATTCGAGTGCGTCGCGCAGCCGCGCCCGCACTGGCCGCAGTAATGGCATGCCGGTCGTCCGTTCAGCGGCCGGGTAAGAATCGACAACCGGTTGGCGACGCAGGTGATCTTCAGCGCGTCCGCGGCCTGCTTGATCAGCAGCTCGTAGCAGCGCGGCTTCGGCGGCGGCAGGAACACGCCGTCCGGTTCGTTGGGCAGGTTTTCGATCGAGCCGAAAATGCCGACGAGGCGATCGAGCTTGTCGTAGTACGGCTTGATGTCGTCGTAGCCGATCGGCCAGTCGTCGCCGAGGCCGTCGAGGCTCCGGCGGCGGAAGTCGTCCGGTCCCATCCGCAGCGAGATCCGGCCCCAGTGGTTCGTGCGGCCGCCGAGCATCCGGCCGCGAAACCAGTCGAAGGTGCTGCCGTCGGCCTGCGTATACGGCTCGCCATCGATGTCCCAGCCGCCGAGGCAGCCGTCGAATTCGCCGAACGGCTTCGACGGCATTGCCGCGCCGCGGCGCGGCGAGTCGTACGGCCACGCCGACATCTTCGAATCTTTCGCCGCGTCCCACATCGGCCCGGCCTCGAGCATGACGACGTCGGCGCCGGCTTCGCACAGCACCTTCGCGGCCATGCCGCCGCCAGCACCCGACCCGACGATGCAGACGTCGTGGACCTTCGGCTGTCGGATGATCTGCATAGCAGCGGCGATCTTACGCCGGCCGCTGCCGCGACAATTAAGAATTACGAATTAAGAATTCGAAACAACGTTTGGAGGACGGGCCCGCGCGACACGCGCCGAATCCCGCGAAGTGTACGAATTCTTAATTCTTAATTCCTAATTCCTAATTCTTAATTCTCCGCGGCGCTCTGGAACAGCTCGCGGCGGACCCTGATCGACGTGTCGGCCGCGGCCTGCGTTTCGAAGCTGTCGGCGCGTCCGGCGCTCCGTTCCACCGGATCGCCGATGCGCACGTACAGGTCTGCGAGCGAGGCGGCGTCGCAGGCCGTCGGCGCGCCGGCGATTTCCACGGCGTGCTGCAGCTCGTGGCCGAGCGACGAGAGCTCCTCGACGTAGTTGCGCGGCGACGCGATTTCGATCGCGACGACGCGCCGGCTGCAATCGCCGGCGACGAACCCGATCCGTCCGGTCAGCATCGTCGTCGTGAACAGACGCCGCCTCACGTAGACGACGAGATCGGATCGCTCCAGCTGGTCGACGAGATCGCGTCCGGTGACCGAGCGGGTCGTGAGATCGCGGATCAACGCCGCCGCCGCGGCGTCGACCCCGCGAACACGCGACGCGCCGGCTGCGTCCTGTCCGAGCGCCGAATGGGTGGGAATGGAGATCGTGAAGAGGATGAAGAACGTACACACGCGCGCCGACGTCATCCATACGGACGAAGCAAGCACCGGACCAGCGCGAGAACGCGCATTACTGCGCAGCTGTCGCCACGCCGTGCGCAACGAGCGGACAAAAGGGACGCCAATCTTACTTTTATGCTAGCTCTTGATGCGATTGGCGCGCGGCGGTGCCGTGCTCGAGCGCACGGTCAGCGTATGCGGCAGCGTGACTGAGCGGGGCGCCTCGCGATCGTCGTGGAGAATCTCGAGCAGCAGTCCGACGGTGCCCTCACCGATCGCGCGCATCGGCTGCGCGATCGTCGTCAACGGCGGGTCGATGCAGCGTGCGAAGCGGATGTCGTCGAAGCCGACCACCGACAGGTCGAGCGGCACGCGCAGGCCGCGCCGTTTCGCCGTCTCGATGGCGCCCATCGCCATTTCGTCGTTGAAGCAGAAGATCGCCGTCGGCGACTCGCGGCGGCCAAGCAGGCGCTCCGCGCCGGCCGCGCCGGACTCGATCGAGAAATCGCCGGTCATGACGACGAAGTCGCGCTCGGCGTTCTGCTGCTTGGCGCGCGCGGTCGCGCCGCGCAGCCGGTCGCGGCTCAGCGGGCTGACCAGCGGTCCGGTGATGATGCCGATCCGCCGGTGGCCGAGACGATAGAGGTGATCCATCGCTTCGGCGGCCGCCTTGGCGTTGTCGATGTGCACGCTCGGGATGCCGAGCTTCGGCGAGAACTCGCAGCCGTTGACCACCGGCGCGCAGCGCGGCGCCATCGCGCGGACGAGCGCGGTCGCTTCCGGCGGCAGCCGGTGGCCGAGCACGATCAGCCCGTCGGCCTCCTTGCGCTTGAGCATCAGCGCGTAGCGCTCCTCGCGCGCTTCCTCGTGCTGCGTATCGCCGAGCAGCACCGCGTAGCCCTCGCGCTGCGCGGCGTCTTCGATGCCCTGGAGGATCAGCGCGAAGAAGGGGTTCGAGATGTCGGGGACGGTGACCAGCAGCTTGCCGGTGCGCAGCGTGCGCAGGTTCTTCGCCGCCGAATTCGGCGCGTAGTCGAGCAACTCGACGGCCTGGAGGACCTTGCGGCGCGTATCCGGCGAGACCACGTCGGGCTGGCTGAGGACGCGCGAGACGGTGGCCGTGGACACGCCGGCCCGCCGCGCCACCTCGTAGATGTTCGCCACGCGGGCCATTGTACGCGGCGCGGATAAACCCGTTGCGACGGAGAAGGGCATCTGCTACCGTCTGCAACCGATTACATCAGCAGCCCGATTATGCGGATCCTCAGTGCGGCGTCCATTCTCCTGGCGACGGTCAGCCTGCCGTTGGCCGCCCAGCGGCGCGATTTTCCGACCCGCCCGCCCGGCGATCCGGCCGCCATCGAGCGCGGCCGCGCGCTCTATAGCGTCAATTGCACGTTCTGCCACGGCGCCGACACGCGCGGGGGCGACGGCGGCCCGAGCCTGCTCCGCGCCGCGATCGTGCTCGACGATCAGCAGGGCGAGTTGATTGCGCCGGTGGTCAAGAACGGCCGGCCGGACCGCGGCATGCCGAAGTTTGCCGCCTTCACCGACGATCAGATCAAGGACATCGTCGCCTTCATCCACAGCTTCACGGCCGCCGGCTACGACGCGTCACGGATGAAGCCGCCGAGCATCGTCGTCGGCGATGCGAAGGCCGGCGAGGCCTTCTTCGGACGCAGCTGCGCGTCGTGCCACTCGGCCAGCGGCGATCTGCGCGGTTACGCGGCGCGATTCACCGACGAGAAGCTGATGCAGCAGACCTGGATGATGCCGGGCAGCGGCGGCCGCGGCGCGACGCCGCCGCGGCTGAACGTGCCGCCGACGACGGTGACCGTCACGCTGCCCTCGGGCGAGAAAGTCGAAGGCGCGCTCGATCGGATCGACGACTTCGTGGTCTCGCTCACCGAGCCTGACGGCACGCATCGATCGTTCCGCACCAGCGGCGACACGCCGAAGGTGGAGATTCACGATCCGCTGCAGCCGCACCGGCAGCTGCTGACGCAGTACACGGACAGCGACATCCACAACGTCACCGCCTACCTGGCGACACTGAAATGAGTACCTACATCTCGACCCGCCACGCAGGCACGAAGACACGAAGAAAAATATTTTGGTTTCGTGCCTTCGTGTCGTCGTGGCTGATCTCGGTCGCGCTGGTATTCGCCGCCGGCGACGGCCTCGACCCGGCGAAGCTGCTGAAGCCGCTCGGCGAGGAATGGACGTCGTACTCGGGCGACTATTCCGGCCGGCGCTACAGCACGCTCGCGCAAATCAACCAGTCGAACGTCAAGAGCCTGTCGCTGGCGTGGGTGCGCAAGTTGAGCGGCCCGCCGTCGCTGACCGGTGGGGGCGGCGGGCGGCGCGGCGGCGGCGGCTTCGGCGCGACGGTGGCCGAGACGATCATCGGCGGCGAAGGCTCGGGCGATGTCGTCGTCGCCGACGCGCTGAGCGTCAAGGGGTCGATCCTGCAGGTCAACGGCGTCCTCTACGTCACCGCGCCGGATCACGTCTGGGCGGTCGACGCGCACGACGGCCACGAGATCTGGCACTACTTCTGGAAGACGAAGGGCGGCACGCACATCGGCAACCGCGGCGCCGGGATGTGGAACAACTACCTGTTCGTCGAGACGCCCGACAACTACCTCGTCTCGCTCGACGCGCGCACCGGAAAGGAACGCTGGCACAAGGAGATCGCCAGCTTCGCGCAGCAGTACTTCTCGACCGCCGCCCCGGTCGTCATCGGCAACCACGTGCTCGTCGGCACCGGCAACGATCTCGACGCGCCGGGCTTCCTGCAGTCGTTCGATCCGGAGAGCGGCGCGCTGCAGTGGAAGTACTACGCCGTGCCGATGAACCCGGGCGATCCCGGCCTCGAGACCTGGAAGAGCCTCGACGCGGCGCGGCACGGCGGCGGCCAGATGTGGATTCCCGGTTCCTACGATCCCGAAACGCATCTCTACATCGTCGGCACCGGCAACCCGACGCCCGCCTATACGTCGCAGACGCGCGGCGAGGGGGACAACCTGTTCACCTGCGCGATCGTCGCGATCAACGTCGATACCGGCAAGATGGCGTGGTACTACCAGACCTCGCCGCACGACACGCACGACTGGGACTCGGCACAGACGCCGGTGCTGGTCGACGCCGACTTCAAGGGCAACCGCCGCAAGCTGGTGCTGACGGCGAGCCGCAACGGCTACTACTTCACGCTCGACCGCACCACCGGCGAGCATCTCGTCTCGAGCAAATTCTCGGACACGGTGAACTGGGCCCACCCGGAAATGAACAAGCTCGGGCAGCCGGTGCGCAATCCGGCGAAGGACTACCACATCGCCGGCGCGCTCGTGTCGTCGGCGAACGGCGGCGCGACGAACTGGCCGCCGCCGTCGTTCAGCCCCGACACCGGGCTGCTCTACGTGCCGACGGCGGAGACGTGGGCGATGTATTACCTCACCGAAACCGATCCGCGCGGCGCGATGGGGCTCGGCGGCAAGGAAGAGATCGGCCTCAACTCGTCGGCGACGTTCATGACCGCGATTGACTACACCACCGGCAAGATCGCCTGGAAGCATCAGTACCGCACCACCGGCAACTCGCGCGGCGCGAGCGGCGTGCTCACTACGGCGGGCCGCCTGCTGTTTGGCGGCGATCCGTCAGGCAATCTCGTTGCCTTCGATCCGGCGAACGGCAAGCTGCTGTGGCATTCGCAGATCGGCCAGGTCACGAATGCTCCGGAAACCTACATGGTCGACGGACAGCAGTACATCCTGGCGGCCGCGGGCGACTCGTTGTACGCGTTCAGTTTGTATCGTTGACCGGACACGCGGACGTGGCCGCTCGTCACGCAGGCCTTCAAGCCTGCCTTCGGCCACGGGCAGCCGAGAAGGGCTGCGCTACAGGATGGTGAGGCAACCATGTATACGCGACGTGAATTCGGGACGTTGACGCTCGGCGCTTTCGCGACGGTCCGCCTCGACGCGGCGGGCGTGTTCGGCGGCATCGATCCGAAAGTCGGCGGCGTCACCCTCGGCGCGCAGACCTACAGCTTCCGCCAGTTGCCGCGCACCCCCGGCGGCGACGCGATCGACCCGGTGATCAAAGCATGCGTCGAGTGCGGCATCGGCGAGGTGGAGCTGTTCGCGCCGCAGGTCGAGCCGGTGTTCAACGCCGGCGAGCGCGGCCGGCGCGGTGAGCCACCGTCGCCCGAAGCCGTGAAAGCGCGCGAGGCGCTGCGCAAGTGGCGGCTCGAGACGCCGCTCGATCATTTCCGCGACGTCCGCAAGAAGTTCGATGCCGCCGGCATCACGATCTACGCCTACAACTACAGCCCGAACGCGAGCTTCACCGACGCCGAGATCGACCGCGGCTTCGAGATGACCAAAGCCCTCGGCGCCGACGTGATCACCGCCTCGACGACGCTCGACGTCGCCAAGCGGATCGCGCCGCTGGCCGAGAAGCACAAGATGGTCGTCGCGATGCACGGGCATTCGAACACCGAGGATCCGAACGAGTTCTCGACGCCCGACTCATTTGCCGCGGCGATGAAGATGTCGAAGCTGTTCAAGGTCAATCTCGACATCGGCCACTTCACGGCGGCGAACTTCGACGCCATCGGCTACATCAAGCAGCACCACGCCGACATCACCAACCTGCATCTCAAGGATCGCAAGAAGAATCAGGGCGACAACGTGCCGTGGGGCCAGGGTGACACGCCGATCCGCGAGACGCTGCAGCTGCTCAAGCGCGAGAAGTGGCCGATCCGCGCCTACGTCGAGTACGAATACCGCGGCGCCGGCAGCCCGATCGAAGAAGTGAAGAAGTGCATGGCGTTCGCCAAGCAGGCGCTCGCGTAGCGCGGAAGGCTTTAGCCGAGCATGAAACGTATTGGCATGGGCCTGGTCGGCCCGGGATTCGTCGGCGCGCACCATATCGACGCGGTCCGCCGCCTCGGCTTCGTCGACGTCGTCGCGATTGCGGCGAGCAGCGAGTCGTCGGCGCAGAAGAAGGCCGCGGCGCTCGGCGTGCCCAGAGCCTACGGCAGCTACGAGGCGCTGATCGCCGATCCCGACGTGCACGTCGTCCACAACACCACGCCGAATTACCTGCACGTGCCGGTGATTCGCGCAGCGATTGCCGCCCGCAAGCACGTTATCTCCGACAAGCCGCTGGCCACAGCGGCGTCAGACGCGCGGGCGCTGCTCGAGGCGGCCACGCGCGCCGGGATCGTGCACGCGGTCACCTTCAACTATCGCGGCAATCCGCTGGTGCAGCAGGCGCGGGCGATGATTGCCGCCGGCGAGCTCGGCGACGTGCATTTCGTCCACGGCGCGTACCTCCAGGATTGGCTGCTGCAGCCGACCGACTTCTCATGGCGGCTCGAGCCCGACAAGGGCGGCCCGAGCTCGGCGATGGGTGACATCGGCTCGCACTGGTGCGACCTGGTTCAGCACGTCGTCGGCCAGCGGATCACCCGGGTGCTCGCCGATTTGACGACGGTAATCGGCACGCGGCTCAAACCGTCGGCGTCGACCGAGGCGTTTTCTTCTGCCGGCGAGGCCGGACGGCAGCCGGTCGCGATCGACAGCGAGGACCTCGGGTCGATCCTGCTGCGGTTCGACGGCGGCGCGAAGGGCAGCGTCTCGGTGGGACAGGTCTGCGCCGGGCACAAGAACGGCCTGTGGTTCGAGGCCAACGGCCGGCGCGCCTCGCTGCGCTGGCAACAGGAACGCCAGAACGAGCTGTGGATCGGCCGGCGCGAGGGCCCGAGCGGCCTGCTGCCCAAGGATCCGTCGCTGCTCGGGCCGGAGGCGGCACGCTACGCGCATCTCCC
>Ga0070686_100001410_pt1 | contig 13562 bp, 8 predicted proteins | sample KBSS23LmetaG_FD_65654 | JGI IMG/M metagenome (GOLD analysis project Ga0070686, IMG submission 65654) | Switchgrass rhizosphere microbial communities from Kellogg Biological Station, Michigan, USA - KBS S2-3L metaG | ecosystem: Host-associated > Plants > Roots > Rhizosphere ...
CAACGTCGACCACTGCTATCGAAGACGCGCGGCAGGCGTTGTCGGTGGCGGCCGCGCGCGGCGACGGCGGCGCTGCGGCGCTGCGGCGCTTTTCCGACGCGGTCGACGGGCTGCTGCAACAGCTGTGCGACGCCGCGCCGTCGGCGAGCGGCGCCAGCCTTGTCGTCGCGCTCGGCGGCTACGGCCGGCGTCAGCTCTGCCTGCACTCCGACCTCGACGTCCTGCTGCTCTTCGATGGCCGGATCGGCGAGGCGGAAGAACAACGGGTCCGCGCGATCCTGCATCCTCTCTGGGATGCGCGCTTCTCCGTCGGGCACCAGATCCGGCAGGTCGGCGACTTCGCCGAGCTCGAGATCGACAACCCCGAGTTCCTGCTTGCGCTGCTCGACGCGCGGCCGGTCGCCGGCGACGCGGCGCTGCTCGAGCGGATCGCCGGTCGCGTCCATTCGCCGGCGGCACGCGGGCGCATCTTCGCGGCCCTGCTGCGGCTGATCGACGAGCGCCACGCGACCTTCAACGACACGTTCTACCAGCTCGAGCCGGACGTGAAGGACGCGCCCGGCGCGCTGCGCGACGTCTGGGCGGCGCGGGCGATCGCGGCGCTCACCGACCCGGCGCTGATCGATCGCGGCGCCGCCGACCGTGCCCGCCTGGACGCCGCCGAGGAATTCCTGCTGCGGCTGCGCTCGATGCTCCACGTCGAGCACAAACGCAACAACAACGTGCTCGATCACGAGACGCAGGAGCGCGCGGCCCGGTTGATGGGATACGGCGGCGGGCCGCGCCAGCAGGTGGAGCGGCTGATGGGCGACTACTTCCGCCATGCCCGCGCCGTCAGCCGATCGCTGCAGACGGTCCGCCACACCGCGCCGCTGCCGGTCGCAGCGAATCTCGTGCAGGCGCGCGACGGCATCCAGTTCGTCGACGCCAACGACGCGCAGCGCCATCCCGAGCGCTGGCTGTCGCTGTTCCAGGCGGCGATCGACACCGGCAGCGCCGTCGCCGACCCCACCCTGGCCTGGATCGAGGAGCGCGTCGACGCTCATGCCCCGGAAGCATTCTTTCCGGCCGCCGCCGATCGCGACGCGCTGCTCGCGTTCTTGAAACCGCGCGCCGGGCTCTACGCGCGGCTGTCGGAGATGCACGACTGCGGACTACTCGGACGGATGTTCCCCGAGTTCCAGGCGATCTTCTGCCGCGTCGTGCGCGACTTCTACCACAAGTACACCGTCGACGAGCACACGCTGCTGACGATTAGAAACCTCGAGCGCCTCGCCACCCGCGCGGTGAGAGGCCGTGAGCGGTTCACCGCGCTGCTCGACGACCTGCCGCATCCGGAGCTGCTGGTCCTGTCGCTGCTCTTTCACGACGTCGGCAAGTGGCGCGACGAGGATCACGTCGACGAGAGCGTCCGCATGGCCCGCGAGATGACGCGGCGTCTGAAGCTCGGCGACGACTCCGCGGCGCTCGTCGAGTTCCTCATCCGCCACCACACCCGCATGTCGCTGATTGCCTTCCGGCGCGACACGGAGGATCCGGAGATCGTCCGCCAGCTCGCCGACCTCGTCGGCATCGAAGAGCGCCTGAAGATGCTGTGCCTGCTGACGCTCGTCGACGTCGAAGCGGTCAGCCTCGAGACGCTGACGCCGTGGCGCGAGGAGCTGCTGTGGCGGCTCTATGTCGATACCTACAACCGCCTGACGCTCGGCTACGCCGACGAGCGGATCGCGCACGAGGAGTCGGGGTTGCGCGCGCTCGTCGCCGGTCGGCCGGCGGATGTTACCGCGGCCGAGATCACGCGGTTCGCCGAAGGCCTGCCGCGGCGCTACCTGCAGCTGTTCCCGGCCGACGAGATCTATCGCCACGTCCGCCTCTCCCGCGACATGCGCCCCGACGATGTGCACGCCGATCTGAAGCGCCGCGGGTCGTTGTGGGAGCTGACGGTGGCGACGCTCGACAAGCCGGCGCTGTTCTCGAACATCTGCGGTGCGCTGTCATCGTTCGGCATGGACATCACCCGCGGACAGGCATTGACCAACCCGAACGGCCTCGTGCTCGATGTCTTTCAGTTCGCCGATCAGGAGCGCTTCCTCGAACTCAACCCGGCCGGCAAGGACCAATTCGTCCACGCGCTCGCGACGGTCATCTCCGGCCAGGTCGACGTCGCCGAGCGGCTGCGCACGCGCGAGGAGAGCGTCCTCTATCGCCGCCGTTCCGGCGTCACGCCGACCGTGCCGGTGATTCACGCCGACAACCAGTCGTCGCGCCGCTACACGATCCTCGATCTCGTCGCCGACAACGCGCTCGGCCTCCTGCACCGGGTGAGCCGGGCGATCTCGCGGCACGGCTGCGACGTCGACCTGGTGCTGATTTCGACCGAAGGGCAGAAGGCGATCGACGTCTTCCACATCACCAGGGGCGGCGCCAAATTGCCGGACGACGCGATTGCCGTGATGACCGCCGAGATCCATCGGACGCTGGAGGGATAGATGAAATTGATCAAGGCGATCGTCCGCCCCAACAAGGTCGACGACGTCAGGGACGCGCTGGGACGGATCAGCCTGCCGGGAATGACGGTGACCGAAGTGCGCGGCCACGGCAAGCAGAAAGGGCACACCGCGATCTACCGCGGCAAGGAGTACGACGTCAGCCTGCTGCCGAAAATGCAGATCGAGGTGGTGGTCGCCGACAACCTCGTCGACGAAGTGGTGACGGCGATCATCACCGCCGCGCGCACCGGCGAGATCGGCGACGGCCGCATCTTCGTCGTTCCGGTCGAGCAGAGTTACCGCATCCGCACCGGTGAACGCAGCGACACGTAGCCACAAGCCTCAGGCCTCAAGCCTCAAGCCAGCCTCAAGCCTCAAGCGGCTTGAGGCTGAGTTCAGCGGCGTCGGTTGCGATACTCCGCGCTGTTCCGCAGCTCCCGTTCGACGTCCTGCTGCGTCCAGTGGTCGCGAAACACTTTGTCGACGAAGGGGCGGCTCCCCGGATCGGGCTCGCGCTTGAGCACTTCGAGGTAGGCGCGGCGGACCACGTCCTGCGCCTTCGCGATGGTCATCGTGCTGTTCTCGCGGAACTCGGGACTCCGGCGCAGTTCGTCGCGCACCTGCGCCTCGCTCCAGCCCTCGTCGAGGATGTGGCTGCGATAGATCCGCAGGCCGGTCGGATCCGGCTCGCGATGGAGGATGTCCTGGTAGGCGCGGCGCACGATGCGATCGGGATCTTCCGCCGGCCGTCCCGGGATGCCGCCGGGCCGGCCGAAGGCGCCGCGCGGCGAGTACTGGACGCGATACGAGGAGATCAGATCGTCCCAGCCGACGTCCTTCAGGTTACGGATGTCGGCCTCGAACCGCGACGATCGTCCCTGGAAGCGGACGTCCTTGAACAGGGTCACCTCGGCGCCGCCGAAGACGCGGATTGAGGAAATCTCGTCGTTCATGTCCTCCGGCACCGCCGCCACGTTCTCGCCGGCCCCGGTGCAGAAGTACTCGCCGCGGAAATTCGGATCCTTGTAAAAGCAGGCGCCCTGGCGCGGCAGCTCGCCGCGTCCCCACCGCTGGGCGAGCGCCGGTGATACGTAAGCGATCGATGCGACGCACGCGATGACAAACGCTGGCTTGAGGTTCATCCCGACAGCTCCTTCCGGCTATGTTAGCCGCCTCGTCAGCGGTTGCGAACTTCGAGCGCAAACTCGGCCGCAACCGGCATAGAATCTCGCGCATGCGAACATCCTGCCGTCTCGCCGCCGCCGCTGCCGCCATCCTCGCCGGTCTGGTTGCGACGCTCGCGACGCCGATTGCCCAGTCGCAAAATGCGTTCGGCGTCCCATCGGCCGATCAGCCGCAGCCGGGCGCCGCGATCAAAGCGGTACCCGGATCGCGCGCGCAGGGTTGGTTATCGCAAGGGCGATCGGAGGTCCTGGCCCGGCACGGCATGGTCGCGACGAGCGATCCGCTCGCGGCCCAGGCCGGCCTCGAGATCCTGCGCCAGGGCGGCAACGCGATCGACGCCGCGGTCGCGACCGGCGCCGTGCTCGACGTCACCTCGCAGAACGACACCGGCATCGGCGGCGACCTCTTCGCGCTCGTCTACATCGCGAAGGACAAGAAACTCTACGCGCTCAATTCCGGCGGGTGGGCGCCGACCGGCTGGACCCCCGAGTTCTTCACGAAGACGCTCGCCGTGAAGAGCGTCCCGAACGCCGGCGTCAACGCGGCGACCGTGCCGGGCGCGATCTCGGGTTACGACGCGCTGCTCAAGCGGTTCGGCACCGTCGGCTTCAAGGAGGCGTTCGAGCGCGCCGCGCGTATCGCCGAGGAAGGCTGGGGCCTCGCCGAGCGGCGGCACAGCGATCTGAAGAATGCGACCAACGGGCTGCGCAACGATTCCGATTCGAAGGACACGTTTCTCGTCGGCGGCGAGACGCCGGCGCTCTACAGCATCATCCGGAACCCCGGATTGGCGAAGGCGCTGCGCCTGATCCAGGCCGAGGGCCGCGACGCGTTCTACCGCGGGGCAATTGCCGACGCGATCGTCGCCAAGGAGAAGGCGAACGGCGGCGTGATGACGAAAGCCGACCTGGGAGAGTTCCAGTCGGAGTGGATCGAACCGATCTCGACCAACTATCACGGCTACGACATCTTCGAGCTGCCGCCGCCCGGCCAGGGCTTCGCGGCGCTCGAGATGCTGAACATCCTCGAGGTGTGCGTGCCGAAGTTCGGCACCTCGCTCGCGGCGCTCGGTCCCGCCGATCCGCAGTACTGGCACTACCTCGTCGAGGCGAAGAAGCTGGCGTACTCGGACCTGCTGGCCAAGAACGGCGATCCGATGTTCGCCAAGGTGCCGGTCAAAGAGCTGCTCTCGAAGTCGCACGCGGCGTCGCTCTGCAGCCAGATCGATCCGAACGCCGCCGGGAAACCGGCAGTCGCCGGCGGCCGCGATGGCGGCACGATCTATCTCACCACCGCCGATCGCTGGGGCAACATGGTGTCGCTGATCCACAGCGTCTTCGGCGTCTACGGCAGCCGCGCGACCGTTCCGCCGTACGGGTTCGTGCTGCACAACCGCGGCTCGGCCTTCTCGCTCAACGCGGCCAGCCCGAACCTCGTCGCACCGCACAAGCGGCCGTTCCACACCATCATCGCCGGCTTCGTGATGAAGGACGGTGCGCCGCTGATGACGTTCGGCAACATGGGCGGCAGCGTGCAGCCGGAAACGCACGCCCAGCACATGATCAACCTGATCGATCTCGGCATGAACGTGCAGATGACGACCGACGCCGCCCGTTTCACGCACAATCAGAATTCGAACGTGCTGTCGCTCGAGGCCAATCTCTACAACCTGGTCGGCGCCGCGTTGAAGGCCAAGGGACACGAGGTCCGCTCGGTCAACGGCGGCGCCGTCGGCGGCTACCAGGGCATTCTCTTCACCCGCGATCCGCGCGCGCCCGAACCGATCTTCGAGCGGCGCGCGGCCACCGATGATCTCCCCGTGAACGGCGTCTACCGCGGCGGCTCCGATCACCGCAAGGACGGTCAGGCCGTCGGCTGGTAAGCGCGCGAAAAACGACGCGCCTCACGTCGCGTAGCGCAGGCCTTTAGGCCAGCCTTCCCGCGCGGCAGCCCTGAAGGGCTGCGCTACGGTCGCGCGGCAGCCCTGAAGGGCTGCGCTACGGTCTCATGTCGCGTAGCGCAGGCCTTTAGGCCTGCCTTCCCGCGGCAGCCCTGAAGGGCTGCGCTACGTGTAATAACCCGATCCCGTCACTCACGGCGTGATCGTGAGCAGGCGCGCGCCGACCGCAGTCGAGCCGTCCGGGTTCGTCACACGGACGTCCCAGGTCTGATTCTTGCGCGGCCCGCCGCTGCGGATCTCGACAGTCGCGGTCAGCTGCGTCGAACTGTTGCGCGTCACGCTGACCACGCGCGGCGCCTTTCCGCCGGTGCCGTTCACGAATGCGACGCTCGCACCCGCGGCAAACGACGTCCCGGTGATGATGAACGGCTTCGTCCCGGCGGTCTGACTCACCACGTTCGGGCTGATCGCCGTTACGCTCAGGGGCGCCGGCGGCGGTGGCGGCGGCGGTGCGGCAACGGTGACGGTCACCGTTGCGAAATTGCTGTCGGCTGTCCCGTCGTTGGCCTTGAACATGAAGGCGTACACGCCTGCGGCACTCGGCGGCGTATAGGTCACTTTGGCCGTATCCGCGTTCGGCGTGCCGGGCACGCACGCCTGGCTGCCGAGTGCCCCCAGCGTCCCGGCAACCGGCGTCTGCACCACTGAGAAGGCGAGCTCGCAGGTTTCGACGTCGACGGCATTCAGCGTGATCGCGATCGGTGTGCCGACGACGGTGCTCGCCGTCGCATCCCACGCAATCGGCGGACGATTGAACGGCTTCACCGTCACCGCGACGGTGTCGGTCCCCGTATCACCTGCATCGTCGGTGACGATGAGCGTCAGGGTGTGCGCGCCGACGGCGAGCCATGCGCTTTGGGTTACGCCGAAGCCGATCACCGTGCTGCCTTCGCGCCACTCGTAGCTCACGATCGTGCCGTCCGCGTCGGACGACCCGCCGCCGTTCAGGCTGACCAGCTCGACGCCGTTGCCGTCGTTGTCGGTGACCGTCTGATCGGCACCGGCGTCGGCGACCGGGTGTGCGTTCGTAAGACCCAGCGTCATCGCGTTGCTCACGTTGAGGCCGCCGTGAGTCGTCCACGTGTTGAGCCGTACGCTGCCGACGCCGTTCGGGTCGGCGCTGCGCAGCAGCAGGTTGACCACCTGCTGGTTGGTCGTCACATCGCCGCGCGACCAGACCAGCGCCGCGGCGCCGGCGACGTGAGGCGAGGCCATCGACGTGCCGCTCAGCCACGTGTAACAGCCGGTGTCGCCCGGCACCGTCGACACGTCGCACGCCGCCATCGGATAGGTGGACATGATCACGTTGCCCGGCGCCGAGACGTCGACCCAGCTGCCGAAATTCGAGAACGAGGCCCGTCCGTGGTCCTCGTCGAAGGCGGCGACCGAGATCACGTTGTCGAACGCCGCCGGGTAGAACAGCTCGTTCTCGAGGCCGTCGTTGCCGGCGGCGGCGACGATCACCAGGCCGGCATGCCACGCGTCCTGCACGGCGTCGTTCAACGACTGGGCGACGTCGGTCGCGCCCATGCTCATGTTGATCACTTTCGCGCCGTCGGCGATGGCTCGCGCGATCGCCTGTTCGATCGCGAAGTCGTTGCAGGTGCCGTCGGCGCCGCAGACCTTGTAGGCGAAGATGCGCGCGTGCGGCGCGACGCCGACGACGCCCTCCTGCGCGGCGGGATCGCCGGTGAGGTTGTCCATCGCGGCGGCAATCGTGCCCGACACGTGCGTGCCATGCCCGTGATCGTCCATCGGATCGTCGTCGAGGTTGAAGAAGTCGTAGCCGCCGGCGTAGTTCGCCGCCAGATCCGGGTGCGTATAGTCGATGCCGGTATCGATCACGGCGACGCCGACCGGATTGCCGGTGGAGATGGCCCACGCTTCCGGAGCATCGATGTCGGCGTCGGGCGTGCCGACGTAGAAGCACAGATCGCCGCCGATCCACGGGATGCAGTAGAACTCCTGGCCGGTGTTATGGAGTGCCCACTGCTCCTTGAAGTTGTGATCGCCGGGCACGACCGGCGCCGCCGGCCCCAGCGCGTTCGGCGCCGGGACGCTGCGGATGAAATTCGGTTCCGAGTAGAGGACGTTCGGATTCTGCCGGTAGCGCGCAATCGCCGCCGCTTCGCTGCCCGCCGGCACCGCGACGCGCTGAACGCCGGTGCGCGTAATCTCGTTCAGCGGCGACCCGCCACCCTGCCGGTGCGCGTCAGCCTTCGCGCCGGCAGCTGCGCCCGGCCTGAACTTCACCAGGATCTCTCCGGCGACGAATCGTCCCCGGCGCGGCGTCTGCGCTGAAGGCCGCGCGTCGAAGGCGACGAGGAGCAGCAGAAGAGTGAGGAGCGCTTTGCTGAGGCGCATGGGACCGTCCTCCGGGCGCCGACGTGACTGCGGGGGTGGCGCAGGCTCGGGAGCAATTCGGCCGCCAGCGCGGCGATCGATCGATCGCGCGCGCAAGGCTCACGAGGTCACCGACTTACGATCTCGATGGGCGAGGAGGGCAGAACTGTGCTGACGGATATCGGCGGACGCGCACGAATTTCGCTTATTTCGCCGGCGGCGCGCCGCAATCGAACGTGCCCGCGGCCTTGCCGTCGTTCAGGGCGAAGCTTCCTGATTTTCCGTCCGCTGCGATCGTGACGGTGCCGAGTCCCATGTAGCTGTCCTCGAGCGGGGTCTTGCCAAGATAGAGCGCCATGATCTCGTTGGCGTACTTGCCCGGGCCGGCGAACTTCGCGGTGTTGGCGTGCAGCGCATCAGCCATCGCCGCGCGCGGCCCGACGGTCAACGCGAGCGCCGGCATCGCGGCATTCGGTCCGATGTTGACGCCGAGCGTGCTGCCGTCGGCGGTGAGGCGGCAGATGCCGCCGGTCACGGTCTGCGCCTTCGGTTTCTGGATCGTCGCCGTCGGCGCCGCCGCGGCGAGCGGTGCGACCGCAACGGCGATCAGCAGGTAGCGGATCATGATCGCGATTGTAGCGTTCCGGCGTGCGGCGGTTCGCTCGGCCATTCGAGCGCCGCGCTGACGACGAAGCGCGCAGATTTTACATACGGAGCGACGTCGATCCGACGCTGGGCCCGCGATGGCCGGCGCGCGAGCACGCCCGCCGCCACTCGGCATCGGGACCGCGAGCGCGGCGCGCAACCCCTGTATTTACGCCGCAAATCGCCGCGGCGCGGCGCGGCAACGATGTCGCGCGGGGGCACGATCCTCCGCGCGCGCACCGGCCGGCAATGCCTTTGCTCTTTTGGCGGTATGGCCGATATGGTCGAGCACATTCATGTCCCGTTTGGATCGGCACTCTTCCACACATCGCCACCCCGCGCGGCGTCTTCACGTCGGCTCACGCTGAGAAAAATCCTCGACGTGATCCGCCTGTTGCTCGTGTGCTGAACGCGGCCGGCCCGGCGCGCCGCGCGCGCTGACGGCCGGTCGCACCTCGTCGATCGTCTCCCACCACCGACCGCTTCTCGACCCTCCCCAGATCGCGATTCGCCTGTGGTGCGTTGGATGTGACGCGGTGTCACTGATGAGGCGGCGCGCACGATCGTGATCGGGCGTGAGATCGCCGTCCGCGGCGTCGAATCCGTATGGTAGACTTCGACAGTTTCGTCCCCGCAGGCCGGACCTTCAACGCCGGCCACGCCACGTCCCTCCGCCGTGCGACCCCAGCGCGTGGCAGATCACGGATTGCGATCATCGTTCCGTCTGCTGTGATGTCCGCTCGCGGATGACCGCCTCGCGCATCCCCGGGTCGTGATCGCGGCAGGTCAGGAGGACGCCATGCCGATTCTGCTGATGCGCACTCGTTTCGCCGTTGCGGTCCTTGCCGCCGCGATGCTCGCCGTACCCGCTGCCAGCGCGCGCGCCGCCGCCGGCACGCGCCAGGTGTCGGTCGAGAGCCTGATTTACGATCTCAAGCATCCCGACGCGCTCCGCCGCCAGGCGGCCGCGCGCGAGCTGGGCGCGGTCAAGTACAAGCCGGCGACGCCGCACCTGGTCGCGATGGTCAACGATCCGGTCGCCGCCGTGCGCCGCGAAGTCGAGCTGACGCTCGAGCAGATGGACGACGCGCAGGCGCTGCCGGGGTTCATCACGCTCGCCTCCGACAGCGAGAACGACATTCGCGCGCGCGCCGTCGCGTCGCTCGTCAACCTCCACGTGCCGCGCGCGATCGGCATCGACGCCGCGCTGATGAACCTGCGCGAAAAGATCCTCTCCCGTTCGGATCGCGATCTCGAGCTGCTCGTCGAGCCCGACGTGCCGGTCGATCCGGCGGTGGTCACGACCCTGCGCGCGCGCCTCGGCGACTCCGAACGCGGCATCCGCCGCAGCGCCATCCGCGGCCTCGGCATCCTGCGCGCGACGCCGGCGGTTGCCGATCTCCTCCAGGTCGTCCGCGAAGACCGCGACGACGGCCTGCGCTTCGAAGCCGTGCGGGCGCTGCGCAAGATCAACGATCCGTCGGCCGGCGGCGAGCTGCTGTCGCTGCTCAACATCAACAGCGACGCCGTGCGCGAGGAGATGATCGCCACGCTCGGCTCGATGCGGTACGGCGCCGCCGTCCCCGAATTGACGCGCATCGTCGAGCAGTCGAAGGTGGCCGACTCGGCGTGCATCCTGGCGATGGCGGCACTGGCCGATCTCGCCGATCCGGCGTCGATGCCGCTGTTCGAGCGGGTCAGGGACCACAGCCACGAGATGCTGCGGCTCTACGCCAACGAGGGCATCGCGCGAACCGCCGACGCCAAGATGCTGACCGACATTTCCGCGGCGCGGCTGGTCGAGAAGAGCCCGCGCGTGCGTACCGCGCAGGCGTTCGCGCTGCTGCGGCTCGGCCAGCGCGAGTACCTCGACGAGCTGATTCGCGCGCTCGACAAGTCGGCGACGCGCGATCTCGCGAAAGAGTACCTGATGGAGACGCCGGCGACGGAGCGGCAGGCGCTGTTCACGCCGCGGACCGCGAGCCCGACGGCGCGCGCCGAGCTCGCCGACGTGCTCGGCCTGATGGGCGATCCCGACGCGATGCCGGCGCTGCGGGAACTGGCGCAGGATTCCGACAAGGACGTCGCGCGTGCCGCCGCCCGCGCCACGCGGCGCCTCTCGACCACCACCAGCAGCAGTCAGTAGCCGGACGCGCGTGCGTCTTCGTAGTGTCCGCCTTCAGGCGGACCGTCGTCGGAGCGTCTAGCTTCAGCCGGACCGCCGTTGGTCCGGCTAAAGCCGGACACTACGAAAAAAAGGACGCCGGACACTACGAGGAAATCGCCAGCAACGGCAACGTGAACCGGAAGGTGGCTCCGCCGTTCACGTTGCTGACGCCCCATAACCTGCCGCCGTGAGTGGTCACGATCGATCGGCTGATCGCCAGGCCCATCCCGATCCCCGCCGGCTTCGTGGTGTAAAACGGCTCGAACAGACGGCGCGCCTCGTTCGGGGCGAAGCCGTGGGCGCCATTTTGCTGCACCGCGCTTCGAACCGGCGCAGGTCACCGTCGGCGGTGCGCGTGAACTCGATCACCGAGGGTCGTTCCGGGAGGCGCGTGCCGGCGATCTCTTCGATGCGTTCGGCTAATTCAGGCGGAGGGAGGCCTGCCGTGCGGCCGTCGGGAACCGCCGCCTGCGGGATGGCGCCGTGACAGCGGGTCTGCGATCCCGGCCCGTGCTTCGCCTCACCATCGAAAACCTTACGCCAGCCCGACTGCTGTCGAGGCATGCAGCGGGTGTCGCCGTTCGCGACGGAACCGATGAGCCGACAGTCGATTTGCGCGTGCCGGACGGCGGTGTTTGCCTTGCACGGTTTCGGGCGTGCGCTTCCGACGCGTCGGCGTTGCCATCGCGGTCGTAGCTCTGCATCTCGCGGCCGCCGTGCGGCCGGCCGCCGCGCAGGCGGTGATTACCGTCAGCGACGACGTGAACATCCGCTTCGGTGCGCTCGCGCAGTTCTGGGCGGACGACATCACCGATCCCGACTCGTCGAGCGATACCCGCAATCTGTTCGTGCGGCGGCTTCGCGTGATCACCGGCGGCCAGGTCGCGAAGGGGGTTTCCTTCTTCATCGAGACCGACGCGCCGAATCTCGGTCGTACCCTGACCGCGAAGAACATCACGCCGAGCGTCATCGTGCAGGACGCCTTTGGCTCCTTCGGTGCGGCGGATGTGCTGACCATCGACGCCGGGCTGATGTTCGTGCCCTTCTCGCGCAACAGCGTCCAGAGCGCGGCGACGCTGTTGCCGGTCGACTATGGCGCGTACACCTTTGCCCCGAGCGGCCCGACGCAGTCGTCGACCGGCCGCGACACCGGCTTCCAGGCACGCGGCTATGCCGCGGGGAAACACCTCGAATACCGGATCGGCGCGTTCCAGGGCGTCCGTGGCGATGGCTCGCACAACGACTTCCGCTATGCCGGACGCCTGCAGCTGGACATCCTCGACCCCGAGGTCGGCTTCTTCTATACCGGCACGTATCTCGGGAAGAAGAAAGTGATCGCGCTCGGCGCCGCCTTCGACCGGCAGGACACGTACCGCGCCTACGACGGCGACGCCTTCGTCGATCTGCCGTTGCGGGTCGGCGCGGTCACCGCGCAGGTCGACTACAACCATTTCGACGGCCGGACGTTCCTGCTCGCGTTACCGGAGCAGAACAGCGCGATGGTCGAAGCCGGCCTGTTCGTCGCCCCGGTTCGGGTGACGCCGTTCGTGCAGTGGGCCAACCGCGACCTGACCGGCACGACGGTGAGCGACGAGCGCCGGACATCGGTCGGCGCGGCGTATTGGTGGTCCGGGCACAACGCCAGCGTGAAGGCGGCATATACGCGGATTGCGCCCGTCACCACCGCACGTCTCCGCGAGTTCACGCTGCAGCTGCAGCTGTTTTACTTCTGATGACCGCCAATCGACTCTCGACGTCGCTCGAGTCGACCCTGAGTTCGTCGAAGGGTCGCTGGTTGATCGCCATCGCCGTCGTCATGCAGATCTGCCTGGGCGCGGCCTTCGGGTGGAGCGTCTCCGTTCGCGGCGCGGTCGATCGTCGCCCGCGGCGTGCCGATGAGGTTCACGATCCCCGGCGTCGTCTACCTGGTGCTGCCGTCGTTCACCGTCGATTTCTTCGGCGCCAGGTTCATGGGTGGCATCTACAGCTGGATTCTGCTCGCGTGGGGCGCCGGCGCCGCGCCCGATGGCGCCGCACGACACGCTCGCGCTCGACACTCGGAGGCCCGCATGAACTGGCCGTTACTTCGACAGATCACGGAAGGGCGCCGCGGCGACGGCGTCGAAGCGATGAGCGACAGGACGCGCACGCTGCAGCCGCGCTATGCGGGTGCCGAGGTGGCGCGGTCGATCTGTCCGTACTGCGCCGTCGGCTGCGGTCAACTGGTGTTCCACCGCGGCAACCGGGTGATCTCGATCGAAGGTGATCCCGCGTCGCCGATTTCAGAAGGCCACCTGTGTCCGAAGGGCGCGGCCAGCTACGAGCTGGTGACGCACGCGAACCGGTTGACGAAGGTCAAGTACCGCCCGGCCTACGCGACGGCGTGGCAGGAGATCGATCTCGAGACCGCGATGGACATGATCGCCGACCGGGTGTGGGCGTCGCGCGAACGCGGGTTCGTTGAGAAGGCGGACGGCAAGCCGCTGATGCAGCTGCGCAACATCGCGCACCTCGGCGGCGCGACGCTCGACAACGAAGAGAACTACCTGATCAAGAAACTGTTTGCCGCCGGACTCGGCATGGTCGCGGTGAGTAATCAGGCGCGGATATGACATAGCTCCACGGTGCCCGGTCTGGGCACCTCGTTCGGGCGCGGCGGCGCCACCACCGCTCAGCAGGATCTCGCCAACGCCGACGCGATCCTGATCATGGGATCGTCGATGGCGGAGCAGCACCCGGTCGGGTTCCGCTTCGTCGTCCAGGCGCGCGAGCG
>Ga0070686_100001412_pt1 | contig 13554 bp, 9 predicted proteins | sample KBSS23LmetaG_FD_65654 | JGI IMG/M metagenome (GOLD analysis project Ga0070686, IMG submission 65654) | Switchgrass rhizosphere microbial communities from Kellogg Biological Station, Michigan, USA - KBS S2-3L metaG | ecosystem: Host-associated > Plants > Roots > Rhizosphere ...
GGGGTGTGGGTATTGAACCCGCCGTATCTGTTGTTTTATCCGGATGCGAATCACGACGATGTGCCGGACATGCCGCCGGTGGTCGCGCTGGCGGGATTCGGTTTGGAGGACACGCATTCGGTGGCGAACAGTTTGCGCGTGGGGCCGGACGGATGGCTGTATGGCGCCTCCGGCAGCACCGTGACCGGCGACATCGTGCGGCCGGGAATTGATGCGAAACCGATTCATTTTCTGGGGCAATTGATCTGGCGTTATCATCCCGTGACGAGGGCGTTCGAAATTTTTGCCGAAGGCGGAGGCAATGCGTTCGGATTGGAGTTGGATGCGAAGGGGCGCGCCTTTTCGGGGCATAATGGCGGGAACACGCGCGGGTTTTATTATCCGCAGGGGGCGTACGAACAGAAGGGCTTCGAGAAGCACGGGCCGTTGTCGAATCCGTTTGCGTTCGGCTATTTCAAGCCGATGGGGCATCCGGATGTGGATCGGTTCACGCACACGTTTTTGATTTATGACGGCGATACGTTGCCGGACAAATATCGCGGCAAACTTTATGGCGTGGAGCCGTTGCAGGGGCGCGTGGTGATGAGCGAAATCATGCCGGACGGGTCGTCGTTCAAGACGCGCGACATTGGTTACGCGGTGACGTCAACCGACAAATGGTTTCGCCCCGTGGACATCAAGCAGGGGCGGGATGGGAATATTTATGTGGCGGATTGGTACGATCGAAACGTGAATCATTATCGGAATCACGAGGGGCAGGTCGATCCGACGAATGGGCGGATTTATCGATTGAAACCGAAGGATGGGAAAATCCGGAACGCGAAAAATCTGGCGGGTTTGAAGGGGGTGGAATTGCTCAATCGTTTGGAGAGCCCGAACAAGGAAATTCGTCAAACGGTGATTCGCATGTTGGGGGATCGGCGACCGGTGGCGTTGACGGCGGAGATTAAGACGCGCCTGAAATCCGAGACGGGGCAGGAAGCGCTGGAGTTGCTTTGGGCATTGAACAATGTCGGCGGGCTGAATGAGGAAACTGCGCGCGAGTTGCTGGGGCATTCCGATCCGTATGTACGGATGTGGACGGTGCGGTTGTTGGGGGATCGCAACGAGGTCTCGCAGGAAACGGCGCATGCGCTGGCGAAGATGGCGGCGCTCGAGCCGAACGTGGAAGTGCGGAGCCAGTTGGCGGCGAGCGCGCGGCGCTTGAAGGCGGCGGATGATTTGGGGATCGTGCGCGGGCTGGCGGAACACGCGGAGGATGTTTCGGATTTGCATTTGCCGCTGGAGATTTGGTGGGCGGTGGAAGCGAAGGCGGAGAAGTCGGCGGATGAAATTTTGCGGGCGTTCGGGGAAAAGGAGTTGTTGGAAAAACCGTTAATTAAGAGCGGGGTCATCGACAAATTGATGCGGCGATTTGCGCAGTCGGGATCGCGCCAGGATATGTTGAATTGCGCGCGCTTGTTCGAGCTTTCGCCGGGGGCGGAATCTACGAGCAAGCTGGAGCGCGGATTCGAAGAAGGCGTTAAAGGAAGGCCGCTCGGCGCGTTGCCGCCCGAATTGGTCGCCGCGATGAAAAAGGCCGGTGTGAAGAATGAAACGCTGGCCGTCCGGTTGGGAGACGCCTCCGCCATCGCTGCCGCAAAGACGGTCGTGGCCGATCCAAAAGCGGGCAAGGAACGGCGAATCCGGTTAATCGAGGCGTTGGCGGAAGCGAACGAAAGCGACGTTCTTGCGAAGCTCGTGACGGATTCGGATCGCGATGTTTTGCGAGCGGCGTTGATTGGTTTGCAGCGCTTCAGCGTGGCCGGATTCGCGAAGAACATCGCCGCGTTGATTCCCAAAATGGATGTGGATTCGCAAATCGCCGCGATGAATCTGCTCGCAAGCCGCGCGGATTCGACGGCGCCGTTGTTGCAGTTGGTTTCGGCTGGGAAGTTCGACGCGAAAAAAGTGCCGCAGGATATTGTCGCGAAGTTGCGGCTGAATGCGCCGGAGGAGGCGCGGAAGATTTGGGGCGTGGAGAAGCGGCAGACGACGGGCGAGATGCAAGTGGAGATCGATCGCATCGCGAAGTTGTTGAGCACGGGTTCGGGGAGTCCGTATGAAGGCGTGAAAGTGTTCACGATGGCGTGCGCGACGTGTCATCGGTTGTTCGGGCAGGGCGGGCAGATCGGGCCGGATTTGACGGCGTTCAAGCGCGACGATTTGCAGAATATGCTTTTGAACATCGTGAATCCGAACGCAGAGATTCGCGAGGGGTATGTGAATTATTTGGTGACGACGAAGGATGGGCGCGCGATCAGTGGATTCCTGGCCGACGAAGACAAGCAAGTCGTGGTGATTCGCGGAATCGATGGCGCCAACGTGACCGTGGCCCGCGGCGAAATTCGCGAGATGACGCCCGCCGGATTTTCGATCATGCCGGAAGGCTTGCTCCAGGCGTTGGACGAGCAGCAGGTGCGCGATCTTTTTGCGTATTTGCGGAGCGCGCAACCGTTGGTGCGTTAATGCAAGCGCGCGCCCTTTCCGGGGTAGGCACGGTCGCGCTGCGACCGTGCCCTCGTCGCAGCGCGACGAGGGCTACCTCCGTTAAAGCCCGAGGCGAAAAACCTGCTTTCGGTTCGCGCGAATCTCTGATTAATTAGCCGCGCTCGACGTGCGGGCGAAAATGAACTCAGGGCCCAAAGCTATCCTTTATGCCATCCTGCTGATCGCCACCGCGGTGACGGGCTACTTCTTTTTTCACAGCTTCGGCAAATTGTTCGAGGAGGAAAAGCCCGCTCCCAGCGCTCAGACCGCCACCGCGGGCGCGCCCGAAGCGGAACCCGCTCCGGATACCAATGCGGTTCCGGACACCAATGTCGTCGCGGCTGTTTCGACCAACTCGGTTTCGACGAACACGGCCGCCGGAACGAATGTCGTTGCGGAAGCGACGACGAATACGCCGGTCGCAACGAATGTCGTCGCCGAAACGAAGGAAAAAAAATCCAAGGTCAACAAGACGGCGACAGCGCCTGCCGCCGGGACGGCGAAAGCGCCGCGTTCGCGGATCGGCGCGTGGACGGGCGGTTTCATTTTATCGATTATTTTGCTGGGCGGATTGATCGCGTGGGATGTTTCGAATTTCATGGGCAACAAATCGCTCAAGGTCCTTTACAACGACGACGGCCCGAGTTTGAAGGATCCGGAATACGAGCAGGCGGAGCAGGTGTGGGCGGATGGCAAGCCGCTCGAAGCGGTGCGGATGATGCGGGAATATTTGAACAAGAATCCGCGCGAGATCCATGTCGCGTTGCGGATCGCGGAGATTTACGAGAAGGACCTGAGCAATTTGCTCGCGGCGGCGCTGGAGTACGAAGAGGTGTTGAAAAAGAAATTGCCGGACGAACGTTGGGGTTGGGCCGCGATTCACCTGTGCAATTTGTATTTCAAGCTGGGGCAGGAGGCGAAATCGTATGCGTTGTTGCAGCGGGTGGTGAAGGAATACGGCGGGACGCAAGCGGCGGATAAAGCGCGCAAACGATTGACCGAGGTCGATCCGGGTTTGCTCGAGCAAGTGGAAGCGGCGCCGGAGCCGGAGGAGAAACCTGCGCCCGCCGCGCCCGAGGAACCGAAGTCGAATTTGCCGCCGGGATTCCGCCCCAAGAAGTAATTTTTATTTCCGTGAGATGTGCGGGCTCCCGCGCAAATACCAACGCAACGGCCAATCGGCGGCCTGCGAAATCCCAATGCGCGTTGTTTGAACAATCGGGCCGAGTTCATTCAAGGTTTCGTCGAGGCGAGGATTTTTCGCGACGATCAAAGCGCTTTCCTTCGCGCATAAATCAGCGCCATCCAGCGAAAGATTAATTCCCAGCGCCGCGCAAAGTTTTCCCGGCCCGCTGGCCAGATGCCGTTCAACCACGTCCCCGCGGCGTCGGTGCATTTCTTCCATTCCCCAAAGCGGATGCACCGCGCGAATGAGAACGGCTTCCGCTTCGCCGGCCGGCCGGCAAACGGTGTTAAAGCAAAAGTGAAATCCGTAAATCAAATACACGTAGCCATGCCCGGGCGGACCGAACATGACCCGCGTGCGCTTCGTTTCGCCGCGAAACGCGTGACACGCCGGATCGTTGCGAATGTAAGCCTCCGTCTCCACGATGATGCCGCCCACCGCGCCCGCTTCCGTGCGATGCACGAGCCAATGCCCCAAAAGCTTCGGCGCGACCTCGTCCGCAGTCGGGCCGTAGAACGCGCGCGGCAAAGGACGAAAAGCAGGCGGCTTCATCGAGTCGCTTTTTTGCGATGTTTGATCGAAGCTTGCAATTGTTTTAAGAGACCGCCCCTTTCCCATTTTGCTTTCGCGGCCAGCCCGCACTTCAATAATTCCAGGACCAAACGCTCATTCGCATCGAGCCCCTCTTTGGCGCGCAACGCCTCACGACCATGCAGACTGCCATCGAGAAAACATTCGATCACATGCGGGTGAATATAACATTTGCGGCAAATGCTCGGTGTGTTCCCCAGGCGCGCCGCCACCTGCTCGATGGCCTTCTTTAAATTCTTTTTCGTGCGTTGCTCTGGATCGATCTCGCGCAAAACCGTCGCCGCGAAGACCGTTCCCGCCCACGTGCGAAAATCTTTGGCCGTAAAATCGGCCTGCGTGATCTCGCGCAAATATTCATTCACATCCGTCGAACTGATCTTTTGCCGCTCGCCCTTGTCGTCGAAGTATTGAAAAAGCTCCTGCCCCGGAATGTCCTGGCAGCCTTTGACGATTTTGGCGAGGCGAGCGTCGTTCAATTCGATGCGATGCGACTTGCCGCTCTTGCCGCGAAACTCGAAATGGATCGCGCCGCCGCGCACTTTCACATGCCGATCCCGCATCGTCGTGAGCCCGTAGGAATTATTCTGTTTGGCGTATTCCTCGTTGCCGACGCGCACCAATCCCGTTTCCAAAATGCGCAACACCGTCGCCAGCACCTTCTGCTTCGACAGACCGCGCGCCGCGAGATCCCGCGCCGCGCGTTGACGAATCTTCGGCAGCGCCCTGGCAAAATCGATCATCCGATTGAACTTCGTTTCATCGCGCACCTCGCGCCAACGCGGATGATAACGATGTTGTTTTCGTCCGCGCGCATCGCGCCCCGTCGCCTGCAAATGCCCATTCGCATCCGGACATATCCAGACCTCGGTCCACGCGGGCGGAATGGCGAGTTTGCGAATGCGCCGAATTTGCGTGTCGTCTTTGATCGGTTGTCCGCGAGGATTCAAGTAAACGAAATCCTTGCCTTTTCGTTGGCGCGCGAAGCCCTTCGCCTCATCGTTCACATACTTTAACCCTGCCGCTTTCGCATGCGCCTGCGGCGTCCCAATCTCCTCCATGCTTCAATATGCCGCGAAGTCCGCGCCGCGCAATCCGGTCAAACGCGGCTTGCGAGGCTGTCGGGCGCGATTTAAGATTTTGCGCATGGAAATTCCTGCGCAGTTTTTGCCGCCGAAACGGTTGTTGATGGGCCCCGGCCCGAGCGATGTGAGCCCGTCCGTGCTCCGCGCGTTGAGCATGCCGTTGCTCGGGCATCTGGACCCGGTGTTCGTCAAGATGATGGAGGAAATCAAAGCGATGCTGCGCGTTGTTTTCATGACGAAGAATGAAATGACGTTTCCCGTCAGCGGCACCGGCAGCGCGGGGATGGAATTTTGTTTCGTCAATTTGATCGAACCCGGCGACGAAGTCGTGATCGGCGTGAACGGCGTGTTCGGCGGGCGCATGGTGGATGTGGCGGAACGTTGCGGCGCCAAAGTGACCAAGGTCGAAGCGCCCTGGGGCCGGATCATTGAACCCGCGCAAATCGCCGCAGCCTTGAAAGGCCGCAAGCCAAAGCTGGTGGCGATCGTGCACGCGGAAACTTCGACGGGGGCGTTGACGCCGGTGGAAGAAATTTCGCGGCTCGCGCACGAAGCGGGCGCATTGTTCGTTTTGGATACGGTCACTTCGCTCGGTGGTTGCCCGGTGCGGATCGATGACTGGCAGGTCGATGCCGTTTACAGCGGCACGCAAAAATGTCTGAGTTGTCCGCCGGGATTGGCTCCGGTTTCATTGAGTCCGCGCGCGCTTGAGGCCGCGAAGAATCGCAAAAGCAAAGTGCAAAGCTGGTATCTCGACGTGAATTTGCTCGCGTCGTATTGGGGGCAGGAACGCGTCTATCATCACACCGCGCCGATCTCGATGAATTACGCGATTCACGAAGCGTTGCGGTTGGTGTTGATCGAAGGCCTGGAACAACGTTGGAAACGGCACGAGCAAAATCACTTGGCGCTGAAGGCCGGTCTCGCGGAGTTGGGGTTGGGCATCGCCTCGCAGGAGGGCCATCAGCTCTGGCAATTGAACGCGGTGACGGTCCCCGAAGGCGCGGACGAGGCGGGCGTGCGCAAACGGTTGCTCAACGATTTTGGAATCGAAGTCGGCGCCGGGCTCGGGCCGATGAAGGGCAAAATCTGGCGCGTCGGTTTGATGGGCGAGACCTCGAAGCCGGAAAACGTGCGGAAGGTTCTCGAAGCGTTGCGCGCGATTCTCGGCAAATAAATTGAAGCAATCCAACACACTCCACGGCTCGCGAAACGTGACGCTGTGGGGTGTGTTCTTCTTTTCCGGCGTCGCGGCTCTCGGCTTCCAGGTGGTCTGGTCCAAGATGCTCGCGCTCTCTTTGGGCCACGAATTCCGGGCCGTCGTCACCGTCGTATCCGCGTTTTTCGGCGGGATGGCTCTCGGCGGCGCGCTCTCAGGAAAGCTGCTGGCCAGCCCGCGCGGACGTTTCGCCGTGCCCATTCTCGAACTCCTCATCGGGACCTGGGCCTTGCTGAGCCCCCGTTTATTTCACGCCGCAAACAATTCATGGTTATTCCGGTTCGGCCCGCTCGGAAGCGCCCTCGTGGTTTTCCTTTTATTGCTTCCCGCGACCACCGCGATGGGCGCCACGTTGCCCGCCATGGCGTCGCTCGCCGCGCGAAATGGATCGGCGCGAGCCACTCGAAACGCCTATGCCGGCAATACCTTTGGCGGCGTGTTGGGATGTTTATTGGCGGCGTATGTTTTGATGCCCCTGTTTTCGTTGCCGGCGTGTTTGCGCTTGTTTGCGCTCGGCAATTTAATTTCGGCGGCGCTGGCGCGTTCGTTAAGTGAGGGAACGATTTCGTTCGTTGCCAAAAAAATTAAGCCGTCGATTGCGGCCACGATTTTCGTGACGGGATTTATTGCGCTGGGTTTCGAGACGTTGGGCGTTCGATTTTTGAGCCAGTCGCTGGAGGATACGGTTTATACATTCGCCAGCATCCTCGCGATTTATCTGTGCGGACAGGCGCTGGGAGCGGCGCTGTTTCGACGATGGCGTCCGAAGTCGTGGATTTTGTTTTTGAGGCTGGGCATTTCGATTGGCCTTTCGTGGTGGCTCTTTGGCCTGTCGCCGGAAATGTATGATGCCTTGCGAAAACGATTTGGCGATTCGGTGAACGCGGTGGCCTTTGCGGAAGGGTTGGTGACGCTCGCGGTGATTGCGTTGCCGACGATTTGGATGGGAGCGGTTTTCGCGGAACTGGCGGAGCGGGCCACGGAACCCGCGTTGGGCGCGGCGTTGTTTTGGAACAGCATGGGCGCGGGTTTGGGCGCGGTGATCGTTCCGATGGTTGTGCTGACGCAAGTCGGCGGATTCCTCGCGCGTGCGCCGGCCGGGCACAAAATCATCGAGCAACGAACGGGCGCGCTGGCGAGCGTGATGGTCACCGAAACGCCGGATGGAAATCACACCCTCTTCGTCAACAATCGTTTTCAAATGGGCGGAACTTCGGCCGCCATTCCCGAATTGCGGCAGGGACACATTCCGTTGCTGCTGGCGACCCGGCGCGAACGGGCCCTCTTTTTGGGAGTCGGAACCGGAATCAGTTTGAGCGCGGCGCAGGCGTACGAAGGGTTGCAGGCCGAGGGTGTCGAACTCTTACCGGAAGTCGTTGAAGTGATTCCGCAATTCACGAAATTGAGCGGAACGAACATTCAAATTCACGTTGGCGATGCGCGGCGATTTATTCGGCAAACGACGAATGTTTACGACGTGGTAATCGGAGAATTATTTCATCCCGCGCAGGACGGCGCCGGGTTTCTTTACACAGCGGAACATTTTCGACGCATCAAGGAACGTCTGTCCGACTACGGGCTGTTCTGCCAATGGCTTCCTTTGCATCAGCTCGATCTGGAAACATTTCGAATCATCGCGAGCACGTTCGTTTCGGTTTTTCCGGAGGCGGAACTTTATCTTCTGCGCTTCAACATCGATGCGCCCGTGGTTGGTCTCGTGGGATGGAATCGCAAGGAAGACCCGAAACTGGATGTGATCGAAGGGCTCGCAACCGATCCGAAACTCGGACCCGAATTACGGCGTGTGGCCCTAGGGGATTCGATTCGGTTGATGGGTTGTCTGCTAGCAAACGACGAGCAACTTGGGAGGTTCGTCGCGGGCGCGCGCATCAATACCGACGATCACCCGATCGTGATTTTCGAAGCGCCGCGCTTTTCCTATCTGCGCAATGCGCCAAGCTACCAGCGCCTCGTGGCGGTGATGGATGCGATTGGCCAACGGCCTGCGAATACCTTTCCATCCGAGCGGCATTACCGCTTTGCGCAAGCGCGCGATGTTTACCTGCGCGCGCTGGTGCTGGAGGCGAAGGGGGACAGTGAGCACGCGCTGGATGGGTATATCGAGAGCGCTCGGATGAGCGAAGATTTTACCTCCGGATACGCCCAATGCCTCGCCATCGCCACCGCCCAATCGAAAACCAAACCCGAGGCCGCCAAACAAATCCTCAAGCGCCTCATCGAAGTTCAGCCCGACAGGCCCGTTGCGAAGCAGATGCTGGAGCGACTGGAACGCTGATTTCGCCGACCGAGTTCCAGTTTGCAGACGATGGAGCTTGGCGGACGCCGCCGGCTTGAGCTATCGTGCAATTATGAAGGAAGCCATGATCGCTTTGACTGAGGCCAATACCGCTCTTGCGGAGTGGGCTCGCAAAGCTCAACGCGAAGGCACAACTTTCATCGTTCTCGACGATGCCACTCCCATTGCAAGCCTTGTGCCCACGACATCCCGCCGCTGCACTGGAGCGGATTTGGCAAAAACCTTGCAAAAAAATAAGTTATCAGCCGAAGAAGCCAGCTCATGGGCCCGCGATCTTAAGGAGGGCCGCGCCGCGTTGTGCCTTCCGGAGGACAAATGGCAATAATCCTCGACGCCGATGTGATTATTCGCGGCGAGAAGGGGACATTCGACCTGGAACGCTGGTTTGCTAAAAACGCGGAAGAAGAATTCGAAGTCGCTGCGATTACAATCGCGGAGCTTTGGCACGGAGTTGAACGCGCCAAAGGCGAACACCGAACACGCCGCGAAGAATATCTCAAACCGATCCTCGCCAAGTTGCCGGCGATTCATTACACGCCAGCGGTCGCGCGCGAACATGCGCGTATTTGGGCTGCTCTATTGGCCGCGGGAAAAATGACGGGTTATTATGACTTGATCGTCGCCGCCACAGCCATCCACCGCGGCAGCAAACTCGCCACATTTAATCGCCGGCATTTCGAGCACATTGACGGTTTGGAGATGGTCCAGATCGAAGGAAACGTTTCTTCGTGATTAGGATGGTTACCCACTAAATTTGCCGACGCTGAAATTGGATTGCGGCCGAATCGACCGGTCGCAAAAGAAATGCTGGACCGACTTCGTTAGGTTGAGTCGTCTGGCAAGGGATGAAGGAATCCCCCCCACGATTGCATGTATTACTGGCGAGGGACGCGATGACCGCAGTGGTGATCCGTCGCGGCCCCGCAAAATCTTCGGCGCTCATCGGATGGGATCGGCGGGATGACTCTTTTCAATTGGGTCAATGGATGCGCGGGAGAATTTACGAACACCGATGCGACCTTTCGCCGGACGGAAAATGGTTTCTCTATTTCGTTTTGAATGGGAAATGGAATACAGAAACCGAAGGCGCATTTACTGCGATCTCAATGGCCCCTTACTTGAAGGCCGTAACCCTTTTTCCTGAGGGAAGCACCTGGTTCGGTGGAGGCCTTTTCACCAGCAATAATGCTTACTGGCTGAGCCATGGATTCGGACGATCTCCGATTCGAGAAGATCACCGATTAAGGCGCAACACCGGCCACAACGAAGCGAGGCTTCTCACCGAGAGCAGCTATTCGTGGGGGGATAATCTTTACTATGGAAGGCTCCAACGTTCTGGCTGGATCTTTAAATTCGAGACTTCAGCCGGAGGAAGAATCATCGGATGTGAAAAGACGGTTCCTGAAGGATGGACTTTACGAAAGGTCGTTCATGAAGGACGGCCCGAGCAGCAGGGCAAAGGAGGAATGTGGGAAGAACACGAATTGGAGCATACCTCGTCCGGTTTGCGAATTCCTGGAACGGATTGGGAGTGGGCCGATGTCGATGGAACGCGCGTCGTATGGGCCGAAAAGGGAAAACTTTTTGCGGCGCATCTGAACGATGCGGGGCTCTGCGACACGAAATGTTTGAAAGATTTTAACGCGATGAAGTTCGAGGCGATTGCTGCGCCGTACTGACTGGTGTTTTTTGAAGCGTTGCGCGGAGTTTTGCGCGCTGTTGCAAAGGAGATGTTGGAGCGGATGGGAAGGTAGGGGAGCCGGTTAAAAACCGGCGGCACGGCAGGTTGAAAACCTGCGCTACCCAGGAAATTAGCCGCGGAATTTGCGGGCGATGGTGGTGGCGTTGTGGCCGCCGAAGCCGAAGGAGTTGTTGACGGTGGCTTCGACTTTTAATTCGCGCGCGGTGTGCGGGACGTAATCCAGATCGCACTCGGGATCGGGATTGTCGAGGTTGATGGTCGGGGGGACGGCGTCGTGTTTGATCGCCATGGCGCAAACGGCCATTTCGATCGCGCCCGCCGCGCCGAGCATGTGGCCCGTCGCGCCTTTGGTGGAACTGACGGCGAGTTTCTTGGCGTGTTCGCCGAAAACGGTTTTGACCGCTTCGGTTTCCGCAACGTCGCCAACGGGAGTCGAAGTGCCGTGGGCGTTGATGTAGGAAACTTCGTCGGGATTCATGCGCGCGTTGCGCAAGGCCATTTTCATGCAGCGCGCCGCGCCTTCGCCGTGCGGGGCGGGAGCGGTGATGTGGTTGGCGTCGGCGGTGTTGCCATAGCCGACGAGTTCGCAATAAATCCGCGCGCCACGGGCCAGGGCGTGTTCGAGTTCTTCGAGGACGATGACGCCGGCGCCTTCGCCCATCACGAATCCATCGCGTCCGACATCGAAGGGCCGCGAAGCGCGTTTCGGTTCGTCGTTGCGGGTGCTCATCGCGCGCATGGCGCAAAAGCCGCCGATGCCCAACGGAACGACGGTCGCTTCGGCGCCGCCCGCGAACATCACTTTGGCGTCGCCCATTTTAAGGGTGCGCCAGGCTTCGCCTATGGCGTGATTCGAAGTCGCGCACGCGGAACAAGTCGCGACGTTCGGTCCGCGCAATTTGTAATACATCGAGAACATGCCCGAGGCCATGTTCAAGATGAGCATCGGGATCATGAACGGCGAAAGGCGACCGGGACCTTTGTCGAGCAGGACGCGATGTTGTTCTTCCGTTGTGGACAAGCCGCCGATGCCGGATCCGATGAAGGCTCCCACTTCGTCGCAATTCGTCTTCGACAAATCCAAACCGGAATCGAGCAGGGCGCGATGCCCGGCGGCGACGCCGAATTGGGTGAAGCGATCGGTGCGGCGGACGTCTTTCGGCGACGGAAAATGGGGCAGGGGATCGAAGCCCTTCACCTCGGCAGCAATCTGGCAATCGTACGGCGAGGCGTCGAACAGGGTGATTTTGTCGATGCCGCACTGGCCGGCGAGTAGGTTTTTCCACAACTCGTCGATCGTGTGCCCGAGGGGCGACACAACGCCGAGGCCGGTCACGACTACTCTGCGCTCTGAAATGGTGTCCGCCATAAAATCAGACGGGGCAGCCGCGCGTTCGTTCGCCTCGCTGCCCCGGCCAAAATAATTGGTCAATTACTTGTGCGTGTCTTCGATGTATTTGATGACGTCGCCCACGCTTTGGAGCTTCTCGGCTTCTTCGTCGGGGATTTCCTGCCCGAATTCTTCTTCCAGAGCCATGACCAGCTCGACGGTGTCGAGCGAGTCAGCGCCCAGGTCCTCGATGAACTTGGCTTCAGGGGTGACCTGGTCCGGGTTCACGCCGAGTTGCTCGACGATGATGTCTTTAACTTTCTGCTCGATTGACTTTTCAGCGGCCATGTTTTTCTCCGTTAATGTTGCTCGTTGTCTAAGCGACGGTCAGAACCCCGTCAAGCCCCGAATCGGCATTTTCTTTTGGCCGATCCCGAGCTTCTCCGCCCGGACCACGCCGCCCAAAGTGGCGCCCTTTCCCTCGCATGGCAATCGAAGAATTTGCGAAGAATTTTGCGGGGCGGTTCACAATTTGCGCAGGCGATAATAGCGCGGCGTCGAAGGAATCGGTTGCGCGATGGAATACAGGTCGCCGTTGCGGACCGGGACGCCGGAAAGCGGAGTCCAATTGGCGCCGGGCCCGATGGCGGTCGTGGATTCGACGCGGAACGTGTAGCTCGAATCGATGAAGGGCCAGGACAAAAGCAGATCGTTGGCGCGCGCGGTAATGTCGAGCGGGATGGTGACCGAAGCGGAACTGAGCTGCGCGATTTCGTCGGACGCGAGGGCGTAATTGTAAATGCGCACATCATCGAGGCTGCCGCGGAAGAAGTTGTCGGAGCCGTTGCGCGCGCCCAAAAACAAATCGTCATCGCGCTCGCTGACGATGGCGTTCACCGTGCTGAAGCTGTTGGACCGGGAGCCGTTGATGAACAATTCGCGCGCCGTGCCGTTCCAGACCAGGGCGACGTGCGTCCAATTCGTGCCGGGGCGAAAGGCGGCGTTGATGGCGGGATCGGCTCCGGAATTGTGCGTCCAGGTGAAGGCGGAGGGGGTGAAGGCGAATCCGTAACCGCCGTAATTATCCGCGGTGTCGCCCATCCAAACCACCGTGCTGGTGGAAGTTTTGGCGGGGTCCACTTTCATCCACCACGCCAGGGTGTAAGGCGTGGCGGCCAGGTCGAGGGCTGAATCGGGATAGGGAATGCGCACGTAGGTCGATGCGCCATCGAATTTCATCGCGCGGGCGCCGATGCGGCCGGGCCCGTATTGGGCGGCGACGGATTGGCCCGGGAAAAATCCGGTGGCATCGACCACGATGGCGCCGTTGTCATCGTCGAACGTGTAATGCGCCAGGAGGCCGGCGTCCGCCGGCAGGGCGAACGTGATCCGGGCTGGATTGCTCGTGATGGAGGTCGAACCGGCTGAGGCTTTCACGGTGTAAATATCCTCGGTCGCCGCCGTGCCGGTCACCGCGAGAGTCGAATTGGTCGCCTTCGCGAGGGGCTGATCGTTTTTGAACCATTGATACAGATCGGGCGCGGAGGTTCCGGACGCGTTGGCGACGGCGCGCAAGGTTAATGTCGCGCCGACGGCGG
>Ga0070686_100001415_pt1 | contig 13543 bp, 11 predicted proteins | sample KBSS23LmetaG_FD_65654 | JGI IMG/M metagenome (GOLD analysis project Ga0070686, IMG submission 65654) | Switchgrass rhizosphere microbial communities from Kellogg Biological Station, Michigan, USA - KBS S2-3L metaG | ecosystem: Host-associated > Plants > Roots > Rhizosphere ...
CCCTTTTCGAGCTGTTCGGTCTCGTTGAGATGCGGGTGATACCAGAACGTGCCGGCGTCCGGCGGCGTGAAGCGGTAGGTGAAGGTCTCGCCCGGCTGGACCGGGCGCTGCACCACCTCGGTCCCGTCCATCGCCGCCGGAATCCTCAGGCCGTGCCAGTGAATCACCGTCGGCTCGGGCAGCCGGTTCGTGAATTCGATCTCGAGGGGAACACCCTGCTTTGCCTCCAGGACGGGACCGGGCACCTGACCATTGAATCCGTAACCCCGGACCGTGCGGCCATCACCGATCTCCCACTCGACTTCACTCGCCTCCAGGCGATACCGGATCACACGTCCAGCGTCCGCCGTGTCCGTCATCTGGTCATCCGACGCGAACGTGGTCGCCGGTTTCCTGCCGCAGTGATTCGCCATGTCCAATGCCCTCCATCAATCTCCCGTCGCGGGTGATCCGCTGACATTCGTGAGAGTAGCGGGAGGACTGGCGATCGCGATTGAACGGGGGCGCCGATTTTCTTGAATAAACCTGCTATCGGCGCCGGTCGGCGATGGCGGACAGCTCGAAGGGTGAGGAGATCTCGAAAAATTCGCCGCGCATCATGACCGACGGCGGCAGCCCGAACATCTGGTAGAAGGTGCGCGTCAGGTGGGCGGCGTCGGCAAAGTCGGCCTCATGCGCCGCCGTCGAAATGGTGCGCTCCCGCCCGATGACCAGCATGGCGCGAGTCAGTTTTCTCCACAGCATGTAGCGTCTGAACGGGAGGCCCACCTGCTGCTTGAACAGGTGTGCAAAGCGGCTTGGCGACAAGAACGCCATCGCGGCGGCGTCCTCGATGGATATCCGCAGCTCGTCCGACGTGCGAATCGCCGCGAGTACTCTCGTCACACGTTCGTCGAGACGGCGACTGGGAGGAGCGCCGGCGCACAGCGCCTGGACACAGTCGCGAAGGAGCGAGCCGATCTCCCGGCTTTCCAACGGCGACTCGAGAAACGTCCGCAGTTGCGCGGCACAGCTCGCGATCCGCGGTTCAGGAACGACAGTGATGTCGTCACGGAGCGACGTCTTCAGCCAGACGCCCTCTGCCGATTCCGGATCGACAAAGATCATGGCGCCGAGGGCGCCATTGCCGTTGTACGAGTGAACCACATCCGGCCGGACGATGACGCCGCGCGCCATCCGCCAGTCGCCGCGCTTGCCCTGGATGCCGACCGTGCCCTCGACGGCGACGACGATCTGAATCGCGTGATGCTCATGGGGCGGCACGATCCCGTCACTCCGCCCCAGTGCCGCGAAGCCGCCGTCCCACAGGTACCAGTTTGGCGTGCCGGTCCACCGCGACGCCGCCGCCGCGGCCCCCGGAGCCGGTCTACTCGAAGACATTAGCCGCTACGTTCAAGAACTTTGACCTGAGCGTTCAATCTCCGACCCCGGTGCGCTCGCTACGCTTCGAATCGCACCGCGGCGATCACGCCGCGCTGACATTCGGAGACGGCGATGAGAGACACCCAGCGTATCGAAAAATCGAAGATGGGGCGAACCGTGCTCATGCTCGCGACCGTGACAGTCGCGCTCAGCATGACCGCGTGCAGTCACGCGATGATGATGATCCACGGAACCGGCGCGAGGCGGCCGGCTGCAAGCGAGTTCGGGCTGGGCCCGCGTGCGTCAGCCGGAGGGCGCTACGTTGCCACGCTCGAGCCGGCCAGGCCCCTGCGTCCCCGACAGATGCAAACCGTCCGCGTCACCGTCCGCGATGCCGAAGGGCGCGCGATCGACGAGGCGCAGATCTCGATTGACGGTGGGATGCCGCAGCACGGTCACGGGCTGCCGACGCGGCCGCGCGTGACCAGGAACGTCGGGGACGGGATTTACGAGATCGAAGGCGTCCGCTTCAACATGGGCGGCTGGTGGGAGTTCACGCTCGCGATTGCCGGCTCCCGCGGTGCAGATACGGTCACGTTCAACCTGGATCTGTGATTCGAGTCTGCCGCCATGACCAACCGAATCTTTGCAGCCGCCATCCTGATTCTGTTCGCGACGATCGCGACCGTCACGGCATCGGGCCGGGGCGGTTGGACGAGCGCACAGCTCGAGGAACTCCGCTCGATGTCGCTTGCGGAGCTCGATTCACTCCCTCGAGATCCGACGAACCGCGTTGCCGATGATCCGCGAGCCGCGGATCTCGGTCGACGGCTGTTCTTCGACACGCGACTGAGTGCCAACGGCCGCGTCGCGTGCAGCACGTGTCACCAGGCTGATCGCGGCTTCCAGGACGGCATCGCGCTCGCAAACGGCGTCGGCACCACCGCCAGACGGACCATGCCGATCGCAGGCATGGCGCGGTCGCCGTTTCTCTTCTGGGATGGCCGGAAAGACAGCCTCTGGGCGCAGGCGCTTGGTCCGCTGGAGAGTCCGGTTGAACACGGCGGCACACGCGCCCAGTACGCGCACGTCATCGCCGAGTCCTACGCTCCGGAGTACGAGGAGCTATTCGGAGTTCTCCCGGATCTCTCTCGCGTGCCTCGATCTGCAGGTCCGGTCGCGGATCGAGAAGCCGCGTCGGCGTGGAATGCGCTGAGCACCGCGCAGCGCGATGACGTCACGCGCGTGTTCGTCAACGTCGGCAAGGCCGTCGCCGCCTACGAGCGGCGGATCGAGTTCGCGGCATCTCGCTTCGACAAGTACGTCGCCGGGTTGACGAGCGGACAGCCGGGGCAGAGCATTCTGACCGACGATGAAATCGCGGGCCTGCGGTTGTTCATCGGCAGGGCGAACTGCACGCAATGCCACAACGGACCGCTGTTCACCAGCAACGAATTCCACAACACGGGTGTGCCACCGCGGGCAGAGCTTGCGATTGACCACGGGCGGCTGGCCGGCGCAACGGCGGTGCTGAGCGACGAGTTCAACTGTCGGAGCCGGTGGAGCGACGCGCGGGCGCCGCAATGCGCTGAGCTCGAGTTCATCGTGACGGGCGAGCACACGCTCGATCGCGCCTACAAAGTGCCGTCGCTGCGCAACGTGGCCGACCGCGCGCCGTACATGGACGCCGGACAGTTCGCGACGCTCGCCGACGTGCTCGATCATTACAATCGAGCGCCCGCCGCCGCCACCGGCCACAGCGAACTGCGTCCGCTGCGGCTCAAAGCCGTCGAGCTGCGCCAGCTCGAAGCGTTCTTGCGGACGCTGAGCGGGCCCATTGTTGTCAGCGAGCCTGCGCCGGCGAGGCGGACGCAATGATCCGAACCGTCGATCTCGTCATCGCCGGCGACGGCCCCGCCGCACGCGCGGCCGCAGTCAGCGCACTGCGGTCCGGCCGGCGCGTTCTCGTCGTCTTGGGTTCTTCCAACGCGCGCATCGCGCGACGGCTTCGGAGATGCCTCTGCAAGCCGTCGCGTAGCGATGGCAGTCAGTTGACGGTCATGACCGATGCCGCGGTGGTCTGCGTCGACGGAGTCGATGCTGTGGAGGCCGTCGTCGTCCGTCACGCGCGGACGGGCCGCTTGTCCGCGGTGAACGCGTCAGCGTTCGTCTCGTTCGACCGCTCTTCGCAGTCGCCACGTCGGCGCCGGATGGAGGCAAACGAACCGCGTTCAGTCTAGGAGCAACAATCTGCGGCGCGCACGTACTCGTTGGTGCGATCGTCCAAGGCGCACGGTGTGATTCGACAGCATGCGCCCTCTACTTCGCAGCGAGCGCGCGCTCTATCGCACTGCTGAGATCGTTGGGCAAGCCGGGCAAAGCCTGCCCCTGCGCCAACGCATCTTTGGCACTCGGCGTGCCGATTGCACCGAGCGCCCGCGCGGCACGCACCCGGTTCAGTAGCACGAACTTCTGCAAGTACAGCTGAACGTAATCCTGCTCGCTATAGGGCGTTCTTTGATCGGGATGCAGTCGCTCGTAGTCTTTCAACGTCTGCCATCGTTTATCGAGATACGCGCGCTGTGCCTGCAGGCGCGGCGGCGGCGGTCCATTCAGCAGGATGTTTTTCAGCTCCGGGACAACCGTGTCCTTCTGCGCCGCAACCGCGGCGAGCTGCGCGTCGCCGCACTCCACGCAATCGAGCCACGCGACCAGGGGCGTCGGCTTTGAGGAGGTCGATGCGGGCGGTTGGTTCGCCGACGAGGCCGGTTGCGAACAGGCGGCGCCGGCGACGATGAGCAGCCCCGCTGCGATTCGGCGATGATCAAATGTCTTCATCAGTGAATCGACAAGTCTGGCGTGTTAACGCTGCTACACAACCGGTGCGGCGCATTTCGGACGTTCAGGCTGTTGAGCACCGACGCATCGCACACATTCGTTCTGAAACACTGGCCGGCGGTCAGCCTCAGCCCATTGGGCAGCATCGTCGGATCCGCCGTAGGGCTCATCATCAGGTTGTCAGCCGGCATGTTCTTGTCTGGCCCATTCGGATCCGGATCGAGATCGAGCAACGACATCGCATGGCCGAGTTCATGCGCGAGCGTATCGTCGGTACTCCACTTGCTGATGAGAATCACGGCGGAATTGCCATCACGACACGTTCGGCCCAGCGTGGTATCGCTGCCGTCGTAGTAGAACACGTTGACGGCGGCGGCAGCGGTTGTCTTCGGATCGACGCTTTTCAGCGCCCCGATATCCTGACAGTTGGTCGTCGAGAGCAACTGCGACGACGGCAATGTCCCTCCGCGCTTCGTTTCGTCCACCATCTGCGCGACGGTGAACGTGACGCCGCACTGGTTGCGATTCCACAACTCGGTCGCGCTGTTCACATTGCTCGTCGCCTCGACGATTCGGTCAGCGGTTGTGCCCGACAGCAGGTGTCCCGTCAAGACCAGGACGTTCACGGGCAGTACGTACACCGCGCGCATCGGCACGGACGCGACGTCGTTGGCGCTGTCGGTCCACGTGCTCGCCGTGTCCTTCAGGCCCATGGCGTTGTCTCGGGCGAAGACCGCGACTTCCGACGGGCACTGGCCAGATGACACGAAATTGTCGACCGCAGCCTGCGGGGATCCGCGCGTCACTTCATACGGTGTGCAGTCGGCCCGCCGGCCCCTCAGCACGACCGTCGCCGAATCATTCCCCTGCATCGTGGACATGTCGACTGTGTCCGTGTTCATCGCGCACGCGCCCGCCGCAAGCGCAACGACGCACGATAGGTGGCGAATCCGACGGTAGAACGTCATCAGCACCCCTTGCAGATGCGCGCGGCGGGGCAATAGTCCGGTCCCGCCTGGTCGCCCTGCCTTGGAGTGAACGCGGCCAGCGTAATCGTGGGATCGGCGTTCGAGTCGACGACTTTGCAGAATGCTTTGAAGTGATTCATGTTTGGCGTGCACCCCGGGCCGCAGGGGCTCGATTTCACCAGCGGCCGATTGTCCACCACGGCATTCGCGGCGCCTGGCTTGAACACGATCGTGGAGGCGCCAGCGCTGATCGTGAGTGACTTGCCGTTGGTTGGACACGTGTACTCAAGTTTGTCGCTGATGGCCCCGCGGAAGATCTGCTGACCCGAAGGCGAGGTGAACTGCCAAATCGCGCCGAGGCCGACGCCGCCGGGCTCGAGGATCCGAAGCGTGCCGTGCGTCAGCGCAATCGACGACGCAATGTACTGCCTGTTGGTGATGTCCGTCGCGCCGCATGCCGTCTTGAGATCCGGCACGCGGTGAAACGAGTTCCAGCCGGCAGCGGTCGACGGTACGTCCTGGGCGTCCTCAGCCGACGTCGCAGGCGGAAGCACGAGATCGTCATCGCCGCCGGGATTCTTCGGCATGGCGATCGCCCCCTTGAGATCCCACGTCCAGGTCTCGATTCCAAGACCCGAGACGACATGTGCCGGATCCGGCTTGGCGGTATATCGCTGGTCGATGAACGACGAATCGACTGTCAGCAGGCCCGTGTGCTTCGGCAGCCCAAGAGACGGGCCGTCGAGGATGTGAATCGTTGCAGACGACTTACCGTACTCGACGAAGTACAACCCGTAGAGGCTGACCTTCAGCAGGTCCGCGGGGGTCGGGGCTGCGGCGGCCTCGTTGCCCGCGTGCGACCCGCTTCCGGGCGATGAACCGCTGCAGGCGCTGGCCGACACCACCGTCATCGCTCCGAACTGAAGGAACTGGCGTCGATCGACTCTCATGTTGTGCTCCAATCTCAACTCGTTCGATCGGCCGGCCCGACGCCGAGCGCCGGCGCGCCGCCGATGACGACGAAGTTTGCCCAGTTGGAGGGATCCCGCAGAAGGGCGTCGGATTCGGCGAGCGCGTCGAGCTGTGCCGAACGGAGCGCCTCCGCGGGCGGCAGACCGCGGCGCAGGCCGCGGTGGAAGGCGACAAACAACGCGTGGCTGGCGCGATCGTCGACGTCCCAGAGGCTGGCGACGACCGTCGGAACGCCGGCGGCGATGAACGGCCGCGCGAGGCTCAGTACGCCCTCACCGCGCCGGATTCGGCCGGCGCTCGTTCGACACGCGGCGAGCACAACGAGCTGCAACCGATTCACTCGCAGCATCGCAATCTCGTTGGCAAACAGGCTGCGCGCCGCCTCGCCGTCGCCGGCCAGCAACAGCCGGGACAGCGACGGGTAGTCATCGTTGGAGATGCCGTGGCCGGCGAAGTGCAGCACGTCGTACCCGCCCAACAGTTCGACGACGCGCGGTTTACTTGCCTCCCGGTCCACGAGCAATTGCTTCGCCGGATACAGCGCCGCGATGTCGCGAGCCTCGCGTTCGGCGTCAGGCAGTCCAACCGCGGCATCGTCGGTTCGCGGATTGCCGACGACGAGGGCGCTCTCCCACGTCGCTGCCGACGTGCCGCGCTCGCGAATCGAACGCGCGAAGAGCGTGAGGCTCGGCACCGTCTCGAGCGCGTGCTCTTCGATCAGGTAGCGCCGGTTGTCGCGCCGGATCAGCGCCGCAAAAGGCACGGCATGTAACACGCCGTCGGGTACGATCACGATCGCCGAACCGGCCGGCAGCATGCGCTCGACCGGCCGTACGAGCGCGTCGTAGAGCTCCATCAGCGTCGCCGTCTTCGCCTCGTGGCCGGGTTCGACACGCCACCGTTCGACGAGCCGCGCCACGTCCTGCTGGCGCGTCCCGGTGGACACGAACTCTTGCATGCGAGCGGTGACTACCCACGTCAGCAACCGATCATCCAACGACGCGTAGTACAAGATGGCGACGCCGGGCGGGATCACCCGCCGCACATCATCGGGCGCCGTCGACACGGCCCCGGGACGCGCGTCGACTTCTTCGAGAAGCGTCCGTGCACGCGCCTGTTCCGCAAACGCCAGCGCGCGGGCGGCGTCATGGCGATCGGCCTGCAGCCGAATCATCTCGGTGAACAGATCCCACGGCTGTTCGAAGTAGGAGACGCGAAGCGCGTCCGACGCGAGGCGCGATCGCATCCGCTCGAAGACTTCGATCCCGGCGGCAAAATCACGTTCGGCACGCGTTGGGTCGTGCGCCGCGAGATGGGCGCGGCCGCGCGCGAGATACACGCTGGCCAGCGACCAGCTCGTTCGCGCACGCTCCAGATAAGCCAGCGCCTGATTCAGCGCTCCGATCGCTTCCGTCGGCTGGCTACGGGTGAGCGCTTCGCCGCGCGCGAGGAGGATCCGGGATTCATTCCTGGACGCCAGAAGCGGATCTTGAACGGCGGTCAGCAACCGCCGGGCGTCGTCCAGATCGGCGACGACGCTCGCCGATCGTCCCAGCCGTTCATTGATCGCCGCACGGTTCAAGTAACCGGTGATCACCGCCGGCGTGCGGCCCGCCCGTTGCGCGTTCTCGAGAGCGGCCCGTTGGAGGTGAAGCGCAGCCTCGGGCATCTCTTCTCGCACGGCCATCAGCGACGCAGTCTGCAAGATGCGGTATCCGGCGATTGGATCGCGGACCGCGCCAAGCAGCGACAACGCGGCGTACTGCGCCTGCCAGCTTTGCTGCGTGTCCCCGACGAACTCGAAATTTTCTGCGAGCGCGCTCTGTATCGCCGCTTCCTCTTCCAATTCTCCGGCTTCGCGAAAGCACTCCAGGGAGACGAGGTAGTCGTCGAGGGCGCGGCCGTAATCGCCCTGCACGAGGTGAATGAGCCCCGAAAGACGCCGCGCCAGGCCTCGCAGACGGGTGTAGCGCCGGCCCTCGGCGCGCGCCGCCACGGCCTCGATGTCGGTCAAGGCGCGCGGAAAGTCATTCGCGTAGTAGGCGCCGATGGCGCGAAACCGCAGCGCGGCATCGCCGAACGGGCTGCGAACGCGACCGAACGCTTCGAGGGTCTGTCGCGCGAGCGCTTCGGTATCGGCAATGCGATCCGCCTCGTAGGCGTCCGACGTCGCCCGATACAGTTGATGCGCCGTGGCCAACGCCCTCGCCGACGACGGCGACGACGAGGACGCGATGACGGCCGCGGTCGCATCGCGAAGCGACGTATCACCGCGGCTCTCGGCAGCTGCGTTCGCGACGCGTTCGACGCGCGACGCGAGAGCACGCGCCTCCTCGTCACGGCCGCTCAGCACAAGGCGCGGCCACCCGTTCAGCAGCTGATCCTCGGCCCATACGCGCGCCGCTTCGGGCGATTTCTCTACCAGCGCGGTCAATGCCAGATCGGTCGATCCGCTCGCCGAGACCTCGATCCGCCGGCGATCGTCGGTGAACCTTTGCGACAAGGTCGACGTCGACAGTGCTTTCAGCCGACTACGCGCTTCCGCAGCCCACTCAGAACGATCGTCGATCTTCAGATAGTCCTGCCATGCCTGCCGCGCTTCGTCGGCGAGCGACAGCCGCTCCAGCGCGCACGCCCGGTTGAACCAGGCTTCAGCGAGCCGCGGATTTGCTTTCACGGCACGCTCGGCCATGGTTGCCGCCCGGGCGAAATCTTGAGGATGATTCCGCGACGCTCGGGCAAGGTATGCGGCGGACAAGTCGCTGAGCACTTGCGCATCGGGTTGCGGACGATCGGCAGCTTCTTCCAGCGCACCGATCGCCCGATCCAGTTCGCCGGTGACGAGGTAGGCGAGGCCGAGGGAGTCGAGAGCGCGTGGACTACGGTCGCTTGACGACCGCTTTTCGATCTGCGCGGCGGCGATCCGCACATCCGGCGGCACCGCAACCGATGCTGCTTCTCCCGACCGCACCGCACCGCGCAACGGTCCGTACGCGAAGCCGCCGGTCAGCCGGCCTTCGATCGTCCGTTCCGTGCCGACCGCGGCAACCAGCGCCTGCAGCTCGGCGCTCGGGCGGCCGCCCGGAATTAGTCGATCGCCCCCGACGACGACCAACAGGATTGCCGCAGTCGCGACCGCGCCAGCCAACGCCGACTGCGCCGGCGCCGCGACGATCGCCGCCGCGGCCCGACGAATCCCCACGACCAGGTGATCGGCTACTGCCTGCACGCGATCGCGCACAGTCGGCCGCCACGGACCCGGTGTCGCCAGGACGTGCGCCGCTTCGCCGTACACGCTGTAGCAGTCGCTGCACGACGCGAGATGTTCGGCCACCCGCGCCCGGGCGCCCGCGTCGAGCCGGTTGTCGAGATATGCCGCGATCGACTCGAGATCGGGGCACTCGCCGGCCAGCCGGTTCATCGTTTCCGCCACGGTGTCCTCGCCCCTTCGGTGAAGGCCGCCGCGCCGCGGCCTCCCTGTGGTTCATCGTCGATGAGATCGCCGAGCGCGCCGCTTTCGATCAGCTCGTGGACGTCCTCGGGTCGGATGCCCTCGGCGAGCAAACCAGCGCCGATCGCCGCGTGGAGCCGATCCATTGCTCGAAAGAACGGCTTCTCGTCCTTGTTCAGAGCCCGGGCAATGCCGACGATCGTCATCCCGTCGCAGTAACGCAGGCGCAGAATCGTCCGCTCCTCCGCGGTGATCCGCTGCAGCACCTTGTCGAGTGCCGCACGCACGCGCTTGGCGAGAAATTCCTGCTCCGCGATCACGACGTTGACGCTTGCCGCCGGTCCGCCGCTGTCAACCGCGGCCGCCTCGACGTCGCTCACGAACTGCCGCGACGGCGCGCGCGACGTGATCTTCGCGTGAAACGCCAGGAGCTCTGGGGTCATCGTGATGCCGTGATTGGTGCGCAGCGTGTCGACGATCTGATCAAACGTATAGCTGTCGCGCACGACGAGCCGCTCGACCAGCATCGCCGTCGATCCCAGACGCCGCGCTTCGGCGGACGGACGCCATTTTCCCCACTGCGCGTTGCAGTAGTCGAGGAACAGCCGCGTCACGACCACCACGAGGTACGTCTCGATGCGGCTCCGGCCTTCGAACTTGAGCAGGGGATCGGGCCGCTCGAACAGGCGCAGCCGAACGCTGGCGGCGAAGTCGTCGGCTTCCGGCGAGGCGAGCCGGTACCGCCGGCACACCGTCTTGATGGCCGAGTCAATTACTTCGAGATGTGCGAGGAAGAGAGCTTCGTCCTTCACCGGAGTACCGGTCCGCGGACGCCGACTGAGCAGCTCGGAGCGCGGATTATTCATGATCCTCGACCACTTGGCAAGGTAGACGGACGCGCGGCGGCGAATTCCGCGCGCTCGTCGTCGTTCAGGCAAGCCGTCTGACGGCGGCCAGTGCCGCCGCCAATGCTCCGCCGCACTCGTAGCGCTCCGCCGGCTGCTTGCTGAGGCTCCGGGCGACCACTTCGCGCCACGCGCCGGGCACTTTCGGCGGCAGCGGCGCCACATCGGCCGTGAAAATCTTCCACGCGAGCTCGTAGCGGGTCGCGCCGCGAAACGGCCGCCGGCCGGCGAGCATCTCGTACATGACGACGCCGAGCGCCCACACATCCGACCGCCGATTCGCCGGCCGGCCGCGAAGCAGCTCTGGGGCCATGTACGCGACCGTGCCGGCCCCTAACGGCGTGGCGCGCGGCCAGGTCGTATCGGCGTCGTTCGCGTCGCCGCCGCCGTCGTGAACCGCGAGGCCGAAATCGAGCAATTTCGCGCGCCCGCCCTCCGACACGACGATGTTCGCGCTCTTGAGATCGCGGTGGACGATGCCGCGCTCGTGCGCGTGCGCCACAGCGGACGCGATCTGCGCCGCGCAGGCGAGTGCCACGTCCGGCGCCAGGCCGCCGCGCGGAATCAGCGCCGCGAGCGGCTCTCCCTCGACGTGCTCCATGACGATAAAAGGCTGGCCGCCGGCGAAGCCGATGCCGTGGATGCCGCAGATCGACGGGTGATCGAGCGTCGCCGCCACGCGCGCTTCGCGCACCAGCCGGCTGTGCGACGCGCCGCCTGCGCGTCGCCGGTCGACGACCTTGATCGCCACAGTCCGCCGCCGCGCGCGATCGTGCGCGCGGTAGACGATGCCCATGCCGCCGGCGCCGAGTACCGCGTCGATGCGGTACGGACCGACCGTCTTGCCAACGCCGATCGCGTCATGGTGCGAGAGCGACATGTTTGCGCGCCCGCGACGCTTCGGCGCGCGGGCGACGTGAAGACGGACGCGCCGCGACGGATTCGCCGCGAGCGGGAAATCGCGCGCGCCGGCCCGTCTCTACGAATGAAAGGAGACAGCAATGACCAAGGGTTTCACGTTCCTGACGGCGGCAGCCGTCGCACTCGGTCTCGCGCTAGGCGCGGCGTCGGTTCAGGCGCTGACGGCGAACCGGCTGACTTACCTCACGTTCAGCGGACCGGTCGCGCTTCCGGGCGTCACGCTGCCGGCGGGCAGCTACGCGTTCGAGCTCGCCGACGTGTCGGGCACGAACAACATCGTGGCGGTACGCAACCGCCAACGCTCGAAGGTGTACTTCCTCGGATTCACCGACCGCGTCGCGCGGCCCGCGAACCTGCGCGAAACGAGTACGGTGAGCTTCGGCGAAGCGGCGCCCGGGCAAGCGCCGCGGATCACGGTCTGGTATCCGCCCGAGAGCAGCGACGGCCTGCAGTTCCGCTATCGGTAAGCCTGCGGGGATCGGGGGTGGCGATACCCGATCCCCAAATTCTCAGCGCAGCGCCCGGCGGCAACGTCAATGCACGTTCGCGTCGACTAGATGCGCTGGCGCGCGACAGCCGCCAGGCAGGTGCGGCGTGGCGTCTATCTGCACGTGATTGACGGATCCGGCAACCCTCCGTTTGACAGGCGAAAATAGAACCGTCAGCCGTCATTTGCGGGCTGTGTGCGGGATGCACGTCGGGTCCGGGGGTGCTCGAACCATTGACCTCGCTACGAGCCGCACATACGCTTCACCCACACCATGAGTCGCATCACCAATACCCGCCTTCGATGTGTCGCGGTGCTGCTGATCGCCAGCGCGACGGCTGGAGTCCGGGCCGGAGCAGCGCGGCCCGCTCAGGCACGCGCCACTTCGCGCCCGTCGTCACGCTTCCACGTGGAGGAAGCGACCATTGCCGACGTGCATCGGGCCATCCAGCAGGGAGAAACGACCTGTCGCGCGGTGGTCCAGTCGTACGTCGAACGCGCCCGCGCCTACAACGGCACCTGCACGCAGCTGGTCACGCGTGACGGCACAGCGATCCTGCCAGCCACCGGGCCGATGCGCGCTGGCGCGCCGGTGTCGTTCCCAACCTCAACGACATCGGTCGCGTCGATGCTGCCGACATTCGAGGCGTACTCCGGCTTGGCGCTCGATTTCGGACGGATGGAACCGACGCAATCGGATCCGACGGTGCGCCAACAGTACGGGATGGTCGCCGGCATCGAGAACGCCGGTCAGATCAACGCGCTCAGCACATTGAACCTCCGCGGCGAACGATCGGTCACCTGCAAGGCCGACTGCGATCGCGCGCCGGCCGCCGGTCCGCTCCCGGCGAGTTGTCCAGCATCGTGCGATGCGTTTCGCCGTCAGCCCGACGCGCTCGAGCGCGCGTCGGACCTGGACGCGAAGTACGGACGGCATCCGGATCTCAAAGCGATGCCGATGTACTGCGTCGCCCTGTCGTTCAAGGACGTCTATGACACGACCGACATGCGCACGACCGGCGGCGCGGACGTGAACTACGCGATGGACGCGCCGCCCACGGACGCGACGGTCGTCTCCGAGCTGCGCGCGAAGGGCGCGATCATCTACGCCAAAGCGAATCTCGACGAGTACAACGCCGGCGCCGGCGATCCGGGCGGTGCCGCACGCCCCACGGCGCGCGGGTACGGCGCCGGCGCACGGAGCACGTGGGGCGGAGCGGCGTGCAATCCGTACGACACGTCGCGCGAGACCGGCGGATCGAGCTCGGGATCGGCAGCCGGCGTCGCCGCGAACCTCGTGCAGTGCTCGATCTGCGAAGAGACCGGCGGCTCCTGTCGCCAACCGGCCTGGCGCAACGACATCGTCGCCTTCGTCACGACGAAGGGGCTGATTCCGTATGGCGGCGCGATCGGCGCCGATCCGTATCTCGATCGCGGCGGCATTCAGTGCCGCACCGTCGCCGATGCCGCGGCGGTGCTCGACGCGCTGAAGGATCCGCAGCGTGGTTATTTCGATCCGCGGGACATCTACACGGCGCTGCCGAAAGGTCTCATCTCATCGCCGCCGTACGCCTCGTATGCGGCGCCATTCACCGGCGCGAGCGCCAGGAAGCCGCTCGCCGGCATGCGGATCGGGATC
>Ga0070686_100001418_pt1 | contig 13534 bp, 11 predicted proteins | sample KBSS23LmetaG_FD_65654 | JGI IMG/M metagenome (GOLD analysis project Ga0070686, IMG submission 65654) | Switchgrass rhizosphere microbial communities from Kellogg Biological Station, Michigan, USA - KBS S2-3L metaG | ecosystem: Host-associated > Plants > Roots > Rhizosphere ...
CATGAACACATACTGGTTGGTGCCGCCGACGTTCACCGTCGCCATCGACTGGAAGATCGGCTGATCCGAACCGGCGGAGAACAACTTGTTCTTCGCTGTGATCGACGGCTTGCTGCTGGCGTCGAGTGTGATGTCGAACCGCCACAGGTTGCCGTCGAGATCGCCAATGTAAGCCTTGGTGATGAAGCGCGAATCCGAAGGTCCGGTCGCCACCGGGTCGGTCTGCAGCGCGTTCTTCATCTGCTTGCAGCCGTTCGCGTTGGCGGCGCAGTTGTTGACGGTTTCGTTGGTGCCATCGCTGGCGACATCCGACGAGGTGTAGACGGTGCCGGTCTTTGCATCGAGGATGTAGAACGTGGTCCCGGCGACCGTGCCGCCGCGGGTCCGTGATGCGGCCGGCAGGTACGCCTGCTGCTGCGTCGCATACGGCAGGAAGCCGGATCCTATCAACACGCTGTACGGCCCGGCGCCGGTCAGCACCTGACCAACGGCCGGGTCTGACCAGGTCTGGCCAACGGTCTTCTCGATCGAGGTGGCCGTTGCGCCGAGGTCGCCGTAGGGAAGCGAATCGCACGTGCCGGTCGACGGCTCGCAGTGAACGGCGACGCTGAGCGTCGGATCGAAGCTGCTGTAGCTCGGGAACGCCCAGTTCACCTTGATGTTCGTCGTCGACTTGAAGCAGGCCAACAGCCGCGTCTGATCGTCGTTGTCGGGCGCGATGCACGACGCCATGTTGTCCATCGTGACGTCGAACGACTGGTAGAACGAACCGCCGGCGCCTTCGCCCATGATGAGGTGCGTGCGCCAGCAGTTCGACGGGTGATCGGCGTCGCAGCCGGCGATTCCCGACAGCTTCACGTCGGACAATTTCGCCGATCCGTCGACGAAGAAGTCGAAGTTGCCGACCGGCTGGCCGTCGACGAGCGTGCGCAGTTTCGGCAGCAGATTCAGCGGCACGAAGCCCCACACCTCGAGGCCGGTGCGCGCATCGATGGCCTCGAGGAAGCCGCGGTTGGTGCCGACCCAGATCAGCGTCCGCCGATCCTTGTTGGCGGCGGCGAAGCCCGGATACGAGTCGTCCGGCGGCGGGTCGAGCGACGGCGGGTTCAGGAACGCGGGCGTCGAATCGACCGGCGTTCCCAGCGACAGGTTGCGGGCGGCGTTAATCACAATCGCCGCGTCAGCGGTCGACAGGTTCATCATCGGCGCCAGGGCCGCGACGTTCGCGGTCGTCAATTCGATCAGCGTGCCAGCGGCCGTCGCCGTGTACAGGTTGCGCTGCGTCGAATCGCTTGGCGTCGAGGCGATCCACAACGGCGTGCCATCCGAGCTGAACTTCCATCCCGACTGCTGCGTCGAGTCGGCGACCGCCTTGTAGGTCCGGAACCCGCGCATCACGGCGTCGAACGACGGCAGCCTGAACGCGGTGGTGACGAGCAGGTTGTTGCGCTGCGGAATCACGTTGCCGGCCTTGTCCTTGACATCGGGCGGCTGGGGCGCCGGCAGCGTCGAGCCGTTGATGTCCTTCGCGTTATTCAGGTTGACGGTGCCGATGATCGGGCTCGTCACCTGGAATTCGGTGACCGTGCCGAGCGGCAGCGTCGCATCGGCGCGCGGCAGCGACGCCGCGGTCGGGACGCTGTTGAAATCGCTCTGCGCGGCGAAGGCATGGCCGACCGCTGTGTCGATCGCCTTCACGACCTCGGGTACGACGACCGTGCCGGTCGGCGCGAGAACGCCGCCGGTGGCGGTCTGCATCGACGACCCCAGCGCCGCGGCGATGTTGGCCGACGTGACCTCGAAATACTGGCCGCCGCTGTTCGCGGCAATCGTCTTGAGACTGGCGACGTCGCTCGCCGGCGGCGCGATCGCGATCACATAGATCGGCACGCGCCGTGAGGAAATCGAGGCGAACGCCGTCGCTCGCGTCCCCAGGCTGGTCGCATCCGTGTAAGTCGTCCCGTCACCGCCGCCGACGATCAACACGACAACGGTATTGCGGCAGGTCGGATCGTTGTTGATGTTGATGAGGCGCGTGACTTCCGTCTTGGCGTCGTCGAGCATCAGCTTGAGCGGCGTGTCGAACGTCGTGGCGTCGTCGTTGCCGGCGGGAATCAGCGGCGAGGGCAGCGGCGTCGGCGCCGCGCCGACACCCTGCCACGTGCCGCGAATATCGACGCCAACCTTGTTGAGCACGTCGGTGTTCGCGGACGAGGAATCAGCCTTGATGATCGTCGCCTGCGCCGCGGCCTGCGCACCGTTGTTGCCGGAGCTGCCGGTTTGCACAGTCGGACGGGTGATGTTCCAGCGGCCGGAGACCGATCCCGAATCGGTCGGTCCGAGCTGCATCAGGTCGGCGTCGGCCACGGGGCCCGAGTTGCCGGCCGCCGCCGGCATCGTCGGCGACTTCTGGCGCATTTGCACCAGGCCGAAACGGGCGACGTACTTGTTTTCGACGATGGCCTGGTAGATCCCGGCGCGGGCAATTGCCAGCCGCGTTGCGGCGGCGAACGTGGTGTAGCCCGTGTCGCGGTCGCCGACGACCTTGATGGTGTCGGCGGAGAATTTATCGGTGCCGTTGGCGAACGCCAGGTTCACGTACTTCCGCCGGTAGAACGCCGAGGTGTTCGTCGCGCTGACGCCGAGCAGCGCTTCGTACGCGGCGCCCGTCTTCGGATACAGGAACGGGTCGTAGTAGGTGCTGGTCGCGTTGCTCGTCGTCTGACTGGTGTTGTCGGTCGGCGCGTCGCGCTGCATGCGGTTGCCGGTGTCGACGACAAAGATCACGTTCGGCTTGGCGTCGATGCCGTCCGGCTGCGTGAGCTTCAGGAAGTTCAACGGATCCACCTGCGCGCCGGCCGAGGCCGCCGTCAACAGCAGCGCCGCCGCCGCGGCCGCCGCCGTGCGAAATGTGCGCCGCATCAGTGAATCCCTCCGCTGGAAAGTGTCATCGTTTGCATCGTGAGTGCCTTACCTGGGGTTTGCACGGCCGCCTTGCGGGCGCGCCGGTTCTGTTCGTCCTGACCGCGCTGGCCGGTGTAGCCGCGTTCGAGCTCGGAGGTGTCGGTCCGGGCGACGGTGATTTCGATCACCTTGTGCGCGCCCCGCGGGCCGAACGCTTCGGCGCGCAGCGCGATCACGCCGGTTCCTGGATTGCACGTCGGCGGATCGGTCATGCCGCGATCGGGATCGACGCAGGGGACGACGCCGTCGTGCAGCGGATCCTTGTCGTTGTCCGACGGATCGTCGCCGACCATCACCATCACGTAGTACGAGGAGTTGATGGTGTCGCTGGCGGGGAGCATGTCCGAGAGCTTGCCGTAGGAGTACAACTGCCAGCGCGGGTTGTTCTGGGCCCACGGGCGGATCCCCGTGATCGTGTCCATCTCGGCCGCCGTGCACGTCGCGACGTGGTCGCAGTTGGCCAGATTCAGCACCTGCGTCAGGTCGATCGTCGAGCCGTCTGGCAGGTTGCGCGTGCCGCTGGGCGCGCCGTCCACGAATGCCGATTGTGTTGAGCCGTCGAGCAGCTTGTTCCAATCGGGAACGGTCAGGATGTCGTCCATCGCCCGCTCGACCACGGCATCGGCGGCATACAGCGCTTCCTGACCGTTGCGGAAATTGGAGGCGATCATCGTCTCCGAGGAGGTCGTCAGGACGAGCGCGACGCCCAGCGCCGTCATCAGCAGCATCGCCATCATGGCGACGATCAACGCGATCCCGTCTTCTCGGCGGATGTCCATGGCGTTACCTGCCCAGATTCAAGTTGCGCGGCGACACCATGAAACGGATTTCCTGATCGGGAACCCATTTCGTGCCGCTCGTCGACGTCCCGGCCTTCGCGAACAGCGCGCTCGCCGGCCCACGCAGCGCCGCCGATGCCGCCTGCACGCGGAGCGTGACCCCAATTTTTCGGATGCGCAGCAGATCCGCATCCCAGCGATTGACGTTGGTATTGTTCGGACACCACGGACCGTCGGTGAGCTGCGCGGCGGTCAACTGCACGAGCGCCGAGTTCGCGGCGCCGAGCGTCGGCAGCTTCGCAGTCGGCGCGAGCCCTCCATTGGGGGCGAACACGCAATTTTCGTTGTCGGCAAAGGGCGAACCGGCCGGAGCCACCGCCTTGGGCGACGGACCGTACGTGGTCTGCCACGGTGCCGCCGAGTTCTTGATCAGCGGCGGCTGGGGATCGGCGTAGTACTCGAACTTCAGCCCGACGACGTTGTCGACGACCGGTACGTCGGGCGCACCGCTGCCGTCGTAGAACATCAACTGGTTGGTCAGTGTGTTCAGGGAGTATTCGAAGAAATTGGCCTGAACGATCTTGGTCGAGTTCACCGCGTAGTCCGTATACGTCAACCGGTCGTTGTTGTGCTGCAGGTGAAGCGCGGCATCCTGGACATTGGTGATCGTGAAGATGTCGAAGTTGCCGCTGTCGTCGTACATCAGCACCGTCATGCCGGTCTTGAATCCGCACAGCGGGTCCGCGTTGGGGCACCCGGGCTCCGGGTTGACGCCGATTTCGACTGAGTTGAGGCTCGGCCCGCGAGACGCGAGCGACGTCTGCGCGAACGTCGGCGGCACATACATCAGCGTGATTGTGTTGTCCTTGAACGTTCCCGGCGGGTCGTCGTTCAAGGTGCCCTGCCGGAACGGCATCACCGGCGTGAACGCGTAGAGCAACGATCCCGACAGCGTCCCCTGGTAGGCACCGTTGCCGGTCATCACCAGGTCCTTGTAGAGCGTGTCGGTGCCGACGCGCAGCCGCTGCTGCATGTCCGACACTTCCGGCTGGGTGGCAAAGCTGCCCTGCGCCGGGTTCATCAGCGAGAAGACGGATGCGGTGACGGCGAGCATCACCGTCATCGCCACCATCACTTCGATCAGGGAGAAGCCGTGTTCGCGTCGCATTTACGTCGCCTTCCGTGTCTTGACGCTGATGATGCGGGCTTCATCGGGCAGCCGGCCGGTTCCGGTCGCGGTATCCGCGGCGCCGCGATTGCGCAGCCGCGTGACCAGCACCTGCAGCACGACGGTGTTGTTCGGATTGGTCGGCAGCGGCTCGATCGACCAGCGGCGGATGTAAACCGTTCCCGTGACCGGCGAAGGCCCGGTACCGAGCGCGTTGCCATCCTTGTCCAGGTAGTCGCAGTATCCGGTGACGTTCTGCCCGAGTGATCCACCGGGCGCCAGCCCGGTACCGCCGGCCGCTTCTTCAGGGACTTTCGCGATGTTGGTCGAGATGTCGGTAATCGGCAGACCGAGGGTGTCGAACCCCCACGCCAGACCGCGCAACTGCTCCATCTTCTGCTGCGCGAGCACGGCCGCGTAGGTCGTCGTCTTGGCGCCGTGGTTCGCGTTGGTCGACATCACGAACATCTGCGCCAGCGTCGTCAGCGCAACCGCCATGATCGTCGAGGCGACGAGCACTTCGAGCAGCGAGAACCCACGCTCGCCGCGCCGCGCGTTATCGGTCGAGGAGAATTTTGCCAAGGCCATTCACCTGGATGTTCTTCGTCTTGCCCTTCCGCGACAGCGTGATCGTCACGCCGGCGGATCCGATGTTCGGCCACGGGTTGCCGGTGCCCGCGTCCGCGTGCACCGATCCATCGGGCCAGAATTCGAGCGTCTTCTTTGCCGTGAACGTGGTGTTCGGCTGCAGCAGCCGGATCGGACCATCGTTGTTCGGCCGCGTCAGCCGGCTCACGTCGCTGCCCGTCGGCTTGTACGGGTACGTCGTCTCGTTGCAGCGGATCGCGCCGACCGTCGCCGTGTCCGCGTCGTTGGCGTCGGGCACCGCCGTCGTGCCGAGAAGTTCGACGACGCGCAGTTTGCCGACGCTTGGACAGTCGAATCGCACGCGCATCGGACGGCTCGATGAAACGGCTTTGAGCCGCGCGAATTGCAACTCACGCTCCACGTCGCGCAGTGCCATGCCGAGTCGCATCGAGTCCAGCCCGGAGCTCACCTGGGGGACCGCGACACCGGCGACCGTGGCGATAACTGCGACGGTCATCATCAGGTCGACGAGTGAAAATCCGCGTTCCCGGCTCACTGTTCGAGAGGGGGTGTTCATGATTCTGGCGATCACCTGAGCAATGGGATTGCCACGGCCCAGCCGCCAACCGAGAGGCGCTGGTAAACGGCTATGAATGGAGTGCTTTAGCGCCCAAACCCGATCGGCCTGGCGAACCCGGAAACAGCTGTGTAAGTGCTGTTTTGTTACGCTCGGTAACAGAGTCGGGAAGCGTCAGCCGGCGACCGGCAGGGTGATCTGCAGGCTGGCCCCGCCCGACGGCGACGCGGCCGCGATGATTCGCCCGTTGTGAAACACGATGATCTTCTGCACGAGCGCGAGGCCAAGCCCGGTGCCGGTCCGCTTCATCGTGAAGAACGGCCGAAAGACCTTCTCGCGCAATGCCGGGGCGATGCCGGCGCCGTTGTCGTTGACGACGATGCGCGACACCTTCTGCGCCGCGTCGATCTCCGACTGAATGGTGATCTGCGGCGGGTCGGGCCGGCCGACGCACGCCTCGAACGCGTTGCGCAGCAGGTTGCTGAACGCTTGCCGCAGCAGCACCTCGTCGCCTTCGAGGACGACGAAGTCGCCGCGCACTTCGACGTCGCCGCCCAGCGCTCGCGCATCCGGACGAATCTCCTCCGCCGCGCGCTCGCAGATGCCGCGCAGATCGACGCTCGTCAGCGTCAACTGCGCCGGCCGCGCGAAGTTCAGGAAGTTGGTGACGACCTGGCTGAGCGACTCGGTTTCGGCGCGGATGCCTTCGACGTAAGCGCGATACGCCGGCGGCAGCGCGTTGAGATCGAGCAGCTTGCTGTAGCCCTGGATCGTCGCGAGACCGTTGCGGAACTCGTGCGCGATGCCGGCAGTCAGTTCGCCGACGGTGGCCAGGCTGTCCTTCAGGCGAAGCTGCTCCTCGAGGTCTTTCACCGCCGTGAGATCAGTGAAGAGGCAGATGGCGCCGTGCAGCTGGCCAGGCTCGTCGGACATGGGCGAGACGGTGACGCCGAGATGCGTGATGCCGTGCCCGGTGTCCGGCAGTTCGACCGAGCGGCGAACGACGGCGTTGCCGCTGGTGAGACACTCCTCGACCACGTCGAGCAGCGGCTGCTCCCTGCTCGTCCGCGCGCCGACAAGGCGCGGCCGTCCTGGACGCATCATGATGTCGCCCGGTCCGACCGACTCCGGCAGATCCAGCATGCGACGTCCGGCCGGGTTCAGAATGCGGAGCTCGCCGTTCAAGCCGACGACGAGCAGCCCCGCGGTGAGGCTCGATATGATTTCGCCGCTGAGACGTTCGGAGGCTTCCGCGCGCGCCGCGGTGGCACGCTCCTGTGCTTTCAGCCGCGTCACGGCTTCCTGAAGCGCCGCCGACAACACCACGTTTTCGGGAGACGAACCGGTACGGATCTGCCGCCGCGTTTCGCGGGCCGCGAGCGAGAACTTCAGCATCGCGAAGACCACCACCGCGACCAGCGCGGCGACGATCGCGGTCAGCCCGAGGAAGGCGTACGCCTGCGGCGTCAGGTGCATCAGAACAGTCCCAGGTACCACCCGAGCAGGTTCGGACCGACCGATGCGGCAGCGGCGGCGCCGAGCGCCAGGAAGGTCCCGAACGGCAGCGCGTACTTCATGCCGCCGCGCCGCGTGACGATCAGCAGCAGGCCGATGATCGTCCCGGCAAACGACGCGAGCATCAAGGTGAGCAGCGCCAGCTTCCAGCCGAGGAACGCGCCGATCATCGCCAGCATCTTCACGTCGCCCATCCCGAGGCCCTCCTCGTGGCGGACGCGGTAGTAGGTCTCGGCGATCGCGTACAGCGATCCGCCGCCGGCGAGCAGCCCGATGAGCGACGCTTCCCAGCCCGGCTCGGTGACAAAACTGAACGCGAAGCCGATCACGATCCCGGGCAGCGTGATCACGTTCGGCAGAAGGTGGTGCTCGAGATCGATCGCGAAGAGCACGATCAGCGCACATCCGAACAACAGCCGCGAGACGAGCAGCGCGCCGGGGCCGTAGTACCACCACGCGAGCCCGAACATCACCGCCGTGATCGCTTCAACCACCGGATACTGGATCGAAATCGGCGTCGCGCACGTGCGGCAGCGGCCGCGGAGCACGATCCAGCTGACCACCGGCACGTTCTCGTACCACATCAGCTCGCGCTGACACTTCGGGCAGGCCGACGCCGGCCAGACGACTGATTTCTGCAGCGGCACGCGGTAGACGCAGACGTTCAGAAAGCTGCCGACGATGGCGCCGAACATCGCCACGATCGCGATGGCCAGCGCCGGCGGCAGTTCCGCGAGCATCGTCGTCATCGCGCGACGGCCGCCGGTGGCGCCGGGCTGGTGTCGGACGCAGCTCCGGCGCCCGGCTGCGCCGGTGGTTCAACCAGGAGCGGATAAAGAGGCGACGCGTTCGACAGGTGGACGCGGCCGCTGTCCAGGGCGTATGGCGTCCCGACGGGATCGAGCGGGATGCCGGCCAGCCGACGTGCACGCACCAGCGTCACCCAGTCCGGAGGCACCTCCCCGGTCCGCGCCGTCACCGCGTCGACGATCGCCTGCAGCGCGTCGATGTCGTCGAGCGCACGCAACTGCGCAAGCTTGCGCTCGGCGTCCTGCCGCAGCCAGTCGACGTCAGTGGTGTCGCGAATCGTTTCCCACATCCGCCGCGACGACGCCCGATCGCCGCCGTTTGCGCGCGTGGTCGCGGCCATCGACTGCAGCCACCACGGCGCCCCCTCGACCCGGGCGGCCTTCTCGAACCATTGGGAGGCGGCCAGGTAGTCGTGGTCGTACCAGTAGTGGACGAACGCGATGTCTTCCATGTATTCCCACTTATCGGGTCGTTCGCGCAGTCCCTTTTCAAGCAGCGACACGGCGAGATCGGACCGGCCGGCGCCGTTCGGATACGCCTCGGCGAGAAAAATTGCGCCAAACCGGTAGGCGATGTTGAACCGCGGATCGAGCGTGGTCGTGATATCGAGCAGCGTATACAGCTGACTGTAGTCGTCGTCGGGCCGCGCCAGGGCGGCCGGCGGCGGCGGCGGCGCAATCCCGCCCTGTGACGCGGTGTTGAAGCGATGTTTGATGCCGCCGTAGTACTGAATCGCGCGAATCCAGTACAGATCGGCGGCGAGCGGCGCGTAGGCGCCGGCGAGGCGGCGGACCGCCGCGGGCGAACGCAGGTACAGCGCCGTATCGTTGTCGTCCTGCGGCGGGTACCAACGCTCGCGCGCGGCCTGCAGCTGCACCACCGCGACGAGAAGGACGACCGCGGCGGCGACGAGCGCAGCGCGGCGCATCATTTGAAGTCGCGCCTGGAGAAGACGATCACTGAGATGGTCAGCAGCAACCCGATGTAGGCAGCCGCGTAGGCGATCGCCACCGCCACGTATCCGGCCGGCACCGACTGGCCATGCACCACCTGGGCCTTGACGTCGAACTGCGCCAGATTCGGCAGGACCCAGTACAGCGCCGCGGCAACGCGGCCGGCGGCCGGCGACTCGACGGCATCCTGGAAGTTCCGGAGATCGGCGCTGAAGTGGCCGACGACGAACAGGCCGAAGGTGAGCGCCGCCGACAGAATCGGCGTCGAGAAGGTCGAGAAGAAGATCGCGATCGCGGTGACCAGCATCAGCTCGACGAGAATCAAGCCGATTGCGACCAGCAGCTTCGGATCGAGCGGCGGCGCATCCCACGCTTTCGCAACCGCCGCGGGAGCGCGCCATCCCATGTAGGCGAGCACCACGTACTGCGCGATCGCCATCACCCCGATGTTGACGATCAGTGTCAACGCCAGGCCGATGTACTTGCCGACGACCAGCTGCGAACGGTCGATCGGCTTGGCCAGCAGCGAGTAGATGCTGCGCCGCTCGACTTCCTTCGAGACGAGGCCGATGCCGATGAAGACGGCGATGAACAGGCCGAAGACCGACGTCGCCGACAGTCCGAGATCCTTGATGATCTTGACGTCCTGCCCCGCCGTCAATTCGCCGATCAGCAGCGAGGCGCCGATGAGGAGAATCGCGAACAGCACGAGGTTGTAGAGCACCTTGTCGCGTACCGATTCGCGGAACACGTTGACCGCGATCGCCGCTGTCGCCTTCATCGCCGCGCTCCGCCGGGCGCCTCGTCGAGGCCGCGCTGCACGCTGAGCACGTCCGCGGCGGTGACCTGCGCGACGAAGAAATCTTCGAGCGTCTGGCGGACCGGATTGAGCGACACCAGCTGCGCGCCCGCGGCGGTCAGTTCGGCGAGCAGCCGCTCGGGTGGCGGCTCGAGCGGCAGCTCCAGCATGTAGCGGCCATCGCCGATCCGCGTGCTGCGCCGGACGCGCGCGCCGAGCGCGGCGACCGCCGCATCCGAGACACCGGCGACGACGAGTTCCCAGCCGCTGGCGCGGAACGCATGCATGTCGGCGAGCCGTCCGGTCGCGACCAGACGCCCTTTGGCGAGAATCGCGACGCGGCTGCACAACGACTCCGCGTCGCTCAGCACGTGGGAGCTGAAGAACACGGTGCAGCCGCGATCGCGCAGCCGCAGGATCAGCGCGCGGACATCGCGGCGGCCGAGCGGATCGAGCCCCGACATCGGCTCGTCGAAGATGACGAGATCGGGGTCGTTGACGAGCGCCTGGGCGATGCCGACCCGCTGCAACATCCCCTTCGAGAACTTGCGCAGCTGCAGCCGCCGCTCGCCGGCGATGCCGACCTCGTCGAGCAGGCGGGTCGCGCGGGCGCGGCACTCGGCGCGTGGATAGCCAAACAGCGCCGCGAAATACTGCAGCAGCTCCTCGGCGGTCAGATAGTCGTAGAAGTACGGGTTCTCCGGCAGGTAGCCGATGCGGCGCTTGACCGAGAAGTCGCCGAGCGGACGGCCGAACAGCTCGGCCCGTCCCGACGTGGGAAACACCAGCTGCATCAGCAGCTTCAGCGTGGTGGTCTTGCCGGCGCCATTCGGACCGAGAAAGCCGAACACCTCGCCGGCGCCGACCGAGAGCGTGAGGCGATCGAGCGCGCGGTAGGTGCGGTTGCCCCAGAAGCCGATCGCGAAGTCCTTGGTCAGCTCCTCTGTCGCCAGCGCGTTCACATCACTGGACAGTGCGCGCCCTCACTTGGCGTGCTGCAGCTCGTAGGCGATCGCCTGCTCGAAGTACTGCGGCGCGATGGCGCTCTCGATCTTGACGCCGTTGATGAAGAAGGTCGGAGTCGCCTTGATATTGAGCTGCTTGCCGAGCGCGATGTCGCCTTTGACGAGGCTGATCGTCGACGCGTACTTGGCGTCGAAATCGGTCACGCCACCGATATCGCGCGCCGCCTGGCGGACCGCCGGCGGCGTCATCCCCTGCTGGTGCGTGTAGAGCCACTCTTCGAGCTCGGCGGCCTTGTTGTGCGTTTCCGCGAGCCGCACCGCGACCGCGGCATCGCACGCCGCCGGATGGAGCGTCTGGGAGATCCCCTCGTTGCAATCGCGGTTGAGCGGATAGTCCTTGAGCACCATCTTGACCGCGCCCGGGTGTTCGGCCTCGTACTTGGCGAGCACCGGCTTGTAGAGCAGGTACGACTGGCCGCAGGCCGGGCACTGGAAATCGTTGAACTTCACGATCAGCACCTTGGCACCCTCGGCCGGCACGACCAGCGGGATCCGCGGCTGCGACAGGTACCAGCGCTCGAATTCCGATCGCTGGTCCTGAGTGAGCGCCGGTGCGGCGGCGGCCGCGGCCTCTACGCCGCCGGCGCCTTCGCGCGGGAAGAACGCGAGCGTCGTCGCGGCGCCGGCGAGGAACAGGACCGCGATCGTCAGCGCGATCGGGCTGCGGAAAAACAGACGGGCATCGGCGGACGCGCGGCGAGGCAAAGTAGTCATGGGAAATGAAGTGGCGGCGCCAGACACGATGAACAGCGCGATGACCGCGGCGTAGGTCGTGAGGCACAGCAGGCAAACGGCTTTGAGCAGCACGAAGGAGGCGTAGCCGAGATAGAGCACGACGGCGAGCGCGATCGTGGAGAGTGCGAAGAGATACCCGGGAACGTTTTCACGGACGGTCTGCCGTGCCGTGAGCCCGGCAACCGCCAGCAGCCCGGCGACGACGAACCAGAGCGCTCCGAAAATGGCGACCGGGATACCAGCGACCGTGCTGTAGCGGCTCTGGTAGACCTGCGTGCAGCTCACCGTCGCGCTGACATCACAGAAGCTGTGGTAGGTCGGGTCGCGGAGCATGTGGTAGTGCGTGTAGGCGGCGGCGCCCGAAACGCCGAGGCCGACCAGCGCGCAGACCAGCGCGATGCGAGCAGCAGTCTTGCTCATAAGGTCGTGATTTCAGGAAGTTTAACGTACGACGAGGCAGGGCGCGAAAACAACGAACGGGATGCCGCGCATCGCGGCATCCCGTCCGTCGAGAGATTCGCCGATCGGCCGACTACTGAATCGGGGTCGCCGACGCGAGAATCGCCGCGGTCACCGGGTTGGTCACGGTGTCCTGGTAGATCGTGCCGCGGGCGTCGGTCGCGAAGAAGCGGGTGCCGGTCGACGTCGAGACCGGGTCGGCATTCGCGCCGTATCCCGCGTTCACCGCCGCCGCCGCGTTGCACGCCGTGACGCCAGCCACCACCGCCGAACCACCCGTGCCGAGGCCGACCGTGTAGCCGCTCTTCACGATCGTCGCCGTCGCCGTCGCCGCCGTCGCGATGTCCGGGCTGATGAACGCCGACGTGCTGCCGGTGGGCGGCGTGCCCAGATCCTTCAGCGTCACCGCATACGCGCCCTGCGCGCAGCTCGACGAGAAGGTCGACTCGGCCGAGTTGATCGCGCGCAGCGTGCCGATCGCCGACGCCTCGTTGCCCGACATGCGGGCGCGGAGCAGACCCGGGACCGCAATCGCGGCGATGATGCCGATGATCGCAACCACGATCAGCAGCTCGATAAGCGTGAAACCCTCTTGTTTGCGCATCTTCACAGTGCCTCCAATAGTCGGTTGGTAAGAAAGCCCGTCCGTTCAGGTGGACGCCGACTCCTTGAGCAACCGGAATGCCACGCTCAGCCGTACGCGCCAGCCCACGCGATAGCGTGCAGTTCCAAGGTTTAACGTGAACGTTGTTTGGACGAATTCTGACATTGAACGGCCTGTAAGGACAAATACTGTCAACCAGAGCCTGCCAAACAATGTCATGCGCAAAAAAAAACGCATCGCCTCGAACCGCTGGTGCGGTCCGAGGCGATGCGCCAATCGATCCGAGGACGAGAGCCGTTACTGAATCGGTTTGGCCGACGCGAGAATCGCCGCGGTCACCGGGTTGGTCACGGTGTCCTGGTAGATCGTGCCGCGGGCGTCGGTCGCGAAGAAGCGCGTGCCGGTCGACGTCGAGACCGGATCGGCATTCGCGCCGTATCCCGCGTTCACCGCCGCCGCCGCGTTGCACGCCGTGACGCCCGCCACCACCGCCGAACCGCCCGTGCCGAGGCCGACCGTGTAGCCGCTCTTCACGATCGTCGCCGTCGCCGTCGCCGC